>Ga0315282_10008970_pt1 | contig 16021 bp, 16 predicted proteins | sample YL17G07_20_MG_FD_203693 | JGI IMG/M metagenome (GOLD analysis project Ga0315282, IMG submission 203693) | Sediment microbial communities from Yellowstone Lake, YNP, Wyoming, USA - YL17G07_20 | ecosystem: Environmental > Aquatic > Freshwater > Lake > Sediment | place: USA: Wyoming | collected...
AGCGATACGGAAAAGCGGCATGAGGTTGTCGTTTATACTGCTCATCATGACCACTTTGGGATTGGACCTCCGATCAAAGGCGACTCTATCTACAACGGCGCGCTAGATAACGCCTCGGGAACGGGCCTTCTCCTCGCAATTGCAAAGGCATTCGCGGACGGAGCACCACGGCCAAGACGATCTGTGCTCTTCGCGGCTGTGGCTGCTGAGGAACAAGGCCTGCTTGGCTCTGAATACTACGTTGCTCATCCCACCTTTCCACTGAATAAGATCGTAGCGAACGTCAACATCGATGGGGCTAATATGCTTGGCCCAGCGAGCGACATTTAAATGATCGGGAAGGGGCGGTCCTCGCTTGACGGAATCATCGATGGCGCTGCAAAAGAAATGGGGATTGTCGTTGTGCCGGATCAGATGCCAGAACAGGGGTCCTTCTATCGATCAGACCAGTTCAATTTTGCAAAGGCTGGGATTCCCGTTGCATATTTTCATGAGGGGATCGATATCAAGGGCAAGCCATCAGGATGGGGAAGGGAACAGCGCGAGAAGTTCATCGCTGAGGATTATCACCAGCCGAGCGATGAGATCAAATCGTGGTGGGACTTCCGTGGCGCGGCTCAGCAGGCACACTTTACCTTCCTATTAGGGTACCGGGTTGCGAACGGAGAGAAGATTCCGCAGTGGAATCGTGGGGACGAGTTCGAGGCTGTTCGGAAGAAATCGCTTGAAGGTAAGCCCTAAAAACTCAGGTGGTATGGCGATGGGTTACAGAGGAGTTAGACAAGTGAGGCTGGGTGACGAGTGCATGGGGATACCGCAACACGTTCTCCGACAGTTGGTGTTCCTTTCTCTCGCAGTTACAATCGTTGCCTGTACGGGATATCCACCCGTCTCCTCCTACAAGGAGAGTCTAGGTCGTTCAAGTGGGCCCGATTTTTTCTTGCAAGTTTTCAACTATTTCACGGACGGGAGACCGAGAACCGATCTGTACGTCGCAATCAACAACAAATCACTGCAGTTCACAAAAGATGGTGAGCGTTATGTCGCGACCTACGATGTGGCAGTGAGGGTTCTCGCTGATGAAGGGAACCGCCTTGTCTCGGAGAAGGATTGGACTGAAACCGTAACTGAAAATAATTATGATGCGACTCGGTCGAGAATATACCACGTCAGCCCGCGATCATTTTCTCTGGAGCCTGGCTCGTACACTATCGCAGCCGAAATCACGGATGAGATTTCAAAGTTGACAATGAAGCGGACGAGAGCACTCCAGGTCCCTGATTACCGAGGTCCCTCTCTAAGTCTCAGTAATCTCATGATTGGTTCACACTACGTGATGAGGGATGGGAGGCAAACACTTCTCCCTAATGTCGATCCCGGGATGTCTTACGTTGGAGAACCGCAGTATGTGTATTATGAAGTATATGATAATTTCCCTGGACGGGATGTCACGCTGGAGTACAAGCTCTACGGGATAGGCGGATATGAATCTCAACTTTTCGCCTCCCCGTTTTATCCTGCCGAGCCAGCGAGACAACTCCCGGATACGCTTTTCTGGGCTCATGAGTCCACGCTTACAACGCGTGCGTTTACAAGTCCAATAAACGTGCTGCTGCTAACCGTCCCCACGGGTCACTGCCGTCTTGAGGTCATCGTGCGTGAAACAGGGAGTCCAGCATCCAGCGGGGAACGTGACATTCGGATGAGTCGTGCATTTACCCTATGGCCTTACGGTTTTCCGGAGATCGCAACCCTGGACCAACAAATTGAAGTTCTAGAGCACATTGCGACTCCTGAGGATTTCAAGGAGTTGAAAAGCGCAAAGACGAAAGAAGAGAAACAGCAGCGATTATCTCAATTCTGGGCTCAACATCGGAATCGGGATGAATATTACAAGCGCGCAGAGTATGCAAATCGGTACTTCAGCTGCGTCTTAGAAGGCTGGCGTACGCCTTTTGGGTGGGCGTACATGGTCGTGGGTGCACCTGAAGACGTTCAGCTCTTGCCGGGAGGTTCGGAGCGCTGGCAGTACACTCTGAGTTCGAGCCAAACGCTTCAGTTCATTTTCTTCATCCGTGATGTAACGATAGGCGATATGAAATGTAAGATGGCGTCGATGGCGATCGATCCAATTGTCCGCAGCAACCTTGTCTCCCGGTGGAAGAAGTCTGAATAATCCCTTCTCAGATTCTCATTCAGTAGTCAGGAATGGCTTGAATAAGTCGATCCCTCAAGGTGAGAACCTTCTCTTCCACTTCCGAATCTGCTTTTTCACCTCCTCGGGTGATGTGCTGCCCGAGGATTTTTTTTGTCTGATGCTGCTTCGAGGGTCGAGAAATTTGAAGATGTCTGAGTTGAATGCAGCGGAGTATTTCTGATATTCTTTGAGAGAGACGTCTGATAGTCCGATCCCGCGATCAATGCAATGCCGAACGAGCTTTCCTGCAATCCTGTGTGCTTCCCGGAAGGGGATATCTTTCCTCACGAGATAATCGGCAATCTCAGTCGCTGTCGAGGAACTCTTCTGCAACTCTACCTCGAATCTCTTCTTATTGAACTTCGTTGTTGAAAGCATCTCTGCCAAGATGTTTAGGGATTCTCTTACCGTATCGGCAGCGTCAAACATCGGAAGCTTATCCTCTTGCATGTCCCGGTTGTAGGCGAGAGGCAGTCCCTTCATTATCGTGAGGGCATTAACGAGATCGCCGTACACTCTCCCTGTTTTCCCGCGCACAAGCTCGGCAATATCCGGATTCTTCTTTTGCGGCATGATGCTGCTGCCGGTTGTGAATGTATCGTCGATCTCAGCAAAGTTCCATTCCTGAGAGCTCCAGAGGGCGATCTCCTCTGCTAATCGACTGAGATGCATCATGGTTACGGCGCAGCAGGAAATGAACTCGACAAGGTAGTCTCGGTCACTGACGGCATCAATACTATTCTCAATGATGCCGTCGAAGCCAAGTCGTCGTGCGACTCTCTCTCGGTCAATAGGGAATGGCGTTCCTGCAAGTGCAGCCGCTCCTAGCGGTGACTTGTTCATGCGGTCTCGGCTATCAACGAAGCGGTCAGAATCTCGCTGGAACATCGAGACGTATGCAAGCAAATGATGTGCAAAGAGGATCGGCTGTGCTCGTTGAAGGTGAGTGTAGCCGGGTACGATGACATCTCTGTTCTTCTCTGCTTGCTTTAACAATGCTCTCTGAAGAATCCTGATCGCCTTACGAATGTGGTCAGCCGCAGATCGTAGGTACAGCCTTTCGTCCAGAGCGACCTGGTCGTTCCGGCTCCGTCCTGTATGAAGCTTACCTCCCAGTGGTCCGAGCTTTTTGATGAGGCGTGACTCTACTGCAAGATGAATATCTTCCTGCCGCCATGAGAGGTCAAGCTTACCGCGTTCGATTTCTTTCTGAATCTCCTTGAGCGCGCGGACAATACGTCTGCCCTCGTTTTCTCTCAGAATGTGTTTTGCCACGAGCATCTGGACATGTGCAAGGCTTCCGTGGATGTCTTCCTTAAACAACCTCCTGTCAAGATCGATCGATGAAGAGAATCGCAGTGCGATGTCTGCAAGAGGTTTCTTGAAACGCGAGTCCCAGAGAGGCATGGTGAGGATCGATGAATTAGAAATGATAGTAGGGTGAAGGAAAGGCCCGGCTGACTAACTCAGAACAGAACTCTGTTGATTGCTTTAGAGGATTCATGTAGCTTGGAATTTTCGCTGGAAGTGCTACTCTCTTCACGCTCGCCAGCTCCCCTTTCACTCTGCGCCGTCGTTCGGGACCACAATCCGCTCCGAAAAGCACTCACGCGATTTCTTTTGAAGAATGGGTACCAGTATAGACCCGACCACGCGGCGCTCATTAAGAGGATCCGCTAGGCCCGCACCCCCTTCTTCAAGCGTTTCATTATTCTCTTTCTAACTTTCTTTACACCATTTCGAGCGACCCGATGGAATGTCTTCAGCGGTAAACCATAAATCTTGATGAAACCCTCCGATGCTCCGTGGTCGAACTGGTCGTCGTTTGTGTACGTGGCAAGCTTTGAATCATACAAAGAGAACGACGAAGTGCGTCCGGCAACAATGACACTCCCTTTATACAGCTTTACCTTCACCAGGCCACTCACTCTGGTTTGACTCTCGTCGACAAATGCATCGAACGCTTCTTTCAGCGGGGAGAACCAGAGACCGTCGTAAATGAGGTCCGAATACTCCTGCGCAACATGCAGCTTGTAATGAAAGACCGACTTGTCAAGCGTGAGTCTCTCGAGCTCCGTGTGGGCAAAATGAAGAATGCACGCAGCGGGAGCTTCGTAGATCTCCCGTGATTTAATTCCCACCAACCGGTTTTCTACCAAGTCAATGCGACCGACGGCGTTCTTCCCGCCCACATCGTTCAGTTGACGGATAAGCTTCACGCCATCGACCTTCTGGCCATCGAGAGCAACAGGAATGCCCTCCTCAAACTCAACTGCGACGATCGTTGGCCTGTTTGGTGCTCCTTCCGGAGAGACTGTGTGCTGGTATGCATCGGCAGGCGGCTCAACCATCGGGTCCTCGAGGACACCACACTCGATTGCTGTCCCCCAGAGATTTTCATCAATCGAATAGGGGTTATCCATGGTTGCCGACACTGGGATGCTGTGTTTCTTTGCGTACTCGATTTCCTCTTCGCGAGACTTAAATTCCCAGATTCTCAGCGGGGCGATTACTTTAAGCTCGGGTGCGAGTGCAGAAAATGCAACCTCAAAGCGGACTTGGTCGTTTCCTTTGCCTGTGCACCCATGAGCAACCATCGTTGCCTTCTCCATCCTTGCAACTTCGACAAGTGTCTTTGCCAACAGAGGTCGCCCAAGCGCAGTTGCAAGAGGGTACGCCTGCTCATAGAGTGCCCCGGCTTTCAGAGCGGGGAAGATGTAGTTATAGACAAATTCCCTTGTGAGGTCCTTGATGAAGACCTTCTTTGCCCCTGTCCTGTAAGCCTTCCGGTGGAGTCCAGTCAGTTCCGCTCTTTGTCCAAGATTGCCCGTCACCGTGATGATCTCAGCGTCGTATTTCTCCATCAGCCATTTGATCATGACCGATGTGTCGAGGCCGCCAGAGTAGGCAACGGCGATTTTTTCTTTTTTCATTTTGCATTCACCTAGGTTAGAAGTTAAACTGCAATCCACTTTGCAATTGGCTATGGTGCGACCGCTTTTTCCATCATCATATCCTTCAAGAATGTTAGTACTGAATGTGTTTTCTTTACGGAGACAGGGGTGACCATGATCGTATTGTCCCCGGCAATTGTTCCGAGGATATCAGAATGATGAAGTGAGTCGATGAATTCTGCAACTCCCGAAGCGAACCCTGGAAGGGTCTTGATAATAATAAGAGATTCGTTTGAGGTGATGCTTTCTATCTCGTACCCGATGAATGACTTCAGCTTTTGCTCTTTTCCCCCTTCGTGCAGCGTGTACCGGGTACCAGATTCGGAATGGATGCGCGCGATACCGAGTTCCTTCAGGTCGCGCGAGAGCGTCGCTTGGGTAACCTCAAACCCTGCTTTCTTTAGCTCTTCGCAGAGTTCTTCCTGATTTGAGACACGCTTCTGAGTGATGATTTCCTTGATTGCGAAATGCCGACTCGGTTTATTCATAGAATCCCCCGCCCTGAGAGCTAAACTCTTTTGAATTGTGGCTCATTAATTACTCGTCTTCACGAGAGTTGACGGCTTGCAACGAGTTCGGTTCCAATTCCTTCGTCAGTAAAGATCTCAAGGAGGAGGGAGTGCATGACCCTCCCGTCAATGACGTGGACCTTCTTCACTCCTGCATCTAGGGCTTTGAAGGCCGAGTCGACCTTGGGAATCATTCCCCCATTGATGCGGCCTTTCTTCACAAACTCCTTCGCCTCGTCCTCGCTCAAGCTAGGGATAAGCTTTCCATCTGCCATCACGCCCTCGACGTCGCTGAGGTAGAGAAGCTTTTCTGACTTCAAAGCAGCAGCGATTTCTCCAGCTGCGACGTCCGCGTTGATATTGTACAATTCTCCATCGTCTCCAACTCCTGTAGGTGCGACGACAGGAAGAAAATTATTACTGAGCAGGAGTGTGAGAACACCAACGTTGATCTTTGTGATTTCACCTACTAGGCCAATGTCCTGTCCGTTATCTTTGAACTGCTTCGCCTTGATGAGATCTCCATCAACACCGCAAAGTCCAACTGCATTTCCGCCATTTTGATTGATCCGGGCCACGATCTCCTTGTTGATCTTTCCTGCTAACACCATCTGCACGACGTCGAGCGTGCGTTCGTCAGTGTATCGTTGTCCGTTGACAAACTTTGTCTCGATCTTGAGCTTATTCAGCATCTCCGTTATCTCTTTTCCGCCACCGTGCACGATCACTATCTTCACACCGATCTTTGTCAGGAGCGTTACGTCTTTTGCAAACATGGCTTTCAACGAGTCGTCGGTCATCGCGCCGCCGCCGTACTTGATGACGAACGTCTTGTTCTCATAACGCTGGATCCAGGGTAGCGCTTCAACAAGTACTTCTTCCTTTGATCTTGATTGGACCACTGAGAATTCTCCTATGTTCTATAATTCGCGTTGATGGAGACGTACTCGCGTGAAAGGTCGCACGTCCAGAAGGTTGCCGATTTTCTCCCGAGGTTGAGATCGACTGTGATGTTCACATGCTCATTCGAGAGAGCAGCGCGGGCTTTCTCCTCAGAAAAGTTCGCTCTGAAGTTCCTCCGTAAGATGGGAAGATGATCGAAGGAGATCTCAACTTTTTCTGGAGAAAACACAACCCCTGAATAACCAACAGCCGCGAGGATGCGTCCCCAGTTTGCATCCGCTCCATGCACCGCCGTCTTGACGAGGTTTGAATTGGCGATGGCCCTCGCGGCAAGGACGGCATCTTCCTCTTCTTTTGCTCCTGTAACAACGACCTCAATCAGTTTTGTTGCGCCCTCTCCATCCCGAGCTATCATTTTGGCCAACGCAGAGAGTACCTGCTCAAGCCCTGCATAGAACATCTCGTATGCCGGGTTCAGGGTTCGGATCGCCAGGTTCGCCGCTAGACCATTTGCGAGGAGGAGCACCATATCATTTGTGCTCGTGTCTCCATCAACCGTTATTCGGTTAAACGTCTTGGTAACAGCCTTCTTGAGTGCCCTTTGGAGAAGTGTGTGGGAGATTACGACGTCAGTCGTAACGAATGCGAGCATCGTTGCCATGTTGGGGGCAATCATGCCGGAACCTTTCGCCATTCCGCCGATTGTGACGGACTTGGATCCGATTCTGAACCTCGCCGCATATTCTTTTGGATGCGTGTCTGTTGTAAGAATGGCTTCTGCCGCGTCTGCATGACCATCTCGGCCAAGTTGTTTCGCCGCAGTTCGGACTCCCGCTTTCAACTTACCGATTGGCAGTGGCTTGCCGATAACTCCAGTCGATGAAACGAGGACGTGTTTCCTCGGGAGCTTAAGGGCTCTCGCCGCTTCTTTGATTGTCGTCCAGGCATCCTCCAGCCCTCTCCTACCCGTGCATGCATTTGCATTTCCACTGTTGATAATGACAGCAGAGCACTTGTGATTATTCTTCAACTGGAGCTTGTCCACGATGAGTGGCTCTGCAACGGTTCTATTGGTTGTGAAGACTGCTGCAACGGGCGCTGGAAGCTCAGAGAAAATCACCGCAAGGTCCTTTTTCTCCTTCTTGATTCCACAGTGGAGCCCTGCTGCTTGAAAGCCTTTTGCGGCGGTAATTCCTCCTCTAACAGTCGGAAAGTATTCGTTCTGATGATTCGTCACGATAGTAATCCTTCTTCTTCAGGAAAACCAAACATAATATTCATATTCTGCACAGCTTGACCCGCTGCTCCTTTGACGAGATTGTCAATCACGGACATGATGATGAGGCATCGGTTGTCCAGATCAACCCGCACTCCGATGTCGCAGTAGTTTGTATTCACGACATTCTTGATTTCCGGGATGCCTGATTTCATAATCCGGACGAATGGAGCATCTGCATAATAGGATTCAAAGACCTGGAGAGTGTCGTGCTCGCTCGTCTCGTCGCGAAGCTCCGCGTAGATGGTCGTATAGATTCCCCTTGAAATAGGGATAAGGTGGGGGACGAAAGTGAGTCGGACTTCGCCGCCTGTTACTTCTTCTAGAACGGAGTTGATCTCCGGCGTGTGTTGATGAAGACCGACTTTGTATGCGCGGACGCTCTCATTGACTTCGACGAACGAAAGGCCAAGTGACGCATTTCTCCCCGCCCCGGACACTCCTGAGAGTGAGTCAATGATGATGTGCGTCGGGGAAATGACTCGGTGCTTGAGAACCGGGATGAGAGACAGCAGTGCGCTCGTGGGATAGCAACCGGGATTCGCGATGAGATTGGCCTTAGCGATAAGCTCTCGGTTCACCTCCGGTAACCCATAGACACTCTCGGCCAGGTATTCTTTTGCGACGTGATTTCGCTTGTAATACTTTTCATAGAGAGAGACTTCTTTCAGTCGGAAATCGCCGCCGAGGTCAATGACGCGCTTTCCTTTCTGGAGAAGGGACGGGACGATGTTCATCGCGTCCCCGGATGGGAGTGCGACGAAGACGAGGTCAACTCCGTCAACTGCATCCACCGAATACTGCTCGAAAGTCAAGCCGATTCTCTTCTGGAAGAGTGGGTAAACCTCGTCGACTCTCTTGCCAGCCGAGGTGTTTGCGAAGACCTTCCTCATCGTTACACATCTGTGCTGAGATAGAATCCGAATCAGTTCTGCACCCGAGTACCCTGACGCGCCGATTATGGCTACATTGATCTTCAAAGGTCTCCTCCCACAGTTTATCGAATCCGGTATAAATATACAATCTAGCGAATATTTATGCAAGTCCTTTTTTTAATTTTTTTAGAATCCGGGGCTCTGTCGATAATTATACCATCCCTTGAAAATCCGCCAAATTTTCAATACGTTGCTGGTGCACTACTGGGATGGATCCCTACCATCCGTCTTGAAAGGCATTCAGATCTTTGGGTTTCTCATCCGGAATCATCGGCCTGCCGAACGTTGGGAAGTCCACTCTCTTTAACGTTCTCGCCTCTGCTCGCGCGCACGTAGCGAATTTTCCGTTCACCACGGTTGACCGAAACGTCGGCATTGTTCCTGTTCCGGATGGAAGGCTGGAGAGTCTTGCGGCAATCTTCAAGCCGCCGAAAGTCATTCCCACATCGATTGAATTTGTAGACATCGCTGGACTTGTCAAAGGTGCAAGCAAGGGAGAAGGACTCGGGAACCAATTCCTGGGTCACATTCGCGAGGTTGATGCCCTGACCCACGTCGTCCGCTGCTTCAAAAGTGAAAACGTCGTCCATGTGTACAATGATGTTGACCCCGTGAGGGACATTGAGATTGTGGAAACAGAGCTGGTGATTAAAGATCTCGAGACTGTAGAGAAACGGCTACACGATACGGAGAAACATGCGAAAAGTGGAGAGAAGAAGTATCAAGCGCAGATTGAGTTTTATTCCGCAGTGAAGAGAACCCTCTCCGAAGGCAAGCTTATTAGGCAGCTCCACCTCAAGGAAGAAGAAGCAGCCCTCCTTCGCGATCTCCACTTGCTCACGGACAAGCCGGTCATGTATCTTGCCAACGTTGATGAGGAGGGTCTGTCCAAAACGAGTGAGTGGGCAAAATCAGTGATGGAGAGGGGCAGGAGAGTTGGATCGCCCGTCCTCATTGTGTGTGCCGAGCTCGAGGCCGAGCTTGCGGAATTACAGCCAGAAGAGCGGGTAGCTTTTCTGAAAGATCTCGGCCTTCAAGAAACCGGTCTTTCAAAGGTGATTCGCGAGGGGTATCACCTACTGGAGCTGCTCACCTTCTTCACGCACAATGAGAAGGAACTTCACGCCTGGACGATCAAGCGCGGGACGAAGGCGCCTCAGGCGGCTGGGAGGGTACACTCGGATTTCGAGAAAGGCTTTATACGAGCAGAAGTTATGAAATATTCAGACTTGATTGCAGTTGGCTCTGAGCATGCACTGAGGGTGAAGGGGCTACTGGCACCGCATGGACATGATTACATCGTGGAGGATGGGGACGTGATATATTTCAGGTTTCATGTCTAACCAAAAGCTTTCCTGGGGTCCTCTAATCTCGAAGCTGAACTGCACGGGTGAAAGGCGAGCGGAAGAACGGTTCTCGAGACGGTGAAATGGATCTCACCCCTGCCAGTTCAGAATCTTCCTTGCCTCCTCAGACATCAATTTCGGCTGCCAAGCGGGCTCCCACACAATGCGCACGTCAGCTTCTTTCACGCCGGGCATTCTCAACAAGCGGTCCCTTACGTTCTGTGAGATCCACGAATGAGCAGGGCAACCCGGTGCTGTCAGTGTCATCTTCACACCCACCCAGTCGTCTATGATCTTCACGTCATACACGAGGCCGAGATCGACGACATTCACAGGGATCTCGGGGTCATAGCATTCCTTCAAAGCTGCGTAGACCTGTTCTTCAGTTATTGCCATGTGTAATCCTCAATTGCTGTGGGCAATCTCTATCGATGCTGTCTTGCCTGAAGATACTCATTGTTTTCCAATTCCACAAGAACCAAGAGTGAAGTCGTGCGTTAAGTGATCATCGAAAGGGGCATGTCAAAACGTGGACACAACCTCCTCGCGTCCCTCCTGCTCAACAATGGCGATAAGGTTCAAGCCCTCCTGCGTGCAGGTGAAGTCGCGCCCCTTTTCAATGCCCATCACAAACACTCCCGTCGATAGGGCATCGGCAGTGATAGATGTATCCGAGACGATGCTCAGGCTGAGAAGTCGGGATGAGGGATGGCCAGTTTTTGGGTCCATGATGTGCCCATACTTGTTTCCACCGTAGGTCACAAAGTTCTCGTAGTTCCCAGAAGTCGACAATGCCCGATCTCGTAAGCTTAGTGTGCGAACCATTTCCTGAGGGCTGAGCGGATTTGGGATGCCGATTTCCCACCCCTCACAATTTTCGGGGTAACCGAGAGCGTAAACGTCCCCACTATGGTTAATGAAAGCAGATTCAATCCCTTCGGCCTTCAAGATCTTGACTGCCCGGTCGACCGAATAGCCGACTGCGATTCCCCCAAGATCAATGCGGCAATGTGGGTTCAAAAGGCTGATCGTGCATTCTTTCTCGTCCACAAGGATCTTCTTGATTCCCACAGCCTCGATAGCGGTAGCAAGTTCCCGATCCGTTGGCATAGGAAGGGGTCCGGTTTCCTCTTCCCGAAATCCCCACAACTCCATCAGCGGTTCTACCGTGATATCGAATTCACCATTCGTTAATGCTCCATATCGATTTGCGTACTTGATGATCTCAACTAGGTCATTATCGACAACCACCGGTTTGCGACTCGCCGAACGATTGACGATTGAAAGTTGACTCGATGGTTGATAGACACTCATTAAGCGATCAATGCGCCGAATCTCGTCAAACGCTTTCGTCGTGGCATCTAGGACGTGTTCTCTGCTTTCTCCATAGGAACTGATCGTCACGACGGTCCCCATTGCAAAACAACCACGCTCGATGTACGCACCCTTTGGTTCCTTGCGGGGGTTGAGCCACTCCGGCAGAGATGACAACAGTACGACACCCGCGCACGATTGTACAGCTCTCTTGACAAAGTCGCGACGGCCCGAGTTTTTGCCAGCGAACGTCATCACCGCGATTGGCCCCCCTCTTCTGATAGCTCCTGTTCTGTCTCGCTGGGCAGCGTGTCGGGGTCGGACCCGGGCAACCCTCGCCACACACTTACGAGGAACGTAGCAAGTGTGATGAGAAGAATTATGAGACTCGCCTGGAGCACTAGAAATGCCCCCACTTTCAGCCATGCAAATTCCGGATGGACAAATCGTACCAACCATCCTGATCCCTCATCCAATAGTCCTGACAGAAAGGTTCCGACAATGAGTGAGATCTTCGTCGATTTAGGAAATGGGGTAAAGATGAAGAGATGCGTCAGGAGGAGAAACACGAGCGACATCATCGCCAGATGACCGTGCGTTACTTCGAGCATCGATTGGTACGAACGCACAGGTCGAAAGTCCTGTTCCGATCCGTTGTAGTACGCAATGACCGAAGAAGGTTTGAGATCCATCCTTGCAAAGTAGAGCGCAAAGTTGGTGACGACAAACGCGGTGAGAAAAAGAATCGTAAACCCAATCGTCAATCGCATCAAGGGATTATTGGAAAAACCGCCGGATTGCATGTACTTCACGGTCAGTGCTCCTTGGGGATGGCAATGCGAAACGTCGCCAGTATCCGGCGAACCCCTTCGGTTAGAGCTTGCGCCGAGAGAGTAGCGCCGGCGATGTTCTGGACCCCGCGCTTGAGCCAAACCTCGTCGAGCACTTTCTTTTGCTGAAACTGTGCCAGCCATCGCGTCGGCGGCAAATAGTCTTCTGGTTCATAGAACGCAAGCAACTCGACTGCTCTCACCGAACTATCGGGGCTAATAACAACCATGTAGGTCGCAGGCTCGGTACGGATCGTTCTTGTATCGAATAAGGCGTATCCTTGGAGATGATTCTCGTGCCGACCGACGTAATAGGTCACAATCTTCGAATCTACATTTGCTCTCGCCTGTGTCTGAATCTTCTCGACTTGCGCGTCGGTCAAGAACAGGGTCTTACGTTCAACCGCTGAAGGAGAGGGAAAATAGATCTTGAGGGCCTCATCCTTTGTCAGGAAAACTTGAGCTGAAAGAATACTTGTGAGCATCAGAGTCATGAACAATGAACGCATCATACCTTTGTTCCTGTGGTCTCAGGTATCCTAAATAACACGCTGCCGCTGTACGGTAAAGAGCGCCGTCCTTCCAGCTTTCACGCGATCACTTACGGGGCAGTGAAATTCCTCTGTCCCCAGTTCGTCCGGTTTGATGTCGATCACAAGCATGGGGGTTGGAAGAAGTTGCTGCACATCGGTATTCTTGCCGTTGAGGGGGAACGTATCTCCATGCTCATGAGGAGTATGAAAATCCATCTCATTTCCTCGGGCATTAAGGATTTTCGCCTTCTCAGAATAAGTAGTTCACGGCGACGTTCCATTGACTGACACCGGTGTTTAGAGCGTTGGAGTTTTTCCGATAATCGACTTTGAAGGCGACATTCGGATGCGGTTTGTATGATACGCCGAAGGCCAGGCTCGCGCGGTCGTTCGATTTGTCTGGGATGAATCCTGAAGGAACAGATGCCTGTGTGTTGAGATGTTCATACTGAACGAACGGGGCCAAGTAGTGTGCCGAACCCGGCGCTAAGAGAGGCATGATGTCATACCCTGCCACCGCGTACCATCCGTTCAGGGAGGAACCAACGGTCTCGCCGCTTAATGCAATTGCCCGATCCGCTTGATCGATGTTCACTTCCGCATAGAGAGCCCGAAGTTCAAGTCCCTGCCACGCATACTCGCCGTGGATGCTATAGAGAAGTGTTCGTACCTTAGTGTCGGGCCGACCCTGACCGGAGTTGCCGATATGGAAGCTTGTGCCGAGCGTGCCGCCGGTGAACCCGACATACTCCACCCTGCCCGTGAGCCCGAGTTGGTTTGCAACGGCATTCGAGCTTTCCTGCCTCCCCTCCCGGATCCCTTGGTCACCGGAAAATCCTGCAGCGTCTAATCCCTCGACAATGTATGTTCTGTAACGAAGTGCGCGTAAGATCTCACCATAGGCACCAACGCCAATTCCCGCCCATGTTGTGGGGATGATGTATCGCTCGACCTGCGGCCGTAAGGTGCCGAAAAACGTTGGAGGTTCATGCTTCTCGTTCAGAATGCCGACTGGCAGCAAGACTTTCCCTGCCCGCAGGTTAAAGTTCTTGGAGACCATGAGATCCACGTACCCAAATTCCACCGACACTTCTCCCTTTTCTTCCGCTCCTTCACCAGTCGATGCGTGTTCGAATTCCAGTTCCGAATTAAAGACAATCCAATCATTGAACCGGAAGCCCAGATATACCACGTTGCGGAGATAATCGAGTCTGTTTTGCTCCTCCGAAGCTGAACCGTCCTGGCGCGTCTTGGAGAAGTTTTCGTACACGATCTCGCCGTAACCCCCGATGGAAGCGCCGTTTTTCTTGAGTGTGTAGACGCGTGAGGCTGCGGGTCCAAGTCCTCGCTCCGTGACGGGCAGCGGCGCGGCGGTTTCTCCCAGCTTGAGCTTTTCGATTTCCTGAGTCAGAATCTCAATCTGCCGTTGCACCTCTTTTAGAGTGTCAGACGGCGTTTGCGCGGCGATGTTCGAAGGCAATCCCAGAGAGAGAAAGAGAAACGCGGAATAAAAGAAGACGATGCGAGTCATGGCGAGCTCCTCTGTAATGTGGGGGAGAGGAGAGTTCGCGGCTTGACTTGTCCTGAACCGTTGGCTATATTGCGGTCGGGAAGGGCGTCGCAACCGTGATGCTCTCCTGGTTGTCAAAAAGCGCATCATCTACCTATGACGAGGAGCGATGATGTGCTTTGTGTTTACTACAGCAACTTTTTCCCCTGCTTCAGGTGGAGTTTCCGCACATGTTTCGTGAGCACCAACGAATCCGCACAGCCGCAATCGCCTCCGCATTGTCGGGATCGCGCACGGCGGCGTCTCTGGATCGCTCCCCGCACGAGGAGCACCGCTGAGAGACCGACGAGGGCGAGCGATATGACCTGCTGCCAGTTCATCAAGAAATCAGAACACCAATCCGATAAACGATGAATGTCCCCACCCACGCAAGAACCGTCATATATGCGATGAGGAACGCAGGCCACTTCCAGCTGTTGGATTCACGCCGGACCACTGCAATGGTGGACATACATTGCATCGCGAGCACATAATACACCATCAGACAGATGGCGGTTAACGTTGTGAAGACTGGGCGTCCCGTCGCCGGGTCGATGTCCTGCTGCAATTTCTCGCGAAGCGACGCATTGCCAGCCTGTGGTATATCGGTAATATTGTAAATCGTTCCCATGGTGCTCACGAAGACTTCTCGTTGTAGCAACGAGCCAATCAACCCAATACCGATTTTCCATTCAAACCCTAGCGGTTTAACAACTGGCTCGATAAACTTCCCTGCCTGTCCGGCAAAGCTATGTTTGAGTTGCTGTGCGGGCGTTGCCTTTTCCAATTTTGGATATGTTGCAAGAAACCAGAGGATGATAGAAACGCCAAGAATGAACGTTCCCGCACGTTTGAGAAACGCCCTCGACCGGTCCCACACATGCAGGAGGATTGATCTTGGTGATGGAATGCGGTATGGTGGCAGTTCAAGGATGAACACAGGAGTTTCGCTCTTCAGCAATGTTTTCTTGAAAAGCCATGCCATCGTCAGCGCCATCATGAGACCGAGGAAATACATTGCGACAAGAGTGAGGCCAGGAAGCGAGAAAAGGCCGAGGATTTTTTTCTCAGGAATGAACGCCGCGATCATCAGCGCATACACCGGCAGGCGAGCACTGCAACTCATCAGCGGAGCGACGAGCATCGTCACAAGCCGATCTTTTCTGTTTTCGATCGTTCGCGTGGCCATAATGCCGGGGATTGCGCACGTGAACGAACTGAGGAGCGGAACGAATGACTTTCCATGCAGTCCCACCTTGCTCATTAGCCGATCCATAATGAATGCCGCTCTCGCCATATATCCGGTGTCTTCTAAGATGCCGAGAAACAGGAAGAGGAACATGATTTGCGGCAAGAACGTAACGACCGCGCCGACGCCCCCAAGCGCTCCACCAACGATCAAGCCCCGAAAATCTCCAGCTGGTATCAAGGATTCAACACGCCCTCCAAGCCAATGAATGCCCTGGCTGATCAAATTCATCGGCACTTCCGCCCATGTGAATATCGTTTGGAACATAAGCACCATGAGTCCGACAAACACAACGAATCCCCACACTTTGTGTGTCAACACGCCGTCAATCTTATCGCTAATGCTTTGCCGGGTGCGGTGATTGCGGCACATTGCCCGCGCACAGATTTGTTGAATCCATTCATACCGCGCTTCGATGACGACGGA
>Ga0315282_10008972_pt1 | contig 16017 bp, 14 predicted proteins | sample YL17G07_20_MG_FD_203693 | JGI IMG/M metagenome (GOLD analysis project Ga0315282, IMG submission 203693) | Sediment microbial communities from Yellowstone Lake, YNP, Wyoming, USA - YL17G07_20 | ecosystem: Environmental > Aquatic > Freshwater > Lake > Sediment | place: USA: Wyoming | collected...
TACACGGGCAAGGTGGGTGAGACGATCCGGGTGCGGGCGCGGGACGATGTCGCAGTGAAAACGGTGAACGTCGCCATCGCCGCGGCGGATGGGACGTTGATCGAGTCTGGCGCGGCAGCCGCCGCGGCGGGTGTGCCCGGTTGGTGGGCTTACCTGACCAAGGCAGCGGCGACGGGGAACGGGGTCAAGGTGCTCGCCGTCGCGCAAGACCTGCCGGGGCATGAGGCGCGGAAGGAAGTCAGTGGGCAGTAGGCAGTAGGCAGTAAGCAGTAGGTGGTCGAGTAGTCGCGTGGTCAGGTGTCCTTCGACTGCGCTCAGGATGTAGTCGCGTAGTCGGGTGTCCTTCGACTGCGCTCAGGATGTAGTCGCGTAGTCGGGTGTCCTTCGATTGCGCTCAGGATGTAGTCGCGTAGTCGGGTGTCCTTCGATTGCGCTCAGGATGTAGTCGCGTGGTCGGATAGTCAGCAGTCGGATAGTGCGACCCTAGCATCCATGCGCTTCGCTCTGAGCCTGCCCTGAGCCTGCCGAAGGAGCCTGCCCTGAGCCTGCCGAAGGAGCCTGCCCTGAGCCTGCCGAAGGAGCCTGCCCTGAGCCTGCCGAAGGAGCCTGCCCTGAGCCTGCCGAAGGGTCACTCGTCGCCCACCATCCGTCACCCGCTGCGTGGTCGCGATTCTTGGGTAGGGGGAGCAAGGGAGTGTCGTTATCTGTCTCCCGCGCTCCTCCGTCCCCGTGTCTCAGGCATTCACAAGTCGCAGGTCATCCTTCGTCCTTCGACTATCGCTCAGGATGCTCAGGGCAGGCTCCTTCGGCGGAGTTTACCCTGAGGAACGAAGGGCTCAGGACAGGCGCGTCACACACGAAGTTGAGTGCTTGGGTGGAGTGAACGATGAGCAGCAATTGGCTTGATAGCCAAGAATTCTGGCACGCCAAGCGCGTGATGGTGACCGGCGGCAACGGCTTCCTCGGCAAGAACATCGTCCGCAAACTGCACGAGCGTGGCGCGAACGTGTTTGTAGCTGACCGAGATCGCTACGACCTGCGCCGCTTGGAAGACATTCGCCGTGCGCTGAGCGATGCCAAGCCGCAGATGGTCATTCATCTTGCTGCGCGCGTCGGCGGCATTGGGGCGAACCTAGCACATCCCGCTGAGTTTTTCTACGACAATTTGATGATGGGCGCGCCGCTGCTGCACGAGAGTTGGGTTGCGGGCGTGGAAAAGTTTGTGGCGTTGGGGACGATCTGCTGCTACCCCAAGTTCACGCCGGTGCCATTCCGCGAAGAGAATCTGTGGGATGGCTACCCCGAAGAGACGAACGCGCCGTACGGGCTGGCAAAAAAGATGCTGCTAGTGCAGAGCCAGGCGTACCGCCAGCAGTACGGCTTCAACAGCATTTTCCTGATGCCGGTTAACTTGTATGGTCCAGGTGACAATTTTGACCCAGCCAGCAGTCACGTGATTCCTGCGCTCATCAAGAAATGTGTGGACGCAAAAGAAGCAGGTGAAAACGAGATCGTGGTGTGGGGGGATGGGAGTCCGACGCGTGAGTTCTTGTACGTGGAAGATGCGGCGGAGGGAATTCTGCTTGCCGCGGAGCGATACAATGAGAGCGAGCCGGTGAACTTGGGGAGCGCGTTTGAGATCAGCATCAAGGAATTGGTGGAGTTGATTGCGCGGCTCACCGGGTTTACCGGTAAGGTTGTCTTCGATCCGACGAAGCCAAATGGTCAGCCGCGCCGCAAGCTGGATACCAGCCGCGCAAAAGCGAAATTTGGTTTTGAGTCGCGCGTGCGGTTTGAAGAGGGCTTGCAAAAGACGATAGAGTGGTACATCACGAATTTCAGGAGATAAACACACAGTGAACAAGAATGACAAAATCATTGTCTGCGGCGCTGGCGGTTTCATAGGTGGACATTTGATCGCCGATTTGCATCGGCAGGGCTACGCCAACCTGCGCGCGGTAGACATCAAGCCGCAAACTGAATGGTATCAGCGGTTTCCCGATGTCGAAAACTTGGTGCTGGACTTGCGAGAGAAAGCGAATTGTTATCAGGCGCTGCAAGGTGCGTCACGTGTCTATAATTTTGCCGCCGATATGGGTGGGATGGGTTTTATTGAGAATAACAAAGGACTCTGCATGTTGAGTGTACTAATCAACACGCATCTCTTGATGGCATCCCGCGATGTGGGAGTAGAGCGATTCTTTTTCTCATCATCTGCTTGCGTCTACAACGCCGACAAGCAAAAGTCACCAGAGATTATTCCACTCAAAGAAGAGGATGCGTACCCCGCAATGCCCGAAGATGGTTATGGTTGGGAAAAGCTTTTCAGCGAACGAATGTGCCGCCACTTTCGTGAGGACTTTGGTTTGCAGACGCGCGTGGCGCGTTTCCACAACGTTTATGGTCCACACGGCACGTACGATGGCGGACGCGAAAAAGCGCCTGCCGCGATCTGTCGCAAGATCATTCAGGCGAAACTTTCTGGCAAGCACGAGATCGAAGTTTGGGGCGACGGCACGCGCACGCGCAGTTTCATGTATATTGACGACTGCTTGAAGGGTATCCAGATGATCATGGATAGCGACATCATCGAGCCGATCAACCTGGGCAGCAGCGAATTGGTGACAATCAACCAGTTGGTGGACATCGTCGAAGGTATTGCGGGAATCAAGGTCAAGCGCAATTATGACTTGACCAAGCCGCAAGGCGTGAATGGGCGCAACAGCGACAATACCAAAATCAGGCAGTATCTGGGGTGGGAGCCGAATATTACGTTGCGGGTCGGTCTTGAAAAGACCTATGCGTGGATCTACGACCAGATCGCGCAGGAGGCGAAGCACGCATAATGGCGGTTTATTGTTTTGATTTGGACAATACGCTCTGCCGAACGGCTTATGTGGATGGGCGGCATCAATATTTGCAAGCCGAGCCGATCAAAGAGCGGATAGAATTCGTCAACAAGTTGTACGATCAGGGACATATTATCCTCATCGAGACCTCGAGAGGTAGTGGTTCTGGCGCAAATTGGTTCCAGGACACGGTGAAGCAACTCGTCTCGTGGGGATTGCGTTTTCATACGGTTCGGACCGGCGTGAAATTCGCGGCGGATTTCTATGTGGACGACAAAGCCACCAACGCGGAAGATTTCTTCCGTGATGCCACGCTTGGGTGAGGGGTATTTTCACGATGGGAAGCGTTTCGCGTCTGTCCAAAAAATTGCCTACCGCGCTACAAAAGGCGTACTATGCCGCCGTGCCTCTTTCGATCCGCTATGGCGCGGAGTATCGCAAGGTCTACAATTTCATCAATCGTTCGCAGTGGTGGAGCGCGCAGGAATTACAGGCTTACCAGTTGGTGCAACTTGGTGCGTTGCTCGAACACGCGTACACCAACGTACCCTATTACCGCCGCGTTTTTGACGAAAGAAATCTCAAACCCAAAGATATTCAGAGTCTATCCGACTTGGCGCAACTGCCCATTTTGACGCGGGACATCGTTCGCGCGAACTTTGATGATCTCATTGCTAGAAACTATCCGCGTTCTGCGCTCAAGAAATTTTCGACGAGCGGTTCTACCGGGAATCCGTTGATTTTCCTGGGCGAGGATAGATTGTACAAAACTGAAGCCGCTTTCATTACACGTGCGTTTAATGCGCACGGCGCCAGATTGTACGACGAGCCAACCATCTGGCTGCGCCGCTATGTCCCTGAGAGTGGCGCTCCTATCTTCAAACATGATTATGAATTGCGCAGACTGTATCTGTCCGCCTATCACTTGTCGCTCAGTCGGATCAAGGAGTACGTGGATTTAATCAACGGGTATAACGCCCGGGTGCTGGTGGGATATCCTTCTTCTCTTTACATCTTGGCGTTGCTGCTGGAAGAGTCCGGACTGCATCTAAAACATATCCATGTAGCACATGCCGCTTCGGAAAAAGTGCTTCGCGAGTGGAAAGAGAAGGCTGAGTCAGTTCTCGGAATCCCGGTTAAGACCCATTATGGAATGATGGAAAAGGTATGCTTGTTCTTCCAATGTGATTGCTCTGATGCGTACCACGAGAGTCTGGAGTATGGGATTACTGAGTTTGTAAACGAAGAGAATGGTGTGGGGCAGGTAGTTGGTACCGGCTTTCTAAATTATGCCATGCCTTTTATTCGGTATCAAATGAATGACTGTGCTCGGATAAATCACAATGGTACCAAATGCACTTGTGGTAGGGGACTCCCCCTTGCGGTCGAGGACTTTGAGGGGCGCGCAGACGACATCTTGGTGACGTTAGATGGGCGATATATCCCTGGGGTTAATTTTTATACAATGATGTACAAGATTCCAGGAATCAAAATGTTCCGGATTGTTCAATATGCTCCTAATTTGGTTGAGGTGAAGATAGTGCCTTCCGCTCTCTTTGATACAGCGAGTATGGAGTTGTTGAAGAGAGGATTGGTGGATCGGCTCGGTTCAATCGAGTTGGAGATTAAATTGGTAGATGAAATTGAGCGTAGTGTCAAGACGGGCAAGGTACGGTGTATTGAGAATAACTGTGGGAAGGGAGGGGCAGAATGACCGACCGGAATGTCAAGATCAACCGTTATTTGATGGGGCTGAAGCCGTATCGAGTTTCGGATAGTTCTCGCCTGACGTACCGCCAGAAACTGGATTATTTGAAGTTGGACTGGAACGAATCCACAATTCCGCCTTCGCCTAAGGTGATCCAAGCGTTGATGCAAGTACTTCAGATCGGTGCGCTCAATTTCTATCCCGATGTGACTGCCTCTGAATTGCGCACGAAACTTTCGAGTTATGTCGGATTGGATGTCTCACTGATTCAGGTCTTTAATGGATCGGATGAAGCATTGCGAATGGTGTGTGAAGTGTTTCTTGACGCAGGCGACCAAGTTTTGTTTCGCGACCCTACATACGCCCAGATTGAGCCGTTCATCATTAGTCGTGGGGCAAGAATTGTGCGGTTTACGGGTGATTCTCCTATTACACCCAACTCAGAGAAATATCGCGATTGGCTGCGCCAAAACTCGATTGCTTTAGTTTACATCGTCAATCCGAATAATCCCACGGGCTTGCTGTATGAGCAAGACTTGATTGAATCGCTGTGTGCCGAGTTTCCACGTACTCTGTTTTTGGTGGATGAAGCTTATTTTGAATTTGCCGGTTATACTGTCGTCTCACTCGTCAATAAATATCCCAACCTTTTAATTGCGCGTACTTTTTCCAAAGCGTTTGGATTGGCTGGGTTAAGAATCGGTTACTTGCTTGCGGCTCCGGCGCTGTTGGCAAGTATGGACTTGATTCGGAACGGCAAAGATGTGAACCTGCTGGGCCAAATTGCCGCCGCCGCCGCGCTGGACGATTTGCCGTATATGCAGGCATACGTAGATGAAGTGATTGGGACGCGGAATTGGCTGTGCCAAGCGCTTCGCGGATTGGGGGTTGAGGTGTTTGACTCGCGTGCCAATTTTCTGCTCGTCCGAGTTGCGGATGCGCGTCGAATCGAGCAATCTCTTAAAGAGAACAAGATTTTGGTACGTGATCGGAGTTCTATGGCTCAATTGGAAAATACATTTCGGGTCTCCATAGGAACACGCACTCAGATGACCAGATTTTTTGAGACCTTTGCGGCGCTCTTGTAATAGAGACTTTTGGTGGAGGTTGGCTTTAAGATGACTGAACGCATATCTCTCGTCGGTTTGGGTAAACTGGGTTTGTGTTTGGCATCGTGTTTTGCCGAGAGGGGTTTTGAAACGCTTGGTGTTGACATCGAAGAAAAGGTGGTCAACAACGTCAACCAAGGTAAGGCACCGTGGTTTGAGCCGGGCTTGGATGACTTGCTTGCCAAGCATGGCGGCAATACACTGCGCGCTACACTCCATCACAAAGAAGCGATTGAGCAGACCGACATTACGTTTATTCTCGTGGCTACGCCGAGCAATCCTGATGGAAGTTTTTCGAACCGTTTTGTCGAATCGGCGGTGCGCTCATTGGCGGAAGTGTTGCGGGAGAGCAAGAAGGAACATCACCTGTTCGTCATCAGCAGTACAGTAATGCCAGGTTCAACCGAAGCCAGTTTCATTCCACTGATTGAGAAATACTCGGGACGCAAACTCAATCAGGGTTTTTCAGTGTGTTACGATCCCGATTTCGTCGCACTGGGAAATGTCGTCAAGGGCTTTTTGCGCCCGGACTTGGTGATTATTGGCGAGACGAATGCTCAAGCCGGGGCGCGAATTGAAGCGATTCATCACCAGATGTGTGAGAGCCAACCAGCCATTTCGCGGATGTCTATCATCAGCGCAGAAGTAGCTAAGGTATGCCTAAATGCTTACATCACCACGAAAATCAGTTTTGCCAATTCGGTTGCAAATCTGTGCGAGCGTATCCCCGGTGCAGATGTAGATGCGATCACCAAAGCGATTGGCGCGGATAAACGGATCTCGCCGTATTATTTTCAAGGCGGACTTGCGTTTGGTGGCACCTGTTTCCCGCGGGACACGCGGGTTTATGTGACAGTCGCCGACAAGTATGGTGTTCAAGCGGATATGATTCGCGCGGTGGACAAGGTTAACCAATTCCAAAATCAACATCTGGCGGAAACTGTGTTGCGCGAATTGGATCAAGTGGAAAATAAAACGGTGGGGATTTTGGGATTGGCGTTCACCTCCAATACGCCGGTCGTCGTCGAGTCGCCTGCCATCAAACTCATTGCAGAATTACTCAAACACGATGTACGTGTGGTGGCATACGATCCGCTGGCGATTGACAATGCTAGGAGCGTCTTTGGCAGCGCAGTAGAATATGTAGAGTCTGCGGAAGTATGTCTGGAGCAAGCAGGCATCGCGGTGCTGACACTTCGTAACACCGAGATCAAACAAGCAGTCGAGAGTTTCGCGCCGGCACAACCCTTGACAGTTGTAGATTGCTGGCGGATGATTGACCCAAAGGTGTTAGCCCGTGAAGTGAAAAGCGTGGCAATGGGGCGAGTTCAATCCTAGTTACGAGTTTTTATGCCGTAACCGAATAAATCGCCTATAGAGCCAAATGCGGTAGTTGTGCCCGTTTCACCTGTGGACTTTTCATCTGGCTCACAGAAAACGCCTCTGCGTAGAATTACGCTTCAATCGTTAGCCAGCGACGAATCCACCCACAGGATCGTGAAAGTGGCTGAGCAAGAGAGAGCAAGATGTAGCATCGTGTAGCAGAATTTCCCGGTTTGTTGCTCGTTGAGAGTTGGTCGAGTCGCTCATTGTAAATCACACACAGAAGTGCATGACCCGCATGTGCCTCGGTTTTTCACAGGCAAAAGGCAACTGTAGACAAATCTTCATATAGGCGATTTATTCGGTAACGGCTTTTATGTTCCTTGATGCCATTAGAATAAAAACACAGCAATATCTATCGGTCATTCGGTTTGCTCCGTTTGATGTATCCACCCCGGCGGGGCGTTCAAAGGAACGTCTCCGCCGAATAGTGTTGAGTACGGGGACAGCATTGTTGGCGCGAGTGATTACCGCGTTTGCGGCACTGATTTCTGTGCCGTTGACGATTCATTACCTGGGAACCGAGCGATATGGTTTGTGGATGACTATCAGTTCGGTGATTGTGCTGTTGGGGTTTGCCGACCTGGGAATGGGGAATGGGTTGGTCACCGCTGTAGCTGAAGCACATGGACACGATGATCGTCAGGCAGCACAGCAGGCGGTTTCCAGTACATTTTTCTTCCTTTCGGCGATCGCGGTGTTGGTGTTGACAACATTCTTTATTCTTTATCCGTTTGTCTCTTGGTCACGCATTTTTAATGTGACTTCGGATCTGGCGATGCGCGAGTCCGGTCCAGCGATGACGGTGTTCATCTTGTGCTTTGCTCTCAATTTGCCACTTGGCGTGGTACAGCGCGTGCAGATGGGCTACCAGGAGGGGTATCTCAACTCCCTCTGGCAATCCGCGGGAAGTGTGCTGGGGCTTTTAGCGCTGTTACTGGCAGTTCAGGTCAACGCAGGTTTGCCCTGGTTGGTACTGGCATTAGCCGGTGCGCCTGTGTTAGCGGCTGGACTGAATTGGTTAGTGGAATTTGGCAAGAGACGCATGTGGTTAATGCCTGCTGTCCATCGCTTTTTGTGGAGTGCGGGCAAGGCAATCTTGAGCAACGGCTTGTTATTCTTTGTGTTGTCTGTGCTATATCTGGTAGGTATTGCCAGCGATAATTTGATTATTGCTCAGGTGTTGGGTGCAGAAGCCGTTGCCAGCTACGCGGTGACGCAAAAACTGTTCGTGTCGTTGCAATTTTTTAGTTTTGTTTCGTATCCGCTGTGGCCTGCATTTGGCGAGGCGTTGGCGCGGTCTGATTATGTTTGGGCGCGCCGTGCGTATAGTCGTTCTTTGTTGCTTGGTATGGGGATAGGTGTTGCAACGATCACACCACTATTGTTATTTGGGCAGAGAATAATTGGTTGGTGGGCAGGGGCAGAAGTTGTGCCAAGTGGGATATTGTTGGTCGGTTGGGCAGGATGGTTTCTGGTATCCAGTTATGGAGCGACGGCAGCGCCGTTGTTGAACAGCCGGGCAGACCTTTTGCGTAAGCAGGTGGTCTTCCAGACGCTGGCAACGTTTTCTTCACTGGGGTTGAAGATAGTACTTGCTCATTATTTGCAGTCGGCAGGTGTCATTTGGGGAGGGGTTATTGGGTATGGAATTTTCCTTGTGATCCCTACATTATTGGTAGCGAAAGGAGTTTTGGCGAAACCACTACATGTTGTCCAACAAACAGCAAACTTGGCATCTGACCTATGACTACATTTACCAAACGTGTTTTTAGGAAACTAGGTACCTTGCCCGTGGAATACTGGCGGGCTTATCGGCGTTGGGACTACTCGCGAAAGGCAAGGACCGGCCTAGTGATGACGTTTGCTTTTCCGCATTCGTTAAAGATCAAATTGTACCCTGAAGGTGTTGGCCCAGAGCGGTTATATACAAGATTGGAGGACATGACAGACTATGCTTTGGTCTCCCAGTTCTTGAAGCCAGGAATGCGAGTGATAGATGTAGGGGCAAACATCGGCTTGTATTCGATTTTGTCGGACAAACGTGTGGGGAAGGATGGTCAGGTCTGGGCTTTTGAGCCATCGTCTGAGTCGCACCAGCGCCTGCTGAGAAATTTAAAAGTAAACTCGGCGACTACAGTCACCCCGATCAAATTGGCGCTGGCTGATGAGCATGGCCTTGAGTTAACTCTGCGTCGCGACGCAAGAGCGAGAGATGGCGATCGTTACCTGGGAGAACTGACCAAGAGTAATACGGCAACGCCAGGCGACAGCGAAACCATCTCAGTGACGACACTGGATCACTACTTTGGACAATCCGATGGCCAGAATCATTTTGACTTTATCAAGATAGATGTTGAAGGGGCAGAGTATGCCGTGTTGCGCGGCGCACGCCGCTTGCTAGTGACAAACCCACAAGTAGTCTTGATGCTGGAATGTCAGGCGCACCATTGTGCGAGAATGGGATATACCCAGGGTGAGATTTTTGTATTTTTGGAGGAACTAGGATTCGGTATTTATGCTTGGCAGTCGAAGAAAAACGCATGGGCTACTGACGAAGACATACTCAGAACATCTTTAAATATTTGGGCAAGTCGTGACAGGGAAAAGTTGCCTGTTCTGGGAAAGTGAATCATGTTCAATTACATCATCACTATACACAACAAGCAAGACCTATTAGCCCGTGTGCTGGAAGGTGTGGCATCGTGTTGCTCCATGCAATCCAAGATTATTCCGGTGCTGGATGGCTGCACCGACCGCTCGGAAGCGATTGTAGACGAGTTCATCGCCAGGAGCGGGTTGAATGTGGAAAAGGTCATTACGCCCAATGTGTATGAACTACGCGCTATTAACGCTGGCATGGTGCGCGTAACTGAAGGCTTTATCATGACCATTCAGGATGATGTGATTTTGCAGGAGCCGGAACTGGAACAGAAAATAGAATCGCTTTTTGCCGAAACAGGCCCGATGCTTGGAATTGTCTCGCCACGCCATGCCGTTAATGTCCGACGAATGCCTCTTCTTCGCCAGTTGAGATTCTCTGGGCTAGTACCCGCCATGGACTTTTATGATCGGGTCTGCCGGCCTCCCGAGGCTTGGGAGCAGTCTGTTCGGGTCGAGTACGGGCAACTTGTCTATCGAATGGCGGCAGTGGGTAGTCCACTGATCATCCCAGAAGCACTTTGGCGTGAACTTGGTCCCCTTGACGAGATGATGGCGCCTCACATGTACTTTGACGTCGAATACAGTCTAAGAGCGCTTCGAGTTGGATTTCAAAATGTGGTGTTCCCATTGCATTTTGAGTCGAAACCAGAATGGGGGACTTCGCGTAAGAACACAACGGAAGACCCACAGTGGAGTGCTGGCCTGTCTAGGGTGACCTTGAGGAATTTGCGTTATCTGTGGCAGATTCATGGATCAGCGGTGTCTGCTTATCATGCCACGCAAGGCCGGCACACAAGAACTCTTTTCTAGCGAATTGTATAGTTCAACCATCAAACTCCACAAGACCTGATAATGAAACGATACCCAGTGAATAATCGCGTCAATTACATTCTTAACGTATGTCGAGGAAAGCGCGTCTTACACGTTGGATGTACAGACACTCCAAATACCTTGCGCAAGATTGAAGATGGCACTCTCTTGCACATTGCCATCGATAAAGTGGCGTCCGTCCAGTATGGGATAGACCTTTCGGAAGAAGGAATTACTATTCTTCGGAATCATGGTTTCAAAAACCTTGCGGTCGTTGATGTGCAACAACTCGCTTCACATGATCCGTTTGGAAACGTTCGATTTGATGTTGTTGTGGTCGGAGAAACGATTGAGCATTTGCCTAACCCCGGGTTGTTCCTCGATGCTATCAAGTCTGTTCTCGGGGGAGCTGACACGAGGTTAATTTTAACTACCATTAATGCCTATTGTGCAGCACGCTATGCTTACACGTTCTTCAAGGGGGGCGAGGATGTGCATTCCGATCATGTTGCCTATTACTCTAGACGGACGCTCACCAAGCTGTTGACCATGCAGGGCTATGAAATTGAGGACTTTTCTTTCTATGATATTGGGCGGGAATACACGACCCACTGGCGGGGCTTGCATAGTGGCTATCTATTGATCAGCCGATTGTTTTCGTGGTTCCGCCCAGAGTTTGCCTCTGGAGTCATGGTCAAATGCAAGCTAGCTGATTCGGCCTGATTCCATGACCCTGTCACTGCGATTGTACGAACGCTACATGGCCATACGCAATGAATGTGCTATCACTACGGCGGCGGATAACCGCTTTGCTGCGGCGCTGTTCAACATGTTGGCCTCGCTGCACACGAACTTTCCGACCCATCCAGCGGTCTACGTGTACGACCTAGGACTGACACCGGGCCAACGAAAAGAACTCCAAAGTGTTCCATGGCTTGAACTTAAGACGGTCGAACCCTTTGCGCCGCATTGGAGGCTGAATTGGTCATGGAAACACTTCATTGCGCTACAGCCCGCAGAAAGATACATTATACACTGTGATGCCGGAGTTGTTTTCCTGCGTTCACTGGAGATGTGGTTTTTATCCATACAGGAAAACTCCTATCTGGCTTTTGGACAGAATCAGCCACTGAGCCAAATCACCCCTTCCAACTACTGGTCATTGGTAGGCCTGGATTGTGCTCTGTACAAAGATCAAGAGGCATTCGGGGCTGGGGTATTTGGCTTTGACAAACAGAGCGGTGCAGGTGATGCCGTGCGAGAAGCGTTCCTACTGGCGAAGAATGGATGGTCGTTGGGATGTTCAGCAACCGAAACCAGAACAGACTTGGATCGAAGTGTTGTCAGGGATTGCCATTGTTTTCGGCATGACCAGACTCTCATCAATCTTACCCTACGCAAACACATCGGCGGAGAAGTGCTGGTACGACAGGCAAAGAAATATCTTGGTTTGGGGCGGGGCAATGATCATCCATCTCAATTCTTATGGCATGCTCGAAGGGCACAGGGAAGCATGAAGTACATCTGGAGCCCTTTGCAAGACTATACGCCGAGATTCTGGTTGAACCGGCTGGCTGTTTATCCTCGTCTCGTGCTAGCTCCCTACAAAGGCTACATACTGAATCTGGCTGCTTGCGTTTCAGTTCCCAAGAGGCCTCGGAATGCCTGATCTGCCACGTCTCTCAGTCATCACGCCCTCTTTCAATCACGGACGTTTTCTGGAACAGACCATCTTGTCGATCATTGATCAGGACTATCTCAATATTGAATACATCATCATCGATGGTGGCAGTACGGATAACAGTATCGAAATTATTCGCAAATATGAAAATCGAATTGCTTATTGGGTGAGTGAGCCGGATGAAGGGCATCGCTACGCGTTGAAGAAGGGATTTGATCGCGCTACGGGCGACGTGGTCGCGTGGCAGAACGCAGATGACTATTATGAGCCGGATGTATTTGGCCAAGTCATGCGCGTTTTTGAGGATCATCCCAAAGTGGACCTGGTGTATGGCAACGTCCGGCTAGTAGATGAAAACAGTCTGTCGCTAGGGGAGCTTCGTTACGTCCCCGCGACTTTTTGGTCAACTCTTTTCGAAGGCTTCATGATGAACAATCAAGCGGCCTTCTTTCGACGCACCTTGTGGGATGCGATGGGCGGCATTACATTTCACGACCATAACTTCGACTACGACCTCTTTTTGCGAGCAACGCGGATCGCGCGCCCTTTCTTTGTTCATCGAACGTTAGGCAACTACCGTAACCATCTAGGTTCTGGGTATTTTTCAGGTGCGTATAGGTCCATTGAGACTAGCCCTTGGGTCACGCGACGTCGGTATATGGGCAGGTGGGGAAGATTACCGCGTATAGTCTTCAAGCCGTTGGCCATTCTTTCTCTCATCCGAAGGACAATGTGGTATGCCCGACTTGGCGATTGGGATTATCTTCAAGAAGGATTGAAGCGGCGATTGTCAAGATAGCAGTGGAATTATGAGTAAATTGAAAATCGCAATGTTGCTATTTACTCTGGTTGCAATGTTGTGGCGAGCGCCGGTCATTATTTCATCGGCTCTGTCCAATATTGGAATGTGCGAGTTGTCTGTCGATATTTTAAATCGTACGCCTGACCATGCGCAGAATGTAAAGGCAGACCTGTCATCGGCATGGTTAGCGGAAGCCTATCGCTGGTCACCCTCGCTAGCTGCAGGACGGCGGTTGGGAACTGCGTACCTATTTCAGGATAGTGCTGACCAAGCACTAGCAGTGCTAGAGCCATTGACGTTGTCGCTGGCTTTTCCGTCAGACATGATGCTGACGAACTGGTTGATAGAAGCTTATCGGTCTACGGGTAGGTGGGAAATGCTCTTAGCCGAAACCGGTTTGAAAGAAGTCGTGCCAGACCGCGCACGATCGCGCATTGATTATCTGTCGTTACTGCACACCATTATCGCCAAGCGCCTACTGGAACACAACCAGATTGTAGAAGCCCGTGAGCAATTGATGCAGGCAATTGTTATGGGTCAACGCGAGGCTGCGCCATATAGCCTACTCGCAGAACTGGACCTGGAGAGTGGCAACATAGATGATGCGGTGAAGAATTATCGTCAGTCTTTCCGTTTTGGTCCCTCGCAGATGCCAATTCGTTCTTATGAGCAATACTGGAAAGCCCTGGCAATTCAGTTGAGACAAGAAGGTTCGACACGCGATCGGCAGCGAGCAATGCAACTTGCGCAAAAGTATGAGGAGCGTGCAAGTGTATTGAGCAAGACAACCGATTTGCAAGGTAATTTTTCAAATTGGATTGCAGTCACAGATTGCGCAAACGGATGTGGTGCCGTCCGACCGGAACTTGAATTTGCTTATGATTACGATGACGTAGATCAAGGTGGCCCGTTGGCGGTTCATCTCACGAATGTTAATGCCTTGCATAAAGATGAAAAACACATCATCAGTAAGAATCTGGTTTATAACGGCGGGTTTGAGTACGATGCAGTCGGATTTGGTCAATGGCCCTCTGGATTTGGCAATATTTTTCCGGCGCGGGTGGACAACAAGGGATTGGTTCTGAATATGCGCAGTGGTAATAGCACCACGGTCTTTCAGTGGTTGGGACCTGACGGGACTGCTACGGACTGGTTTTCTGTTCGTGGTGATCGTGATTATATAATTCACGTTTTTTGGACCACAGATACGAGTGCCGAACTCCACATTGCGTGTCGAGAAAACTCAGACCCTCACACGCCTTTTCAGTTGGTGATTCACGATCCAACGCCCGTGCCTTGGACGCACCGTGCCGTGATTTATAAGACATCGCCAGTAAGTCGAGAATGTCGCCTGGGTGTTGTGGGATCGCGGGATGCAAATGGCAATACGAAAATTGATGATGTGTTGATGTTTGAGATTCCCTGATGAGTTATTTGATAATTTGATATGATTAAGACCCCCTCTATTAGCTCAGTCTCGCATTTGAAGCAACGGTCAGGAACCGCCAGAAACGTCGCCATGGTGTGTGTGTTAATGGCAGGTGCTGCTATTGGCTATCTGTTTGGCCAGAGTACCCAAGTCCAAGATTTTCTGGGAATAACCAGTCCATTTGGGGCTGCAATTCTGTTCATGGGTTTTATCATCGCTTTCCGTTGGCCATGGCTTGGTATGGTACTCTACCTCGATATCGGCGCTCTGAAGACGGCTCCAGGATTTGCAGCGACCGAGTCAGTTTGGCCGACGGCGTTCTTGTTGGCTGCTGTGTTCATCAAGCTGGCACGTGAGACGCATGCATTCTCCAGAATCGCGATTCCCAGGCATATCGTGATTCCACTTTTGTTTTTTTGCCCTCTCATCGTTTTCTCTGTTGTTTTCATTAGCGGAAATCCGGGGGCTTATAGTAAGGTTGCTCGATTTGTCCTATTCGCCTGGGGGTTGGTCGCCATTGGGATGATGTTGTCAAGGTCTCCAACCAGTACATATCGATTTTGCACAGCAGCCGCTATCGTTGGAACTGGCATAGGCATTGCGGCACTGCTTTTAACAGTTCTAGACCCTGCCCGTGTGCAGCAGACAACATTCGGGACCCTTCTACTGTTTGATGACCAACTGATTCAGAATTACCTACCAGTGGCTCGAGCTATTGCATTGGGGATCATTGCGATTACGGTAATTGGGATTGACGCTCTCGAAATGGGCAAGGTGAAACTGGTCTTGACTCGATTGCTACCAGTATTGCTGGTTGCCTGTGGCGCGCTGTTCTTTACCTTGTCCCGTTCGACTCTTGGCGCAACACTCGGTACTGTGCTAGTCGTCGTGATGGCACGACTGCGCAGTGTGTGGGGAAGGTTTGTTGGAGTCACGATCGCTCTTCTCCTGGGAGGGCTTATCGTTGTAGTCGCTTATAATCTCGGTGGCGGCACTTTTGGAGTTGACAGGTATCTGGGCTCACTAAGCGACGATCCCTCACTCTACCGACGGCTTTATTCTTGGGAAAAGGCGATCGACTATTTTCTACAAAACCCATTTCTGGGCAGTGGTGTAGGGCTTCGGTATGCTATGTGGTGGGATACTGAGGCGGCCAACATGGATGTTGGAGGGTATCAGTTTCCGCACAATCTACCCTTGGAGCTACTGGGCGAAACGGGACTGATTGGCTTGATCCTGTTCGGATTGCCGATTGTAGTGACGTTACGGAGGTACTGGGCAAATCGTTTACGACTCAGCATGAACCCCCGTTGGCGCATACAGGCTACAACAATATTCGGAATGTTAGTTTTCGAACTTATCTGGTCGCTGATGGACGGCGAAATCGGTTTGTCACGGAATATCTGGTTATTCACAGCGTTGCTGGCTGGCATAGTCCTTCAATCTGTTCCTCGATTTGTAGGGAGTGAGGGAACTCACTGCTGTCCAAATTAGCTGAAATCCAATTCGTCCCCGTTGATTAGAAACGAGTTACGGCCTTCGACAGCGCCTTCTCTGGATGAGGTTGGCTGCCCGGGAGTCT
>Ga0315282_10008974_pt1 | contig 16015 bp, 20 predicted proteins | sample YL17G07_20_MG_FD_203693 | JGI IMG/M metagenome (GOLD analysis project Ga0315282, IMG submission 203693) | Sediment microbial communities from Yellowstone Lake, YNP, Wyoming, USA - YL17G07_20 | ecosystem: Environmental > Aquatic > Freshwater > Lake > Sediment | place: USA: Wyoming | collected...
CGGTCTGATACGGCAAGGACAGCATGCACACCGAAGAGGGAAAAGTACCCCACGATTACCTGCGCTATACCCGCCGGAAGATGACCTGGATAGCCGCAGGTCTCGTCCTGGTTTTTATCCTCTTCATTCTCGCAATATCGGTCGGTGCGGTAGCCATCCCCCCGGTTGAAGTGCTCCAGACCCTGCTTGGTTTTGGCATTTCTGTGAAATGGGACCGTATCATCTGGAATATCCGGCTGCCCCAGGCAATCGCAGCGATCGTTGCCGGTGTCGGTCTTGCCGTAGCAGGTGTTGCCATGCAGTCCATCCTGAGAAATCCGCTCGCTTCCCCGTTCACGCTCGGCATCTCCAGTGCCGGGGCGTTCGGGGCGGCAGTCTCGATTATCGTGCTGGGTACCGGCAGGATCCAGTCCACGGTCGCAAACCCGGTCTCCATTTCAAACCCATACCTGACCACGGTTGTTGCCTTCCTCTTCTGCATGCTCGCGACCGGCGTCATTCTCATCATCTCCCATCTCAAGGGGGCTTCTCCCGAGGTCATGGTGCTGACGGGGGTTGCACTCTCGTCCCTCTTCTCTGCCGGTGTCATGTTTCTCCAGTATTTCTCCAGCGACACCCAGCTTGCCGCGGTCGTCTTCTGGACCTTTGGTGATGTAGGTCGTGCAACGTGGGACACGCTGCCATTCATGGCGCTCGTTGTCGCTGTCGCTACCCTGTACTTCCTCTTCAACCGCTGGAACTACAACGCGATCGATGCCGGGGACGAGACCGCCCAGGGCCTTGGCGTTAACGTTGTCCGCATCCGGCTTGTGGGAATGACCGTTGCCGCACTGGTCTCAGCAGTCATTGTCGCGCTGCTCGGGATCATCGGGTTTGTAGGCCTTGTCTGCCCGCACATGGTCAGGAGAATTGTCGGGGACGACCAGCGGTACCTGATCCCCGGCTCAGCGGTGGCAGGGGCAATCCTGCTGCTCGCGTCGGACACGGTGGCACGGATCATTGTGGCGCCGTATATCCTCCCGGTTGCCGTCCTGACGGCATTCATGGGAGCGCCCGTATTCATTTACCTGCTGTTCAGGGGGTATAAACGATGATGTTAACAGTAAACGAACTGAAATTCATGTACAGGAACCGGAATGTCCTCAAGGAGATCGGGTTCTCGATCGAACAGGGACAGGTGGTTGCCGTACTCGGCCCGAACGGGGTCGGAAAGACCACGCTCTTAAAATGCCTTAACCGGATCTTAAAGCCACGGCAGGGAACCGTGCTGCTTGACGAGGAGAACCTGCTCGATCTCAGCACCATGGATATCGCCCGGCGGGTTGGCTACGTACCGCAGCGGGTGGAGACCGGGCGCCTGACCGCGTTCGATGCCGTCCTGCTTGGGCGGCGCCCCCATATCGGGTGGGATGTCACTCCCCGCGATCTTACGATCGTGGATGCCATCTTCACCAAGCTCGGCATGGAAACACTCCGCCTTGCATATATCGACGAGATGAGCGGCGGCGAACTCCAGAAGGTTGCAATTGCCCGGGCGCTGGTCCAGGAACCGAAGATCCTGCTCCTCGATGAACCGACAAGCAACCTTGACTTAAAAAATCAGGTGGATATCCTCACCACCATCCGCGACATTGTCCGCGACCATAAGATCGCTGCCATCATGACCATGCATGACTTAAACCAGGCACTGCGGTTTGCGGATACGTTCATTTTCCTCAAAAACGGAACTGTATATATCCACGGCAATCATGATATCGTAACTCCTGCCGTCATCGAAGATGTATACGGTCTCCCGGTCATGATTGGAGTACTCGGCGGCATTCAGTGCGTCATCCCGAGTGCCTGCAAAATCGCGTAGGAGAGAAGGAAATGCACACCCATCACTATACCCATGCACCCCAGCCGGTAACGTTTGAAGACTGCATCCGGTTCCACGGCCATTCCTGCCCGGGTCTTGCCTTCGGCTACCGTGCGGCTACCTCTGCCATGGAAGCGCTCGGGGTCACCCGCCCGGAAGACGAGGACCTCGTCGCTATCTGCGAAACCGATGCCTGCGGTGTTGATGCGATCCAGGTTATTGCCGGGACAACAGCCGGAAAGGGCAACCTGGTCATCCACGATTACGGCAAACACGCGTTCACCTTCTACAACCGGAAGGAAGGGAAAGCCGTCCGGGTCACGTTCCACCGGAACGAAGCGACCGAGACCGGCGATTTTGCTGCACTGCGGGCAAAGGTCTTCTCCGGGAAAGCCTCCAAAAAAGAAGAAGAACCGTTCCACGAGCTAATGCATAAGGCAACCGCTGATGTGCTTCATGCACCTGCTGAGAAGATCCTGAAAATTGAGAAGATCACGATGGATGCCCCGAAGAAAGCCCGGATCTTTGCCTCGGTCACCTGCGAAAGCTGCGGTGAATCTGTTGCAGATGCCAAGACCCGGAAGGTCGATGGAAGATATGTCTGCATCCCCTGCGCTGAAGGCTCGCCCCTGTCAAAGAAATAATAAGAATTTCCTTTTTTTTGGATGCTGGAACCATGAATTTTGAAATTCAGCCAATTGGGTATGTGCGATCTCCATACAAGGAAAAGAAGGATGCACCCCGGCAGGGGAGATTATCGGATACTGTTTCGGAGATCGTGATCGATGAGCAGTATCTTCCCGGGCTTCTGGATATTGAGAAGAAGTCACACCTGATCATCCTTTCCTGGTTTGACCGGGCTGACAGGACGGTGCTCCGGGCAACGCCCCCGCATGAGAAGATCGAACACGGGGTGTTTGCCACCCGGTCACCCAACCGCCCCAATCCGGTAGCGTTCTCGGTGGTTGACCTGCTCGCCCGGGATAGGAATATACTTATCGTCCGCGGGCTTGATGCGCTTGACGGGACACCGGTGGTGGATATCAAACCCTATTCACCGGATATTGATTGCGTGAAAGAGGAACGGACGGGAATTTCTGCACAGTGATCCCATTCTGGTCAGTACGCCCCTGACATGGGCTTCCCTACAATGGATTGAAAAAATAAAAAAGGGGCAGGGGAAGTTTCTCCCCTGCCCCGGTTGTTCTCACATCTGTACCTTACCATTCCATGTGGTCGAGGACCCGGTCCCACATGACGAGGAGCCCGGGGATGATCACGTAGGCGAGCAGTCCTGCACCGAGGAACGCCGCGGTGATGAGGATTTCATTGTCCATTTCCATCACCTTACGCGAGGGCGGTGACGGTGTCCGCCCAGGTCTCGACCTTCGCGAGGATCGCGTCGTCCGAGTAGGACGAGACGCTGAGCCGGTCGCGGGCGAAATTCACGTAGTAAATCTCGCCGTTCGGGTCGTGGCACCGGAGTGTCGCGGAGTACCCGTCAAGATCCGGGTCATGGATGATGGTCCCGGTGTGTGCGGTCGCGAGCGGGGCGCTTGCCATGATGACGGCAACACCCGCATTGAATCCTGCGATCGTGTTGTACCGCTCCGAAGTCGAGCCGACGTTCTTTGCATCCTCGTTCTCATACACGAGCCGTGCGGTGTACGATTCCTTGGTCTTTTCCACGGGGTCATGGTTGACCCCGGCGGTCATGTATGCGACACATGCAAACGGGTTTGTCGTGATGACCGACTGGACGATCACATTGAACGCCGCCACGTCTGCGATTGGGCTCGCGAGTGTGCGAACCGCTGATTTTACATTCGTGTTCTGTACGAAATCTGCCATATTTTGTTTCCTCCATTTTTTGTTTTTTCTTTCTCGTCTCGGGGGCCCCTTTGACATATCTATATACGTCGTGTGAGGGGATGCTTCTGGCTGAATAAATTCCCGGAATGCGAAATGGTGTTTGAAATATTATCTGATTGGTGAACAGGGCACGATATGGGCGCGGATGAAAATGATGATTTTGCACGGTGGATCAGTTGTGACCGGTCTGCGTTGCAGGGGCGCTCCCGAAGCTGAACGTGGTGGCGGACGGGAAATGCTCAGTGGGATAAAGGGGCTCCGGTATCGGGAGATATGGTGGAGCCAAGAAGAGGGGTGTGGGCAGTTGGAAGGACCCCCGGCTCATGGTTCACATCCCTGCCGGGGGAAAACACCTCACTTTAAGTTCTTCAGCACAAGATTAGCCGCGTGCTCACCGGAGAGGAGCATCCCGCCAAATACCGGGCCCATGCGGCTCTCTCCCGCAACGGCATTTGCTGCCATACCGGCAACGACAAGGCCGGGGAACACCTCTTTGGTATGCTGGAGGATACGGGATTCGGCCCGGTCAGCCCACATGAAACTCTCGCCTTTTACCTGGAGATTCCCGCCCTTCTTCTCGACAAGCCTGGCAACAACCGAATCATGACCGGTGGCATCAACCGTATACCGGCAGCCCATGACAAGGGGATCGACATGCAGTTTTCCCATCTCAACCGCAGTCCAGTTGATCACGAGCCCGCTGATCCGCCCGTCGGCCTTGATCATGACATCCTCCACGGATGTTAGATTGAAGAATTCAGCTCCGGCATCACACGCGGCAGCGGTAAGTTTGGAGACTGCTTCGACAGACTTTGCGACATAATATCCCTCTTTGAAGGGAGTGGATTTGATAGAGAACCGGTCAAGGAGGCGGCGTGCCTCGTCCTGCACGACAATCCGGGGGAACATCATCCCACCGCCCCACATCCCGCCGCCGACAGAGAGCTTCTTCTCAATGATGCCAACCTTGATGCCTTCTTCTGCGATCAGTGCTGCACAGGTTAGTCCTGCCGGCCCTGCACCCACAACCGCCACGTCCAGTTCCATATAGTCGATCAGGGTATTCATCTGGGCTGAAAGAATCGCTCTGCTGATGGTAATTTCATCGAGTTCCATAGATATTGCCTCCATAGTATAATTCAGAATACTATTACAACATTAGGAAACAAGATCAGAAAAAGAGTTATTGTTTCGATTGTGCATAGGCCCGTGCAATCCCGCACACATCCCGCGCAACACTGATGGGTTCCTTCACCACAAGGGTACAGACCGGCTCTTTTCCCGGTCCCCCGGCATCGCAGATAATGTCCGGTACCTGCCCCCCCGCAGCCCGGACCGCTTCCTGCGCCTTCCACTGCATCGATGACCCCTCTGCATGCCGGACCTCCCCGGGCTCGTCTCTCCGGTCAATCATGGTAAGCGTCCATCCGTTCTTCCTGCAATAGCTGAAAAGCCATTCTGAAAACCCGGGGGGATTTGCGAAATCGATCCCGGCACGTACTGATGGATCTGCCTGCATGAGCCTGATGATGAGCCGTGCCATGTGATTCGATGCACCAAACCGGATCCTCCCGGCAGCCCGTGGCATGCCGTCAATGATGGTAATCCGGCCATCTACGGCCATGACTTCACCGGATGTTTTTGCATGCGGTTGTGCAAATACCATGTTAGTCCTGACCTCCGGAATGAGGGCGACAAATTCCCGGCACGCCTCAATCTCCTCAAGTGCAATCATCATCCGCCCGAACATGTCGATCTCAGTGGTGAGGTCAGGTTGTTTCATGGTGCTTCCTGTTCTTCTGGAATGTTAGGTGGGAAGGAATATTGTTGCTGTGGTTGCGTGACCTGAGTGCACATGGTTGAACGGAACTGCATGGATATTGAGTGGCGTCTGAGCCCGGTGGCGTACGGCAACTGCTAAGCGCGATGAAGGGGCTCCGGCAGGTAAGGAATTCCGGGATTGCCATGTCTTTTCAGAAACAACGGCGATGCTACAACGTTATGGGCAGATTGCAAAACCATTCGCATGATACATGTTAAAAAAAATACCGTACCTTCCCCTTCTCGAAGCCAGCACACTCGAAGCGCCTCATTGCCGGCATTGTCGCGGATCAGTGCCTCCTGCGTTTCTTTGTTCAGGACTTCGTGGAGTGTTGTCACAATGTCACCTCCAACGCCCGTTCCACTTTCCGCCGGGCATCCGTCGCCCGACCCGCAATGCCGGAATCGAGCTTGAGAAATTCCGGGTCCACATAATCCGTGACCCGGATCCTGCGGAAACCGTCGTCTTCAATTTGCACGGTCACAACCAGCCGGTAGATCATCCTGTCATCTCCTCCATCCTTCTCGACAAGACGCAAGAGCCGCGTCCGGGGATGGTCGTTCATGTTCATGACAGTCTGCCGGCAGAGCCCTGAAAGCATGTTGTCGAGTTTTTCCATCCAATCCGGAACGTCCTCAGACCCGAACGGTGGCGTGAACTCCAGCGAAATCCCAGGATCTCCCTTGTACCGTATGAAGTGCACGTGCACTTCGACACCTCCAAGAACAATCTCATCTCCCTCAAGCGCCCTTTTCATCGTCTCTTCTTCTGTTGCTTTTACAATCGTTGTCATACCTGATACCTCCTGCTTGATTTTCCGAGTAATATTGTGTTCATTATTCCAGCCGGGTGTTCGAATATCTCGGTCTGTTCATGGTTTGGACATTTGGACAAAACTTTCGCGATTTCCGGGATCTTTTTTCTGTACATTTTTCTCGTGAGACTTTCCGGAAACAGCGTACTTTTTGTCCTTTTGTCCAAACTCAAACTCATAACCGGTATCATCTCATACTCCCAGGAGCGTCATCTGTCCCAGTGCATTCTGCTCTGCTGCAATCCGTTCAGCCTCGTTTTTCAGCCGGATCCCGGACCAGAACCGCTCATTTCCACTTTTCCCTCCATCGATAACCCCATGTTCCCGCAGGGAATCCCAGACTTTTCGTGATGCAATTCTCCGGTAGATCCCCTCCTCCTCACACCATTTCTCGAATGTCTCTTTCAATGCGGAACGGGACATCTTTGCATCCTTCTCGAATTCACATTCGGTAGAAAGAAACAACCTTACCGTATCATTCACGGTCCGGAGATTCGCCGTCGCCTGTTGCACTTTCTTCGGTTGCACGAGCCAGCGCCCCTTTTCGTAATACGATGCAAGCCCGGCAAGACACCAGTTCAAAATACCGGAAGACTCACCGAGCAGTTTTGCCGCAATGTCCGTGTCGCACTTATCCTCCGGGATCTGCACAGAGAACGGCACCATCCAGAGCCGGCGCCAGATGCCATCTCCCGTCTCCGGAATGTTGGGCTCGTGGTTCGTGGTCAGCCAGATCTTAGCTGTCGGGGTAAACTCAAACTCGTTCTCGTACAGTTTCCGCACCGTAATCGCATACTCCCCGGTAATCTGCTTGATGATCGATTCGTCCATCCGTGCCCCTTCCGCACCTTCCGCTGCGGTCGCAAACCTGGCACCCGCGAGCCGGGCAAGATCAGACCGGGTGCTCTCGAACCGTTTTGCCATTAAAGAATCAGCAGCGATGTTGACCGCGTAGCCGGAAAAGATCCGGGCAAGCACTTCGATCGTCTTGGACTTCCCGTTCCTGCCCTTCCCGTACAGGATGAACATCAGCTGCTGGGGATTCGTGCCGAGCAATGTATAGCCGCACATCTCCTGGAACCCGGACAGGTATTCCGCATCCCCGGCAAAGATGAGCGCGAGATGTCCGAGCCATTGGGGGCATAGTGCCTCGGGATTGTAATCGACTGCTGCCATCTTCGTCAGCATGTCCTCCCTCCAGTGCTCCCGGAATGCCAGAGTATCGAGTTCGATCGTCCCGTTCCGGCAGTTCAGGAGGTTCGGATGGGAATCGAACTCGCCGGGCGTGACCGGGATATGCGGCGCAGCCGAATCGATCATCGCTTTTCTCGCGTGCAGGCTCTCGGAGAAGATCGCCCACCGCGAGAGAGCCCGGGACCGGTCAGCCGTCGGGGCTTTGGCAGCTTCCAAATGGATCGACCGGGCGACGTCGGTTGCGAGGATGAGCATCGTTCCGGCATCGTCCCGCATCCACGTTCTTCCGTTCCAGAGGTACCACGAATTGAATGTCGCACAATACCGGATCGTCTCGCCGTACTGCGCGATGAGCCGCTCGGCATTGCCGGCATCGGTCAGGGCATATTCACGCGGTGCGGCGGGGATCTTTTTTAGAGTACCAGGATCGTTTTTCCTATCAGCCGCTACATTCCCCTTCGCCCGCTCTTTGCTCCACCCTTTTATCCGGGTTTCCTGCCGCTCGTGCTTCTCATCCGGAGTCTCAAACTTCTCCCTCAGTTCCTTCCACCGTTGCTTCCCGGCTCCGCAGCTAGCGTGATGGCATCCGGCATGGACCGCACCGTTTGCAAACTGGATCGCGTATGCCCCATCCTTGTGCGCTGACGAGAACGGGCATTGGTCGAGGACAAAGATCGTCCCGGTATTTCCGTACGGTTTCTCTGAACGGATCGCAATCCCGTGCGAGAGAAGCCAGGACCGGAGATCTACGGCAGCGCCTTCCGGAGCCGGCGGATGTGCCAGGAACTCACCGGTCAGTTGCGACGCCAGCGCTTCGAGCTGTTCCCGGCTCACAACGACAACTTCTTCCGGTGCAGAGATGATCCGGCTCCTCCGGTGCGGGCGTTCGGCGGTGTCATCGCCTTTTCTCGTTACCGTCCCGTAGAGTTTCCAGATCCGCCCGGCATTGTAGTTCGCCGGATCGACCGAGACCCCGGATGCTGAAAAGCGTTTATCCAGTACTGAGAGAACGGCTTTCACCAGTTTCGTCGCAGTTTCATCGTTCGGCAGATCAATCCGGTACAGCAGGTGCGCCCCGTTTCCCGAATCGCCCCGGACCGGTTCAGGGAATCCGGTGCCGGAGAGCCATGCGGCGATCTCATCCGCTTTTGTCAATGCGAGAGCGTGCTCTGCATCTGTTGCAGATACTCCGCTCGGCCGTACCGGGTCGATGTCGATTGGCAGCCAGCACCGGCGCACGATATCCGCGTCGCTTGTTGTTGCATCTCCCCGGGAGAGGTGCATCTTGATCCTGTTCGCCCGCCGGGCAAGCAGCGCCGGGTTCACTTCGTTGAGCGTAACGTAGCACCCGTGAACCGCAGGATCGCAATCGAGCGCCTCCACCTGCCGGGCGAGCGCTTCAAAGTCGGTGAAATACCCGCTATGGGTACCGTTCTCTGCGAGAGCGCGGACTTCGACAACCTGCCCGGGTCCGGACAATACAGCAAGCGTATTACCTATACTTGTCATCGGGGTCGCCTCCCTCGTTCCACATCGTCCAGCCGGAACCGCAGTTCGTCGATCATCAGCCGGAGCTGTGCAATCTCCGCGTCCAGATGTACGAACATCAGGAGCTTCGCCCGTTCCTCCAGCATCTTTCTTGCCTTCTTCCGGGGGTAGTCTGTGCACTTCAGCTCGGTCTTCCGGTCCGCCAACAGTACGGGTTTGGATTTTGTGTGTACGGATTTGGGTTCGGTTACCTGATTGCCGGGGATACGGATCTTCCAGTAGGTACCTGGAATTGCCTTCTGACCGGGAGACCGGGACGTACCCGGTTTCTTTTTTTGGGTTGGCCGGGGAAGTTCCTGCACGGTGAGCCCCGCCATCCGCGCTTTCATCTCCGGGATCTCGATATACTTCTTCGCCCATTCCAGTACGTCCATATCCGGCCCGGGCTCCCGGGTGATCTTCACCGGTACCGGCTGCGCAGTCCCGGTTGGAGAAATTGCTGGGGGATTATTATTTTCAGCCATACCCATCAACCTCTCCGGTACTCAGACGGAGCAAGCGCATGGTCCATGCGGTGCGACCCTTTCCGATGCCCCAGTGCCTTTTTCGTCTTACAAAGAACCTTGATTTTGTTTTGATTCCATTGCATCCGGACCGCCATCGCCCGGTAGATCTCTCTGCCTCTATCCTTCTCTCCCCGCTCCCTGACTCCGTAGCGAATTGCTGCGGGCAACATTGTGAGCGGAACTTCCTGCACCTCAAAGGCCTGGCGCCGGGAAGACCGTCCAAACCCGGTCCAGTGCATCACAACCTGGCTATTTTCTGGAACGTCAATCTGTAATCCAGGAGAAAATGTCGGTGATCTATATTCGGCCATCGTCATTCGCCTCCGGGGAAAAATATGTTTCCAGCGTCCGATCACGATTTCGCAACTGGCTCCTATTCCCGGTCGCTTTCTTCGTGTTACACCGGATCTTGATAGTGTAATGGTTCCAGTGCGTCCGGACGATTACCGCCCGGTAGATCTTCCCGCCCCGCTCGGCAACCCCGCGCCGGATTGCTGCCGGCAGCATGTAGAGCGGGACCTCCCGCATCACAAACGCCCGCCGCCGGCGATACCGGTCGAGACCGGTCCGGTGCATCGCACATGAATGCCCGGCGGATCTTTTCCCTGCTTTGCGCGATGACGTGGAGTCGCTCGGGAAGATTGTCTCCGGAATGACCGCACTGTTCTGTGTTTCGATACGCTGACAGCCGGCCTGAATCCTGCTAGTCTCGGCCCCTGTCCCGATCTGCACGGAAAGATTCCGTGCCGACCCGATTGAGGTGCTCCCGCACCCCGCCTGTGCAGATACGTTCTGCATAAATTTTCTCCGACCTTGTTTTCGTATTCAACAACGATACCGTGAAAGCAGACGGATCGGATCGTTCTCATCCGTCCGGCTGGATTACAAAAAAAGCCGGTCTATGGTGCCGGGTAAAGCCGGGGCTCCTGTCCGGTCAAAGACTCCCTGCGAAGATTCGGCAGGTGACCTCGCGGACTATCGCCACACAACTTACCCCGTCACCGGCAGACCGGCGCTTACTGACGTAACGTAAAAAAGGAAAAAAGCGAAAAGATCGGGGCGTGACCGCTCGTCAACCTGTACCGCTTCCCCGCGTGCATTGCGTCTGCTGTTTCTCGTGGTACAATGAGATGAACAAATCCTGCAACGGCTGACTCTGATGGCGTTACCGTCCGGATTGCAGCGCCCAGTTTTGCTATGACGGTGCGTACAACCCTTGTCGCCTTTGTTCTCAGTCGTGCGATGAATTCTCTCAACATTGTAATATTCCACGATTGGTTTCTGATATATTAAGGCAATGGATGAAAGCGAAAAAACTTGAAGTCCTATGGGGGATTTTTTTGGAAACCCACGATGGAACCGTGTATTCCTGAACGGTCTTTTGCCCGCTCCAGGATCGCGCCGCGCGGAATTTGTCGAAAACTTCATGAAAACTAATAGGATTTTGGACAAAAACGGGATTAGAGCGCCCTCCGTGCCGCACTGCGATACAATTTCCGTGTGGAACCTTGGCGGAAAAAACTATCAAAAAGCCGGATTACATGGGGGAAATCCGGGCGTGCTCTTTGTTACGCATAGACAACTGGTTCCTTGTTATACGAGCGAAGTCCCAGACACGATAACCGTATCATGACTGACAAGAACAACACATAATGCGGAATGCATGAACAGAAACGTACTGGAACGAAAAAAAAAGTGATTGATTGATCTTACCGTGCCGGTATGATCAGTGAGCGCTCTCCCGCGGGCATGAACTCGCGGATTGCACCCTTCGCGAACTCGCGGCATGGGTCTGTGCAAACGCGATTATCATCAGCGGGGACAGGGTCCATGCGTCCTGGCGTCCATCCGGCTTCACGACATGCACCGGGGTACGGATGTGCCACAGGGTATCCGGTGATGGGTGGACTGGTTTGAGATCTTGCCGTATGACGAGATGCACGACTTCGATGGGCGGGGCGTTCACTCACGGGCGCCGGGTGTGCATTCCGTCCGGATATGGACGGTGTGCCGGAAGTGGGCGCGGATAGAACGGACGAGGGATTTCTCACTGGAGAACGGCGGGAGCACCAGCCCCGCGTTCCAGTTTCTGGTCAAAGGGGATGACGATGGTCGAGAATGAACTCCAGACCCGGTGTGCCATCTGAGGGGCGGGTGTGCTGCTCGGTGCGATCCTCATGGTCGCCCGGTTACCATATGTGCTGCTGGTGGTACCGGTTGCGGTTCTGTTTATTGGATTGACGGCAGAGCCATATCACACGCACGCGATCTGGTACGGGATGATGAATACCCTTGGGATCTTCCGCATGGACCGGTTAGTTCCGGAGGATCTCGCGGTTTATATCCGGCAACCGCATTACTTCTGGCTCGGCGAGGTGGAGATGGCAGCGGTACTGGCGGGTGTGTTCGCGATCCCTACCGGGATCTATATCGCGGGAAGAACAGGGATCGTCCTCGCATTTATCATAGCGATGATTGTTTTCATGCCGCTGTTCGTCTTCCTGCCGAAACTCATCCAGCGGGGGATACTGGCGGACGCCGATGCGGTTGTTGAGGAGTTTGGCAAGAACGAGCATGTTATAAGGGTGATTTGGGCATTATCCATTGCCATTGTCGGGCTTGTACTCACAAAGGTTCTGGACCCTGCCGCAGCACAGCAGGTGATCGGGACGATTACAACTGCTAATCGTAAAGTTCAGCCTTTAAGCCGAAACTCAGAGGATAATTTACAGTAGACAACTGGCAGTTGCATCGCTACGCAGAAAAATCCTTGGTTTGTTGAAGATGGTGTGCGGGAGAGCGCATTCACTCCTGCATCCTCCTGCACAATCGGGCACTCTGCCCGGATGATACCGCGCCGTGCATAATGAACAAGTTTCGGATTATTTGTGAACTTTATCCTGGTTTTTCCGGTTTTTTCCAAGGTTTTTCCGGTTTTTACCGGTGTTTTCTCTCCGGCAATTCCCGCCCGGTTCATTTATAAAAGCGGAGTAAAAATATCCTGTTAAATTTTATTTTCGTGATCTCACCGAATATATAAAAAAAAATTACGCCCGGATCCTGAAAATGTTCCATATTAATACGTGGATCTCTTAATTGATTGACTCTCCATTTAAGTCAGGATCTTATCATAAACGTTATAACACCAGTCGTGTCAATTAAGCTGAACGTACTTTGTACGGTCAATTATCTCTAGAGATGAGAGATCTATTACAAATACTGTACCGCAATCCGAACAACTCAACATAAAATGAGGCGATTATATTGTCGAAAGTTGTAGAGATTTCCCCAACCACAAGACACGAGGGACACTCGAAGCTCGTCTTGAAGGTTAACGACGCAGGCATCATCGAAAAGGGTAACTGGTGTTCCATTACCCCGGTGAGGGGAGTTGAAAAACTCGCCGTCGGAAAGACACCCGAGCAGGTGCCCAAGATTGCATCCCGTGTCTGTGGTATCTGTCCGGTTGCACACTGTCTTGCTGGTATTGAGGCGATGGAAGCATCCATCAAGTGCGAGATCCCCAAGGACGCACAGATGCTCCGCCACATTGTCCAGCTGGGCAACCGGTGTCACAGCATTGCACTGCACAACATCCTGCTCCTGCCCGATTACTATATTCCGGGCACTGAGGTCAAGATCAACCCGTTCACCGCAGAAGAACCGGTGCGCAGCGTTGCAAAGCGCATCCAGCGGCTTCGTGAGATCAGCCAGACCATCTGCCAGATCGCAGGCGGCGAAGCGATCCACCCGAGCAACCCCCGTATCGGCGGCATGTACCGTAACTGCTCCGAGCAGGCAAAGACCAAGATGTACGACCTCGCGAAGGAAGGGCTTACCCTTGCCCACGCTCAGGCAGAGTTCATGATCGCGGTCATCCGCAACTACCACAAGAGAGACTTCGTGGATGTTGGCGGCAAGAAAATCCCGATGCCCAAGGACCTCGGTTTCCACAACCAGGGCTACCTTGCAACCCACGCGTTCTACGGCAGCTCGAGCCTTGACGAATGCCCCAGCTGGGACATCAACCGGTTCAAGGAAGCCCGGCCGTATGACTGGTACATGGGTGAGATGGAAGTTTCACTCGAAGACGCCAGCTACCCGGTCGGCGGAACCACCAAGATGGGAACCAAGACCAACCCGCAGATGGAAGCCTGCACCGGCATCCCGATGTATGACGGTCAGCCCGTTGAAGTCGGCCCGCGAGCCCGTCTCGTCACCTACAAGAACTATGACGAGAAGGGCACCTGCGGCCAGAACATTGCCCGCCAGATGGAGTACCAGGACTGCTTCTATGAGATGTTGGACTGCATCGACGCATTAAACCCCGCCGGGAAAGTCATTGCAGACTTCATCCCTGACGGCGACGGTTCCCTTGGCTGGGCATCCAACGAAGCCCCGCGTGGAACTGATGTCCACATTGCACGTGTCAAGGACTGGAAGGTCCAGTACTACTCGATGCTGGTTCCGACCACCTGGAACTTCGCGACCTGCAGCGCTGCACTCACCGGTGCACCCTGGCAGCTTGCCGAAGTCATCATGCGTGGGTATGACCCCTGTGTATCGTGTGCTACCCACATGATCGTAATAGATGAGGACAACCGTCTCGTGGCCCAGAAACTCATCCAGTGAGTGTAACACGATGTTATATCCAGAGATCGTGATCGTAGGGTGCGGAAATCCCCTGTTCGCTGATGACGGATTCGGACCTGCGGTAATCGAGGAGCTGCAGAAGCTCACACTTCCCGACAATGTAGCAGTAATAGATGCAGGCCTTGGTGCCCCGCATTTTATTTTTACCCTGCTCGACCCGGAAGTGACAAAAAAACTCGTTATCGTTGATTGTGCCGATTTCGGTGCGGAACCGGGATCGATTACCAGACTCCGTGTTGAAGATTTGCCTCCGGGCAGTTACCGTGATGCCCATTCGTGGGACATCGCCGAACCGCTCCAGCGGATCAAAGACCGGATTGAAATTACGGTCATCGGATGTCAACCGAAACGTGTTACCGATCCCGAAATGGAGATCGGGCTCTCGGATGAAGTTTTGAAGGCTATACCCAAAACAGTGCGACTTGTACTGGAAATAATTGGGGTGGATTATGGGACTACTATCAAGTGTCTTCAAGAAGAACGTCAGCGAGGAACCGCCAAAAGCTGCGGCTCCACCGAAACCAGCTGACGTAGCAACAAAAGTGGAAACAACGAAAAAGGAGGTTAAGCCTGTGGCAGACAAGATTACAGTGGGCTATACACACCTGAGTGGGTGTACCGGTTGTACTGTTGCATTAGCAGACAACTACGCCGGATTGTTAACGCTCCTCGACAGGTATGTCGACCTGAAGTACATGCCAACACTTGCAGATGTGCGGCACATCCAGAAGGTCGATGTATCATTCGTTGAGGGTTCAGTCTGTATTAATGATAAACTCGCAGTTGAAGAGATTAAGGAAACCCGTGAAAAATCAGCAGTGGTCGTTGCACTCGGCGGCTGCGCCTGTTACGGCAACATCACCCGGTTTGCCCGCGGTGGTCAGCAGAACCAGCCGCAGCATGAGGCATACCTGCCCATCGGTGACCTGATCAAGGTGGACGTGTACATCCCCGGATGCGCACCGACTCCCCAGATGATCAGGAACGTAGCCGTAATGGCATACCTGCTCTTAAAGGGAACCAAGGAACAGAAGGACCTTGCAACGGCATTCCTCAAACCGCTCATGATGGCGGCAGACAGGGGCACCAGCGCATGCTTCTGCGATCTGATGACGAACGTCATCAACCAGGGTCTCTGCATTGGTTGCGGCAGCTGCTCGGCGGCATGCCCGGTCCGTGCCATCAGCATGGAATACGGCAAGCCCCAGGGCGAGCGTGACCTGTGCATCAAGTGCGGCGCGTGCTACAACCAGTGCCCACGGAGCTGGTTCAGCTTCGATGTTGTTGAGAACTATGAGGCGATCAACGAGGCCATAATGGCGGCACTCCAGTGAGGTGATTGAAATGGGAGCAGAACTCGGTAAATACAAATTATGCGTCTCGGCACGAAGCACCGATAAGGAGATTCTCAAGCGCGCCCAGGACGGAGGTATCGTCTCTTCGCTCTTTGCATTTGCGCTGGACGAAGGCATCATTGACGGCGCGATTGTCGCGGCAACCAAGGAATTTGCGCACAAGCACCCGGAAAAAGCCATGATGGACAACTCGAACATGGAGTTTCATGAGCCATGGAGACCAATTCCGGTCGTTGTCACCACAAAGGCTGACCTGCTTGCGGCAGCTGGTACCAAGTACAACATCAGCCCGAATATGAACCTCTTGAAAGAGGCAACCCGCAGCTTCGGACTGGACAAGGTTGGTATCGTGGGCACACCCTGCCAGATGCAGGCGGTCCGGAAAGGACAGCT
>Ga0315282_10008975_pt1 | contig 16015 bp, 13 predicted proteins | sample YL17G07_20_MG_FD_203693 | JGI IMG/M metagenome (GOLD analysis project Ga0315282, IMG submission 203693) | Sediment microbial communities from Yellowstone Lake, YNP, Wyoming, USA - YL17G07_20 | ecosystem: Environmental > Aquatic > Freshwater > Lake > Sediment | place: USA: Wyoming | collected...
GCCTCCGACGCCCCCAGAGGACGGAAACGCTCCCCGCGTCGTGGGTGACGCAGCACGAGCGCCGTGGGTGGGTCGGGCAGCGCCAGGTACGCCTCATGCGCGGCCGGCGCCCACTGCGCTCCTTCGACGACCTCGCTGACGAAACGCCGGCCGCAGAACTCGACCGCGCGCCCCGGAACGAGGGCGACGGGCGGGCACGCATGCGTGCCCGCCCGTCGCCGCACCCGCAGCGCCTCGTACTCACGCACAGCCTCCAGCCCGCGCGACAGCGTCACCGACGCGCTCCCGTCCGTCGTCGCCGCCAGACGCTCAACGGCCGCCGTGACTCGTCGCTCCACGAGCGCCTCGGGCCCCAGCGCCTCACTGATGAGGCGGCGGAGGCAGAGGGCCCGCAGGCCCTCCGCCTCCGCCGCCAGCGCGACGACGTCGAGCACGCTCGCCCCGGTCGCCGCATCGACCGTCGCGACCCTCCCCCACGCCTCGTCGATGGCCGCCGCGACGATCTCGTTGGTCGCTGCCGCCAGGTCGGCGACGTCGGCCAGCGTCTGGACGACGCGCGGGTTGAGACGCGCCAGGACCGGCAGGACTTCGTGGCGCAGCAGGTTGCGAGCGTAGACGGTGGTGGCGTTACTCTCATCGACCCCGAAGGCCAGCCCTCGGGCCCCACAGTAGGCGCGGATCTCGTCGGCACCGAGGCACAGGAGCGGCCGCGCGAGGTCACCTTCGCGCGGCCGCATGGCGGCCAGCGCACCCGGCGACGCGTACTTGGTCAGCCGGTACAGGACCGTCTCGGCTTGATCGTCGCGGTTGTGGGCAGTGACGATCACGTCGGCCTCACCGTCGGCGACGAGCCGGCGGGCGGCCTGATAGCGGATGCGCCGCGCGCGATTCTGGAAGTCGCCGCCTGCCGGTTTGCCAGCCAACTCCTCGACGTGCAGCGGCACTCCGGCGCGCCGGCAGCTCCGTTCGACCAGCCGCCGATCGCGGGTGGAGCCGGCCCCGCGGGTGCGGTAGTCGACGTGCAGAGCCGCCGGCCGCAGGTCGAGACCGAGACGACCGGAGACCCACGCGACCAGGTCGAGCAGGGCCATCGAGTCGGGGCCACCGGAGAGCATGAGCAGCGGGCGTTCGCCACGTTCGAAGAGACCGCCGGCCACGAAGTCGGCCACGCGGCGGCGGACGGCGCGGACGATGGTCGTGTCGGCGTGCATGCGACCGCCCCGCCGTCAGAACGACAGGGCCCGGTCGCCGCGCAGGACGAGGTCGGCGAGGCGCAGGGCGTTGTACGGCCCTTCGCTGCCGTACGGCGGACTCGCGATCACGATGGTCGTCGCCATGGACCCTCCCGGATCGGCCGGTGCGCTACCGCGAGAAGCATACAAAAGGGCGCCCGAACGGGCGCCCGGGAAGGCATGGTAGCGGGGGCAGGATTCGAACCTGCGACCTTCGGGTTATGAGCCCGACGAGCTACCGGACTGCTCCACCCCGCGTCGTTCCCTCGAAGGGAAAGGTATTTTACACTTCTTCGCCAACTACTGCAAAGGTCGGTCGGCCGCGCCCGGCTCGCGCTCGCGCGGCCGTCAACCGCGGCCCCCGGAGCGCCGATAGAGTAGGCGAACGCTGATGAACGCGCACACCACAGAACGAACCCCGGCCCGCGCGTCGACTCGCGGAGGGCGCCGGCGGCGCGTCGCGCCGCCGGCGCTGGCCGTCCTCCTCGTCCTCGGCCTCACCACGTTCGCCGCCGGCGGCGCGCGGGGAGCTCCGCGGGTCATCACGGCCACCAAGGAGCCGACCACCTACGTCGAGATGCAGGACGAGGCCAACCGCCTCGAGCGCCAGATCAAGACCCTGGACGACCAGCTCGAGGTCATCGTCGAGGACTACGACCAGGCGCGCTTCCGGCTCGACGCGCTCAACGCCCACCTCACCCGCATCCGCCTCGACCTCGAGCGCCGCCAGGCGGAGCTGGCCGCCACACAGGCCGAGATGGGCCACCGCCTGACGCTCATGTACAAGACCGGCGACTGGGGCTTCCTCGACGCCGTGCTCTCCGCCGGCGACATCAGCGACGTCACCACACAGATCGACTTCTTCCGCCGGGTCTCCGAGCAGGACAGCGAGCTGCAGACCGAGTACGCGCAGCTCGTCGGCGAGGTCGAGGACCTCGAGACAGCCGTAGCCGAGAAGCGTGCCGAGGCACTGTCCGTCGCGCAGCGGGTCGAGGACGAGAAGCTCGTCATCGAGGACAAGCTGGCCGAGCGCAAGTCCATCCTCAAGGGTCTCGATCAGCGCATCAAGAAGATCCTCAAGCGCCGCGCCCACCTCGACCAGGCGCTGGCGCGGCGGCTGGCTCGCACGGCGGGCATCAACCTGTCGCGCATCAGCGGCTCGCCGGCGCAGATCGCCGTCGTGCAGGAGGCGCTCAAGGAGCTCGGCAAGCCCTACGTCTACGCGGCCGCCGGCCCCGACAGCTTCGACTGCTCGGGGCTGGTCATGTACGTGTACGCGAAGTTCGGCGTCCACGTCCCGCACTTCGCCGCCTACCAGGCCGACTACGGCCGCCGCGTGAGCTACGGCGAGCTGCAGCCTGGCGATCTCGTCTTCTTCGGCAGCCCCATCCACCACGTCGGCATCTACGCCGGCAACGGGCTCTTCATCCACGCGCCGCACACCGGCGACGTCGTGAAGGTCACGGTGCTGGCCCAGTACGAGATGCCGAGCGCCTGTGCGCGCTACACGAGCCTGATTCAGCGCATCCCTTAGTCCCGCGACCGACTGCGTCGTCGCGGCTCAGGCAGACAGCTGCGCCGTGCCTAGTGGTCGTGCGCGGCCGAGGACGGGGGCGTAGACTAGCGTCATGGTACCGCCCGGCTACGTCCTTCTGATCGTGCTCGCCGTCTGCGGCGTCGTCGCTGTGGTCGCCGCGGTCTGGGCGGGACGCCGCGGCTGGCAGCTCTTCCTCGCCGTGCGGCGGTTCTCGGTCCAGGTGCTGCCGATCGTCGACGACCTGGGCAGGCGCAGCGAGAACGTCGTCGCCCACGCCGAGACGCTGGCCGGACGGGCCGAGGCCTTCGAGACCGCACTCCTCGACTTGTCCGAGTCAGCCCACCGTCTGACCGTGCTGGTGCAGGCCATGCAGGAGGCGCAGCAGCGCTGGCAACGCGTGACGGGCTTCGTCCGCTAGCGAGAAGACCCTGAAGTGAGGCGGGCGGGGCGGGCGCCTTCAGGCGCCCGCCCCGCCCGCCTCGTCGTTGCCGCGGACGCGCTGCCGACGACCGCTACAGGGCCGGCTCGCCCCAGCCGCGCAGCCGGTAGTAGTCGCGCAACATGAAGTCCATCTCGTCCTGCGTGACGCGCAGCGCCTTCTCGTCGTCGGTCGGCCGATCCGTGAGACACGTAGGCAGCCGCTCGTGCTTGCGGGCCGTGAAGCCGCGCAGTTCGTTGAACTTGTGCGCCTCGGTGATGATCCGGTTCGAGACGGCGCGCAGCTCCTCAATCGAGTAGTCGGTCCCGACGAGCGCGTTGACGACGTCGGTGATGTACGGCCACTGCACCATGTCGCGGTAGAAGCGGCAGTAGATCACGTTGTCCATCTGGCAGAGCCGGTCCTCCCAGTCGATGAGCATCTCCGCTTTGCCCTCGGTGGCGGCCGGCTCGATGAAGCCGGCCAGCTCGGCCTTGTAGAACGTGGCCCGCAGGTGGCAGGCGCCGCGCGTGCTGGTGAGATAGCCGAGCCCCATGCCCTTCAGCGAGCGCGGATCGTAGCCGGCCGGCGCCATGCCCTTGACGTGCACGGCCATCCCCTTGAGGCCGAGCTCCTCCTCGACCTTCAGGATGCCGTCGGCGAACAAGTCGGCGACCTCGCCCTCGCGACGGCCCATCTTCCAGAGGAAGTCGGCCACGCCGTCGGCGTCGCCGTACGTGAGACCGAGGTCGAGCTTGCCCTGCTCGCAGAGCTCGATCGCCAGGGCGGCCATGTTGCCGCCACACATGGTGTCGATGCCGACGCGGTCGCAGATATCGTTCATGCGCATGACCTGAGCGAAGTCGGGGATCTGGCACAGGCCGCCGAAGCAGTACACCGTCTCGTAGTCGGGGCCGTCGAGCTCGAGGCCCTTGAAGGGGCCCTCACGTACCTCGTTGTGCTTGACGCACTGCATGATGCACGGCGGACAGACCTCGTTCTTGACCAAGTGGTGCTCGCGCATATGCTCGGCAGTGAGACCCTCGAACTCCGCGTAGAAGCCCTTCTGCCAGTATCGCGTGGGGAACGCGTTCACGCCGTTCAGGATGCGCACCATCATGATGGTGCCGAGCTTCCTGTAGGCGGCCACGCCCGGATCGTCCTTGCCGCGGGCGGCCAGGTCCTTGATGAGCTCCTTCAGCTTGTCGGGCCGCGCCGCCTCGACCTTCTTGTCACCGTGCCAGACGATGCCCTTGATGTTCTTGGAGCCCATCACGGCGCCGGGGCCGCCGCGAGCGATCTGGTGCCACTTGTTGTTGTTGATGCAGGCGAAGCGCACCAGCTTCTCGCCCGCGGGGCCGATGACGCTGGCCTGCGCCTTGGGATGGTCGACCTTGGCCAGGAGCTTCGCTTCGGCCTCGAAGGCGTCGAGCCCCCACACATCGTCGGCGGGATTGACCTTGACCCCCTCCTCGGAGATCTCGAGCCAGACGGGCGCGTCGGCCCTGCCCTCGATGATGACGAACTGGTAGCCGGTGCCCGCGATCTGGGGAGCCACGTTGCCGCCCGAGTAGCACTCGCCGTAGCCGCCGGTCAGGGGCGAGGCGAAGTAGAGGGCGTAGCGGTTGGCGCCGAACATCTTGGTGCCGGCCGCCGGGCCGACGGCGAAGATCATCTTGTTCTGCGGACCCAGCGGGTCGACGTCAGGTCCCACCTCATCGGACAGGTAGCGGCCGCCGATGCCCTTGGCCCCGATGTACTCGCGCACCATGTCGGGCGGGATGGCCTCCGGGCTGGAGGTCCGCGAGGTGAGGTCGATCCTCAGCAACTGTGCCATGCTGCGTCCTTTCTGTGACTGCAGGAGGGGTCGACCGCGGACCGCGGGCGGCACCCCGCGGCACCCAGACCCCGTGCGCGTAAGGATTCACCGTCGCCGCACACCGCGCAAGGGGCAAGCCTTGTACGAGCCGCCAAAGAGGCGGGCGGCGGCGTGGACGGGCTGTATGGTGGCCGCGGGACGGGCGACCGACAGCGCCGCTAGACGAGCGCCTCGGCAAGCGGTGTGTACGGCAGCCCGTGCGCCGTGGCGACCGACTCGATGGTCAGCTTGCCGCGGTAGACGTTGACGCCCTTGGCGAGCGCCGCGTCGTCCCTGACGGCCTGCTCGAGTCCCTTGTTCGCGATGGTCAAGCCGTAGGGCAGCGTCACCCCGGTGAGAGCGAGCGTCGAGGTGCGGGCCACGGCGCCGGGCATGTTGGCCACGCAGTAGTGGACGACGCCCTCCTCGACGTAGGTCGGGTCGCTGTGCGTGGTGGGCCGCGACGTCTCGACGCAGCCGCCCTGGTCGATGGCCACGTCGACGATCACCGAGCGCGATGGCATCTTCTTCAGCATGTAGCGCTTGACCAGATGGGGGGCCTGGGCGCCGCCAGGGAGCAGCACGGCACCGACGACGAGGTCGGCGCCGGCGACCTCCTCCTCGACGCTGGCCTCGTTGGAGAGGATGGTCTCGATGCGGCCGAAGAAGATGTCGTCGAGGTAAGCGAGGCGGTCGGGGTCCTTGTCGAGTACGATCACGCGGGCGCCCATGCCGACGGCGATCTTGGCGGCATTGATGCCGACGGTGCCGCCGCCGATGATGACGACCTTGGCGGGCCACACGCCGGGGACCCCACCGAGCAGGATGCCCGAGCCGCCGTTGTGCTTGAGGAGCGCGTTGGCCCCGGCCTGGATGGCGAGCCGGCCGGCGACCTCGCTCATCGGCGCCAGCAGCGGATGACCCTTGTCGGTCTCGACCGTCTCGTAGGCGACCGCACGGATGTCGGCCTTCAGGAGAGCCTTGGTGAGGTCCTTGGCATAGTCGGCCCCCAGGTGAAGGTACGTGTAGAGGATCTGCCCCGGCCGGAACTTCGGCCACTCCTCCTCGAGCGGCTCCTTCACCTTGACGACCATGTCGGCGCGCCCGAACACGTCGTCGACCGTGATCATGTCGCCGCCGGCCGCCGCATAGGTCGCGTCGTCGAAGCCGGCGCCGATGCCGGCGCCCCTCTCGACGAGCACCGTGTGACCGGCACGGACGTACTCCTTGACCCCGACCGGCGTCACCGCCACGCGGAACTCCTCGTTCTTGATCTCCCTGGGGACGCCGACGATCATCGCTGCTCCTTTGACCGGGCCGCCGGTGCCAGGCCGGCGCGCGGAACGCATCAAGCTTATGCACTCTATCATCGCGACACGACACCGTCAGCGCCACCGGCGGTGCCACTGCGGTACACTTCTGTCGCCATGAGGATCGCCGGCTCCCGTTGTGTCATCGTCGCCGGACGGCGCGGACTGGGCCGCGAGATCGCCGTCGCGCTGTCGACTGCCGGCGCCGATGTCGCCGTGTCGTCACGCACGGCCGCGGCGCCCTTGACCACGGCCGATGCTGCCCACGCGACGGTCGGCCGTGTCGTCGCCGTCACCGGCGGCGTGAGCACGGCAGCCGGGGCCACAGACCTCATCTGCGACGCCGCCGCAGCCCTCGGTGGTCTCGACGCCGTCGTGTTCGCGGCGGGAGCGCCGTTCAGCCCTCAGCCGCCGCACGAGGTCGATGAGACCGCGTTCGACGCCGTCTTCGACACCCTGGTGAAGGGTTTCTACTACAGCGCCGTCGCGGCTCACGACCTGTTCGTGGCCGAGAATCGTGACGGCGTCGTTGTGGGAGTGACCGACGTGATGGGGATCAGGCCCTGGGCGGCCTTCGCGGCACACTGCGCCGCGAAGGCCGCCCAGTCCATGCTCGTCCGCTCGTTGGCTCTGGCCTGGGCCGACGACGGCGTTCGCGTGTGTGCGGTCGCCCCCGGGCCGCTCGCGCTGGCCGACGATCCACGCGCCGACGCGACGGCCCGCGCGGCCGCGCGTACTCCGCTCGGACGGGCCGCCGACCCTGCCGAGGTCGCCGCCGCTGTGCGGTTCTGTATCGAGAACGACTACCTGACCGGCAACGAGCTGGTCGTCGACGGCGGCGCCTCGTTGCACTAGCCGCCGATCTGACCGTCAGCCGGAGCGCTGCGGCTTCTGCTTCTTGCTCGACTGGTCGATGAGCTCCTTGGCCTTGAGCGCCAGCCAGAACTCCATGCGGTCCTGTGACGAGTCGAGGTCGCGGCCGGTGATCTCTTCGACACGCTTCATGCGATAGCGCAGCGTGTGCCGGTGCACGTAGAGGCGCTCGGCGGCCTCGCCCCAGTGGCCGTTGGCCTCGAGGAAGCAGGCCAGGCTCTTCACCAGGTCGCTCGAGTTCTGCTCGTCGTACTCGCGCAGCTTGCCGAGCACGCTGTCGTAGAACACTTCGAGTGAGAGCGTGTCCTGCAGGCCCAGCAGCAGGCCGTACGAGCCCAGGTCGTCGAAGCTGGCGATGACGCTCGTGTTGCCCTTGAGCTTGCGGATCTTGATGGCGTAGTGGGCCTCGTAGTAGCTCTGGCGCAGATCGACCAGCGACTGGTGCGGGCGCCCCAGACCGATCGACACCGTGACCTCGGGGATCATGGTCTCGATCGCGCTCTGCAGCTCGCCGGCGAGACCGAGGACGTCGTGGTGGCTGCGCCCTCCCAGTTGGAGGAGCACGACCACAGAGTCGCTGCGCGAGGCCGAGATGAAGAGCCCGTCCTGCTGGGCGAGGAACTCGTCGACCGCCCAGTGGAGGCGCTCCTTGACGTCCTGGACGACCGTCTCCTGCTTGCCGTCGCCGTCGACGAACGCCTTGAAGCCGTCGATGTCGACCAGCGCGATGAGATGCTCCGCCTCGGGATCGAGACCGAAGAACGCCAGCCGGCGGGCGATCTCCTCTTCGTAGAGATCGGAGGCGATGAGCTCGTCGAAGAAGTCGCCGGCGAGCCTCTTCTCGGTCTCGGCGACGGCCTTCTTCTTGACCAGCTCGAGAGCCGTCACGGTGACCACGTGGTGCAGGATGATGCGGTCGTAGTCCGAGAAGTCGCCGGCGTCCTTGATGACCGCCAGGAAGGCCCCGACGCGGTGCGACGCCACCACCGGATGGACCTGCACGGCGGAGGCGAACCCCTTGCCCTCGACGGCGAAGCTCTGCCGGTGCGCCCGCCGCTCGGATATCTGCTTCCACATCTCGGCCACCAGCTCGGTGGGGATGCGCCGCCGGTGAGAGGCCTCGCAGAGCACCAGGCCGTGGAAGTCGTAGAGCACCGCGGAGCAGCCGACCAGCGCCGCCAGGGTGCTGATGATGAACTGCAGACCCTTCTCTTCGAGGACGATCTTGGTCAGCTTCTCGTGGACGGCGAGCGAGCGCTGAAGGAGCGAGTACTGCTCGTTGACGATCTTCGACGCGACGGCCTCGGTGAGAGCGATGAACGGAACGTTGTACGGGACTTCGAAGAGCGGGAAGTCGTGCCGCTCGGCGATCTCGACCATGGCCTCGGGGACCGTCTTGAAGCCGAAACCGACACCGAAGCCGAGGCCGGAGAGGTTGTGGTCGATGAGCCGCTCGATGAGCTCGACCTGTTCGTCGTCCTTGCCCACCAGGGCCAGACCGGTCGTGAGGAGCAGCTCGCCGCCCTTGAGCCAGCGCGTCGGATCGGACATCTCGGCGATGTGGACCCAACGCACGGGGTTGGACGCGGCCTTGTGGCCGGCCAGCAGCCTGAGGTTGAGGCCGGGGATCTCGAGGATGTCCTGGACGGTGATCATCGCCTCGGTGATCCTCCTCGCGCGCGGACCGGATGGAGGGGCGGCGGGGGGGGGGCGGCCCGCCGCCGACTGCCTCAGACTCGCTTGACGACCTCGCCCATGAGGTCTTTCTCGGCGAGCTTGTCGATGTCAGTGATCAGCGAGCAGCTGTCGTCCCAGAAGCCGATCTTGACCTTCTGGTCCTGCTGCCACTCCCGACGCTCCGTGTGCAGCAGGTTCTGCTGCAGGACCTGGGCCAGGTGCTTGCCCTCGATCTCGACGATGAACTGGGTGATGGAGCCGATGTAGACGATCGCCTTGATGGTGGCGTCGTAGACGTTCTCGCGGTCCTCCATCTCGGACACGTCGTCGACATGGCAGAGGAAGAGCTTCTCGGGACGGATGACGACGCCGACCTTCTGGCCGGCGCGCACCTCGTGCTTGCCTGCCTCGACCTTGATGCCGACGCCCGCGTCGGTCCGGCACTCGACGACGCCCTTGTCGACCGCCACGATGTCCGACCGGTAGATGTTGGACACGCCGATGAAGTTGGCGACGAAAGCCGACTCGGGGTTCTCGTAGATGTCGATCGGCTTGCCGACCTGCTCGCAGACGCCCTGGCTCATGACCACCAGTCGGTCGCTCATGGTGAGCGCCTCTTCCTGGTCGTGGGTCACGTAGATGAACGTGATGCCGACCTCGCTCTGCAGCTTCTTGAGCTCGAGCTGCATCGCCTTGCGCAGCTTGGCGTCGAGGGCGCCGAGCGGTTCGTCGAGGAGCAGCACCGTCGGCTGGTTGACGAGGGCACGGGCCAGCGCGACGCGCTGCTGCTGGCCGCCCGACAGCTGGTGCGGCTTGCGCTTCATCATGGTCTGCATGTCGACCATGTCGATGGCTTCCTGGGCACGCTGCTTCATCTCGGTGTCGCGCACGCCGCTGCGACGCAGACCGTAGCACACGTTGTCCCAGACGCTGAGGTGCGGGAAGAGGGCGTAGTTCTGGAACACGGTATTGACCGGGCGCTTGTACGGCGGGATGCCCGCGACCGGCTGGTTGGAGAGGAAGATCTCGCCCTCCGTCGGCTGCTCGAAGCCGGCCACCATGCGCAGCGTGGTGGTCTTGCCGCAGCCGGAAGGGCCGAGCATGGAGAAGAACTCACCCTTCCTGATCTTGATGTTCATGTCCTTGACAGCGGTGAAGTCGCCGAACTTCTTGGTGACCTTCTCGATCTCGATGTCGTAGGTCACGCCCTGCTCTTGCTCGTCTGCCATGTACTCGTCCCTTCCCTTTCTCGAATCGGTGGTGTGCATACGAACGCTCCGGGTGACCCCTTGCCCCCCGGAGCTCGGTCAGACTCTACACGATGTCCAAAGTCAACGCGAGTCTGCACCCTCCGGTTCGGCCCAAGTGGCCGTTCCGTACGCGAGGACCTCGGTCATGTTCGCCGCCAGCTCGGTGGCGTCGTACCGCACGCACACGATCGAGTTGGCACCCATCTCCTGCGCGTGCCACACCATATTGGCCAAAGCCTCGGCCCGCGCCTGCTCGCACATCTCCACGTACTCGTCGATTCGTCCGCCACCGATCGAGCGCAGACGGGCCATCATCTGGTCGCCCAGGTGCGCCGCACGGACCTTGAGCCCGCGGACCAGGCCGAGGGCGCGCACGATCCGGTAGCCCGGCAGCGCCAGGGTCGTCGTCACCATCGAGTACTCGATACCCCTCTGCTCCACCGCCGCCTCCTTGTGCGTCTCAGTGGTGGTCGACTCGGGGTCTGATCCGCCGCCCTTTCATCTCGTCGACGACCATCACGAGCTCAGCGACGGCGGCGTCGAGCAGCACCTTGCCCTTGTCCGCCGTGGCCAGCGTGGGATCGCCCATGGTGCCGGTGCGAGAGAGCGTCGACCAGTACTCCATCATCGAGCCGGGGCCGTCGAACCAGTCCATGTAGAAGTAGTCGGACGGCGGCTGGCTGATGTCCTTCTCGGCCCGGTCCATCTGGACGAGCTCGGGCGCCACGGCCAGGTAGATCGAGGTCTCCAGTTCGCAGGCGTGCGCCATGCCGCCCGGGAACTCCGACTGGCGAATACTGCGGATCGCCTCCTTGCCCTGCTCGGTGTAGAGGTAGAAGTAGGCACAGCAGATGACCTCGGGGTGCTCGACGATCGTCAGCCGCGCCGCGATGTCCACCAGCGGCATGTTGGACCCGTGGCCGTTGGCAAGGATGAGACGCCGGAAGCCGTGGTGGACGAGGCTGCCGGTGATGTCGGTCAGATGACGAACGAACGTGTCCCAGCCGATGTTGATCGAGCCGGGGAAATCGCGATGGTGGGGCGAGTAGCCGTGGGTCACCGTCGGCAGAAGCACCGTGCGTTCGGGGACGCGCTCGCAGGCGCGGCGGCAGATCTCCTCGATGATGCGGCAGTCGGCGTCGATCGGCAGGTGCGGACCGTGGTCCTCGAGGGTCCCGATGGGCACGACGACGACGCGGTCCTCGCCGGCCACGTCGCGGACCTCAGGCCACGTCATCTGCTCGTAGTGGAACTTGCCCCCGCTCATCGTTCGCCTCGTTTCGTCGCCCGCCGCCACGCGGCGCTCAGTCCATGTCGAAGATCTGATACTCGTTCTCGCACGGCGGCCCGGCGCAGGCGTAGAGCCGGCGCTCGTCGAGGTCGGCGATCATGCTGCCCACGGTCATCCCCTGGTCGGCCACCGGCTGGGTCTCGTCGGGATGCCCGCAAATGCACTCCTCGGGCGACGGCTCGTGACAGCGCAGGACACGGGTGGCCAGATCCACCGGATCGTCGCCGTGGGCGAGACCGTCGGCCAGCATGCGCTCGGCGGTCGACAGGCGGACCCGCGACTCGTCCCACGCCTTGCCTTCGAACTGCGCCAACTCCGCGGCCACGTAGTGGTTGGTGTGCGCCATGAAGCCGTCGACCGTGTGGTCCGAGAAGACGCCGGCGGTCACCGATGTCTCGACGTCCCAGAGCCGGCCGTCGGTGTCGGCGAGGAAGTGGTTGGTGCCGCGAGCGCGGGCTGCCAGCAGCCCGCGCTCGCGCGCCTCTTCCAGCGTCCCCGCCTCGAGCGACCAGCGACGGATGAAGGCGTTGGGCACGCCGACGCGGTTGTCGTTGGAGTGGACCGCGTTGCTCACGTTACCGATGCCGCGCGAGTTGACGGCGATCATGAGCAGGTACGGCGCGCCGGCGATCCCCAGCAGGCGCGTCCCGTCGGGCACGGTCACGTCGAAAAGCACGTTGTTGGCTGCATCGACCACGTACCAGTCCATGTTGTGGCCGATCACGTGGCGCCCGCCGACCGCCACCGCGACGGCCGTGCAGCGGTCGCCACGACGCAGCGAGCCGGGCGCCAGCGCGCGGCCTCCGCTCTCGGGAGGCTCGCTCGCCGTGAACTCCTCGCCGCAGTTCGGTACCAGCAACTCGGAGAAGGGCACTCCCGAGCCCTCGGCCAGGCCCTCGAGCTCCTCGACATGCTGGGGGATGTGGCGCCGCGCCTGCTCGAGGTAGCCGAGCGCCAGCCGCTCCGCGGCGGCGAAGCCCATCCGCCCGCCGCTCAGGGAGTCGAACTGGTCGCGAAAGAAGCCGACCGAGGCACGGATCTGGTCGCGCGCCGCCTCGCCGATCTGGCGACCGATCTCGCGATACGATCCCCGTGCCCGCACGTAGACGAAGGGGATGGACACACCGTCACCCGCGTGCCCGGCGGGCGGCGAGGACGCGACGCGGATCGGGCCACTCACCGACACCCACCTTGCGCGCCGCCGTATCGATCAGGCCGCACATCGTCTCGGCGACGTCGTCGGGCAACCCGACCGGCTCCCGTGCGAGGAGCTCGCGCACCCTTTCGGCGGCAATGTCTGCCAGTCCCCGATAGCCCGACTGCGCCCACTCCTCGTCGCCGCCGCGGAAGCTCAGCAACGGGGGTACGAACTCGCTGCGCAGGTAGGCACGCGTGTGCTTGGTGGCGAGGAAGCCGGTCGGCGACAGCACCCCCTCGACCATGGCCTCCACGTCGAGGGCGTCGCGATCGGCGGGGTGCGGCCGCAGCGCGTGGAAGGCGTAGTTCAGGATCTCGTCGTCGATCACCAGAGCTTCGAGCGAACAGGCCACCCCGGCCTGCATGTCGCCGACGCCGGAGAGGAAGCGTGGTCGCGCGACGAGCCCGAGGAGCGCGTTCTGGGCGTGCTCGATGCCGAACTGGGCGTCGGCCACGCGACTGTCGGTCGACGGACCGTAGCAGTCGCAGGCCATGCCGTAGCGGCGCGCCAGCAGCACGGCCGGGATGGCCGAGCCGCCCGTCTCGGGAGGGCCCGAGGTGACCAGGCCGGTGCGGGGATCGACGGCCGACAGCCGCGGCCCGGAGTAGCACGGCGTTCCCGGGGCCACCACCTGCACGAGCACCAGGCCAGCGAGCACCTCGGCGTTCTGCTGCGCGACGGCGGCCGCGATGGCCGCCGGCGCCGTCGTGCCCGCCGACGGGCACGGCAGGATCTCGCACACCACGTGACCGCGCCGCACCGTGTCGAGCAGCGCTGCGGTGACCTCGGCGCCGAGCAGCAGCGGGCTGACCGGCGAGAACGCCAGGTCGAGCGGGTAGCGACCACCGTCGCCGGTCGCCCCGGTCAGTGCCGTCGCCATCTCGTACAGGTACTTCGCCTGGTAGCCGAACGAGATGCCCGGCCCACCGACGTACTTGTCCGTTTCGAAGGCCTGCACAAGGTACGAGTACAGCGGCTCCAACGGGTCGGGGACGTCGTGCGGCTGGACCAGCGCGCACAGCGTGTGCTGGTTGACGAGATGGTGCATGACGCGGGCGAGGTCGCCCTGATCGGCGATCGTCGCGCGCCTCGCCTCACCGGTTTGCGGATCGCTGACGGCGCGGGCGCCGCCCATGTTGTGAACGTAGGTCGGCCCGGGGTCGGGGTCGACATCGAGCGAGAGGCCGTCGCCGCGGGCAGCGAGCGAGTAGCGCCGCGGGCCCGCGGCGATGGCCTCCTCGACGACCTGTCGCGGCACGAGGAGTCGATCCTGCGGACCGGGCTGGCAGCCGGCGTCCTCGAGGATCGTCCGCGCATCGCCGGACTCGACGCGTACGCCGGCCCGCTCCAGAAGGGCCAGCGAGGTGATGTGGATCGCCTCGATGGCCTCGGGCGGCCAGAGGGCGGCCAGCCCGTCGTCGATCATGCGCCTCTCACTCCTCGATCTTCCGCGGCCGCCTGAGGACAAGGACCACCACGACGACCGCCACGACGACCGCCACGACAATCGCCACTATCACCGCCAGCTGCGGCGTCGACAGACCCCCCGAGCTCTTGCCCGTCGCCGAGCCGCTGCCGGTGGCCGGCTTGAGCTTCAGGTACGTCGTGCGCATGAAGTTGCGGATCGGGGGGCCCACCCCCGGCGGCGACTGGGTCCAGCCGGTCCACTTGTCGGTGCGATAGGCCTGCGTCTCGGCCGGATACCACAGGACGATGTACGGCGCCTCCTCGTAGAGCATCTGCTGCATCTGGTCGATGATCTGCTTGCGCTGCGCGGGGTCGATCGCCGACGCCTGCTGGGCGTACAGGGCGTCGTACGCGGGGTTCGAGTAGTAGCAGTCGCTCCAGCTGTGGATCTGCGCGGTGGTGAAGATCGACAGGATGAAGCCCGGGTCGATGTCGCCGCCCCACCACCAGAAGTAGATATCGAAATCGCCCTCCCAATTGTCGTCGTAGAAGGTGCCCTCCTCGACCGGGGCGAGCTTGTTGTCGATGCCGACGTCGAGCAGCCACTGGTGGACCATCTTGCCGGCTGTCATCTCCTCGGGGTAGTCGGTCAACGGCGTCAGACGCAGACGCAACGGTTGTCCGTCCTTCGTCTCGCGCTTGCCGTCGCCGTTCACATCCTTGTAGCCGGCCTCGTCGAACAGCTGCTTGGCCTTCTCGGGATCGTAGGTGACGGCGACGTCGGCCGGCGGCTCCCAGTGGTACGGCGAGAGCGGGGACACGACCGAGGTACCCGGCTCGGCCAGACCGGCCATGCAGGTCATGACCAGCTTCTTCTTGTCGATCGCCCAGTGCACCGCATTGCGAAAGGCGGCGTCCTTGAGCACCGGATTGCCCTTCGACTTTGGGCTGTCCCAGCAGTTGAAGCCCATCTCCCAGAGGCCGATCGACGGGTAGGCGCCGGACTGCGAGCCCTTGACGTTCTGCACGCTGCGAAGGTAGTTCGCTCCGGCGAGGGCGATCACGTCGAGGTTGCCGGCCTTGAAGTCCTGTACGGCGGCGTCAGGATCGCGGTAGATCTGGATGTAGATCTCGTCGACCGTCGGCGCGCCCTCGAAGTACGCGTCGTTGACCTCGAGCTTGATGTAGCGGCCCATCTTGACCTGAGTGACCTGGAAGGGGCCGCTGCCGACGGTCGGGATGTTGGGCCACGAGTCGAGCTTGTCCTTGGGCACCTTGCTCCAGATGTGCTCGGGCAAGATCGGGATGTAGAGGGCGAGCATCCCCGAGGCGGGCTTGCTGTTCTCGATGACGAGGGTGGTGTCGTCAGTAGCCGTCACCTTGGTCACGAACGGAAGGTAGCTCGTGTAGGCCGACAGCTTGTTGTCGAGGATCAGGTTGTACGTGAAGGCGATGTCGTTGGCCGTGAGCGGCGTACCGTCCTGCCACGTCACGTCGTCGCGGATGTGGAAGGTCCAGACCTTGCCGTCGGGCGTGTGCTCCCAGCTCTTCGCCAACTCGGGCACCACGTCGTACTTCTCGTCGTACCAGGTGAGGAAGTTGTAGTTGAGGCGGAAGGCCTCCCATGTCGGCCCGCTCCAGGAGCTGAACGGGTTCATGCCGTCGATCTCTTCGGCCAGACCGACGTGCAACTGGATGGGCGCGCCGGCGGCGGCGGCCGGACTCGATGTCGGCGTCGCCGCCGGCGCCGGCGACCCGCTCGGCGACTCGGCCGCCGCCACGGCGACGAAAGCAAGGACGAAGGCCGCCGCCAGCGCGACGACCGTCAGAGCGGTCGAACGTCTCATCAGGATCCTCCCCCTCCCCGTGAGCCGCCGCGAGTAAGGCGGCGGATGGTGCGGGCGGGGGGGGGGGGGGGGGGGGCCGCCCGCCCCCCCGGCCGGGGGGGGGGGGGGAAGCTAAAC
>Ga0315282_10008976_pt1 | contig 16014 bp, 14 predicted proteins | sample YL17G07_20_MG_FD_203693 | JGI IMG/M metagenome (GOLD analysis project Ga0315282, IMG submission 203693) | Sediment microbial communities from Yellowstone Lake, YNP, Wyoming, USA - YL17G07_20 | ecosystem: Environmental > Aquatic > Freshwater > Lake > Sediment | place: USA: Wyoming | collected...
TGCCGCGCGTGGATTCGTGGTTGAAGAAGAAAAACGCCTTCTTATTGATTCGGGAGGTGAGCCCCGGAATCACCAGCGGCCCGCCGATGTTGCCGCCGAACTGATTGAAGCGCAGCTTGGTCTTCAGTCCGGTGGTGTCGAACGGCGGGCGCGCGTCCAGTGCGTCGTTCCTCAGGAAGTCAAACAGCGTTCCGTGGTAGGCCTTGCCGCCGGCCTTGGTGGTGGCCGAGATCATGATGCCGGAGTTGCGGCCGTGCTCGGCGGCGAAGGCGCTCGTCTTCACCTTGAATTCGCCGATGGCGTCGAGGCTGGGCTGCGTGTACTGGCTGCCATTGTCGCCCACGTCCATGTTGGAGCTGCCGTCGAAGGCCACGTTGTTCATACTGCTGCGCTGGCCGTTCACGTTGAACCCGGTGGTCAGGTTGAAGCTCATGCGGAAGTCGGACTGGGCGTCCGTGGCCACACCGGGCAGCGTCAGGATCAACGAGCCGAAATCACGCCCGTTCAGGCTCAGTTCGCTGATCTGCTGCGCGGTGACAACGTACGACTTGTCGAAGGTGGCATCTTCGACCAGCGGCACCTGCGCTTCCACCGTAACCGATGTGGATGTCGCGCCGATCTGCAGGGTGATGGTGCCGAGGTTCATCTGTTGGTTGGGATCCAGCACCAGGCCCTTGCGCTCGAGTTTGTTGAAACCCTCGCGTTCCACCTGGACGGTATAAAGACCATCGAACAGCGGCATGAGCTGGAAGAAGCCCTCGGACGAGGTGACGGCTTCACGCACGACGATGCCCTTGGCTTCGTCGAAGGCCACTACCTTGGCCGCCGGAATGGCGGCGCCCGAGGGGTCCACCACGGTCCCCTGAATGCCGCCGGTTTGGGAGAACGCGGGAAGTGCTGCGAACAGCAGGAAAAGACCAAAGAACAGGACGGGACGAAATTTCACGATCATGCCCCACCCCCCTTTCTGTTGCTGGATTGTACGCCTAAAGGCGGCTGGTCGCCAACACCGAAAACGAACGCCCCCGCACCTCCGGGACCGGGGCACGGGGCGTGCGCAAGGCGGCCACCAGGGCGGCCCCTGCGACTGCGCTTGCCAAGGCCGCGGGGAGTTGGTAGAGTGGCGCGCTTGGTGCCCCAGTTTCCCATTTCGGAGGTCTCATGAAGAAAGCCGCTTCCGTTGCCGTCCTGGCGCTGTTGCTGCTCTGCCTGCTGGCCGCGGCCCCGCCGAACATCGCGCCGGTGAAGTTTACCGACACGCGCCTGCCCAACGGCCTGCGGGTGATCATCGCCGAAGACCACTACGCGCCGGTCTTCTCGATCGCCGTCACCTACAACGTGGGTGCGCGCGACGAGCGGCCGGGGCGCACCGGCTTCGCTCATTTGTTCGAGCACATGATGTTCAAGGGCTCCGAGAGGGTGGGGCCCGGCGAGCACTTCTTCCTGATCTACAACAACGGCGGCAACATGAACGGCTCCACCAATCCCGACCGCACCAACTATTACGAGACGTTGCCGAAGAACCAGCTTGATCTGGGGCTTTTCCTGGAATCCGACCGCATGCGCTCGCTGGCCATCACCAAGGAGAACCTCGACAACCAGCGGAATGCGGTGCAGGAGGAGCGGCGGCTGGGGGTCGATAACGTGGCCTATGGGCAGACCGCGGAGAAGATGCTGGAGCTGGCTTACGAGAACTTCGCTTACAAGCACTCGACCATCGGCTCCATGGCCGACCTGAATGCCGCGACGGTGGAGGATGTGAAGGCCTTCTTCAAGACCTACTACGCCCCGAACAACGCGGTGCTGACGCTGGCCGGCGACCTGAACACGGCCGACACTCTGGCGCGGGTGAAGAAATACTTTGGCGATATTCCCCGGCAGGCGCCGCCGCCCCCGGTCGATATGACCGAGCCGCAGCAGACTGCGGAGAAGCGGGCGAGGCTGGAGGACAAGCTGGCGCGCCTGACCCGCATGGACATCGCCTACAAGATCCCGCCGGGCAACACCGCCGACAGCCGCGCCCTGAGCATGCTGGGCGGCATCCTGGGGGGCGGCGGGGGCTTTGGCGGCCGCTTCGCCCCCGACCAGCGGCAGCGGCGTGGCGGAGGGGGTCCGGGTGGCGTGGGAAACTCCTCGCGCCTCTATCAGAAGCTGGTCCGGGAAAAGGAAGCGGTGGTCAGCATCTTCGCCGGCGTTGGTGAGACCCGCGGTCCGGGGCTCTTTCGGATCACCGCGGTGGTCCGCCCCGGCAAGACGCCCGAGGAAGTCGAGGCGCTGATCTACGAAGAAGTCGAGAAGGTGCGCAACGAAGCGGTGACCGACGAAGAACTGCAGCGGGCGCGGAGCGGCGTCCGGCGCAGGCAGGTGCAGACGCGCGAAGGCTCGCTGGGCCTGGCCATGCAACTGGGGATTGACGCCGTCTATTTCGACGATCCCGGACGCATCAACACCGAAACCGAAAAGCGGCTGGCGGTGACCGCCGCCGACATGCGGCGCGTCGCCCAGAAATACCTGGCGCCGGCCAACCGGATCGTCATCTATACGCTGCCCGCCGGGGGCGGAGCGGCCAAGAAAGCCGCCGAGTGAAGCGGTCCACGTTCACTGGAAGGCGGGGGGATTTCAGGGAGGTAAAGGCATGAGACGGTTAATGACGAGTTGCGTAGCGGCGCTGGCCGCCTTGCTGCTGCTCGCCGGAGCGCACTCCGCGGCGGCGCAGGAGCCGGAGGGCGCCGCGCGCCAGGATTCGATGAAGGGCGTGGCGCCCAAGAACCTGGCTCCCGTGTCCACCGAGGTGCTGCGCGTAAAAATGCCGCGGCCCGTCGAGCGCAAGTTGAAAAACGGGTTGCGGGTGCTGGTGCTGGAGAACCACCGCATCCCCAGCGTCTCGTTCGACCTGGTGCTGCCCGCGTCCCCCCTGAACGACCCCAAGGGACTCCCGGGGGTGGCCAACGCCACGGCCACCATGTTGACCGAGGGCACGGCCACGCGCAACTCGCGCCAGATCGCCGAAGCGCTGTCCTCGCTGGGCGCCTCACTCTCCATCAGCCCGGTTGCCGGCACCGGTGTGACCAACGTGCGTGCCTCCACGCTGGTCGAGAATCTCGACCAGCTCCTGGCCCTGGTCGCCGACGTCCTGTTGACCCCGGCGTTTCCACAGGATGAACTGGAGAGGTGGAAAGCGCGGACCTTGGCGTCGCTCGAGCAGCAACGTTCGCAGCCGGCGTTTCTCGGCAACGAGCGGCTCTTCCGGGTGCTGTACCCGGCCGACGTTCGCTCCATCACCGAGCCTACGCCCGAATCGCTGAAAAAGCTGGCCCGCCAGGACTTGGTTGAGTTCTACAAGGCGCATTACCGTCCCGGAGGCGCGGTGCTGGGCGTCACCGGAGATGTCACGCCGGAGGCCATCGTCGCCAAACTGGAGAAGCACCTGAGCGCCTGGCAGGGAACATCCGGCCCGCAACCGAAACTGCCGCTGGACCCGCCCATTGCCGAAAAGAAGATTTATCTGATCAACCGGCCGGACTCGGTGCAAAGCTACCTGGTGCTTGCCAACCGGGCCATTGACCGGCTCAGTCCCGACTATCCGGCCTGCATGGTGATGAACCGGGTGCTGGGCCAGGGTCCCGCCGCGCGCCTTTTCCGCAATATCCGGGAGGACAAAGGCTTTACCTACGGCGTCGGCAGCTCGTTCCTGGCGCTGAAGTACCTGAACCACTTCACGGCCTCCTCGTCGGTGCGCACCGAGGTGACCGGCCCGGCCCTGGACGAGTTTCTCAACGAGTTCCGGAGCATCCGTGACAAGCCGGTGCCCAAAGATGAGCTGGAGAATGCCAAGCGCGCCCTGGTGGCCAATTTTGCCCTCTCGCTGGAGAACCAGAACACCGTGCTGGGCCAGATCCTGGCGCTGCGCGAGCACGGCCTGCCGGACGATTACTGGGACACTTACCCGGAGAAGATCATGGCCGTGACCGCCGCCGACGTCGAGCGCGTGGCGCGGAAGTACGTGCCCTTCGACAACCTGCAGGTGGTGGTGGTCGGCGACGGCGCCAAGATCCGGGATCTGCTCCGCAAGTATGGCCCGGTCGAGGAGTACGACACGGAAGGACGCAGGGCCAACCCCGTCCGCTGACCCCGGAGGCAGGCTTGTAGCGGCGACCCCGCTTGGCGGGGTTGCCACCTTGCCCGCCCGGGTGGCGGTCCCGCCAAGCGGGGCCGCCGCTACACTCATGGCTTTTGCCGTTTGGGCTGCTTGCCGGTAGGCTGCGCCGGTGGCTTGGCGGGCTGCAACTGCGGAGGCGGCGGCTCCTCGGGCGGCGTCTCCTCAAACACCAGCTTGGCTTCCGCCGAGAACCGCTGGTACTGGCGGAACGAAATCTCGTTGCGCGTGGCCGTCCGCGATTCCTTCATCTCCACCACCGCCCGCGCCGGCAGCAGGAAGGGCTGGCCGGCAATTTTCGCGTAGCCGTAATCCAGCGTGGTGAGCGCCCGGCGGATGGGGAAACCCGCCGGAATGTCATCCGCCTGCATCCACAACCGCAGGACCTGCTCCTTTTCGGCGTCCACGATGACGCGCCCGCTGTAGCCGGAGATGATGCTTTGTTCCTCGGGCTTGCGCGGCTCCCAGATCAGGTGCCATTGGGAGGTCACGACCGGCACTTCGTAATCCCAGGCGTACACCGGGCGGTCGCCCAGCGAAGCCGGCCCCACCCAGTGGAAGTACGTCCGGCTCTCCGGGCGGAACAGGAAGTTCAAAAAGGTTCCGAATTCGCCGGTGGAGGAGGCGCCACCCAGGGAATCATAGCTGCGGTTGGTCATCTGCTCGTTGACCTGCACCACCTGGTAGCTTTCCTTGTGCTCGTAGTAAGCCAGCCGGGCCTGAATCACGTCGTAGGGCTGGAAGCTCCCGGTGCCGGCCGGATCGACGAAGCGCCGGGTCACCTGCAGGCAGAGGAAGTTGGGCAGCTTGTCGGTATATTGAAGCGCGCTGGCCCGGACCCGTTCCAGCAGCTTCTTCTGCTCATCGCCGTCCAGCGGCGGAGGCGGGGGAACGGGTTTCGGCGCGGCGGCCGCAGCGGCCTTGGCTTCCTCGGCGCTGCTCAAGCGTTTCAAACGATCGGCGGCCTTCTCCACCGCCGCCATCACGGCCGCCCCGGCGCCTTCTTTCTTCAGGGCCTTGCGCGTAGCGTCGGTCAGCCGGAACCCGATACCGCGCGTCTGGATTAGCTCCACGACCTGGTCTGCGGTAAACATCGTCCTGGAGCGGACCATGAAAAGCAGCTCCTGCTCCCGAAGCGGAGGACCCGCATTCTGGGCGGCAGGCGCGGCCACCTGGGGAAACAACACCACGACTAGCAGTGCGATCATGCCCACGGTGTCTTTAGCATACCACCGCCGCAGGCGGTAGGCAGGAGGCAGGAGGCAGCAGGCGCCTCCGGCCGGCAGCCGCGGGAACAAGCGAGTGGGATGTCGGCTTTTCAGCCCGCTCGAAGCCGGTTGCCTCTAACGCCTGGTCACACCAAGTTGTGCCACGCGGGCTGCGGACGTGGTATGTTACCTGCTGCGAGACAGGCGTATTTGCATGCCCATTTCGTGTTCGAGAGACGCCGCCGCGGGCGCGGCATGGTTGTCGAAAGCGGGTTGCTTCAATTTCGGGCGGGACCTGGCGACAGGCGAGGATTCCGTGCCGGCCCAGACCGCCGTTATGTGCGCGAATTCGCCATTCTGAGAGGAGGAAGGATCCATGGAAGAAACGTTGACGATTACCGACAATCGGACAGGCAAGACCTACACAATTCCCATATTCAAGGACAACATCCGCTCGATGGATCTGCGGCAGATCAAAAAGGACGCCGATGATTTCGGGGTAATGGGCTACGACCCGGCATTCATGAATACGGCCTCCTGCCAGAGCTCGGTCACGTTCATCGACGGGGACAAGGGCATCCTGGAATACCGCGGTTATCCGATCGAGAACCTGGCCGAGAAGTGCAGCTACCTGGAAGTCGCCTACCTGGTGGTGAACGGAGAGCTGCCGACCCAGGCCCAGTTGGACGAATGGGTAAACCAGGTGACGCACCACACCATGGTGCACGAGAACATCAAGAAGGTGATGGACGGCTTCAACCACGACGCGCACCCCATGGGCATGCTCATCAGCACCCTGGCGGCGCTGTCCACCTTCTACCCGGAATCCAGGAACATCCACGATCCGGCAGTCCGGAAGCTGCAGATCGCGCGGCTGATCGGCAAGGTGCCCACGCTGGCCGCCTATGCGTACCGGCACAGCAAGGGCCTCCCCTACGTGGGCCCAGACAACTCGCTCAGCTACGCCGAGAATTTCATGAGCATGCTGTGGAAGATGGCGGAGCCGAAATACAACGCCAGCCCGGCGCTGGCGAAGGCGCTGGACATCCTGTTCATCCTGCACGCCGATCACGAGCAGAACTGCAGCGCCAACGCCATGCGCTCGGTGGGCAGCTCGTACGCCGATCCGTACGTGTCGGCGGCGGGGGCGGCTGCGGCGCTCTCCGGCCCGCTGCACGGCGGCGCCAACGAGGAAGTCCTCAAGATGCTCGATGAGATCGGCACCAAGGAGAACATCCCCGCCTTCGTCGAGCAGGTGAAGACCGGCAAGGGCAGTAAGCTGATGGGCTTCGGCCACCGCGTCTACAAGAACTACGACCCGCGCGCCCGCATCATCAAGCAGGCCGCCGAGGAAGTGTTCAAGGTCACCGGGCGCAACCCCAAGCTCGATATGGCCATCGAGTTGGAGAAGATCGCGCTGTCCGACGAATACTTCATCAAGCGCAAGCTCTATCCCAACGTCGATTTCTACTCCGGGATCATCTACCAGGCCATGGGCTTCACCCCCGACATGTTCACCGTGCTGTTCGCCATCCCGCGGATGTCGGGCTGGCTGTCGCAATGGCAGGAATTGCTCACCGACAAGGAGCAGAAGATCGCCCGTCCGCGCCAGATCTACACCGGCGGACACAAGCGCCAGGTAGTTCCCATCGGGCAGCGGACCGCCACGGCCAGCGCCAAGGCCTGATCGCGGTGCTCGCCTGGACCCCAAAGGCGCCGGGGAATCACTCCCCGGCGCCTTTTGCTTTTGGGGCCGCAGCCGCAGATTTCGCAGATTACACGGATTGGCTCTGGTGGATGCGGCTGCGGGGCTACTTCTTGCGGGTCTGGGCGGAGGCCGGGGGTGAGGGCGCAGCGGGCAGGGTGTAAATGACCTCGCCGGGACGCACCAGTTTCATTTCTTCGCGCGCCACCCGTTCGATGGCGCGCGGGTCGTTGCGCAGCCGATTGACTTCGCGGTCCAGCCGCTGATTCTCTTCGGCCAACCGGCGCACTTCATTCTCCAGTTGGCGGACCTCGCGCTGCCGCGCCCGCAACGCCAGATAGCCGTTATCACCAAGAATCTGGTGGAGACAGAACAGCAGAAACAGCAGGCAGCCCAGGGCCACCAGCCAGCGACGGCGCCGGAGGGCGGCCGGATCCACCACGCGGGCGGAAATGCCGGGCGGCGCCGGCCCTTCTCGCAAAATCAGCCGAATACGAATTTTTTGCTCTCCTCGAGCAGCGGCGCCAGTTCCGCGGCGGCCCGCGCCTCGGCATACAGGCGAACGACGGGCTCGGTTCCCGAGGCCCGGAACAGCACCCAGGAGCCGTCGTCCAAGATCAGTTTCAAGCCGTCGGTCCGCACCGCCTGCTTCACCCGGCGGCCGGCGAACTGGCTCGGCTCTTCCTGTTTCAAGCGGGCGTCGAAGCGCGCTTTCTGCTCCGCACTCATGCGTACGTTGACGCGCTCCGGATAGAAGCCGCCCACTTTGCGGAACAGCTCTTCGAGCTGCGCCGCCAGCGGCACGCCGCGCCGCGCCACCATCTCGGCTGCCAGCAGGCAGGCCAGGATGCCGTCCTTTTCGGGCACGTGGCCGTAGATCGACAGCCCGGCGCTTTCTTCGCCGCCAAGAACGATCTTATCCGCTTTGATCAGTTCTCCGATGTATTTAAAGCCCACAGGTGTTTCATAAAGTGGCACGCCGCGCTGCTCGGCCAGCGCGTTCACCAGGTTGGTGGTGGCCACGCTCTTGCCCGCGCCCGCCTTCCAGCCGCGGGTTTCCGCCAGGTAATCGAACAGCAGTCCGACGATGTAGTTGGGCTGCATGAAGCGGCCGCCGCAGTCTAGGATGCCGAAGCGGTCGCCATCGCCGTCGGTCGAGAGGCCCAGGGCGGCGCCGCTCTCGGCCATGGCCTTCTTCAGGTCGCCCAGCCGCTCGTCGGAGGGCTCCGGCGGGTAGCCGCCGAACAGCACGTCGCGGCGGTCGTGGATGACAACCACGGAAACGCCCGCCTCGCGCAGCAGGCGGTCGGTATAGCCGCGGGCGGCCCCATAGAAGGGATCGATGGCGAGTTTCAGCCCGGCCTTGCGAATGACATCCAGGTCTACTTTGGCGCGGATGTCGGCGAGGTAGGGCGGATGCAGGTCGATGGATTCAATCTTGCCCGGCTGGCCGGGCAGGCCGGGAGGCCTGTCACCACTTTCCCGAATCAAGCGCTCGATCTCGTGCGTCACCTCGGGCAGGGCCGGCGCGCCATCGGGAGTCGAGTACTTTATCCCGTTCCATTCGGCGGGGTTGTGCGAGGCGGTGAAATTGATGCCGCCGTCGGTGTGGCGCCGCCGGATCTCGACGGAAATGGCCGGCGTCGGCGCCGCTTCCTCCGACACCAGGCAGTGAATACCGAACGAGGATGCCACCTGGGCCGCGAGCTGCACGGCTGTCTCGCCCAGAAATCGCGGGTCGCGCCCCATGACCAGCGACGGAACGCCCTCGCCGTGATGGGCGACGACGTAGCGGCAGATGCCCTCCACCGCCCGGCGCACGTTGGCCAAGGTGAAGTCGTCGGCGATGATCGCCCGCCATCCGGAAGTGCCGAACTTGATTTCGCTCATGGTACGATTTCGCCGTGAGTGATAAGTTAATCGTCTTTGTGACCAGCGCCAACGTGGCCGAAGCCGAAGTAATCGCCCGGGCGCTGGTGGAGAACCGCCTGGCCGCCTGCGTCAACATCGTCCCCCAGGTTCGCTCGATCTACCGATGGGAAGGAAAGGTCGAAGACAGCGCCGAGTGCCTGCTGCTGGTGAAAACCAGCCGCGCTCTGTTCGAGCAGGTGCGCGCCGAAGTGCAGCGGCTGCACAGCTACCAGGTTCCCGAGATCGTCGCCGTGCCCATCGAACAGGGCGCTGAGAACTACCTGGCCTGGCTCTCCGCTTGCCTCAAGGCCGGAGACTGAGCCGCAGATTGCGCCGATTTCACCGATTAATCTGTGCAATCTGCGAAATCTGCGGCTCCGGCCCTACTTCAGCGCTTGCTCCAAGTCCCTGATTATATCCTCCACGTCCTCGATGCCGACCGAGATTCGCAGCAGCCGGTCGCTGATGCCGAGTGCGGCCCGCTCTTCGGGCGTCAGCGAGGCGTGGCTCATGGTGGCCGGGTGGGACACCAGCGTTTCCACTCCGCCCAGGCTTTCGCCGAGTGAGCAAAGGCGCAGGCGCCCGAGCATCGCGCCAACTGCCTCGAAGGAGTGCAATTCAAAGGCGATCATCCCGCCGAATCCGCTCATCTGCCGCCGGGCCAGCCCGTGCTGCGGATGGTCCGGGAGGCCGGGGTAATAGACGCGGGCGACGTGCGCATTGCTGCTCAACCATGCGGCCACGGCCATGGCGTTCTCGTTGTGCTGGCGCATGCGGACCGCCAGGGTCTTGACGCCGCGCAGCACCAGCCAGCTATCCATGGGCCCGAGAATCGCCCCGGCGGCGTTTTGGATGAACTTCAAGCGCCGCAGCAGATCTTCCCGGCCGGCCGCCACCACGACGGCGCCGCCGATCCCGTCGCTGTGCCCGTTGAGATATTTGGTTGTCGAGTGGATGACGATGTCGGCGCCGAGCGCCAGCGGGCGCTGGAAGTAAGGGCTCATGAAGGTGTTGTCCACCGCCAGCAACAAGCCGCGCGAGCGGGCCAGGTCCGCGGCGGCGCGCAGGTCGCTGAGCGCCATCAGCGGATTGGTGGGCGTTTCCACGTAAAGCAGCCGCGTCTCGGGCCGCAGCGTCTTCTCCGCTTCGGCCAGGCAGCCGGTGTCGACGTAGGTGAACTCCAGCCCGAACCGGGTAAGCAGGGAGTTGAACAGGCGGAGCGTGCCGCCGTAAGCGCCCCGGGTGCACACCACGTGGTCCCCGCGGCTGAAAACGCTGAGCACGGCGTTGATGGCGGCCATGCCGGAGGCGAACGCCAGCGCCCCCGCGCCGCCCTCCAACGCCGCCAGGTTGCGCTCCAGCGCATCGCGCGTCGGATTGCGCGAGCGCGCGTACTCATACCCCTTGTTCCGGCCCAACCCTTCCTGCACGAACGTGGACGTCTGGTAGATGGGCGTCACGATGGCCCCGGTGGCCGGATCCGGTTCCTGCCCGATGTGAATGGCGTCAGTGGCGAATCCCATAGCTTTCTAATTAACCACGGATGCACACCGATGAACACGGATAAACGGTTGTAGGCAAGCGAGTGCGGAATTCGGAGTGCGGAGTTTCTGTACTCCGCATTCCGCGCTTTCGGGCGTAGAATGGAGACAACTGCCATGCCTGCCAGAAAGCTTTCGGTTTTGTTGTTGGTGGCGGCGCTGCTGGCGTGCCTGCCGGCCCTGGCCCAGAAGGAGATGACCAAGCTGTCGATCGTCGTCCTGGACCCGAAAGACCGGCCGGTGCCCAAGGCCTCCATCACCGTGACTTTTATCAGCGGATCAAAGATGTACGTGAAGAAGGTCCGCGCCGAGTGGAATACGAAGACCAGCAGCAAGGGGGTTGCCGACCTGCCGGAAATGCCTCCGGGCAAGGTGCGCCTGCAGGTGATCGCCTCCGGCTTTCAGACCGTCGGGGAGGAATTCCAGATCAGCGGGAAGGAGTTCACCCATACGGTGAAGCTGGCGAAATCTACCGGTTCACAGTTTTCGGCGCACGAGCCGGCCGAACCGGCTCCCGAGAAGCCGCCGGAAAAACCGAAGCCGCAATAACCGATGACTGAGGACCGTATCACCAGCTTCCAGCGCGCGCCCGCGGACGCCAACTACAAGTGCGACCAGTGCGGCCACATCATCGCCCTGCGAACGGGCGAGACGGTACCCCCCTGCCCTCGCTGCGGTTTCCGCCTCTTCCACCGGACCGAGGAAGGAATCCCCTGCTGAGTCCGCCGTTCTTCGTGCCTTCGTGTCTTGGTGGTTCAACTACTGTTTCTTCACTGGGAACTCCGGCGAATCGACGCGCAGCGATTTCATCAGCTCGGCTGCTTTCTGCGCCACCGGCGCATTCCGAGCCGCCACGTCGTTTTTCTCGCCGATGTCGGCTTCCAGGGCATACAGCTCGATCGGTTTCTGCGGGTTGTTGCGGACCGCTTTCCAATCACCGAAGCGAACCGCCTGGGAAAACCCGCGCTCGTGGAATTCCCAGTACAGCGGCGGGTGCTCGACGCGCCGCTCGCCCAGCAATGCGGGCAGCACCGAAATGCCGTCGAGGGAGGCGGGCCGCGGGACGCCGGCCAGCTCGCCGAGCGACGGCAGGAGGTCCCAGAAGGCCAGCACCTGGCCGGAAACCTGTCCGCCGCGGATGCGCCCCGTCCAGCGGGTCAGGAACGGCATGCGGATGGCGCCTTCATACAGATCGCGCTTGATGCCGCGCAGCGGACCGCGGCTGGAGAAATAGTCGGGATCGTGGCCTCCCTCGCGGTGCGGCCCGTTGTCGCTCGAAAAGATAACCAGCGTGTTGCGGTCGATGCCGCCGTCGCCGAGCGCCGCCAGCAGCGTGCCGATGTCGCGGTCCATGCGCGTGACCAACGCGGCGAAGTTTCGCTCCACCTGCGGCCAGTTTTCGTTGCTGTAGGGCTCGTCGCCGGGCACCTCGATGCCGTTGCCCTGGAACGCTCCCAGTTCGTTATCGGCATGGGGCACGGTATAGGCCAGGTAAAGGAAGAACGGCCGGCTGTCGCGGCGCTTGACGAACTCCAGCGCTTTCTCGGTGAACAGGTCGGGCGCGAACTTCTTCCTGCGGTTGAACCAGTTCTCTGTCAGAAACACTTCCTCTTCGTTCTGCCAGAGGTGCTCGGGATAGGAGTTGTGGGCATGAAGCTGGTCCAGGTAGCCGAAGAACTCGTCGAAGCCTCGCTGGTTCGGCATGCTGCGCGTTGAGGGCCCGCCCAGTCCCCACTTGCCGGACAGCGCGGTCCTGTAGCCGGCCTTCTTGAGCAGTGCCGGAAGCGTCGCCTCATCGGGGCGCAACCCGACCTCCGGTCGCTTGTTGCCGCGCACCGTGGCGTGGCCGCCGTGTTTCCCGGTCATCAGGCAGCAGCGGGACGGCGCGCACACCGTGGCCCCGGAGTAGGCCTGGGTGAAGCGAATGCCTTCGGCGGCCAGGCGATCGAGATTCGGGGTCTTGATGCGCTGCTGGCCATAGCAGCCGAGATCGCCGTAGCCGAGATCGTCGGCCAGAATGAAGATGATGTTGGGGCGCGCGGCGGCCTCCGCGGCGTCGGCCGCCAGCGACACCGCGCCGGCGGCGGTGGTTTTCAGGAATTCGCGTCTGTCCATTCCGTGGTTCCTCCAAGCATGTAAGGGCAGCCCCTGCGGGCGCCCCTACATGCTACCGCGGCGTCTGCTAGAATCGGCGAATCAAATAGAGGGGGTCGATGATGGTCAAGAGAATTGTCCTGGCGGCTGTGCTGGCCGGGATGGCGCTGTTCGCCTGGCAGTCGATTTCGCACATGGTGGTCGGGCTGGGTGAGGTTGGCATCCGGGAAATCCCCAACGAGGACGCGGTGCTGGCCGCCTTCATCAAGCAACCGGCCACGTAGCTGTCAGCTATTAGCTATCAGCTTTCAGCCCTGGGTGCCTGGACCTGACACCTGAGGTACCTGCAAGACTGCTGACTGCCTTTTTTGTAGCCCAGGCCTTTAGGCCTGGGTACCCAGCGAAAACCATTCCACTAGCCCCGTTCACGGGGCTTTCTTGACCGGCCTTCAGGCACCTGCGGCAGGCGAGGGCTGAAGCCGTGAAAAAAGCCCCGTGAACGGGGCTGAAATGTTGATGGGCATTGGTTCCCAGGCCTGAAGGCCTGGGCTACAGAAAAGGGCACCGCTGGCAATTCTGCAAGTACCTCACCTGGAACCTGAGACCTGGAACCTACAACTGGTACAGCATCAGGTAGACGGCCACGCCGGAGAGCGAGACGTACAGCCAGACGGGCAGCGTCCAGCGGGCCACCGCCTTGTGCCGCTCGTAATTGGCCCGCAGCGCCCGCGCCAGCGCGACCAGCGCCAGCGGAACCACGGCGGCAGCCAGGAGAGTGTGTGAGAGCAGAAGGGAAAAATAGAGGGGGCGAATCCATCCCGTTTTTTGGAAGCGGACCGCGCCAACCTGGTAGTGGTAGGCCAGGTAGGAAAACAGGAAAACGGTGGAGACGGCAAAGGCCGCCAGCATCATTGCCCGATGCTGCTTCACGCGCCTGGCGCGGATGAAGAAAAAGCCGGTGAGAAGCAGGGCGGCGCTCAGAGCGTTCAGCGAAGCATTGATCGTCGGCCACATCTTAGGCTGTGGGCTGTAGCCCGCAGGGTGCGGCCTACAGCCTAAACCAGCAGAAAGGCGTATAGCAGCGGCAGGTAGATGACCGAGGCATGAAGCAGGCGGCGTGCCTCGGCCACCGTGCGCCGGCTGGCCATGCGCCACGCGCAATACAAAAACGCCACGCCCAACAGCAAGGCGGCCACCGCGTAGAGCGGCCCGGCCATGCCCATCAGCGAAGGCAGCAGGCTGACGGGGATGAGCGCGCCCGCGGTCCACAGGACTTGGCGCGCCGTGCCCCGGCCGTCCGGTTCGACCACCGGCAGCATCCGGATTCCGGCGCGCTGATAGTCCTCGCGGTAGATCCAGGCGATGGCCATGAAGTGGGGAAACTGCCAGAGGAACAGCACGGCGTAGAGGATCCAGGCACCGGGGTCGAGACGGCCGGTCGCCGCCGCCCAGCCGATCAAGGGCGGCACGGCGCCGGGCACCGCGCCCAGCGTGGTGCAGGAGGGGCTGCGCCGCTTCTGAGGCGTGTAGAGGAGCAGGTAACTGGCCATGGTTAAGAAGGCCAGCAGGGCCGCCAGCCCATTGGCGAACCATGCCAGGTGGGCCACGCCGGCGGTGCCGGCCAGCAGGCCGAAGGCCAGCGCCCGCGCTGGCGCCATGCGGCCCGCCGGCAGCGGACGCCGCCGGGTGCGGGCCATGCGCGCGTCAACGTCGCGTTCCAGGTACTGGTTCAGCGCCGCGGTGCCCGCCGCGGTCAGCAGCGTGCCCACCAGGGTGTGGGCCATCAGCGCCGGCTGCAGACTGCCCGCCGAGCCGGCGTAAAAGCCCGCTCCCGTGGCCACCAGGATCAGCGTCGTGACTTCCGGTTTGGAGAGCTGCAGGTAGTCGGCCAGCGAGGCGAGGTTCAGCCTCGCGGCAGCCGTCGTCGATTTCGCAGCCTGCAGTGCCATTGCTCAGTCAGCGGTAGCGTCGGGCCTGGCGCCCGGCATGCCCGATTCGGGCTTGCCGAAAGCGAGCCCCGGCGCTAGGTTCGTCAGCACTTGGCGTTTCCTTCCGCCACGGGGGCCAGAACGGGCACCGGGCGCCCCAGGGCACCGAGCAGCCGCCGCGACCACAGCGCCAGCGACAGCGCCGCGACCAGGATCAGGGCGCCGCAGGCCACGTGTGCCGTCGTAATCACGATCGTGAACGGCAGCGGCTGCGCGTCCTGGCGCGCATACTTCGCCAGGTAGGACCCGGTGCCAAGAATCATCTGGATAAAAAGAAGCACGCCCAGCGCCAGAGCCGGCCGCCGCAACTCGGCGCAGTCGGCGTGGTGCTTCAGGGCGCGAAACGCCGCTGCAAACCCGACGCTGGCCACCACACCGGCAAAGAACACATGCGGCAGAACGCCCAGAATCGGATGGCGAATGGCCGCGCCCAGGATCAGTTGCAGGTAGACGGCGGCGGCGGCCCCGGCTGCCAGGTGGAACAGCGGGATGCGGTCGCTCAGCGCGCTTTCCGCCAGACCTTGTCCTTCCGACTGCCGCCACTTTGGCGAAGTAACGATCGCCAGGCTCACCGCGCAGCAGAAGAAGAACTGGGCGAGGCTGGCGTGCGCGATGGAGATCGCCGGCGGCAGATACAGCAGCACGGTGATGCCGCCCAGGAACCCCTGAAGCACAACCGCCGCCAGCGCGGCCACCCCCAGGTGGCGCACCCAGCGCCGCGGTTCGCTCCGGAACAGCCAAACGACCAGGCCGATGGTCAGCAACCCGACCACGCCGGCAATCATCCGGTGACCGTGCTCATACAAGATCCCGCCCACCATGGGGGGCATCAGCTTGCCGTATGAGAGCGGCCAATCGGGAACAGACAGGCCGGCGTCGTTGCTGGTAACCAGCGCGCCGGCGATGATCAGGCAAAAGGTGGCGATCGCGGTAATCACCGCGTAGCGGTGCAGGCCGATGTTGTCTGGCGCTTTGCTCATGTGCCTCTCCCGTCCCTGGCAACCGCCTCCCGCGGCCCATTCCGGCCTGCCCACGCCGCGCCTCTTCCATGGATGAGCAGGCGGGCCCGCGGGAGTCAGAAAGATTTCGTCACTGCTTCCTCCGCGGCTCCAGGCGCGATATTTCAGTTTACCCCGCCCGGGCAAATTGGGGAACGGTTTGCCTCTGCTGTGAGAGCGGCGGTGCAACCTGCTATGATGCGGCTGATGCGCGTAACGTTTCAGGGTGAGCGAGGGGCCTTCAGCGAGGAAGCGGCCCGCAGGCTGCTCGGCGACAGGATTGAGTTGGTGCCGTCGGCCAGCTTTGAAGAGGCCTTTCGCCGGCTGCGGCGGCGCGACGTGGATTGCGGACTGCTGCCCATTGAAAACACGCTGGCCGGCTCGGTGCACGAAAACTACGACCTGCTGCTGCG
>Ga0315282_10008977_pt1 | contig 16007 bp, 11 predicted proteins | sample YL17G07_20_MG_FD_203693 | JGI IMG/M metagenome (GOLD analysis project Ga0315282, IMG submission 203693) | Sediment microbial communities from Yellowstone Lake, YNP, Wyoming, USA - YL17G07_20 | ecosystem: Environmental > Aquatic > Freshwater > Lake > Sediment | place: USA: Wyoming | collected...
GAGATAGAAGTCATAAGGGTAGTAGCAGCTTCATTTGCAAATGCGACAAACACCAACAAGGACATGAACAACCGAAAATCAAGGATTTGCAGTTATGTCTTTTGGTTACTTATCTTTGGCGTTTTAGCAGTAGTTCTTTTTGCCATCTTTATGGTACTTGCTCTCGGTATTCCCGTTGGTCCATGAGCTTAAATACTGTCCTCTATCTATTTTAAATAGGGAAGCTAATGTCTGGCAATAAGAAGAAGGAACCTAAAAAGAAACCTTCACAAGAAGAGTGGAAACCAGATAAATCACAAACAGAGACTGTACAACTAGTAAAGGATGAGTCCAAGAAGAAGAAGAAAAAGTGAAAATGTGTAAGACCGAAAGAAGGGGAAAATCGAACTTATGAGTGAAAATGACAAGGGAAAAAAAGACCTCAAGAAGAGTGAACCTGAGTGGAAGCCAGATAAGTCACAAATATTGTCAATAGAGGAAAGTCTTGCGAAGAAGGAAAAGGAGAAAGAGAAAAAGGAAAAGGAAAAGTAATTAGCAATCCATTAATATGAAAGCCTTCCTAAACAGGAGATGACCTATTTGTTTTTACCAAACGGTCGTCAAAGTGCTAGTCTTCTTCTTAAAAAATGGACGGATCTGGACTAGAACTGTCTTCCATATGGCTGTATAAGTCATGTGGTTCATGTTAGTATTGGAAGTCACCCTTAGAATAGTGCCTCTTCGGGAGATATCTCCAGCTTATCTGAAGTTACAGCCAATGCACCAGCCCACGCAGAAACACACCATCTATTTTCGTTTCCTACATATACTGGCAATAGCGCACTAGAGATTTGTCTTATGAAATGTTAAATTATAAAAGATTAACACAAAATATTATAATGTCTATAAGGGTCTGAAAGTTGAAAAGAAAGAGCCTCCATCAGGAAATCGTCGAAGAGGCCTTGCCAAGATTCGCCGAGCATCTTCAGCAAGAAGATGTAATATCAGGATACAATAGGAAAAGCTTCAAAATCAAGTCTAAAGAAAGCTTCCCACCATTTATAATAAAGCCTGACCTCGTCTTAGTCTTGGCTGATAAGAAGAGATTTTTGGTCGAAGTGGTGAATCCAAGAGACCCTAAAAGATTGATGGGAGAGCTTGCTTGTGTTCAGCTACTTGGATTTCATAATCTTATAGATGCCGCTTTAGTCTTTCTTCTGCCACTTGGTCCTGAACATGTAAATGCACCAGCTAAAGGAGTAAGACTCTTTCAAGGCGGCCAGATCATCAACGATGTAATTGGATCCAAAGTACCGTCGGTCATAGTCTCTTGGTCAACCCGAGAAGACTTCAATTATCACAATCTCAAGCAATTCATGCTAAACCGTAGACCTTCTTGGTGGGGAATTAAGAACAATTCTACTTAAGAGCCTGCTAAGTGCTAAAAAATATCGTTTGGTCAAATCTGACGAAACGGTTCCTTGTGCTTTAATAGAAAAAGAGGAAGTGAACAAGAAATCTCAACATTAGGCAATGTTGCAGCCAATATGCAAGTCCCTGTAGAAATACGCTGATTAGCGTGCTAGCACATATTACTGCTTAGGTTGCTCGGGCAAGTGTTTCCTAAATATTTCTTCGAGCTCATTCAGATAACAAAATCGTTCGATTGGAAAGCCAATGGTTCTTATCATCGCGGGAACAGGCGGCTTCTTCTTGTCACTTTCGAGAAGCTCCTTACATGAATACTTGTGACCTGACGACCAGGAAGTAGGTCTTTTCTTTGACATAGAGATTCTCCATAATTGTACGAAAATACATTCGGTCTTTTAGAAGCACTCTGACAAGTGCCGAAAAAGTTCTTCCATTTTGGGTTTCAAAAGATTATCTCGAGACATCCGCTGAATGAAGTCTACATCGCTCTCTCCTAATACAGTCAAACGGAACTCGCCAATGAGATTAGAAGACAAGGTTAAACCTTTGAGTCTGTCAAAGACGGCGTAGTAGTCTCCATTAGTCAATATAACCCAACGAGCCCCTTGATCCAAGGCATATTTATAGGCTTGCTGAACTGCATCTGGGCTGTTATAAAAGCTCAGGTTCCAATCTTTCTTCACTTCTACAATAACGAGTACTCTATCTTTGTCCCACAATGAGATGTCCACTCTGCCTTGTCTATATTTAATATCACGATGTTTTTCATAACCTAAAGCATTGAAAAAATCTTCAACGAGTGACTCGTGAGCTCGTTCTTGATGATTTGGATCTGTTCTGAGGCGTTCAACCCTACTTATGACTGTTCTAAGGTGCTCCGGGACAACGCTTTTGGGTGGAAGCTGTTTTGTTGAAGGCATTATTCCAAGGAGACGCTGTACGTATGGCGGAATTTCGTTCTCTAGGTTGCCAACTGTGCCAAATGGTTTCCACGCAGTTTCTCCTGGGCTGATTATGTCTTTGCGCCTTACATAGCTCGTATATTTCCACTGAACCTCGCGAAAATGCGGATAGAAATCTTCCTTATCGTCAGCGCCAGTATCGTGCTTGTATCGCTCATATTTGTAACCTGAAGAAATCACACCTATTCCAAAGAGGCCATCATTCGTGTTGTTGACAGCTACATAATCTCCAATTTCCAGAGCCAAGAATTTCGTGAAAGCATCTATTCCGCTTGCTTCATTGTCATAATTCTGTTCCCTGATCAACGCAATGATCTCGTTGAGAGATTTCCCAGTTAAGTCGTATCCATGTAACCAGCCAATTGCAACGTAATTGCCATCCCGAAATTTGTTCCAAGCGTATCCTTTCCTTCCAGGAACGTGTGTTGGTGAAATTGTCATAAATTTGGGCATAATCTAATTCCTCTGAAAGATGACCGGGTTGTTCGTGTTTTTAAATCCTCCTAGTTTACGGCATGATAACCTTTTCCGAAACTTACCAACATTGATCTTTCGGCTTTGCCTAAATTCCATAATTTCTTTACTCCTTCTCAGCATTTTCACTGTGTGAGATTCAGCTAGATCTCCATAGAATCCACTCTCTATAGCGTCCTTTTGTATTGCAGCACGCGCATTCTAATTCCAACAAGATCGTCATTATTACCACGCCTCTATTTGTTGCCGAGCGGTATAAAGGACTTTACCATGCAGACTCTTCCTTTATGAACAAAAATATGAGAGGGAAGCGAAAATTCTTGGCATCGTTATTCATTTTTCTATTGACCTTGTAATAGAAATACATAACAGAATGAAGGCGCTACTTGCGTTAAAACTGCTTTACTTTTACTTTCGCTTCAGGAGCATGCACCAATTTATACATTTTCAGCCAATTCATGGATATTTTCACAAATGAATATACGGATTACATGGCTGTATGTACCATTGAGGCTTTTTCGTGGCGCCTTTTTCGAATAATACTTGCTATTTTAAACAGAACATACATGGTCATGGCACCAAGAATGATTGTTCGGGTGGTTATGTAGGAATGATACAGCAGATAATACTCCGCCTGGAAAGGCACTAACAAGAAAATCAGAGTTATTACTAATAACGTAAATTGAACAAACCCTTTCACTTTTTCTGATATTGACGATTTCTTAAGGAAAGATATTGAAATGAACCTCAATGTGAGTAATACCAAGATAACGGTCAGTGAAATTGAAGCGAAATTTAAGAACAGTTCATTATTGATCTTCTCGGGACTTGTTGTTAATCCAAATTCTTCGAAAAATCCTTTTAGATCTTTATTAGCGGACTGACCTAAATAATATACAAACAGATTATATCGGTCCTCTTCGTTTTCTATACTATTCTTGAAATTCAAACTTTTTTGTTCGCAGAGGTTGAAGAAATTTCTTAGTAATGAGGGGTTTGTGCGATTAACTAAAGCGTACACGATGTAAAATGCATAGGCATAGTCTGGCTCCTTATCCCATCCGAAGAAGTCTGTAGCATTGAAATTGACATCTGTTATCGGATTTTTACAAACTGTTTCTAATGTTGCCATTTCTTTCACATACTTATGAAAACCTAGTGCTTCAAGCGTGACCATGGAAAGATAATCGGCTGACCCCTCCTCAAAAAATCTGGGTAAACCAGCTTGTGGCTGAAAACTGTGAGCAATTTCATGAGAAAGAACCCTTATGGCTGACTGCCCGTAACTCAATGAAAAAACCCAATTCGAAGGAAAGTAAACTGCATCTTCTGAGCGATTATAAAATGCTAGTACTGGACGACCAAATGCGCTGTCAATGTAAAGATATGGTACAAAAAATATTTTTAGCATACCATACGATTCTCTCATTTCAGTCAATGATTGAAGAGCTAAATACGCTGCTTCACAATAAGCTGTTGTTGTATCTATCCACGGGGACAGATCTTTAGGAAAATATGTTTCCGTGTTTTTTGATGATGTTCTTTGCGTGAAGTCTTCATAATACATATGTTCAAAGACGAACGCTCCAAGGTATTCGTGGCATTCGGTGTTCCTGTATCCATGTACTTCGTATGAAATAACTGTTCTGTTATTGAAATTCTCCATTTTCATGTGTTCCTGATTGAATCCGGAGATTATTCTGCTCCCTTCCGGAAAAATAACAGAAACAAAGGTAGTTGTCCACCTATAATCTGGATAAAGCTTCAACAGTTCATTGCAACCAACATAATAACTTCCATTAAATGGAACAGCACAATCTGGCCATAAGTAACTCACGTCTATCGTTTTTGTCGTGTTTCCTTCGTTTTTTGGGAACATTTCTAGGTAATCCAAACCAAATGGAGCGCCGGTCTCAGAAGATATAAAGCGAACAAAATGTAAATCACCTTCAAAATTTAGGGACTTGGCGGTTTTCGGGATGCTCAAATTAAAATTAAGCAAAGACCAGCTGGTTATATTAATATGGACGTAAGCAGTGCCGTTCTTTGCCAGATAGACCGTCAAATAAACGTCAAGGTCATATTCAATACATGAAGAAACTTGTTGTATGAGAAATGGACCGTACAACAAGCATTGTATGAGCATTAAAGAAAACAATATCTTCTTTATCATCAATCGGCTCCTTGTCTTAAACTACCCACCGTGTTCACGGTAAAATATCTTTTGCAAAAAATAATTAATAGTTTGTTCTATGTAAGGAATGACATTATTTGGAAGATTGCTAAGGAAGACCATGGTGTTCTTTTTGTAGGCGCTGGTTGCGTTGAACCTGCCTTTACTTTCAAGGATAACGAAAAAATACAAGTTTCAGCAAAGTCTAGCAAATGAGAACAAACCATGGTGATACATTTGAAGAAGCGCAAAAAAGAGGAAAATAGCGCTCCAGCTAAAGATGAAAATGAGGAGAAGTTTTATTGTTCTGTTTGTGGTCGCGAGATTGATGAGGAAGAATATGAAAGTTATGATGGCATGTGTTGGGAGTGCTGGGACGATCAGCTGACAGAAGAATCAGATGACATGTTTGGAGACGTAATGTGAAATGGACGAGGAAAGAAAAGTCTTCGAGTGTATGAGATGTGGCAGAAAAATCACAGAAGAAGAATATGAAACTTACAGCGGCATGTGCGAGGAATGCTGCGAAATAGAAATAGACGAACTAGACTATGAAGAGTAAAGTTTAGTCTGCAACAGAAAACCACACACTTTGATTAAAAGCCTAAATTTCCGCACTCTTTACAATCTTTATAAGTTCTTTTGGCTGAGCGATGATTTTGCCACATTTTTCACATTTAGAAGCCTGCAAAGGCAATATTGATGGTAACGCTATTTAAGGCTGAGTGCTATTAAGAAATGGAGGAGAATGGGCTGACCCAGCAAAATAAAGATGTGACGATTCTCGAAGGAGACATACTTGAAGGGAACTATTGGCCCGAACCCGTGAGAGTCATAGCTACAAAACTTCTTGGACATCTAATACAGATTGAGTCCCGTGGGGTAAGTTCGAGAACAGCGTACTCTAACCTCTTACCTTTACAGGAGTTGGTCGAGAAAGCAAGAGTAACAAGGCCCAGTGGGATTCGCTTTTCTGGAGCCCCAACACACTTTCGACTAGGAATTGAGGCAATGAGGATACGTTTAGCGCACGAATTTGATCCTCATTTTGCCGTATCAGTTTCGCAGATTGATGCATTACCGCACCAACTTGAAGCCGTATATCATTACATGTTGCCAAGGCCCAAGATCCGCTTCTTGCTTGCAGATGATCCGGGTGCTGGAAAGACAATAATGGCGGGATTACTTCTGAAAGAGTTGAAGTTAAGGGGACTTGTCGAGCGTGTCCTGATTGTAACGCCCGCAAATCTGACGGACCAATGGCGTCGTGAGATGAAAGAACGCTTTAATGAGGTCTTTCAGGTCGTTAGAAAGACAACTCTAGAAGAACTCTACGGCAGAAACATCTGGGCAGAAAGCTCGCAGTGTATAACTTCGATTGATTTTGCAAAGCGGGAGGAAGTTCTTCCAACTATGCAGGAGGCCAGATGGGACCTTGTAATTGTCGATGAGGCCCATAAGATGGCAGCTTATGTGTATGGCGAGGACGTGAAGAAAACTGGAAGATATCGTTTGGGTGACATGCTTTCTGAGAAAGCGGACCATCTGTTGCTCTTGACAGCTACTCCTCACAAAGGGGATCCAAATAATTTTCGGCTACTGATGCGTCTTCTAGATAAGGAGATGTTTGATAGTCCTCAAGGGTTCATGCTTGCTCTGGATAACAAAGATATGCCGCTTTTCATCAGGCGGATAAAAGAAGATATGGTTGATTTTAATGGACATCCCCTTTTCTTAGGTCGCTATGTGAAAACTACTACATATCAGCTTTCTTCCACGGAGAGAGAACTCTATGATGCCGTGACAGAATATGTGGAGAAGCAATCTGAAAGGGCTGCGGCATTAGGAGAAAGAGGGCGGTTGCTTGGCTTTACGTTGGCGTTGCTTCAGAGACGGTTAGCATCTAGTACAAGAGCCATCAGACGATCTTTGGAGCGAAGACATAAGCGCCTGTCCACTCTGCAGGAGCATCTAGAGGAGCTTGGTGAGAGACTGGAATTGCCCGAGGACTTTTTGGAACTGCCAGAAGAGGAGCAGTGGCAAATTGAGGAGAAATTGGAGAGATTTACGGTAGCAGAGACCAAAGAGGAACTTAAGTGGGAATGCAGCGAGTTGGCCAAGCTCATAGAAATTGCCAAGCAAGTGGAAAAATTGGAAGAGGAGACTAAACTGCTCAGATTGAAAGAACTCATTACAGAGCAAGATTTCTCCGACCGCAAGAAAAAACTACTTATCTTCACGGAACATCGCGATACTCTTGACTACCTTGTTGAGAAACTGACAAAATGGGGTTTCATGGTAACTCAGATCCAAGGCCAAATGAAGTTGGGCGATGCTGTCAGCCCTGGTACGCGTCTTTATGCCGAGAAGGACTTTAAAGATCCTGAGGGCGCGCAAATCATGGTAGCAACTGAGGCAGCTGGAGAGGGCATAAATCTTCAATTTTGCTGGGTTATGATTAACTATGATATGCCGTGGAATCCAAATCGGCTAGAGCAGCGGATGGGCCGCATTCACCGTTATGGTCAGACGAAGGATGTAGTCATATTCAACATGGTGGCAGAAGGAACAAGAGAGGGCGATGTTATGAAGCGCCTTCTCGAGAAGATAGATGAAATACGGAAGGTCCTTGGGACCGACAAGGTGTATGATGTTATTTCAGAAATCATTCCTGGTGCAAGACTGGATCAGCTTTTTAGAGAAGCATTGGCAAAGCAGCGTACTTGGGAAGACCTCAAGGACTATGTTGACAAGAGTTTCTCGCCTGAAAAAGTCAAGCAAGCACTTGAAGAAGCCACAAGTCTCGGGCTTGCAACAGGACACATAGATCTTGCAAGCCTGCAGGCGGAGTCAATTAGGGCTAAAGAACAGCGACTTATGCCTGAGTACGTTGAAAAGTTCTTTATCGAAGCATTCCAAGCACTAGGAGGCAGAGTTGAAAAACGTTCAGATGGGCTCTTGAGAATCGAAAGAGTTCCCTTCGAGCTCAGGCAGGTGTCCTCCGAAGTGAAGAGAAAGTTTGGTCCTGTTGACAAAGAGTACAAGATGTTGACTTTTCACAAGGAAGACCTCAAGCAACATGCTGAGGCTGAGTTGATGGGGCCTGGCCATCCGTTGTTTGAAGCTATTATTGATCGTGTACTGCACCTTTATGGAGGGGACATAAGGAGCGGAGCCGCTTTCTATGACCCTGATAGAAGTAAGCCGTCGATTGTGACCTTTTTCCGAACCCCAATTCACGATGGCCGGGGCATTATTGCGGGTGAGAGACTTGTAGCACTTGAAGTAGATTCAAATAATGAAGTCTCAAGAGTGAACCCATCTCTTCTTTTAGATTGTAAACCATGTGATGCCATGAGTCATGAATTGGGTAGTAAGGTCAAATTCGATGAGTCATCTCTATTGCAGTGGGGATATGATTGTATATTCTATCCCTATCTTCAGGAAATGCAAGCAAGACGAAACAGGAATTTGGCCCTTGCCAAGAAGCATGTGGAGGTTTCACTGAACTCATTGATCGCTGAATCGCAACACAAGCTTATGAAATACAAACGGCAGCTTAGTCTGGGACAAGATATGGCAGTTGCCACGAAACAGGAAGAAATGAGGAAGAGGGACCTTGAGGAACGGCTTCAGAAACGTATGAAGGAAATTGAGCTTGAAAAGAATATGAGTCTTGGTCGCCCAGAACTTGCAGGAATGGCGTTGTTGCTTCCTATGGAAAGTGGAGTCAAAGGTACTGAAATGGCACGCGACGAAGAGGTAGAAGCAGCTGCAGTGGAATTCGTTATGGAGTATGAGAGACGAGCTGGCTATGATCCAATGAATGTAGCATCTGAGAACCTAGGCTTTGACATTAGGTCTCAAAGTCGAGATGGAAAGATCCGATATATAGAAGTGAAGGGCAGAGCTGCCGTCGGAAGTGTGTGGTTGACTCCAAATGAGTGGCAGATGGCACAACGTTTTGCTGAAAACTATTGGCTTTACGTAGTCTTTCACGCCAAGTCGTCGCCAAGTCTTAGGCGCATCCAGGATCCAGCGAATAGTTTGCCAGTTGTCGAAGAGAAAGAGATCATCAGGTATATCGTCTCAGCTGACATGATCGAGGCAATTGCAGACAAGGTGAAATGAATGGTCAAGGATAGGAACGCACTGGATTTGGAAGAGCTGCTGGAACACGACCTACAAGATGCAGGCATAAGAGTCATTATGGATCTTGTGGCTCAACATTCATGGTGGGTCTCTACTAAGGTTTACAGAGAAATACAAGTCGTCTATCCTCGTACGCGTAGAAAGAAAGGGATTACAGAGAAAAGAGGCCAGATAGTAAATGGAATACGGTTTTGGGATAATCAGCCTGCTAGTTATGCTTTTTGGATGGCTTTAGGCAAAGACAGAAAGAACGTCTCAAATTTCTACGTGTGTCATATTTACGAAGAAAGCGTATGGGACCCCAATCATTTCACAAATTTGGCCAACCTAACTGCCTTTCCTAAATGTTTGCAGTCGTTGAGTGAATGGAATCCTGTGAGAGAGGTTCTCAAGTATCATTCTTTCAAGGTCTTTGGTTATGAGGGTCCTAAAAGTATAGAACCCCCATGTCCTAAGTATTATCCGTTAATCTGGAGACATCATGGGGACCTATCTCTCAAGGAGTTTGAGAGTGTTATAGTAAGACTGAAAGAGCAGAAAGCTAGACGTCCTCAGTTCAAGAGCTTTGAAGAGATTGTAGAGGCGACAAATTACCATGAGTAGTAAGAGGTTGATTGAGACGACGTTTCCTCTGCGAGAAATATCTGTGGAGGCAGCGCGTGAGAAGAGTATCAGACATGGGCACATATGTACGATGCATCTGTGGTGGGCACGCAAGCCACTTGTTGCTGCTAGAGCTGCAATTTTGGAGGCTTTTATAAACCAATCTCCAGATGCCGCGGCGCAACAACGCGTCATGGACGCGATCATCAAGGTTTGCACATGGGAAGAATCGACGGTTCCAAGTTCAATAAGACTTGCTCGCGACTTGGTATTGAAAAACAATGATGGCAAGGCTCCAAAGGTTTTAGATCCTTTTGCTGGCGGTGGATCTATACCGCTTGAGGCATTAAGAGTCGGCTGCGATGTCTATGCTTCTGAACTAAACCCGGTGGCGGTTCTGCTTAATCTATGCACAGTTGTTTACCCGCAGAGATACGGCAAAACTTCGCATGTGAAAAACGATCAGAAAGGACTTTCTGGCAATCAGGATTTCTCGACAGCCAATCAACTGTCCTATGACGTCAAGAAATGGGGCGATTGGATAATTAGGAAAGCCGCAAAAGAGATTGAAGGCTTCTTCCACCTTGAAAAGGATAAAGTCTCAGTAGCTTATGTTTGGGCTCGTACAGTAAGGTGCAAGAATTCGAGTTGCGGAGCTGAGATTCCACTGCTCCAACAACCTTGGCTTGTCAAGCGACCGAAGAGAAGAGTTGCGCTGTTGCTTCAACCCGACAAGTTAAGACGAACAGTAAATTTCGTGATAAAAGAAGGCTCTAATCTAAGGGCGAGTGATTTCGCGGCCACGATGAAGAAAGGAACAGTCGAGTGCCCTGTCTGCAAACAAGCTTCAAAGGGGAGTTATCTTCGAGAAGAAGCAATGGCCGGAAGAATGGGTGAACGTCTTATTGCCGTCATATTCAAACATAAGGCGAAATCTGGGAAGGAGTATCGGTTGGCGGATGAAACTGACTTAGAACAGTTTCATGCTGCTGAGCGTAAACTGATGGATGTTCTTCACGATCATAAAGGGGTCTCACTGGTCCCTAATGAATCCATTCCAAGACCACCAAGTAAGGGCGAGGGAGAAGACCCATTTTTTGTTCATCTTCAAATAATCAATTATGGACTCACTAATTGGGGACTTCTGTTCAATTCTCGCCAAAAGCTCGGTCTTCTGACTTTTGCTAAGAAGGTAAAGGAAGCATACTCCAGAATGGTAGAACAAGGATATGACAAAGAATACGCAAAAGCCATAACGACCTACCTTGCACTCGCACTGGATCGCTTGGCGGATTACGATTCTAATGTATGCATTTGGCACGTTGGTAGAGAAACAATGAGTGCTACAATAGCCAGACCTGCGATTGGCATGAGCTGGAGTTATGTGGAATTAAATCCTCTGAGTGGCTCCACAGGCGATTGGGGAGGCGCCATAGATTGGATAGTGAAAGCCATTGAACATTGCTCTAAAACATCTACTGTTCCTGGACAAGTGTTTCATGCATCGGCAACAAAGATGCCTTTTGAAGACGAATTCTTTGATGCTGTGATTACTGACCCGCCGTACTACGATAATATACCGTATTCAGATCTATCTGATTTCTTCTACGTTTGGTTGAAACGTAGTGTGGGTTTTCTATATCCCGAACTGTTCTCTACTGTGCTAACTCCGAAGAGCTTAGAAATCCTTCAAAACACTACACTATTAAGGCGTCTTGATGCAATTGATAGTTCGGAAAAATATGGCTCAATCATTAAGAACGAGGTCTTCTTTGAATCGAAACTTACAGAAGCATTGAATGAAGTGAGGCGTGTTCTCAAACCTGATGGGACGCTAGCCTTGATCTTTGCTCATAAAACTACTACCGCTTGGGAGATGCTTATCTCTGCGTTGCTGAAGGCAGGTTTCTGCGTGTCTGCGTCCTGGCCAGTCCATACTGAAATGATGGCGCGTCTGCAGGCGAGGGAGCATGCAGCATTAGCATCAAGCACTTGGCTGGTTTGCCATAAGGGAAGCCGACTGGTATCTGTGGGATCGTGGCGGTCAGTTCAGAATGAACTTGACACACGAATCAAGGAGCGGCTTGACTATTTTCTCTCTCAAGGCATCAAAGGTGCTGATGCCCTTCTCTCGGCCATAGGACCAGCCCTAGAAGTCTATGGACGCTACTCGAAAGTCGAGAAAGTATCTGGAGAACCAGTTTCTGTTTCCGAGTTCTTGGATAAGGTCCGAGAGGTCGTTGCTCATCATGCTCTGACTACAGTGCTGTCTGAACAAGAGCTTGGAAAACTGGATTCGGAAACCGCCTTCTATGTTTTATGGAAATGGACGTTTGAGCCACGGATTCAACTTCAAACCCTAGAAGTCAAGGAGGAAAACGAAGAAGTTGGTGCGGGAGAAGACAAACGTCCCAACGGCAACCATGTCCTTGTTCCTTTCGATGATGCCCTCAAGTTAGCTAGGTCAGTCAGGGCCGAGATAGATATTCTACTTAGAACACGAGGTCTACTTGAGCAGGAAAAAGAATATGTGCGATTGCTAAGCCCAGATGAACGCAAGAATATACACGGTTTGGGAGAGGTTTCACGAGATGGAGCATTGCCGACGATTGTTGATATGATACATAAGGCGCTAAACCTGTGGGCTACACAAGAACATGGAAAACTCGATGAATATCTCAGGGCTTCGGGCGCAACAACTAACGAGACATTCTGGAGAGTAGCGCAAGCATTATCTAACCTGTTACCTCTACAATCGCGAGAGAAGCAGTTGTTAGATGGTTTGTTAGCTCGGCATGCCGGAGGAGTCTCCGAGTCAGAAAATAAGATTGAAGGACGAACTCTTGATGAATTTATTAAGAAAATGTGAAGGTGAAATAGATGACAGATAGGAAAAAGTTGAGTCCTTGGCGAGATGTTGCCAAACCTCATCAGGACATAATGGAAGGAAAGTTTGATCTTTCGTTGTTTGCCGTGAACATCTATCGAGTATACAGAGGTATAGCTCTACCAGACTATCAGGATCCAGATAGATTCTTTGCGAAAACCTACCTCACCAAAGCTTTGAGAGGCCTAATCGCGTCAGTCCTAAGGAGGCTTAATGGTGAATCATCAGGCGCACAACCAATAACTGACCTGATGACGACCTTCGGAGGAGGGAAAAGCCATGCATTACTGTGCCTTTATCACCTAGCAAACCATGGGAAGGAAGCCTCTAGCTGGGTTGGAGTAGGCGACTTATTGAAAGAAGCTGAATTGCGCGTCGCTCCAAAGGCTCGAGTAGTTGTATTGTCTGGAGAGGATTTTGATCCAGCCCATGGAGAACAGGGAGGAAAGGGAGAGCCGAAAAGACGAACATTGTGGGGAGAGCTCGCCTGGCAACTGGGCGGAACAAAGGGATATGAAATTGTACGAAAAAATGACGAAATGAGCTCAGCACCTTCAGCCAAGAAACTCGAAGAAGTACTATCGTTAAATGATGCAAACCTGATTCTGATCGACGAAGCACTGCGTTTTCTCACTAGGTCAAGAGCGATTGAGCTGGGAGCTGAGGGCCAAAAGACAAGCCTGGCAGCTCAGACCTTAGAATTCTTTAGAGCACTTACCGAGGCAGTTACAAGTACGCCAAGAACGGCCCTCATTGCGACGTTGCAAGCTAGCACAATAGAAATGGCAAGGGAAGATGAACCTGACCACTGGAGGATCGTTGAAATATTCAAACGTCTCGGCAAGCCTATCAGACTTGCCGAAGCTGAAGAAATCTACGAAATTGTCAAGCGCAGACTTTTCGAAGATGCAGGAGATATCCGTGAGGTCCGCAAAACCGCCAACGCCTATTACGACTTTTATTGTGAACACAAAGAAGCATTCCCCCAAAGTGCAACGACGCCTTCATACCTTCAGAAACTAGAAAGAGCCTATCCGTTCCATCCAGAATTTCTCGATATCATGAACGAAAGATGGTCCTCGATACCCCAATTTCAGAGAACGAGAGCAATACTTAGGATGTTGGCAATACTAGTTGCAGAGCTCTATAAGACCGATTCAAACCCTTTGATTCAGGTGTCCTCAGCAAAGCTTGGTGCCAGAGATTTCAGAACGGAAGTATTACAGCAGCTTCATGCAGAAAGCCAGTTCGACACGGTCATTGAATCGGATATTGCTGGAACAGGTGCAAGAGCGCAAAAAATAGATGAATCAGGAAACCTGACCTATCAACGAGAACACATAGCCGAAGGTGTTGCTACATCCATCTTCTTATATTCCTTTGGAGGAGCAGCCGTAAGACCAGTCGCCTCGCTTCCCAGCCTTCGACTGGCTGTTCTAAAACCAGGACTAGAACCTGCCTTCATCCCAGACGCAATACAACTACTGAGGAAAACTTCCACCGGACTCTTCTATCTCGAACCTGAAGGTGACAATTACCGTTTCACAGTGACTCCAAATCTAAACATGATCGTGGCGGAAAGAGAAACTGCAGCAGACAAAGAGAAGGTGACAGAGCAGCTTCTGGAAACTGTTGAAGAACAAGTATCTGGAAACAAATTCCGCATAGTTGCGTTCCCAACAGAACCTCGCGATGTTTCAAATCAGGCACAGCTTACGCTAGTCATAATGAGCCCTGATGATACGATAGGAAAAACGACGAAAACAGAAACCGCTCAAAAAATACTGGAAATAGTCAAAGGTGGAGGCACTTACCGCACCTATCGAAATTGTATAGTCTTCTTGGCACCCGAAGAAGGCCATAGAATTGGGGAAGCAGCCAGAACGTTTGTCGCGTTGGAAGATGTAGAAAGACTATACGCGCGAGCCAAGAAATTATCTGAGACCCAAGAAGCGCAACTCGGAGAAATGCTTAAAGATGCCGAGAAAGCCTTGGCTCAATCAGTCTGGCAATCATATCGTCACATTATAACTCCAGCACCGGAAGACAAACTGGAGTTCTTCGATATGGGGCCTCAAATACATAGACAAAACAAAAAGATTTCAGATGTAGTTTGGGAAACTCTTATTGCCCGTGAAAGACTGGCTCCTCGGATAGGTCCGACACGAATCACAAGCAAAGATTTCTCACTGTGGCCAGAAGAGAAAAAAGCAATCCCAACCAAGGACCTAAAGGACGCCTTCTTAACTTTCACACATCTCCCAATGATCCCCACAGCTGATTGCCTAAAGGAAACCATAGCGCAAGGCGTGGCAGAAGGACAGTTTGCCTATGCCCGCGGCTTAGCAGAGAAAAATGAATTTCATTCTATCAAAATTGGTGTCGCCATTGACCAGTCAATGATAGAATTCTTAGAAGACACATACCTATTGCGACCAAAATTCGCCTATGAGCTGCTTGGGGCAATTCCACCGCCCAAGAAAGGCGAACCAGAGCCAACAGGTCCAGAACCGAGAGGACGAGGAGAACCGACAGCACCTCCAATAGGGGGACCCGAATTATACCAATCTGTCAGCGTAACATCCGATCTTGACTGGAAGAAATGGATGGAATTCCACGACGCAGTCCTACAGCCACTCATAAACGCAGGGGCAGCAATAAAAATCAAAGTAGAAGTCACAGGAACATCCGAAGAAGGAATCTCACCAAACACCCTTGATCTTGCCGTGAAAGAAAGCCTAGCCCAATATGGAATCCCAGCAGACATACAGGCCAAGAAAAAAACACAAACAACAAAATAGAAGAGGCGTTTCTGAATACGCATAAAATGTTTTAAGCTCCAATAACCAAATGCGATATGGGATTACAATGGTTAAATGCCCAAAGTGTAAAGTAAAAGTCAGTAAACCCATTAAGACGTGGAAATATGGGCTGTTCACGGTTCAAGTCTACTGTTGTAACTGCGGCACAGATTTCAGAGAGTACACTAAAGAAGGGAAACATAGCTTCACTCTAAAACTCGAGAAAGGCAAAGGCTTCATAAAAGCTTAACAAATCAGCAACATTCTATTGTTTTTCTTTGTAGATCTTATGAAAGACGTGGTTTGATAGTTTCTTTGGCTGGCTAGTCCGAGAGCTACCTGGTCTTCGCGACTGGTTTGTAGATTGGACTTGACCTGAGCTGCTAAGCAACTGGGCCGTTCGCGCCCGTATGAGAGAATGCAGCCTGAAGCCAGCAGGAGGATGAAAAAGATGATGAGGTATGTTGGAATAGACGTGGGCAAAGGCAGGTGCAGGGCTGCGCTCATGAACCAGAAAGGCGACATAGAAAGCGAATTCTTCATCC
>Ga0315282_10008978_pt1 | contig 16006 bp, 14 predicted proteins | sample YL17G07_20_MG_FD_203693 | JGI IMG/M metagenome (GOLD analysis project Ga0315282, IMG submission 203693) | Sediment microbial communities from Yellowstone Lake, YNP, Wyoming, USA - YL17G07_20 | ecosystem: Environmental > Aquatic > Freshwater > Lake > Sediment | place: USA: Wyoming | collected...
CGTGAAATCGATGTGGCATCGCCAAATCCATTTTCCGCCCCGCGAACGCTTCTCCTCGACCAGGGCGACGGGCTGGGGATCATGGACGAACGTGATCTCGGCGCCCCGCAGGACCTCCTTCGCGTTATGCCGATTGACCTCGACGAAATACTCCAGCTCTCCCGGGCCGAACGTCTCCGGGACGCCGTGCAAAGCATTATGGATCTTTTTCGTCAGGGTGAAAAACCGTTCGTTTCCCTTGATGACGTCCCAGGAGACATCGACGCCAAGGTCATGGAGGAGCGGCAGCATCCGGCTCAGGATCTCGGCGACTCCGCCCCCGACGGCCGTAGAGTTGATGTTCTGGACGTTCTTCCCACGAAGCCGTTCGGCCAGCAGGAACAGCTCTTCGAGGGTGCTCGAACCCACGATCGGCGCATAGTCGCTAATCCTCGACATATTGGCTCACTTTCTGAACGATCATGTTCCGCAATCCCTCCAACGTCACCGTGTATGGATCCAAGCGGGAGATATCGCGGGCCAGTTCCGTCTCGCCCAGGTCCTCGAACCAGTCGGAGAAGTCGTTATCCCCCTTCTCCAGCCGCAAACGGGCTTCAAAGACATGATAATAGATGGAGTCGATGCTGACCTTCTGGACGATCTCCCGGAATTCGTCGAGGCTGTGGGCCTCGTAGGCCGTAGGCAGGATGAACGTCCGGCACGACATGAAATGAAATTCCTCTCCTTCCTGGCAATCTCCGTTCCGCCCGTTCCGTTCCGCAAGGGCCGATCTCAAGATGTCGAGAAACGCCGCGCGGAGACTCCCGATGCTGCGGAACTTGACGGTATCGACGCTGGCCAGCCGTTCCCCAAGGGCGTCCTGGCCCAAGGCGTTGGTCACCCAGAAAGCGAAGTCATTCGGGGGTTCGGGCGACAGATAATGGTGCTGTTGGATGAACCGATGGGTATGATAGTAAATGGAGCTCCCCGGAATCTCCTGCAGGCCGGCTAACAGCTCCCGGGCATTCTTGGCCCGCCGCCCCAAGAGTTCAACGAGATTAAGACGCGTCATGAAATGAAATGGCCTGGCCATATTCTTACATCAGTCTTTTCATTTCGTTGACGATCTTGCCCGCCCATCGGTAAACGTTATTCTCCTTCACGGAGTTCCTCATCCGTCTCATCCGTTCCGACTGTTGATCCGGCGGCATTTCGATCGCCTGCTTGATGGCGTCGGCGAACTGGTCCGTGGCCATCGGGTTGACCAGGATGGCTTGCTCCAACTCGCGCGATGAGCCGGTGAATTTGCTAAGGATGAGCGTGCCTTTCTCGTCGATCCGGGAGGCCACGAATTCCTTGGCGACGAGATTCATGCCGTCATGGATCGAGCTGACGATGCAGAGATCGGCCGCCCGGTAATACAGCAGGAGATCGTCCAAGCCGAGGTGCTTTTTATGGAGGAGAATGGGCTGCCAGTCTTTCCGCTTCCATTTCTCATTGATGTCCAGCATCCGGTCGTAAATCTCGTCGTTGTAGGTTCTGTATTTAGGGATATGGATGCGGGAGAGAGGCCCCAATTGAAGAAAGACGAACTTTCCGACGTATTCCGGATATTTCTCGAGAAACCGGTCGATGGCGTTGAAGCGCTCCACGATCCCCTTCGTATAATCTATACGGTCGATCCCGATGCCGAGAAAACGGTTGCGGAGCCGAAAGTCCATTTTCAAGAGAGAGATCCGGCGCTCGATGTCCTCGCTCCGGGCCTTGGCCTCGACCATATCATAATCGATGCTGATCGGGAATGGCCGGACCAGCGTCTCCCGGCCGCCCTTGAAGACCGAAAGACGTTCCCGGTCGACACGGACCTCCAGAAAGCGGTCGACGGAATCTAAAAAATTCAGGCCGTGGTACCGGACGTGAAAACCGAGGATGTCATTGCCCAGGAGCCCCCACAAGAGTTCTTCCGCCTGCGGGCAGACGCGGAACGACTCAGGGTTGGGCCAGGGGATATGCCAGAACTGGGCGACGACGATATCGGGGCGCCGCTCCTTGATCATCTTGGGAAGCAGGGCGAAATGGTAGTCCTGGATGAACACGAAACCCTGATCGTCGCCGATCTCCTCGATGACGGCATCGGCGAATTTTTCATTGACGCTTTTATACGACTCCCAGTCACTCTCCCGGAAGATGGGACGGACATGGACGATATGGCATAGGGGCCAGAGTCCTTCGTTCGAATACCCGTAATAGAACTTGTCCTCTTCCTCCTTGGTCAACCAAATGCGCCGCAGCGTATAGCTCGGATCTTCCGGGGGGACCTGGACGTGATCGCGTTCATCCACCATCTCCCGATCGGCCTCTCCGGAGCCGTGGGCAAGCCATATGCCGCCACAGGCCCGCATGACCGGGTCCAAAGCCACGGTCATCCCGCTGGCCGGGGTCATGCACCGGATGCCGCTGTCACCATAGGTGTGGATATAGGGCTCGCGGTTCGAAACGACCAGAAATTTATGAGTTCCGATCTTATCCCTAACGACGTCCTTCAAGTTTTCTTTGGTCCAACTCATGGTTATAGGCTCCTTCGACCGAATCCCAGGCTAAAAAACGTATAGAATGAAGAAATAAATCGCCATCATCGTCAAACCGAGAGGCAGCCCAACGGCCGCCCACTCCTTCATGCTGATCTTCAGCCGTCCCGCCGCAACGATGTTGGGAATATTGCCGGGGATGAGCATCCCGCCGCTGATCGACAGGCCCATCACGATGCCGACGATCTGGGAAAGGGCCAGGGCTGGGCCGATCTCGATGGCCGTGAGCGTGGCGTTGTCCAAAACGGCCGAACTCATATTGACCCAATATAGCAGCCATGATGGAATCTTGGAAATATACCAGATCATGAGCGGCCTGAATCCTTCCCCGATCAGAACGAGGGCCGCGATGAACATATAGACCTTCAGCGCCCGGAAGACAACGGTCTTCGGCGTTTCAGGATCGTGCGCGTGCGCCCCTCTGGCGAATGGAGACATTTGGGGGCCGATCCAAAGAGCGCCTACGAGCGCTAGGGCCAAGACCCCAGGGATCATCATGAATCCGAAATATTTAAGCGGAAAGAAAAATCCAGCGTGATAGGGAGGGCCGGCCAGTTTGGAGATTAAAATCGTGGACAGCGGCTCCCCCAAAGGCGATAAACAGGCACCTAAGCCTGCGGCGAAACAGGTGATCACGACCAGATTCTTCCTCTCTTTTCTGGACAAGGGAAGAGCGACAGCAATTTCGGCCACGAGAACGGCCGTAACGATGACCGAGAGGACGCTGGACAGCAGTCCGAACACGGCGATCAGCAGGAAGAGGAACAGGCGATGTCCGAGTTTCCGGGCAAGGCGCAGGATCCAGCGACTGAACGGCGCATTGGCATAGTGGATCAAGAGGCCCATGACCAGAACGACCTGAACAATGCCGATGGGAACGGCGCCGATCATGATGGGCGCCTTCAGAGCTTCCATGATTACGGGCCAACTCCAGAGACCGGAAACAGTCATGGACGCGACGCCCATGACCAGGAAGAATGGTTCCAGGTTTTCTTCGATCTTCCGGACTCGAAAGGGAAGGACCAACAAGGCCGAGGCGAGCCCGGCCAGTCCCACGACCGTGGTCAGGACCGGCTGGAGCGGGATTTGGGGCATGAGATCGACCGTGGCTCTATGGATGGGGGCCCATCAACAGTCCAAATGCGGCTTTTCGGTCAAAGGGACGGCCCTCTCGATGAGCATATTCTTGATGGACGTTCCGAGCTCATACAATACCTGTTCCATTTCTCTTTTTATATGCGGCCAGGCCAAAGCGCTCGCCGCCTTCAATTGGGACATCTTTCTGACCGCGGCCGCCAAACGCAGTCGTAATTCGGCGATCTCTCTAGTAAATTCCATATCCGAACTCCAGCCGTCGTTCTCGGCGAGGAATTCCAGGTCTTTGAGTTCATCGGCCAAAAAATCCAACTGAGATTCGCATTTGCACTCGAAGTATTCCCTTGGTTCTCTTGTCATTGTCCTTCTCCTTATATCAATTTTTTGGGCGGCTGTGGAACGCGATGCGGCGATCATTATGCCGCCCCAAGCCAGCCCCACCGCTCCGGAGGCGTCCCGCCTCAGCGGGAATATCTCCTTGCGTTATAATGAATGGAGATCTCCATTTCGAAATCTCGGTCGATAGCCCGCCCCGGCGAAAGGGTCGGAGCGTTCTTGACGGCCGTTCTCGTCGCGTCGATATACACCTTCGTTTCGAACCAGCTCACCGTTTCGATCAGATCGGTTGCGACGATCCTCAGCCGGTTCCGCCGCGGCTTGGGGATGGTGACGCACATGTACGGGATCTCATAGAGCGAATCGTTGACCAAGAAATCTTTGACATTTCCGACCTCCCCGTCCAGAGCATAGACGCAATAACCGATGAGCTCTCGAATGCTCCGTACGTGAGGGTTTCCGCGCATTTTTTCCCCGGATTCATCTGTCCTCTTCCGGCCCTTGTCGGTGAGAATAAATCCTGCCGACACGTGATAGGTCAAGCGCCAGGGAATATCTTGTTGGAGCGAGACCGGTTTATCGTCATCTATCACGAGGCTGTTTTGCAGGGCTTCCTTGTCCAGGCTCACAATGAAGCGGCGATCGTTATCAACGGCGCGATCAAAGAATTCCGGAGGGACAAGCACGTCCCGACTCCGGACCCAGGACCCGAGCTCGACGACAAGATAACGGATCGTCCATGTTTGATCGTCGAGCAAGAAATCCCGGACCTTGCCGAGCTCGCCGTCGCTTGCTTGGATCTTAAATCCCCAGAGATTTCTAAGACTTTTCATCTGATCGTTCCTCTCGAATCCGGATGAAGCCTTACCGATTAATGGATATAACGTGGCTTGACCGCCTCGCTACTCCAAGGAGATGATCACCCGGGCCAAAAGGAATTTATCCTTGTTCAACAAATGGAGCTTGATCCACGTGCCGTCGGCCGAACTCTCGACCCGATAATCTACGTCCTCTTGGAGGTCACGGGGGAACAGCTTGAGGTGCCTGATCTTGGAAAGACCGACGTCTCCGGCCGCAAGTACGATCACGTTGACGCTGCGCAGATCCAAACTTTTTTGAAAATTGGCGAACGTCACGTTCTTGACCCGGTCGCCGCAGATCCCGAGAAACGTCCCCTTAATGATCCCCGCGCCTTTCAGGTTGTCCCTCGCGCCGACAAGGTAATAGACAGAATTGAGCTTCGTGTCTAACTCCGTGTTTCGGGCCTGGGTCTTGGCGAGATCGGTTTCTAATCCTTTGATTCGGTTTTCGAGAATTTTCTCGCGCGCGGACCATGTCTTCTGGAGTTCGACAACCTTCTCCTCGCCCGCCGCGTTCCGGCGTTCCAGCTCGCCGATCTGCCGGACGAGCTTGGCTTTCTCCTCGTCGCGCGCTCGGATATCCGCTCGATACTGTCGACCAGGCGAGATCGCCGCCTCTCCCTTCGTTAGGAATGTCCCGAACACGTCTTCCGCGAAATAATTTCCGACCCGGTAACCGACGAGAACCTTGTCGAAAAAGGCCGAATCGGCGAGCAAGGCACCGGCCTTCTCGGCGGAAACGCTTTTCTTCGTCGTCAGGAAATCATAGGCGATCTGCCAATGGCTCTCTCCCGGAGCGACGACATGGAACTCGGGAATCCGGCCGAGGAGTTCCTTTCTCTCATCTTCGAGCTTCCTGATCTGACCGTCCCGCTCGTTCAACTTCTGTTCGAGTGATTTGGCTTTGTTTTGAAATTCGGCGACCTGTTTTGTCAGGGCCTCCTTTCCGGCGCCGCCGCAGGCGACCATGAAACAGATCCCTCCGACGAGAAACAGGGACAGGGCCAAACTCAGGATGACACTCTCCGTTTTCTTATCACCGCTTTTTATCATGATAACCTCCTTCATCATCGTTCATCCGAGAACCCTCGCGCGCGGCGTGGGGGCGGAGAGGAAAATCCTCTCCTTTATTACATACAAAAAGCGTGCCAAGGCTCGGTCGGCTCGATGCGGAATTTCAATAACTTTGTCGATGAGTTTTCCGCGACCTTGGTCGAGCGAATTGATGGTCTAAAGCGTTTCAAGCAGACAACCTTCTCAATGAACATCAAGAGAAAAAGACATAATTTGAAGTTACCCTCCAAGCAGGTTCCATTTAGCGAGGATTCTTGCAGCAATGAATAATAATCCTGCGAAAATTAAAAGTCGTAGCGTATATCGGCGCCAATGGCTAAACGATGCCCGCTCGCCGTTCAGCTTTTCTCCCATAAAATATTTGATATCAATAAAACGGACACCAGCGAGGCTAATGGTCACAAGGATATAGATTAAATAGATAGCAAACGTGGCCTTGCGTAAAACGATGTAGATAGCGCAATAAAATAAAGCTGCATTCCCACCAACAATCCAAAACAACCGAGCCAAAGCAGGCAGACAGCCTCCTTGCTCTTCGGATTGTTTATGAAGTGTTTTGTTTTGAACGGTCATCGTCGCCTCCATTTCCGCGCTCAGTTAGAACGCTCGCCTTAGGGCAATAAAATAATAATGCCCTTGGTCGAAATGGATGGCGGCCCGACCAACCCAATTGACATTGCCTGTGTGACGTAACCGTATGTCACACACCCAAATATATTTTACATTGGACAAAAAGTATTTTCAAATGGAAATTCATTTTTGCTAGCGATGGCAGAACGTGAAACATTGTGTCTATTTTCCCATCCAAGCATCGTGAGGAATTGTAGATTAAATCCCAAGCGGCGCCTGGGTGATCATGTTCACGGGAATCGGGACTCAATATTATCCTGATAGGAAAAAAGTTCTTGGAACTGATAAAAGAGGCCTGGACTGTTTTCAACCTTATTTATTTTCGGCCGATGGAATAGTATTCAAATCCCAGCAGACGCAGCTTGGCCGGATCGTAAATATTCCGGCCGTCGACAATGATGAGGTTGGCCATGAGGCTTTTAATTTTCTTTAAATCGAGATCGATGAATTCCTGCCATTCGGTAATGATTAAAAGCGCGTTGGCGCCGGCAGCGGCTTCATAGGGCGAACTACAATAAATGACCCGATCGGGGTCCTCGGGAAACAAGGCTTTCATATTGTCCAGAGCCTCGGGGTCGTAGAGACGCAGAATGGAGCCCGCGGCCAAAAGCTCCTTAATGACTATGATGCTCGGCGCTTCTCGGATATCATCGGTCTCGGGCTTGAACGATAGGCCCAGGATGCCGATCTTCTTATCTCTCAAAATCCACAGCGCTTTTTTAACTTTTTCCAAGAACACCCGGACCCGGTCGGCGTTCACGATCTCGGTTTCCTTGAGGAGGTTCATGTCAACTCCGAGATCTTCGCCGATCTTGATCAGGGCCTTCAAGTCCTTGGGAAAGCACGACCCGCCAAAGCCCAGCCCCGCCCGCAAAAACAATCGGCCGATGCGCGGATCCAATCCCATGCCTTTGGCGACCATCTCGACGTCCGCGTCCGTTTTCTCGCAGAGGTTGGCTATAAGGTTGATGTAGGAGATTTTCATCGCCAGAAACGAGTTCGAAGCGTGCTTGATGATCTCGGCTGTCTCGATGTTGGTGATCAACAAGCGGTCCTTGGCGTTTTCATAGATCTTTATCAAAATATTCTTCGCCCTCTCCGTCTCCACGCCGATGATGATCCGGTCGGGATTCAGGAAATCAGGAACCGCCGATCCCTCGCGCAGAAATTCCGGGTTCGAGGCGATGTCGAATTCGCTGTTCGACTTTTTATAGAGAGAGATCGTTCGCTTAATCCAATAGGAAGTCTTAACGGGAACCGTGCTCTTCTCAACGACCAGCTTGTAGCCGTCCAGGTTGACGGCCACCAGCCGGGACACTTCCTCGATCTGGGACATGTCGGCGCTTCGGTCATGGGCTTCCGGCGTCCCGACGCAGACGAAAATTACGTCCGCCGCCCGGATGGTTTTGTCCAAATCGGTACTGAAGCTGAGCCGGCCGCTCTTCAGGTTTTTTTTCAGCAAATCTCCCAATCCGGGCTCGTAGATGGGGACTTCTCCTTTGGAAATTTTTTCGATCTTGTCTGCCATTTTATCAGCCCCGACCACGGAATGGCCGAATTCGGCGAGACCCACCGCCGTGACAAGCCCGACATAGCCCGTCCCGATAACTGCGATTTTCATATCAGCCTCCTCCCTATGCTTTGATGACGTTGGCCCGTTTCTTTTTTACGGCATTCCGCGTATCGATGACCAAAGAAGCGTTCTTCACGATCCAATCGTAATCATAGGCGCTGTGGTCCGTGGCGATGATCACGGCGTCGGCGTCCCTGAGGCGTTTGGCCGTGAGCGGCACGGACCGGAGAGCGAGCCCCGGATATTCGCGGTGGCCAGAAGATTCGGGAACATAAGGATCATTATAAGACACCTTCACGCCTTTTTGCTGCAGGAGGTTGATGATTTTAAGCGAAGGCGATTCGCGCTGGTCGTCGATGTCTTTTTTATAGGCGATTCCGAGAACCAGGATCTTCGCTCCCTTCAACGGTTTGCCCCGTTGGCTGAAAGCCTCGATGGTCTTGGCGATGACATAATAGGGCATGTGGGAGTTGATCTCGCCCGCCAGCTCGATGAATTTCGTCGAATAATCGACTTCGCGGGCCTTCCATGTCAAATAAAAAGGATCGATCGGAATGCAGTGGCCGCCCAGGCCCGGCCCGGGATAAAACGGCATGAAGCCGAACGGCTTGCTCGTCGCGGCCCGGATGACTTCCCAGATGTCAATGCCCATCCGCTCGAAAATCATTTTGAGCTCGTTGACCAGCGCGATGTTGACGCAGCGGAAGATGTTCTCCAGAAGCTTCGTCGCTTCGGCCGCCCGGGTCGAAGACACGGGAACGGTTTTTACGGCGACCTGCCTGTAAAGGGCATCAGCCAGCCGAAGGCAATTTTTAGTATATCCGCCGATGACTTTCGGCGTGTTGGCCGCTGAATAGATGGGATCGCCGGGATTTTCCCGCTCCGGCGAAAAGGCCAGGAAGAAATCCTTTCCCGCCCGGAGGCCTTCCCTTTCGAGGATGGGAAGCATATCGCCATCCGTCGTCCCAGGATACGTCGTGCTTTCGAGCACCACGAGCTGCCCCTTCCGAAGATACTTGGCGATAGTTTCCGTCGTATTCAAAACGAACGATAAATCGGGATTACGGTGGGCATCGAGCGGCGTCGGCACGCAGATGATGATGATATCGACGGAGGGAAGCTCGCTGAAGTCCGTCGTCGCCTTGAACTTCTTCAAGGATAAAAATTCCTTGAGCTCGGCCGTGGAGATGTGCTTGATATAGCTTTGCCCCCTATTGAGCATCTCCACTTTTTTAACGTCGATATCAAAGCCCTTAACCACGAAGCCCTTCTTCAAAAAAGCTTTGACCAAAGGAAGTCCGACATACCCCAGGCCGATGACGCCGATCACGGCCTTCTTGAGGCGAATCTTTTGCTCTAAGCCCCTGCTCTGCTGACTCATGATCCCTTCCTTTCTTTATACCAGGCGATGGTGCGTTCGAGCCCCTCCCTGAAACCGACGAGGGGGTTATATTTAAGTTTTTCCCGCGCTTTCCCGATAGCGGCGAATGAATGGAGGATATCACCCGGCCGGGGGGCGTCATGCCGCGGTTTCACCTGCGCCCCGAGAATCTCGTTGATTCTCGCCGTCAGGGCGTTGACCGTGATCCGCTCGGCGCAGGCGATATTAAAAACGCCGTCCGCGACATCCGGGGCTTCCGTAGTTAGAATATTGGCCTCGACCACATTGGCGACATATGTAAAATCCCGGGACTGCTCGCCGTCTCCGAAGATGGTCGGCGGTTCGCCCTTAAGGATCTTCGTTATAAACAGGGGAATGACCGCCGCGTATTGCGAATCGGGGTCCTGGCGCGGACCGAAAATATTAAAATAGCGGAGGCTGACGCTCGAAAGGCCGTAGAGGAGGCTGAAGACCTGACAATATTTCTCGCCGACATTTTTGCTCAGACCATAGGGCGAAAGCGGCATTCCCTCGACGCCTTCCTTTTTGGGGAGCCGCTGGTCGTCGCCATAAGCCGCCGACGAAGAGGCGAAGACGACCTTTTTGACTTTGGCTTCGGCCGCCGCCCAGAGCACGTTCAGCGTTCCCCGGATATTGATCTCATTCGTGGCCAAAGGATCCTCGACCGACCGCAGGACAGACGTCAGGGCCGCTTCATGGAGGACATAGTCCATCCCCGCAACCGCTTTCCGGCAGGTTCCAAGGTCTCGAATATCGCCTTCGATAAGCTCAATTTTGGCGCGAAACGGATCGAGGTTCTCGCGTTTTCCGGTTAGAAAATTATCCAGAACGCGGACTCTATGGCCCCGGCGGGCCAACTCCTCGGTCAGATGCGAGCCGATAAAACCCGCGCCGCCCGTCACCAGATAGGCTTTCATGCTATTCCCCAGAAAGAAAGGATCTTATTATAAATAGCCGAATTCTTTCAATTTGTCGAGCACCTTGGCGACGCTTTCCTCGAGCTTCTCCTTGTCGGTTTCCAGAAGGATTTCCGGATTTTCCGGCTCCTCATAAGGATCTGAAATCCCCGTGAATTCTTTGATCTTCCCTTCCATCGCCTTCTTATACATGCCCTTGATGTCGCGCCGGATGCAGACATCCAAGGGGCATTTTGCGTAAACCTCCAGAAATGCGCCGATCTCCCGCCGGGCATGCGCTCGAATGTCGCGGTAGGGCGAAATAAACGATGTCAGAACGAAAACGCCGTTGCGGGTCAAAAGCTTGGAGACGAATGTCACGCGCCGGATATTCTCGTTGCGGTCTTCCTTGGAAAAACCCAGGTCGCGGGTCAGGCTCTGGCGGACGATATCGCCGTCCAGGCGTTCGACGCGATAGCCGCGGGCTCTGAGAACGTCCGCTACGCGATCGGCCACCGCCGATTTACCCGAGCACGGCAGCCCGGTGAACCAGAGCGTGACTCCTTTATGTTCATGGTCGGTGCGCATGAATTTACGAACTCCTTTCCGAGTTGTTATTATCTATCTAATGATCTTGCCTTTCATGTCCGCGGGAACGGCAAGCCCCAGCGAATGAAGAATGGTCGGAGCGACGTCCAGAATGTCAATATCCTTGCGCACCGCGGCCTTATTCTTCGGATCATACAGGATGTACATTCCTTCCTGGGCGTGCACGGCGTCGTCCGGTCCCGTGTCGTTTTCCGGCAAATACATCGAGCCATAGCCCAGCGTGCCGGCCGAGCGCCAGTAGAGATCGTCGAAATAGACCATCAGATCCGGATAGTCTCCCCTGACCTCGCTAAAATACTCATTGGGCTTGAGGATGCGGGTCTCCCAGGCTTCACCTTTGGGGCCGCGGATGGCCTTGAGCCTGTCGATAAGCGCCTCCCGCTCTTTTTCGTATTCCTCGGGCTTGATGATGCCCTGCGGTTCGCGGCCCTCGACATTTAAAAAGAGCCGGGCATAATAGCCGCCCCAGCCCCAAATTTTTGTCCGCGGCCAGTCGACGGCCGTTTTTTCGATGCTGGCTCCGAGCGACGGTTTCTCCTTGAGCACGAGATCTCCCTGCTCGATCAGCCACTCATTGATGCAAAAAGCTCCCTTCATCCGTTTGGCGCCGTGGTCGGAGATGACAAGGACTTTGGTCTCAGCATCGATCGTCTTCAGCAGCTCGCCGATTTTCACGTCTAAATATTTATAATAGTCGATGATGACATTTTCGTACTTGTTGCCCCGCTCGTAGAGGTGGTGCGCCTTATCGAAGTATTTCCAGAAGGCGTGTTGGACGCGGTCCACGCCGATTTCGACGAACATAAACAGGTTCCAGGGCTTGCGGCGGATGAGGTAGTTGAGGACGTCGAACCTCTTGGCCGTCATCTCATAGATTTCCCTGAGGATTTGGTCGCGGTCTTCGGTTCTGAAAACCACATCGAACATATACGGCCCGAATTGCGCCTCGATTTCCTGGCGGAGCTCCGCCGGGTAGGTGTATTCCTTCTCGCTGTCGGGCGTGATAAAGCAGGAGATGAGATGGCCGGCGACTTTTCGCGGCGGATAGCTGGGAGGCACGCTCACCAGACAGCTCTGGCCGCCGTGATCGCCGATGATGTCCCAAACCGCAGGCTCGGTAATGGACTTCGACGTCGCGATCCACATCTTATCGTAGGAATATCCGGTGCGGTGGCGAAAACCGTAAAGGCCAAGCCGACCGGCGTCCTTGCCCGTGCTCATGACCATCCAGGCGGGAATAGTGATCGGCGGATCGGAGCTTCTCATTTTGCCGTGGAATCCGTTTTCGACGAGTTCGCGAAGAATGGGGAATTCACGGCGGCGGTCGATGACGATTTCAGCCGGCGCCGAATCCAGGCCTATGATCAAGAATTTTTTATTTTTATTCATTGAAGGGGTTCTTATAATCCATGATAATCTTGGCGACTTCGGGCCGGACAAGCTCGACCGGCGGATACTCGCCTCTGAGCAGCAGGTCGCGGATTTTCGTCCCGCTGAACTGGATCTGATCGGACGGCGGATGCGGGCAGATTTTTTCATTCACGACGGACAGGCACTTTTTGCAGTAATAGAACGAGCGGAAGAACAAAGGGACAATACCCAAGTCCGGAAATTCCTCGAAGATATCCTGGGCTGCGTAGGGATGATAATAGGTGCCGACGCCGGCGTGGTCGCGGCCGATAATAAAATGCGTGCACCCGAAATTTTTGCGAATAATGGCATGATGGATGGCCTCGCGAGGGCCGGCATACCGCATCTCCATCTGAAGGATGGCCATCACCGCCCGTTCCTTGAGGTAGTAATTCTTGATGAGCTCCTCGTAGGACGCCAGGATGACTTCGTCCTTAAAATCACCTTTTTTCTTGCGGCCGATGACCGGATTAATAAAAATCCCGTCGACAAAGGTGAGGGCCGACTTCTGGACATACTCATGTCCGATGTGCGGCGTGTTCCGCGTCTGGAAACCGACGACCGTCCGCCAGCCTTTTTCCTTAAATAAAATCCGCGTTTCCTTGGGGCTCAGCTTGTAGCGGACGTAGGGAGTCGGCGACTCCCGGATGAGGTCGATCTTTCCGGCCAGCAGGATGTCTTTCATATTCTTGACCTTGGCCACACCCGGATGGGCCGCGTCGGTCGTCTGAAAGACCTTCTCGGCCATTTCTTCTCTGTCGTAGGCATATTTATCTTCAAGGTGCAGGACCGCGGCCTGTTCGTCCGCTCCGCTCACGAGCAGAACATCCTGGCCGATTTTGAGCTCGTCCGCCAGGTCTTTATCGACATCGAGCACGATGGGAACAGTCCACGGCAGGTCGTTCGAAAGCCGCATCTGGTTGAGGACATGGCGGAAATCGTCCCTGCTCATAAATCCTTCAAGAGGGCTGTAAACCCCCGTCGCGATATTCTCGACGTCGCTGATCGATTCCGTATCTAAAACGATCCGGGGAAGGCTCTTGGTCTTTTCTTGAATAGCCTTTTTCTCGTCTCCTTTGAGAATCCGCTCGATCAGTTTGCCGCCGTGGGGCTGTATCATAAAAAGTCTCCTATGATCCTCCTGTCATTTCGAGCCTCTTGGCGTGGTAATCTCACCGCCGTATATATTTTGAGATTGCCACGTCGCTTCGCTCCTCGCAATGACGGGATTTTTTAATCAATATATCCCAGCGCCTTCAGCCGCTCTTTGACTTTTTCCTCATCTTCCTTGCTGAAAACGTCTTGTTTGGCCTCCTCTTTGGACAGGGTTTCCCTGAGGACCTTGGCGATGTAGCTGGAAACCGAGGAAACTTCCGTCCCCTTGATCGCGTCTTCAATCTTTTTGTACAGGGATGTAGGGATGGATACCGTTGTAAATTCTTTGTCCATCTGCTTCTCCTTGGCGTAAAATACGCTAAAAAGCTGAAAATTAAAGGAATTTATATACCAACCAGCATTTTTTTTCAATATGAGCTTGGCTTGACAAATATTGATTATAAGTGTTTATAATGTTTGAAAATGTCCGACGAAGCGTTTCTCTCATCTTGATATGGAAAAAATCGCCCACCCCTTTATCCGTAAGAATGTCTTTTTCGGCGTTCTCGACCGCAACCTAAAAAAGCTCGAAAACCGCCTCGACGTCAGCCTCTCTATCCGGGGAGACAACCTCATCGTCGACGGCGATCCCAAAAAAGTCGAATACGCCAAATTTTACTTTGAAAAAATCCATGAACTCGAGGAAAAGGGCTACGACCTGAAGGAAGAGGATTTTCATATCGCTCTCGATCTTCTCGAGGGTGACCAGACAAAATCCCTGGAGAATTATTTTCCCTCCGAAGCCCTGAATTTATCGCGCAAATCCGTCACACCCAAGAGCCTCAACCAGCAGGACTATATCCAGGCGATCAAGAATTACGACGTCGTTTTCGGCATCGGGCCGGCCGGAACCGGCAAGACCTATCTGGCCATGGCCATGGCCCTCTCGTTTCTCCAAAACAAGATTGTCGGCCGCATCATCCTCACGCGCCCAGCGGTTGAGGCCGGCGAAAAACTCGGCTTTCTGCCGGGCGATATATCCCAGAAAATCAACCCCTACCTTCGCCCGCTCTACGACGCGCTCTTCGATCTCGTCCAGGCCGATCAAGCCAACCGTCTGATTGAAAAAGGGATCATCGAAATCGCGCCCCTGGCCTTCATGCGGGGACGGACGCTCAACGGCTCATTCATTATCCTTGATGAAGCCCAGAATACGACGCGGGAGCAGATGAAAATGTTGCTCACCCGGGCCGGCTTCGACTCCAAGGTCCTCATCACCGCCGACATTACCCAGATCGACCTTCCCCAGCCCGCGAAATCCGGCGTGCTCCACGCCATCAAAATTCTGTCGCCCATCAAAGAAATCGCTTTCTGCTATTTCAACGAGAAGGATGTCGTTCGGCATCCTCTCGTCCAGAAAATCATCAAAGCTTACCAGAAGGCCGAAGCCAAGGCGCGGGAATAAACAGCCATGGGCCTGATCTCGTTCAAGAACTTTAAGCTCTTTAAAAGCTCTGCGGCCACCGCCCCAAAAAATCACGGGTCGGCGCATGCGCCGGAGGAAGAAAATCTGAGCTGGATTCAAAGAATTTTGCGGAGCCCTTTTCCCTACATTTTCATTTTCGCGCTCGCCCTAGCCTATTTCATCTCCTACCTACCCTCAAAATCCCTGCCGCAAATGAAAGAAGGCGAGATCGCGGCCTCCGACATCGTCGCGCCCGCGGACATGCTGATCGAAGACGCCGAGACGACGGAAAACCGGCGCCGGGACGCAGCGGAAGCTGTCCTGCCCATCTATGTTTATGATCCAAATGTGATTCTGAACACCGGGGAAAAGATCCGCCAATTTTTCCTCTTCGGGAGAGAATGGCTGAGCGCACTGCCAGCGGGCAAAAAAGACTATGCCAAATTCCAGAAAGATGTCTATGAAAAATTCGGCTTGGAATTGATGGCGAACGAGCTCGCCGCCCTGGAAAAATACGTCTTCGCGGCTGAGCTCGAAGAGGCGCTGATCAAACTCCTGGAAAAATATTCGACGCCGGGCATCATTCTATCCAAAAGCCTTTTTATGAATCAAGGACCTGAAGGGGGCTTCACCCTCCTCAGAAATCAGGAGGGCGAAAAAGTCATCCGCGTCCAGGATATTTTAGAAATCAAGGAAGTCAAAGACAAGCTCGTCATCGACATCAATAAACTGGAGCTGGCAGCCCGGAAAAAGGGCCTTCTGATCAGCCTCTCGTTCGGTTCCCTCGAGCCCAATATCACCTTTAACAAGGTTGAAACTGAAGCCCGGCGGGAAAAAGCCCGGGCTTCCGTGGAAACGGTTTTTTACACGATCAAAAAAGGAAAGGTCATCATCCGCAAGGGCGATGAGGCCTCGCCGGAGACGGTCAAGCAGATCCGCAATATCAACCGCAACCTGCGAGGGAAAAAAGCCTGGCAGAGAAATTTCCTGGGAG
>Ga0315282_10008980_pt1 | contig 16001 bp, 13 predicted proteins | sample YL17G07_20_MG_FD_203693 | JGI IMG/M metagenome (GOLD analysis project Ga0315282, IMG submission 203693) | Sediment microbial communities from Yellowstone Lake, YNP, Wyoming, USA - YL17G07_20 | ecosystem: Environmental > Aquatic > Freshwater > Lake > Sediment | place: USA: Wyoming | collected...
ATCGCCTTGACCATCGGAGCGCTCCACACGGCCCGCTTCGGGACAGGCCGCTGACTGCGCTGCAGCACCAATCGCAATTCCCGGAAGGCATTGCGCCTGGCCAACGCCCGCAGACCACCGCCCGGGCCGCGTCCTCTGCACAGTCGCTCGTACCGACGCGACGTCAGCGGAACGGACGCACCGGCTCGGCCGTTGGTGCATCCGCTCCGTTGCGGTGAGCGATGTTCGTCGGCGGCACGGTGCGCGCGGTGGCCTGTGCCGTGCCGCCGGGCACGTTCTTAGTAGCCCGGTCCCCCCGGGCCGCTGCCCTGCGAGCCGTTGATCGTGCCGATCATGCTCGGATGGATGGTGCAGTGGTACGGAATGGCGCCCGAGCCGACGGTGATTGCCGCGCCCGTGGTTCCCGGCGGCGTGGCGCCCTCGTCGAACGAGCCGTCATCGGCGACGATGTGATGCGTAATCGAATCGGCGTTCCTCCACGCGACCGTCTGGCCAACCGGCACGCTGGCCGGATTCGGCGAGAACGACTGGCTTCCGTTGTTGGCGACGATGGTGATGGTCGTGCTCGCTCCGCCTCCGCCACCGGGCGGCGGCGTTGGCATGGTCGGGCTGCTGCTGTTGCCGCAGCCCACCTGGTAGAGAAGCGCCACGCAAACGACGAGCAGCGCCGCTGCGAGAGTAAGCGTTCGTCTCATGGCCCGCCTCCGCTGCGCGCCTCATGGCACGCGCAGCTGTGGCGAGGCTCGCCGCAGCTCGTTCGGACGTTCTCGCGAGCGCAGGCGGGGGCCTCGTTGATCGCCAGGCGCCCGTTCCCGCCTGCGCTGCGCCCGAGCACGTCGCAGCTACGGCGTGGCCACGCCGTAGCTCACGCGCCGCGCGCGGCGCGAGCGGAGGCGGGCGCCCGGCCGGTTACAACACGTTCTCGTCCGGGCGGCTGCATGACCGTTGCCCGGTCATCGGCGCGCGTTCCTGAATGTTTTCCCCTGTCCGCCGCGGCCGAGCCGACGAGTTTCGAAATCCGTTACGGTGGCGGAAAGCTCGACCGGGCGCGCCGGACCTCCACCCGGGTCTGCCAGGTGTCTGCACCAGCCGAAGAGCGCATAATACGCGTCAGCATGACTCCCACGCGTCGGATTGTCCTCTGCGTCCTGCTCGCTGCCGCCGGCGCGATCGTGCTCGCCGGCTGCAGTGGTGCGTCGCGCCTGAACCTGCGGTGCATGGCCGGCGATCTGCAGCGGTGCCGGCAACTGGGTGACATGTACGCGAACGGCAACGGCGTCGCCCAGGACTACGCGCGCGCGGCGGCGCTCTACGAACGCGTGTGCGAGGCGGGCGTCGCCGAGGTCTGCAACACGCTCGGCCAGATCTACGAGCACGTGCCCGGCTTCGAGAGCGAGACGACGCGCGTGCCCGGTCTCTACGAACGCGCGTGCACTGCCGGCAGTGCCAACGGCTGCCTGAACTTCGGCCTCGTGCAGGCGTCGCGAGAGGAGTTCGAGCAGGCGGCAATCCTGTTCGAACGCGCGTGCCTGGGCGCGGCCAACGCCGGTTGCCACGAGCTGGCGGGTATGTACCGGAACGGCGAGGGGGTGCAGAAAGATGTGGTGCATGCCGTCACGCTGTACGAGCAGGCGTGCAACGCGGACTACGTTGACTCGTGCCTGACGCTCTCGGCGCTCTGCACCGAGGGCACGGAGGTGGAGCGCAACACGGCGCGCGCCGCGCAGTACGACGCGACGGCCTTGCGGATCTATGACGAGGGCTGCCAGGCCGGCACAGAGCGCGACTGTCGCGAACGCGATCGCCTCAAGACGCGCATCGCGCTGCAGGCCGCGGGGAGGTAACGGGGAAACGAGTGCTGGGTGCTGGGTGCTTGGTGCTGAGTGCGGTGCTGGGTGCTTGGTGCTCCGTGCTGTGGCCTGTGCGGAGTGCCGGCAGCCTCCACGCCCCGCGCACGCACGCGCGTGGCACGCACTGAGCACCATCAGGCACCAGTCACTGAGCACCAGGCACTGAGCACTAAGCACTCAGCACCCGTGATCGCCGTTCAGTGCAGCACGAGCGCGAACGCAATCCGCGAGAAGTTCAACTTCGCGCTTGGCAGCGAGAGCCCCAGGATGTCCACGTCGCTCGCCGATCGGATGTGCCGGTAGTCCACCCGCAAGCCCACATGGGCGGGCAAGAGAATCATCACGCCGCCGCCAAGGTTGTAGCCGAAGCTGATGTTGTTGGTGCTGAGCAGGCCTGTCGCTCCCGACAGCTTCAGCTCCACGTTCGTCCGCATGATCCCCACGCCGCCGGTCAGATACGGATGCACCGGTCCGGCAGGCACCGCCACGACGAGATTCGACATCAGCGTGAGCACGCTGTTGGCGCCGAACGTCGGGCTCTGGCCGAAGAAGTCGGGCGCGTAGCTGAAGTCCTCCTCGAATCCGAAGATGCCGTGCGACAGGTGGCCGACGCCGAAGCCGTAGGCCGCCCGCTTGACCTCGCAGCCGGGGGCGAGGAGTGACGGGCAGTTGCCCGCGTCGCCGCCGAAGTCGAACCCGAAGAACGGCGCGAAGTAGGTCTGCGCCTGCGCCGGCCTCGGCGCGAGCGCGAGCAGCCCGAATACCGCCAACCCGATCGCAAATCGCCGCATGTCGAAACCTCCTCGTTCTGGCGCGCCGTGCCCGGGTGACGGCCGAGCGGGTCGCGCGGGCCGACCGCTCGATCCTTTCTCGCTCGCCGCCCCGTGCCTGCCGAGTGGGCAGAAGAGAGCCCTGGAGACCGTGCCGCGGCAGCTGATGCATATGGTAGGCCATCTGGGCCCAGCTGGGAAAACCTGCGTGAATCTGCGGCCGGCACCTTCTGCGGGAATCTGCGGCAATCTGCCACCGAGTAATTTTTGCGCGAATCTGTGGACCGCACTCTTTGTGAATCTGCGTGAATCTGCGGACCGCGCTTTCCATGAATCTGCGTGAATCTGCGAGAATCTGCGGACCGGTAAATTCTGCGTGAATCTGCGGATGCGCGACTTCGCCACGAATCTGCGGAAGACGGGAATGGGTGTAATCTGCCGCCATGACCGTCGTCGCTTACCGCAAGGTCGATCACGAAATCGTTCGACAGCTGCAAACGATCGTCGGCGAAGGCCGCGTGCTGACCGACGCGGACCTGGTTGACCCTTACACCCACGACGAGGTGGTCGGCTTGCGCGGGCTCCCCGAGGTGGTCGTCCGCGCCGCGACCGCCGCCCAGGTGTCGGCCATCCTGCAGCTCGCGCAGCGCGAGCGGGTGCCGGTGACGCCGCGCGGGGCCGGCTACGGCCTGAGCGGCGGCGCCGTGCCGATGTGCGGCGGCATCGTTCTGTCGCTCGAGAAGATGAACCGCATCCTCGAGATCGACAGGGCCAACCTGATGATCACCGTCGAGCCCGGCGTGTTGACCGGCGACATTCACCGAGCGGTTGAAGCCGAGGGTCTGTTCTACCCGCCCGATCCGGCGAGCCTCGACTCGTGCAGCATCGGCGGCAACATCGCCGAGAACGCCGGCGGCCCGCGCGCCGTGAAGTACGGAGTCACGAAAGACTACGTCTGCGGCCTCGAGGCGGTGCTGCCGTCGGGCGCGATCGTGCGTTGCGGCGGGAAGCTGGTGAAGAACGTCACCGGCTACAACCTGCTGCAGCTGCTGGTAGGTTCCGAGGGGACGCTCGCCGTCGTCACCGAGATCGTCCTGCGGCTGCTGCCGCTGCCGAAGGTGCAGGTGGATCTGCTCGTGCCGTTCACCGACTTTCAGGCGGCAGCCGACACCGTCGCGGACATCCTCGCGCACCGGATCCTGCCGACGGCGATCGAGTTCATGGAGCGCGACAGCCTCCTGTCGGTGGAGCGCTTCCTCGGCCGCGAGGCGCCGTTCCGCGACGCGGCCGCGCACCTGCTCGTCCAGCTCGACGGCAACACGCGCGACGCGGTTGACGCCGATTGCGAAATCGTGAGCGAGGTCTGCGGCGCGCACGGCGCGCAGGACGGGCTGGTGGCGCCAGACAAGGCCACGCGCGATCGGCTGTGGGAGTTCCGCCGGAAGATCATCGACGCGCTGAAGCGCGAGAGCCCGATCAACCACATGGAGGACGTCGTCGTGCCGCGCGCGGCGATCGGCGCGCTGCTGGCGGGCATGCGGCACATCGGCGCCGAACACGGCGTCCGCATCGTCTGCTTCGGCCACGCGGGCGACGGCAACGTGCACGTGAACGTCCTCAAGGACGACCTGGCGATCGAGCGGTGGCGTGCGCTCGTGCCGGCCGTCCAGGAGCTCATCTATCGCCTGTCGCTGTCGCTGGGCGGCACGATCACGGGCGAACACGGCATCGGCGCGACGCGCGTGCGGTTCCTGCCGCTCGCGCTGGACGAGCCGCAGATCGCGCTGCAGCGCGCAATCCGCGATGCGTTCGACCCGAACCACATCCTGAATCCGGGGAAGATCTTTCCGTAGGGTTCAGTCCCTGGCCAAGGACCGAGGACGATCCCGGCCATTCAAACGAATTTGCGCGCGCCGCTCGATTGCGCTTTAATGCGCGCAGCGTCCCGACCAGCACATGGACCACCGCCTCGACCAGCTCGAGCGCGTCGTTGCCGATCTCTCCCACGCGCTCGACGAAACCCGCCGTCGCGTCGCCGAGCTCGAGGCGCGAGACGCCGCAGGCGCGCAGGACTCGGCATCTGCCGATGAGGTGGACGCCTCCGCGACAGCCGTTTCGTCTGGCACCGATGCGGTCACCCTCCTGTCCCTTCTCGGCCGTACGTTCGTCGTCCTCGGCGGCGGCTACCTGCTGCGCGCGCTGACCGATGGCGGCACGCTTCCGCGCGCCCTGGGCACGGCGCTCGGCCTCGCCTACGCGATCGCGTGGTTCATCGGCGCGTGGCGGGCGGGGGGCGCGAAACGGCCGGCCAACGCCGCTTTCCACACGACGGCGGCCGTGCTCATCGCCTTTCCGCTCGTCTGGGAGTCGACCGTCAAGGTCCAACTGCTTTCCCAGGCGTCGGCAGCCGCGGTCATGACGGCCGTCACCGCCGTCGGGCTGGCGGTCGCGTGGAATCGCCGGGTGCAGATGCTCGCGTGGATCGTCAGCTGCGCCGGCATCCTGGCCGCGCTCGCGCTGATGGCGGCCGCAGCCGCGCAGGGTCCGCTCGCGCCGCCCGCGGACAGGTCCGCGGCGTCGATGACGCTCTATCTCGCGTTCCTCGGCGTTGCCACGCTGTGGTTCGCCTACCACCTCGACTGGACGTGGCTTCGCTGGCCGCCGGCAATCGTCGCCGACGTGAGCGTGCTGCTGATGGCGTGGAACGCCACCGAGATCTGGCAGCGCGAACACGTGGGCGCCGTCATGCTGGTCCAGTTGGCCCTCTTCGCCGGCTACCTGGTCAGCTTTACCGCGCGCACGCTCTGGCGATCCCGGCGCGTCGTGCCGTTCGAGGTTGTACAGACGCTCGTCCTGCTGATCGTCTGTTTCGGCGGCGCCGTGTACCTGATGCTGGCGACCGGCGCAAACGCCACCTCGCTTGGTGTCGTCAGCGTTGCGTTCGGCGCCTGCAGCTACGCGGCGGCGTTCGCTTTCATCGACTGGCGCCGGGGCCACTGGGCGAACTTCGTGTTCTACGCGTCGCTTGGCGTGGTCTTCACCGTCGCCGGCACCGCGCTCGTCGTCGGTCCGCCATTGCAGGCCGCCGCCTGGTCGGTGCTTGCCGTCGTCACCGCGTGGGGCGGCCGGCGGTATGGGTCGATCACGCTGAGCTCGCACGCCACCATCTACACCCTCGCGGCTTGCGTTGCGTCGGGCCTGCTGGCGCACGCCACGCAGGCGCTTACCGCCCCGGTCGCGGGCGCCTGGGATCCGCTGCGCCTGCCGGCCGTTCCCGCGCTCGCGGCTGCCGCGCTGTCATCCGCCATACCGCTGTCGTCGGCGAACGAATCGTGGGGAACGTGGTCGCGAGTGCCGAAGGTGACCGTGGTGAGCGCGCTCTTGTGGAGCGCTGGCGGAACGCTGTGCGGTCTCGTCGTAGTGCTGCTCGCCGGTCGGCCGGGCACAGGACTGGCCGACGCCGCCGTCGTCTCCAGCATCCGGACGGTGATCCTGGGCGGCTCGGTGCTGCTGCTCACGTGGGCGGGACGCGCGATGTTCGAAGAAGGGCGGTGGCTCAGCTATGTCGTCCTGGTTGCCGGTGGCGTCAAGCTGCTCGTCGAGGACTTTCCCAACGGCCGGCCGTCCACGCTCTTCCTGTCGCTGGCCGTCTACGGCGGCGTGCTGATCCTCAGCCCGCGCCTCCGCGCGCGCGCCGGTGCCGGAGCAGCCCCGCCGTCCTCGCGTGCGTAACGCACCTGAACGATCCGCGAGCGGGTCGCACTTTGCACGTTGCACTTTGCGTCTCGCACGTTACACTTTGCACCGAGCACTGGTACAAGCGTGTTCATGATCCCTTGTCGTCGCCCCGCTCTCGCCTGCGCCTGCCTCCTGGTACTGGCGCTCGCCGCTCCTTGCCGCTCGTCGCCGGAAGAAGTCGGGCGGAGCCCGCAGCGTGGTTCGGCAGGCCCACCACGGCCTGAGGGTGTCCGAGGGCGCGGCAGCCGCGTTCCGGTGCTCCTTAGCGGCCGTGTCGTCGCGGTGCAGGACGGCGACACCATTTCGGTGCTCGTCGGACGGCGCCCCGTGAAGGTGAGGCTCGAGGGCATCGATTGTCCGGAACCCGCGCAGCCGTACGGGCGCGTGGCGAAGGTGTTCACATCGGATCACGTGTTCGGCAAGACGGTGGAGGTGGAGCAGACTACGATCGATCGTTACGGCCGGAGTGTCGGGCGGGTGTTCGTCAACGGGGAAGACCTGAGCAACGCCATTCTCGTCGCCGGCCTCGCGTGGCACTACACGCAGTACTCGAGTGATCGCGCGCTCGCGGCCGCGGAGCAGTCGGCGCGGGCCGCCCGTCGCGGCCTGTGGAGTCAGCCGAACCCCGTGCCTCCGTGGGTGTACCGGCGCCCGCACGCGCGCGTCGCGCCGCCGCCCGGATCCACTGCCCCGGTCATTCGCGGCAGGGCTGCGCCGGGTACCGCGCCGACAGCGGGTGTCGCCCGGAGCGCACCGGCCGCGGGGTCCGCGTTGCCATCCACCGCCACGGCTTCAGGACCCTTCCACGGCAACGTTCAGAGTCACGTCTTCCACGCGCCCGGCTGCCCGAACTACAACTGCAAGAACTGCACGGCCATCTTCGCGACCCGCGAGGACGCCATCGCGCACGGCTATCGCCCCGCCGCCGACTGCCACCGCTAACCGGGGGTCAGGTCTGAAACCCTCGCTTTTTTCACGGTTTGTGGGGTCAGGTCTGGAATAGTCGGTTTTTTCACGCCTGACCCTGGGCCAGGCGTGAAAAAAGCGAGGGTTTCAGACCTGACCCCACAAGGCGTGAAAAAAGCGAGGGTTTCAGACCTGACCCCACGAGGGGTGGGCGCCCTATAATTCGGGCATGCTGATCACCCGCCGCGCGTTGCTGAAAGCCGCGCCCGCCGCCGCAGCCTGCGCCGGCCTGAACGTCGATGCCGCGCGTCGCCCGGCGGCGACGACCGCCATGTCCGGCTCATTCGACCCGTGGGTCGAGGTGAACATCGCAAACCTGCGCCACAACGTCGCCCAGATTGCCCGGCGCGTCGGCGGCCGCCCGATCCTCGCCGTCATCAAGAACAACGGCTACGGCCTGGGCGTGGTCAACGCCGCTCGGCTGCTCGATTCGCAACGCGCCGTCACCGGCTTCGCGGTCGTGAAGCTGAACGAAGCCGTGGCGCTGCGCGACGCGCGCATCCGCAAGCCGATCCTGCTGATGGGGCCGTTCAACGAGCGCGAGCTGGGCGAGATGGTGACGCGGCGGATCACGCCGATGGTGTACACGCCCGTGGCGCCGATGCTGGCAAGCCTGGCGCGCAGGCGACAGCAACCCGTCGGCGTTCACGTGTGCGTCGACACCGGCATCGGGCGCGTGGGCGTGCCGCACGCGCGGGCGGCGGCCTTCATCCGCGAGATCGCGGCGACGAAGGGGGCGCGCATCGAAGGCACGATGATGACCTTCACCGAGGATCCCGAGTTCGACAAGGAACAGCTCGGGCGGTTCGAATCGTTGTGCCGCACGCTCGCGACCGAGAAGATCGACGTGGGCAGGCGCCACGCGGCATCGAGCTACGGCCTGTTCCAGCGGCCGGACGCCTTCCTCGACATGGTGCGTCCCGGCATGGCGCTGTTCGGCATCTACTCGGAACAGCCGTTCCGCACGGCGGGCGTCATGGAGCTACGGCCGGCGGTCGGCCTGCACGCGCGCGTCATCTATGTGAAGAAGATTGTGAAGGGCGAGAGCGCCGGCTACAACCGCGCCTACGTCGCGAAAGATGACGTGTGGCTGGCGACGCTGCCCGTGGGCCACGCGGATGGCTGGCCGCGCGAGGCGGCGAAAGGCGCGAAGGTGCTCATCGGCGGCCGCCTGTACCCGGTCGTCGCGTCGGTGTCGGCCAGCCACACGATCGTCGAGATCGGCCGAGAGCCGGCGGTGAAGATCGGCGACGTCGCGACCTTCTTCGGCTGGGACGACGGCTCGCGGCCCGAAGACGTGAACGTTGCCTGCGGCGTCTCGGTCTACGACCTGACCATGCACCTGAATCCGCTGCTGCCGAGGCGCCTCGCCTGACCAGTGAGCGACCAGGCGAGCCCGGCGCCGCCGCTCGCGCGGCAGGCGGGGAAGCCAAAGCCGAAAGCCGAAAGCCTGGAGCCACGGATGACGCGAACACGAGGAGACCATGGCCGGCCTGATTGAAGCGATCGCGCTCAAGCGCAAGATGTTCTTCGAATTCGAGGGTGCCCCCTATCACTGCCTGGATGTCGGAATCTCGACGCCCACGGCCCGTGGCGGCCAGACGCTGGTGCGCGTCAAGATGCGCAACCTGCTGACGCGAGCCGTCTTCGACAAGACTTTCAAGGCCGGCGAGAAGTTCCGCGAGCCCGACCTGGACGTGGTCGCGGCGTCGTACCTCTACGCGGACGGGCACGGCTACAACTTCATGGACCAGGACACCTACGAGACGCTGACGCTCGACGCCGACATGATTGGCGACGATCGCGAGCTGCTCGTGGAGAACGTCGTCGTGCAGGTACGCAAGTACAACGGCAACCCGATCGGCCTGCAGTTCCCGCCGCACGTCGAGCTGACGGTGAAGGACGCCGAACCGGGCACGCGCGGCGACACGGCGGCCGGCAACGTCACGAAGCTCGCGACGCTGGAGACCGGGCTGCAGATCCGGGTGCCGCTGTTCATCAAGGAAGGCGAGAAGGTGAAGGTCAACACCGAGACCCGCGAGTTCGCGGGGCGGGCGTAGCGAAGGCGATCAGACTGATTCTATGGCCGGTCACAAGGGATCGGCGGATTCTGAAGTCGCGCGCCGTACCCGGCACAGCGTATCAGCGCCGCCTCGCACGCAGCATCGCACCATTCGAGGCATCCTGAAACGAGGACGAGGACGACGAGTTCGACAGGCGAGCCTCGTTCCCTCAGCCCTGTGGCGGCCGCGTCCGCGCCTGTTCCATCGCGATCTGGTTGACGTGCGAGAGAGCCCGGGCACCTGATGCGCCTTCGATCGCCTTCACCGCGATCTCCTGCACCTGTTGTTTCGCTTCGTCCAACTGCTTCTGAAGCGCTGTCATCTGCTCTGCCTGCCGCGCGACGATTTCCTCGAGTGTCTTGATGCGCTGGTCTGCCAGCCGCTTGTCGGCCTCCGCGTCTTTGGTGGCGATGAGCAGCCGCTGTTCGAACTGCTGTTCGGCCTGCCGTCGCGCTTCGGCGGCCGCGCGCTCGACCTCCTGTGCCAGGCGTTTCGGGAACGTCTCGGCCTCCTTGCGCAGTTGTGCCACTTCGTCCTCGCGCGTCTTCAACGCGGCCTCGCGCTCCTGCCAGCTCTTCTCCAGCGTCTCCTGCTTCTCGCGGTTCTGCCGATCGCGCACGCGCTGCTCTTCGTCGTACTTGTCCTGCGCCTTCTTGCGTTCCAGCGCCTTTCGGTACTCGTAGTCCTCCGCTTCGCGCTGCCGCTGCTTCTTCAGCGTCTCTTCGTACTCGCGACCAGCGCGCTCCCTTTCAGCGGTTTCCGCCTCCCATGCGGCGCGATCGGTCGCGACTTCGGCCTCCAACGCCTGTTTCCTGGCCGCGTGATCCTGCAGCAGCTGCGCGACAGAGGTCGCCACGACGTCGATCTTGTGCAGTCGTTCGAGCTCACGCTGTTCGATCGCGACCGCCTCGCGCAGCGTCGTGAGGCGCTCGACCTCGGCGATCAGCCGCGCCGACACGTCGCCCAGCGCCTTCGACACCTGCAGGCCCAGGTCGGCGATGCCCTGCACGACGGCCTCCATCGTCACGGCGGCGCCCGCCTGGCGGACCTCGGCATCACGCGCCCTGGCCGCCTCCTCGAGGCGCGGATCCGCCATTTCGCGTTCGGCCGCAGCCTCGCGCAGGACGCTCTGCAGTTCCTGTTGAACCTCCGACTTGCTGCGGCGGGTTCGAACGTGTGTCTTGGCCACGACCTCTCTCCTTGAAAGACCGCAGCGTATCACAGCGGGCCGCCCGGGGTACCGGGTGGAGTGGGGGAGCGATGCCGGGAATCGGCGTGACGCCGCAGCCGCTGTGACGACAGGGCGAACGCCGCTTGACACCGATCGACGCCGTGCTTGACGCCCGCGTGGCGACGATGGCATCTTCGTATCAGCCTGAAATCCCAATAGAAGCTGCGCGGCCGGCCCTTTGCTTCGCAATGCAGCCGCGCCCGGCCAGCCGCTCGAGGATCCGCGGGAACGCGCTGCAGTCGAACGCGCCTGCGGCACCTGTGAGGGCGGCATGCCGTCGACGTCCGAGCCGAACGCCACGTGATCTTCTCCCGCGACCCGCGCGACGTGTTCGATGTGATCGTGCAGACGCAGACCGGGAAAGAAGCGTTCAGCGAACTGCCTGCATGCGCCTATACTGGCAATTCGCGCAAGCCGCCTGCCGCGTCGGGCCCGGCGGACGCCCGGCGCCCGTATGCCGGTTGCGGCGGCAACCAGGGAGGTCTCGCCATGGATGTGAGGACGCTCGCTGAGATTCCGTCGTGGGAGTGGCCGAGCGACGCGGGCACCATCCTCCTCGGTGTGCTTCGTGATGCCCACGGCCTGGAACCCGACCGCGCGCTGGCGGCGCGCCTCGCTGGCGACCTCGTGATCATGAGCGACGAAATGGCGGACGTCCTGCTGTCGATCATCCAGAACGACGGCGAGCCGCAGCAGGTGCGCGAACGCGCCGCGATTGCGCTCGGTCCGGTCCTCGAGGAAGGCGACGTGCAGGGGTTCGACGATTTCGAAGAGGTGCCGATTACCGAGGAGACGTATCGGCGAATCCGGAAGACCCTCCACACGCTGTTCGACGAGGCCGGTATGCCTGACGAGGTGCGCCGCCGCGTGCTCGAGGCGTCGGTGCGTGCGCCGGAGCGATGGCACGCCAGGGCGCTGAGGACGGCGTGGGCCGGTGACGACAACAGGTGGAAGGCGACGGCGCTGTTCGGCATGGGCTTCGTCGCGGGTTTCGACGAGGAGATCCTCGAGGCGCTGGAGAGCCCGAACCCTGACCTGCGCTATGAGGCGGTCGTTGCGGCCGGCCGCCGCGAGATCGACGGTGCCTGGCCGTACATCGAGGAGATCGTCGAGTCGAAGCCCGCCGACAAGCCATTGCTGCTGGCCGCCATCGACGCGGCCGCCGGAATCCGGCCCGAAGAGACCAGGGACCTGCTCCAGGACCTTGCGGACTCGCGCGACGAGGAAATCGCGGCCGCGGCCGAGGAGGCGATCTCGATGGCCGATGCGCTGTTGACCGAGGGCGAGGAGGAGGAGGACGAGTACGAAGGCGAAGAAGGCGAAGAAGGCGAGGAAGACGACGAAGAGGACGACGAGGACGACGAAGACGACGAAGACGACGACCGGTAACCGAATCCCTACCCGCCCTTCGACTCGCGTGCTTGCCGGCTCGCTCCCTTCGACGTTGCTCGGGGAACCCCGAGCATCGTCGAGGGGCTCAGGGCAGGCTACTCACTGCTCGCTGCTTCGTGACACTTCGTGATGGCAAATTCCTCGCTGCGGCTTCATCTGCGCGGTTGAAGATCCTGCAACAACCGCGATCCTGATCGTCTGAAAACCTGTTAAAAGCGGCACGGCCGGCCCTTTGCTTCGCAACGCAACCGCGCGCCCGATTGCCCGGCGTGCGGGCGACAGAAGCAAAGGAGGCTGCATGGCCGCATATTCCGTCCCTGTCGCGAGCGACCCGACCCTGGTGCCTGGCATCTACGAGCATTGCGACGAGTGGTGTTCGTACTGCCCGGTGACCTCACACTGCCTGGCGCATCGCCGCTTCCTGATCCGCCAGGAGCAGAACGGCCCCGAGGCGTTCACGAGTTTCGAGGACGTCATCGAGTTCACGCGCGAAGTGAAAGCGGCAGAGGGGAGGGCGACGCCGGAACTGGACGCCTTGCTGTCGCCGGATCCGACTGTGCGGGCCCTGGTGCCCGACGTCGACGATCCCCTCGACGACCTGGCCTCGCGCTACGCATTCGAGGCCGCCCGCTTCCTCGAGCGACGCAGCTGGCGGCTTCCCGTTCATCCGCCTCCACAGCCATCGCCCGTCGACGTCGTCGGCTGGTATCACCTGCTCATCCAGGCGAGAGTCGGCCGCGCGTTGGCCGGCGCGATCCAGGCGCGGCGTGGCCGTGCCGATCGCATGATGGACGCAAACGGCTGCGCGAAGATGGTGCTCGTCGGGATCGACCGCTCACACGTGGCGCTGCGGCGCCTGCGCGGTCACCGAGACGACGCGCGGGTCGCTTCGCTGATCGAGACGCTCGAGGATCTGGGGCCCGCGGTGGAGCGGCGCTTTCCGTCGGCGCGCGCGTTCATCCGGCCGGGCCTCGACGGGCCCGTGGCATGAGGGCCGTCGCAACCGTGCGCAACACCGATTTCGCCACGCTGTTGAACTCGGCTGGCGGGTTCGCGCTGAAGGACTGCGGTAAAATGAGAATGTCCGCCACCGAGATGCGCGAATTCGCGGGAAGGGCATGGATGCCGTTCAGCACGCTGAAGCTTCATCCGAGTCTCTTGAAGGGCATGAGGGAACTCGGCTTCGCCCGGCCGACTCCCGTGCAGTCGGAGGCGATTCCACCGGCGCTGGAGGGGCGGGACGTCCTCGCGTCGGCGATGACCGGGAGCGGCAAGACGGCGGCGTTCCTGCTGCCGATCGTGCACCATCTGATCGACCGCCCCCGCGGCGCGACGCGCGCGCTCGTGCTGACGCCGACGCGCGAGCTGGCGCTGCAGATCCTCGAGCATCTGAACGACCTGGCGATCCACACGCCGATCACCGGTGCCGCCGTCATCGGAGGCGTGGGCATGGGGCCGCAGGAGCACGCGTTTCGCACCGGCGCCGACCTCATTGTTGCCACGCCCGGCCGCCTGCTCGACCATCTCCGGGCGCCTTACGCCAGGATGAGCAGCCTCGAGCATCTCGTCATCGACGAAGCGGACCGGATGCTGGACATGGGGTTCCTGCCGGAGATCCGCCGCATCCTGCGGCACCTCCCCGCGCGCCGGCAGACGATGTTGTTCAGCGCGACGCTGCCGGCGCCGATCGTGGAGCTGACGCGCGAGCTGCTGAAGAATCCCGTTCGCGTCCAGCTCGATCGGGCCGTTGGACCGGCCATCGGCATCGCGCAGGCCGTTTACCCGGTTCCGCAGACGCTGAAGGCGCCTCTGCTGGTGACGCTTCTCGAGCGGGGCGACCTGAACGACGCGCTCGTCTTCACGCGCACCAAGCATCGCGCGAACCGCCTCGCCCAGTTCCTGGTCAAGCGCGGGGTCAACGCGGAGCGCATCCACGGAAACCGGTCGCAGGCGCAGCGCACCGCCGCGCTGGCGGGTTTCAAGAGCGGGCAATTCCAGGTACTGGTGGCCACCGATATCGCGGCCCGGGGGATCGACGTCGAGGCGCTCGGCCACGTCGTGAACTTCGACGTCCCGAAGGTGCCCGAGGACTACGTGCACCGCGTGGGCCGGACCGCCCGGGCCGAGCTGACGGGCAACGCCTTCACGTTCGTCTCGAAGGAGGAAGAGGACGATCTGCGGCGGATCGAGAACGCCATCGGCAAACGACTGCCGCGGGTGATGGTGCCCGACTTCGACTACGCGGCCCGGCCCGACGCACGCCTCGAGATTCCGAGGGCTGAGCGCATCGCCGCCATCCGCCAGGAGCGCGCCGCCGCCCGGGCGCGCAGCGAGACGCACAAGCAAGCTGCCGCGGGCCGTGGCCCATCTGCGCAGTCGCACAGGCCGAGTGGCCACGGGCCAGCTGCGCCCGCACGGTCCAATACCCAGCGCGACGCGCACCGCACCGGCGCGATCGGTTCCGGCGGCGGCGCCTTCGGACGCCCGCGACGGAGACGACGGCGGTAGAGGAGACCTGCGCGAACCGGGCCAGCCCCCGCTGCCCGCCCCGCTGCCCCCCGCTTCTGCCCGTGCCGCTCGAGCAGCGAGCGCCAGGATTCGATGGGCGCCGCACGGTGCTGCGCCGCGCCCTGCCGGTTATAATCCCCATGCCGTGCGGGCAGGACCCTTTTATGACGAGAAGCGAGGTCATCCGGCCGTTCATCGAGAAGACCCTGTCGGAATGGCTCGAGGCCGCCGAGATCCGGCGCAGCGAGAAGGGCGAGTACGTCTTTCGCCACGGCAGCGCGGAAATCTGCGTGCGCATCGACGAAGGCGACCAGACGATCGTCTCGGTCTACAGCGTCATCCTCAGGAACGTGAAGAAGAGCGCGCGCCTGCTGGACGCGCTCAACGCGATCAATGGCGACCTCGACTTCGCGCGCGTCTTCTGGCTCGAGAATGCCGTTGTGCTCGTCACCGAGCTGCTGGCGTCGACGCTCGATGCCGAGCAGTTGCGCGCCGCCTGCCAGCTCGTCAGCCGTCTTGCCGACGAGCTCGATACCCGATTGAAGAAGAAGTTCGGGGGCAAGACCGCGTTCCCGGACGAACGGCTGCGATCGGACGAAGTGGACGTGTAGAGAATCCCGATGAGAAGCCTCGCCGATTTCAGCGCCAATCTTGCGCGCCTGGCCGCCTCCGCCATGCGCGGCGTCGTCACCATCTTCGGTCGCACCTCCGAAGGGGATGTCGCCGGCTCCGGATTCCTCATCGACGCGCAGGGTCACATCGTCACCAACTACCACGTCATCGAGGGCGTCGAGCCGCCGCTCGACATGGTTCTGCACGGCGACGTCCGGCGCACAGCGGCGGTCCTCGGCATCGATCCGTGGACCGACCTGGCGCTGCTTCAGGTGGATCGGCCTGTTCGCGCGCACCTGCACCTGCGCCCCACGCCCGCGCGGCTCGGCGAACTGTGCCTGGCGCTCGGCAGCCCGCTGGGCGTGTATGCCGAGAGCGCGTCGATCGGCGTCGTCAGCGGCATCGCACGCACGATCCCGCAGGAAGTCGGGCGGCCGATCTTCCACGCCATTCAGACCGACTGCGCGATCAACCCCGGCAACTCGGGTGGTCCGCTGATCGATGCGCGAGGCCTGGTGCTCGGCGCCAACAACTGCTGCGATGCCAGGGCCGCGAACATCGGCTTCGCGGTGCCGGCCGAGACGATCGAGGCGGTGGTGGCCGAACTGAAGAAGACCGGGCGGGTGGTGCGCGCGACGCTGGACGTCACTGTGAAGAGGGCGGTGGTGCCGGTCGAGGGAAAGAACCTGGCGGGGCTGCAGGTGGTGAAGGCGCCGAAGAGTGCCGACGGCCGCTTCCGGCCTGGCGACGTGATCCTGCGCATCGGCGGCACGCGCGTCCGCCACCCGCACGACATCTTCAGCCTGCTGACGAAGGACTGCATCGGCCAGCCGACGGCGATCGAGGTGGTGCGCCGCGGCGAGCGCCACCA
>Ga0315282_10008981_pt1 | contig 16001 bp, 13 predicted proteins | sample YL17G07_20_MG_FD_203693 | JGI IMG/M metagenome (GOLD analysis project Ga0315282, IMG submission 203693) | Sediment microbial communities from Yellowstone Lake, YNP, Wyoming, USA - YL17G07_20 | ecosystem: Environmental > Aquatic > Freshwater > Lake > Sediment | place: USA: Wyoming | collected...
TGACCAGGGTCGTTCAGGTCAACCGCCCGCTGAGCTATAAGGGCTTTTCGTTCTACCAGACGAGCTACGGCTGGAACTGGGACAACCCGACCCTCGAAGTCTGGGTCAAGAAGAAAAGCGACCCGGCTTTTCTCCAGAAGCTCAAGGTCAGACTGGGGGAGAGCGTTCCGCTGGGGGATAAGGAGTCGCTGAAGATCACCGTCAAGAGGTTCATCCCGGACTTCGTCCTCGGAGAGAACAATCAGCCCGAACTGCGCTCCCTCCAGCCCAACAACCCGGCCGCGCTCGTCGAAGGCTCTCGAGGCCCGGAGCAGGTGTTTTCCGGCTGGATCTTCGCCAACTTTCCGGATTTTGCCCGGATGCACGGCGCCGATAAAAAAGAAACCGATCTGTCCTTCGAGCTCAAGGGATTTCAGGCTCCCCAGTACTCCGTGCTCGAAGCGGCCAAAGACCCCGGGGCGATCCTGATCTGGATCGGGAGCGCCCTGGTGATGCTCGGTCTCGGCCTGGCTTTCTACTGGCCGACCTGGGAGATCAGGGCGGTGCTGGAGGAGATCCAGGGCAAGACGGAGGTCATCGCCGGCGGAATCGCGGCCAAGAGCCGCGAGAGCTTCGCCGCTGAATTCGAAAGAATCATGTCCGCTCTCAGGAGACAGAAATGAACGAGTCGAGTCTATTTCTCGGGGCGTTTATCCTCTATGTTCTCTCGGTATTCTTCTATCTGGCTTTTCTCTTTTCCCAAAAGCCGGGACGGGCGAAGACCGGCTCGACCCTGGCCCTCATCGGGTTCGCCCTGCACACGATCGCCCTGGTGGTCCGAACGATTCAGAGCGGGCACGCTCCCTTCACGAATATGTACGAATCGCTGTCTTTTCTCTCCTGGGCCTCGGTCCTGGCCTTCCTCCTCATCGACCGGAAGTTCGGCGTCCCCCGGGTCGGCGCCTACATCATGCTGATCGTCGTGGGCCTCGTCGCGCTCGCGTCCTCGCCGCTCATGCCCAAGCAGGCGATCCCTCTGGTTCCCGCCCTCCAGAGCTACTGGCTCTGGCTTCACGTCTCCGTGACTCTGCTCGGGGAAGCGTTTTTCTCCGTGGCGTTCGTCACCAGCATCATGTACCTGAGAACCGAGGATCCGGAGAGGAAGAAAAAGCTGGATTCCGTGAGCTATCGCGCGGTCTCGGTGGGTTTTCCCCTGTTCACCCTGGGCGGCCTCGTCTTCGGCATGGTCTGGGCATACAAGGCCTGGGGCACGTATTGGAGCTGGGACCCCAAAGAGGTCTGGAGCCTCATCACCTGGTTCGTTTTTGCCCTCTATCTCCATACCCGGATCGTCATGGGGTGGAAGGGAAAGAGGTCCGCGGTGATCGCGCTCGTCGGATTCCTGGCCGCGCTGTTCACCTATTTCGGCGTTAATTATCTTCTCGCGGGGCTGCACAGCTATGCCTGAGCGCCGGCACGCCAGCCGCAGCGGCCCGGGGAGGGTTTGGGCCATGGATCCGACCGGCTTCGAGGCGGTCGGTGAGCCGGGCCCCGGGAGAGACTCAACCGAATCGAGGGGGACATGAAGAGACGACAGTTCATCAACCTCTTTTTCGGCGGATCGTTCGTGGCGACGCTGGCCGCGTTTCTCTATCCCGTCATCCGCTACATTCTTCCGCCGAAACAGGCCGAGGCGCTGCAGAAGAGCGCCCTGGCCGCGAAAGTGGGGGATCTCGTCCCCAACTCGGCCAAGATTTTCAAATTCGGCTCGTTTCCCGCCGTGCTCGTCGAGACCCAGGAAGGAAAGCTGGTGGCCCTCTCGGCCGTCTGCACTCACCTGACCTGCACCGTGACGTACGACGCCGACACGGGAACGCTCTATTGTCCCTGTCACAACGGCCGGTTCGACCTGTCGGGAAACGTCATCTCCGGACCTCCGCCCAGGCCGCTCGAGACGTATACCGTCGGCGTGGTCGGAGGGGATATCATCGTTTCGAAGAAGGGCTAAGATGAAAGCACGATGGGCCGGTCTGATCTCGTTTTTCGAGGAGAGGCTCAAGCTCCGCGGTCTCTTCGAGTTCGCCCAGCACAAGAAGGTTCCCGAGCACGAGCGCTCGTTCTGGTATTACTTCGGGGGCATCTGCCTCTTCCTGTCCGGCATCCAGGTGGCCACGGGCATCATGCTCCTTCTCTATTACACGCCGTCGATCGACGCGGCCCACGAGAGCATCGTCTTCATCATGGGCCAGGTCAAGTTCGGCTGGCTGATCCGCTCGGTCCACAGCTGGACGGCGAACATTCTCATCGGAATCATCTTTGTCCACATGTTCTCGACCTTTTTCCTCAAGGCGTATCGCAAGCCGCGGGAGCTCACCTGGATCACCGGGTTCTTCCTCCTCGTCCTCTTTCTCGCCTTCGGCTTCAGCGGCTATCTCTTGCCGTGGAACAAGCTCTCGTACTTCGCGACCCGCGTCGGCACGGATATCGCCGGATCGCTGCCGTTTGTCGGGAAATGGCTCAAGGGCGTCATCCTCGGAGGGGCGACCATCTCTCAGGCGACCCTGTCGCGCTTCTTCTGGTTCCACGTCGCCCTGCTTCCCCTGGCGGCGTTCGGGTTCGTCGGCCTCCACGTCCTCCTCGTTCAGATCCTGGGGATGAGCGTCCCAATCAGTCTCAAAGGAAAGAAAGTCCGCGAGGTGTCCTTTTTTCCGGATTTTCTCTATAAGGACGCCTTGGGTTGGACGCTGATCCTCGTCCTGATCGGCGTCCTCTGCGTCTTCCTGCCCTGGGAGATCGGTCCCAAGGCCGATCCCTTCGCCGCGACGCCGCTGGGCATCAAGCCGGAGTGGTATTTCACGTTCATGTTCACGACCCTCAAGCTCATCCCGGGGCGGGTGCTCTTCATGGAGGGCGAAAAGTTGGCTATCATGGCCTTTCTCTTCGGGGGTCTCTTGTGGATGCTCGTCCCGTTTCTCGACCGGCGCGCGGGCCGCGAAGAAACCAGCCGGGCGTTCACCGGGATCGGCGTCGTGGTCGCGCTCTACATCGCGGTGTTGACCATCCTGACGTACACGCTTCCGAAGCTCTAGGAAGGGAGAATCCAAACGATGCCCAAGCCAAGAGTCTTGATCGCGGCGGCGTGGGGGCTCGCCCTCGCCGCGCTTCCGGCGTTCGCCCAAAAGAACTCGTGCCTCGACTGCCACGCCAAGCTCGAGGGAGAGCTCAAGGCCCCGGCGGAGGCCTTCAAGCTGGACATCCACCAGCAATTCGGCTTGCGCTGCTCGGATTGTCACGGCGGAAATCCGGCCGAGGACGACGAGGACAAGGCTAAGGACAAGACGTTCAAGGGAGCGCCCGCCCGGCCCCGGATTCCGGAGTTCTGCGGGAAGTGCCACGCCGACGCGGCTTACATCCGCACCTTCAACCCGAACCTGCGCGTCGATCAGCTCAGCCTCTACGGGACGAGCCGGCACGGCCTGCTCCTCCGGAAGGGCGACACGAAGCCGGCCGTCTGCACCGATTGCCACGGCGTCCACGGGATCCAGACGGCGAAGTTCCCCAAGTCTCCGACGTTTCCATGGAATATCCCTCAAACCTGCGGCCGCTGCCACGCCGATCCCGAATACATGAAAGCCTACGGCATCCCAACCAACCAGCTGTCCGAATACAAGGGAAGCGTTCACGCCCGGGCTCTCTTCGAAAAGAGGGACCTCGCCGCGCCGGCCTGCAACAGCTGCCACGGCAATCACGGGGCGTATCCCCCCGCCGTGAAATCCATCGCCCAGGTCTGCCGGCAGTGTCACCCCTCGGCCGGGGACCTGTTTTCGCGGAGTCCGCACAAGAAGGCGTTTGACGACTTGGGACTTTCCGAGTGCGAAGCCTGCCATGGCAACCACAAGATCCTTCCCCCGTCGAGCGGGATGCTCGGCGCCTCGTCCGGATCGGTCTGCGTTCAGTGCCACGAGCCCGGCTCCAAAGGCGCCGCCGCCGCCGCCGAGCTGAGGAACCTCATCGACGGCTTCGAGACGCGGATTCAAAGCGACGACGGGATTCTGGCCGTGGCGGCGAGGAAGGGCGTCGAGGTCAGCGAGCCGAGATTCCGGCTCCAGGAGGTCAACACGACCCTCGTCTCGGTCGAAAACCTCGTCCACGGGTTGAACCTTGAGGAGATCAAAAAAAAGGTCGATGAGGGAGACCAGGCCCTGGCGGGGATCCACAAGGAGGGCGAAGCGGCTCTCGCCGAGGCCCGGTTTCGGCGGACGGGCCTGGTCGTCGCGACGGTTTTTCTGGCCCTCTTTGGGATCGCCCTGTTTCTCAAGATCCGCGGATTGAAGAGAGCCGAGTAGAGGGGCATCCGGTCCCGATACGCCGCCGGACCTCCGAATCCGCGAGCGCTTTCTTATAATATAGATATTATTGATCGAGTTACTTTGTCCGGCGATTGACAAGGCCGGATCGCTTGCATAAAATGAACGTCTTCGATCATCAAGAGGAGGTCGTATGAAAAAGGTTATGATAACGTTCATCATCTTCGGCGTTGTCTCCGTCGCGTCGTTTGGTCAGACCTTCACCTACGTGGGTTCGGCCAAGTGCGCGATCTGTCACAAGACCGAAAAACAGGGCCAGCAGTTTGTCATCTGGGATAAGAGCGCTCATTCGAAGTCCTTCGCCGCGACCAGCTCGGCGCAGGCGGGGGCCGCGGCCCAGGCGATGGGAGTCAAGGATCCGACGACCGACCCGAAGTGCCTGAAGTGTCATGCTCCCCTGTTCGACAAGGCGGCCGAGCTCAAAGCCGAGGGCGTGACCTGTGAGGTCTGCCACGGCCCGGGCAGCGCCTACAGGACCCTGAGCGTGATGAAAGATAAGGCCGCGGCGGTCAAGAACGGCCTGAAGCTCTACGGCAGCCCCGACGCCATCAAGACGCAGTGCCTGACCTGCCACGAGAACGCGCACGGCAAGAGCTTCGATTTCGCGGCGGCCTGGGAAAAAATCAAGCACCCGATCCCGGCCAAGTAGATCGCGAGGCAAAAACATATAGAAATCTTCTTCCCAACGGCCGCCTCGTCGATGAATCCGCAAACCGAGGCGCGCCACGGAAACTGAAAAATGAGGAAACGGATACTCCTGCCTTTGCTTGGGCTGGCTGCGGTGGCGTTCGTCTCGGCTCAGGTCCGGGAGGGAAAGGCCTCGGGCGCGGCCGACCGGCCGAGGGCGGAGGCGAGCGCCGCGTGCCTGACGTGTCATAAAGCCAGCGTCCTGCAAGGATCCATTCACGAACGGCTGGCGTGCGCGGATTGTCACAAAATCCCCGCGGGCGGCCAGACGAAAGACGTTCCCCATGCTCCGCCAAGCATGATCCCGCCGGTGAACTGCACGGAAAAATGCCACCGCGAAGATAATCCGCAGCGGCCGGGCGAAGGCCCGATGCATTATGCCGACAGCGTCCACGGCCGGGCCTACCTCGAGCGGGCGGAGAAGGACGTCGCCAGGTGCTGGGACTGCCACGGCAAGCACAACATCAGGGCAGCCGCCGATCCGGATTCCATGGTCAATCGCAAGAACATCCCCCTGATGTGCTCACGGTGTCACGAAAATATGAGCGTGGTCGTGAAGTACAACATCCACGCCGAATCCCCGTACCACGAGTACCGGCAGAGCGTCCACGGCAAGGCCCTCTTTGAGAAGGGCTTGGTCACCTTCGCCGCGGTCTGCACGGACTGCCACGGCGTCCACAGCATCCAGAGCGCCGGCGAGCCCCACCTTCAGGCGAAGGATCCCCAAACCTGCGGCAAGTGTCACGTCCTCATCTTCGACGAGTACCGGAAGAGCGTTCACGGCCGCGAGGCCCTCAAGGGGAACAGCGACGTTCCGCTGTGCGTGGACTGTCACGGAGAGCACACGGTCTCCGCCGTCACGGAAGCGACCGCGCCGACGGCGAAAAAGAACATCCCCGACACCTGCTCGAAATGCCACGCCCGGCCCGAGATCATGAAAAAATACGGGGTGCCCGAGGATCGGATCCGGACGTTCATCGAGAGCTTTCACGGGATCGCCATCGGCTTCGGTGACAAGGCCGAGGCGGGCTGCACCGACTGCCACGGCGTCCACGGCATCCTCCCGGCGAGTGATCCGCTCTCCAGCGTCAACCCGGCCAACCTGGCCAAGACATGCGGGCGGCCCGGCTGTCACCCCGGCATGCCGGCCAGGATCTCCGCGGCCCGGATCCATCTCGACATCGGCGCGAGGAAATCGGGCGCTCCCTATTACGTCCAGAAAATCCTTCTCTGGGTGGTCCTCATCTCCGTCGTCCTTACGGGCGTCTGGTTCATTCCCGCCCTGCTCAGAAGAATCAAGCGGCCCAGGAATCCATGAAGCCGAAGTCCCCGTTTTTTCTCCTCCTCCTTCTTCTCGCGTTTCCGGGGCTGACCTGGTCTCTGGCGACGAGCGGCGCCGCCGTTTCGCCCGGGGGCGGGGCGAGTGAGGACTGCCTCGCCTGCCACGGAGATAAGGATCTCAAGACCTCGGCGGGCCAGTCGATGTTCATCGACGAAGTAAAGTCCAAGGCTTCGGTCCACAGCCAAGCCGGGCTCGAGTGCGTCGATTGCCACGCCGACCTCAAAAAAATCAAGGACTTTCCGCACCCGGAGAAACTCAAGCCCGTAGATTGCTCTGTGTGTCATGACAAGGAGGCCGCGGAGATCAAGGACAGCATCCACAGCCAGCCCCACGACGGAGAGAACCCGATCACAGTGACCTGCTCCTCGTGTCACGGGACCCACGAGATCAGGGCCAAAACCGATATCGAATCATCGGTGTATGCGATCAACATCCCCGAGACATGCGAGTCCTGCCACCTCAGCCGCGTCAAGACGAAGAAGGGGTCCGCCTTTATCCAGCAGTACAACCAGAGCTCTCACTACATCGCCCTCCAGAGGGCCGGACTGAGTCTCTCGGCGACCTGCTTCAACTGTCACGGCGGCCACGACGTCAAGGCCACCTCCGATCCGGGGTCGCGCGTCTCCCGAAAGAACATCATCGACACGTGCGGCCGATGCCACGTCGGCATTAGAAAGGACTATCTGGAAGGCGTCCACGGCAAGGACTACGTCAAGGGGATCAAAGACGTGCCGGTCTGCACGGACTGCCACAGCGAGCACAGGATCCTGTCCCCCCGCGACCTGAACTCGGTCGTCTACGCCACGAAAGTCGCGGGCGTATGCTCGCGGTGCCACGACGACGAGCGCCTCGCCCGTCAGTACGGACTCTTGACCTCGCGGCTCAAGACATACTCGAACTCCTATCACGGCACCGCCTCGAAGTTCGGCGAGACCCGGGTCGCCAACTGCGCGAGCTGCCACGGCTTCCACGACATCCGGACCTCGTCCGACCCCAAGTCGCCCATCAACCCGGCCAATCTCTCCAAGACGTGCGGCAAGTGTCACCCCGGCGCCGGCCAGAATTTCGCCAAGGGCAAGATCCACGTCATCTCCGAGAAGCGGGAGGCGAAGGGCGCCTACCTGGCCAAGGTCTTCTACGTCGTCGTTATCGCAGGTCTGATCTCCGTGTTCCTGATTTTCATCGCCGCCGATCTCTACCGAAGGATAAGGCTCAGATGGAAGAAGTGAGAGACGCCGACCTCATCCGCGACGACGAGGTCTTCCTCCGGATGAACCTGGCCGAGCGCGTCCAGCATTGGCTGCTCATCCTGACCTTTTCGGTCCTGATCCTGACCGGACTGCCCCTGATGTTTTACGAGTTGAAAATTTTTCATTCGTTGATGGCGTTCGGGAGGGCCTTCTATATCCGCGGCATCCTCCACCGGGCCGCCGCCGTCATCCTGATCATCACCATCGTCGGGCACACCTTTTACACGGTCTTCACCAGGAGGGGCCGCGAAAACTTCAGGGAGATGGTGCCGAAGTTCAAGGACGCTCGCGACGCGTTCGAACTCTTCGGACACAACGTCGGCCTGACGCCGGTTCTCGCCCGGAGGAAGCCCTTCAAGAAATTATTCGAAAAGCATCCCTATTGGCTCTTCGCCCGGGAGCCGGAGTTCGGCCGGTACAATTTTATCGAGAAGTTCGAATACCTGGCCGTCGGATGGGGTTCGTTCATCATGATCGTGAGCGGCTTTTTCATGTGGAAGGTGGAGCTGTCGCTCCGGCTGTTCCCGCTCTGGGTCCACGATATCTTCGTCATCGTCCACGGCTATGAAGCCATGCTCGCCTTCCTGGCGATCATCATCTGGCACATGTACAACGTCCACCTCAATCCCGAGGTGTTCCCGATGAGCAAGATCTGGCTGAACGGCAAGATCACGGGGCACGAACTGCGAACCCTTCACCCCCTCGAATACCGAAAGATTCTGGAAGAGCGACGCCGGAGGAGAGACGGGCGGGGCGGCGCCCCGTCCGGCCCGAAGCCGACGCCCGAAGTCGATGCGGCGCCGGCCGACGGAGAAAAAGCCTCTATCTGAAGTGGTCGAACCCGTGCCGTCCGAGGACGGCGGGGTTCCCGTTGAGCCGGTATCTGAGTTTCCCCCGTTCGCCCGTGATCGAGCCGATCCTCGAAAGCCGGCGGCCGAATTTCCGTTCGAACCCCCGGGCGATGCCGGGAAGACAGTCCGGACGGACTGTCGCCACGAGGCAATAATCTTCGCCGCCCGTCGCCGCGACTTCGTAGAGATTCCACCCGCGGACCGCCGCGGCGCGCCTGAGAGGTCCGGAGAGGGGAAGTTCTTCGAGCTCGACGGCCGCGCCGCAGCCCGACCTTTCCATGATTCGTCTCAGGTCGGAGTCGATGCCGTCCGAGACGTCCATCATCGCCGTCACGCCCTTTTTTCCGGCCAGCCATGCGCCTTCGGCGAGGTGGGCCCGAGGTCTGTTATGCCGCCGAACGAGATAGGCTTCGTCGCGGCCCTGCCGTCTATTCTCAAGCAGGACCCTGAGGCCCCCGCCGGAGTCCCCCAGAAATCCGGTGACGCAGACCTCGTCGCCCGGCCGGGCGCCGGACCGGAATTTCACCCGAGCGGGATGGACCCTGCCCAGCACGGCGATATTGATGACCACGGGACCGGGAGAGCGGGTCGTATCCCCGCCGAGGAGATGGATGTTCTCGCTCGCGGTGAGATCCCCGATACCCTTGAAGAGGCGGTCGAGCCACTCGACTCCGGTCCCCCGGGGAATAGCCAGAGAGAGAAAGGCCGAGTCCGGCTTCCCGCCCATCGCCGCGATGTCGCTCAGGTTGACGGCCAGCGACTTCGCGCCGAGGTCCCGGGGCCTAATCCGGTCCCGGAGAAAATGAATGCCCTCGACCAGCATGTCGGTCGTGACGAGCAGCCGGGCGTCCTTCTTCCAGGGGAGGACGGCGCAATCGTCTCCGATCCCGACAACGCCGGCCGGAAGGTTCGAAAGAAACCGGGGCGAAAACCTGGCGATGAGCCCGAACTCGCCGATATCGGTAAGTTTAGTCAAATGTACCTCCGCCCCGGAATCGGCCCACGGGCCGGCCCTCGAGGCTTTATCGTCGAAGCGAAGCGCCCGACTTGCAGTGTCTATCGATGATATCGCGCAGGGAGCGCGCGGCACGCTCCGGGTCCAGGGCCGAGCATATCGCCGAGACGACGGCCAGTCCGTCCGCGCCCGCTTCGATTACTTGTCGAGCATTCGTGGCGTTGACGCCGCCGATGGCGATCAGCGAATGCCGGGAGCGCTCGCGCAGCCGGCGCAAACCCTCAAGTCCCCAGGGAGTCTTCGTGTCCGTTTTGGTCGGCGTGGGGAAAATCGGACTGACGCCGAGGTAATCGACGTCGAGCCGCTCGGCTTCGAGGGCCTGGTCCTCGGTTTCTACGGAAAGGCCGATGATCGCGCGCGGGCCCAGCAGCCTTCTCGCCTCCCCATAGGGCATATCGTCCTGGCCAAGATGAACTCCGTCCGCGCCCGCCACGAGGGCGACATCCACCCGGTCGTTGATGATCAGGGGGATCCGCTTGGGCTTCAGGCCGGCGTGGAGCCGAAGGGCGAGGCTGATGAATTCCGCCGTCGAAGCCGTCTTTTCGCGCAGCTGAACCGCGGAAACGCCGCCCCGAACGGCAGCATCGACAATCTCTTCGAGCGGCCGGCCGAGTGAGAGGGACCGGTCCGTGACCAGATAAAGTCCGAACGGGCATTCCGTGTTCACGATATGTCGATTTTCAGGCGACCGCCGATGTCGTTTTCGCCGAGTCGATGGAGAGCGTCGAGAAAATGCATCTGGAGGCTCCCCGGGCCGCAGGCGAGCTCGGCCGCCATTTCTCCGGCGATGCCCATGACGGCCATGGCGTTCGCCGCCGCGCGGAGCGTCGAAGGATTCACCGCGGCGAACGCCCCCGTGAGCGCCGAGGCTGTGCACCCCAAACCGGTCACGCGCGCCATGAGCGGATGACCGTTCGATACGCGGATGACCGACCCCGCGCCGATGATGATATCGACGGGGCCGCTGATGCTGACCGCGCATTCGAACAGGCGCGATAGGGCCCATCCGGCTTCGAGCGCCGCTTCCGCCTCGTGCCGGCTGTCGACGCCCCTGGTCCCCCGTTCGGCGGAGTGAAGCGCCCGGATTTCAGAGGCGTTGCCCCGCAGAACGGCCGGCCGCGCCGTTTCGAGAATTTTGTGGGCGGTCTCCGTTCTCAAGCGCGTGGCGCCCGCGCCGACGGGGTCGAGGACGATCGGGATTCCCTTCTTTCGGGCGGCGGCGGCGGCCCTGAGCATGGATTCAACCCAGGGGGCGCTGAGAGTCCCGATGTTGATCACGAGCGCGGAGGCCAGGCCGGCCATCTCCTCGACTTCTTCGATCGCGTGGGCCATGACCGGCGAAGCTCCGATGGCCAGGAGGGCGTTGGCCGTCGTATTCATGACGACGTAGTTCGTGATGTTGTGGACGAGAGGAGCGGCGGCGCGGATGCGCTCGACATCCTTCCAGATATCCTGGGCCGGTTCCATGAACTTTATTTTAGCGAAAGTCCGGACGACTGGCTAGACCCAATCTTTGTCCTACGCCGGGGAGCCGGGGGCCTCGGAGGGACTTCACGCGCAATTCCAATCGACCCGCCAGCCTCAGTCGAGCTTCGTCCCGCGCAGCCGGAGCGAGTTTGTAACGACGGAGACGCTGCTCGCGGCCATGGCTGCCGAGGCGATCATCGGGTTGAGCAAAATCCTGAAAAACGGATACAGGACTCCCGCCGCGATGGGGATGCCGATGACGTTGTAGACGAACGCCCAGAACAGGTTCTGCTTGATCGTCCGCATCGTCTTCCGGCTCAACTCGAGGGCCTTCGCCACGTCGAGAAGGTCGTTTCTGATCAGGGTGATGTCGGACGCTTCCATGGCCACATCGGTTCCGGAGCCGATGGCGATTCCCACGTCCGCCTGGGCCAGGGCCGGCGCGTCGTTGATCCCGTCCCCGACCATGGCCACGATCTCTCCGCCGGACTGAAGGATTTTGATCCGGCTGACTTTATCCGCGGGCAGGAGCTCGGGGAAAAAAGCGTCGATCCCCGCCTTCCGCGCGATCGCCTCGGCCGTCGTTCGATTGTCCCCGGTGAGCATGACCACGCCGAGTCCGAGCTTCTTGAGCTTCTCGACGGCTGCGCGGGAGTCTTCTTTGAGAGGGTCGGCGATCGCTAGCATCCCCGCCAGTCGGCCGTCGATCAAGACGTAGATGAGCGATTTCCCCTCGCCGGAGAGAAGCGCGGAGTCGGCGGCGAAAACTCCGAGGTCGATTCTTCTCTCTCCGAGAAGGCGTTCGTTGCCCAGGATAATGTTCCGGCCCTCGACCCTGGCTTCGACGCCTCTTCCCTCGAGCGCGATGAATTCCTCGGCCTCGGCCGGGAGGAGATTTTTTTCCCTCGCCCTATTGAGCACCGCTTCGGCCAGCGGGTGTTCGGAAGTTCGTTCAGCGCCCGCAGCCAGTCGAAGGATCTCGTCCTCGGCGAAGGATTCGGCGGCAAAGATGTCCGTCACCTCGGGCTCGCCCTTCGTCAGGGTGCCCGTTTTGTCGAAGACGACGGTTGTCGTTTTGTGAGCCGTCTCCAGGCTCTCCCCGCTCTTGATCAAGATCCCGTTCTCCGCTCCCTTGCCCGTTCCGACCATGACCGCGGTGGGCGTGGCCAATCCCAGGGCGCAGGGACAGGCGATGATCATCACCGCGACGAAGTTCAGGAGGGCGTGAGTCAACGACGGCTTCGGCCCCAGGATCAGCCACACGGCGAAGGTCAGGACGGCGACGGAAATCACGATCGGGACGAAATAGCCGGCGATCACGTCGGCCAGCCTCTGGATCGGCGCCTTGGAGCCCTGCGCCTCCTGGACGAGTCTGATAATCTGGGCGAGGGCGGTGTTTTTGCCGACCTTGGCCGCGCGAAACTCGAAACTCCCCGTTTTGTTGATCGTGCCCCCGATGACCTCGTCCCCATTCTTCTTTTCTACCGGCAGGCTCTCCCCGGTGATCATGGATTCGTCAACCGCGGACCTCCCCCGGGTGACGATTCCGTCCACGGGGATCCTCTCTCCCGGCCGGACGACAACCACGTCCCCCACCACGACGTCCTTAACCGGGATGTCGGTCTCCGCTCCGTCGCGCTTGACGCGCGCCGTTTTGGGCTGGAGCCCGATCAGGCGTTTGATGGCCTCGGAGGTCCGCCCCTTCGCCCGGGACTCGAGCATTCGACCAAAAAGGATCAAGGTGATGATCACGGCCGACGTGTCGAAATACACCTCGGGCGTGACGCCCCCCGCGGCGAAAAACGCGGGGAACACCACGGCGGCGACACTGTAGAAATAAGCAGCTGACGTTCCGACGGCAACGAGCGTATTCATATCCGCGCGCCCGTGCTTGAGCGAGGCCCACGCCCCCCTGTAGAATCGCAAGCCGAGCCAGAACTGAGGGGGAGTCGCCAGAGCCCAGAGCAGAAACCCGTTGCTGAGCCAGCTTGGCGCCCAGGGAAAGAGACGGGTCGAGCTGCCCACGAAAACAACGACGCTGAACGCCACGCCCGTCCAGAAGTGGCGGCGGAGAATGCCGTATTCGCGCTCACGGGCGGCTCTTTCAAAGTCCTCGTCACCCTCCGATTCGGTCCTGAGGACTTTGTACCCCGCCGATTCGATGGCTGTCTGAATCTCATCGAGGCCGATCTCCGTAGCCAAATACTCAACCCTGGCCCGCGCCGTCGCCAGGTTGACGACGGCTTTGACCACGCCCGTCTTAGCCGCCAGAGTCTTCTCGATCGTCTGGACGCAGGAGGCGCAGACGATGCCTTCGATCGGAATATCGGCGCTGACGACGGCGACGCCGTAGCCGCTTTCACGGATGGTCCTGACCAGGTCTCCCAGCCCGATGATGTCCTGAGAATAGACGACCGTCGCCCGGCTCGTGGCGAAATTAACGCTGACCGTCCGGACGCCGCTCGTCGCCCTCAGAGCCTTCTCGATGTTGCCCGCGCAACCGGCGCAATTCATTCCCGTCAAAGGGATGTCGATGCGCACCTCATTTCCGGATTCGCGAGTTGTCTTAATATCGTCGCCCACTTCCGACCTCCCTATACCTCGAGCGCACGGTCGATTATGCCGCCGCCGAGGACCTCCTCTCCGTCATAGAAGACGACCGCCTGTCCCGGCGTCACCGCCCGCTGGGGCCTTTCGAATTCGACGAGAACCTGATCGGGGTCGCGAGGCTCAATGAGACATTTGGCTTCCGTATGCTTATAGCGGATCTTAGCCTTGGCTTGGAAGGGTGCCGCAGGCTTATCGAACGCAATCCAGTTCAGGTGGGACGCGAGAAGCCGGCGCCGGTAAAGGTCTTCGTTCCTTCCCGCGATAACCGTATTCCTTTCGGGATCGATAGCCACGACATAAAGAGGATGGGCGGCCGCGATTCCCATTCCCTTTCTCTGTCCGACGGTAAAATAGGCAATCCCGTGGTGCTCGCCGATATTCCTTCCTTCGAGGTCGGTGATCGGTCCACGTCGAAAGGCCTCGGGGCAGCGGTCCTTGAGAAACCCGGGATAATTCTTGTCGGGAACAAAACAGATTTCCTGGCTCTCCGGCTTGGAGGCGACGGGAAGGCCCAGCCGGGCGGCCAGCCCCCTGACTTCGGTCTTCGTCTTCCCACCGACCGGGAAAATCGTTGTCGCCAGGAGGTCCTGGGTCAAATTAAAAAGAAAATAAGACTGGTCCTTCTCCGGGTCCGCCCCCTTGAGCAGCCGCCGCCGGCCCTTCTCCCGGGCGGGCTCGATACTGGCGTAATGGCCCGTCGCGACGAACTCCGCTCCGAGGCGCCTGGCCCGGTCCAGGAGCAGCCCAAACTTAATGAACTGATTGCACCGAACGCAGGGATTGGGCGTCCGCCCTCGGCCGTACTCACGACAAAAATCGGCGATGACGTTTCGCTCGAATTCCGGCCGCAAATCGACGACGTAGTGCGGGATTCCGAGGGCGACCGCAACCCGATGGGCATCTTCGCGGGCTTTCCAGCCGCAACAGCTCTTGAGCTTCTCGGAAGCGCAGAATTCCGGCGGCAGGGAAAAGAGGTTCATCGTCAGGCCGAAAACCTCGCGGTCTTCCTCTTTAAGCAGAGCGGCGGCGATCGAAGAGTCCACTCCTCCGCTCATGGCGACGGCGACGACGCCTTTTTTCGATTCTGGCTCTGTACCCATGGTCTTCTGAGAGATAATGATCTGAAAACATTTATTTTACCACGCCCGCGCCCGGAGAAGAAGCTTGACCGCCGCGTGGTGTGGATTAACTTGAAAAGCGCGGGAAGCCGCTCTGAGGCTTCCGGAATGGACCGACTCCTCCGCCGCGGAATTCGTTTGTAGTATAATACGCAAGCCGTGTCTGCCGAAAATAAATCAACGATCGCCCTCGCTTTTTTCGCCTTCCACGCCCGCGTCGGAAGCCGGGTGGCCGTCAGGCTTCTGGCCCCGATCGTCGCCGCGCTTTTCGCCGCGTATTTCATCTTGAGGTTTGATTTTTTTGCCTACCTGGCGGACGTCGTTTTTGTCGAATCCGGCCCTTTTATCCTCGGGCTGATCCTCGCGGCGGTGGGCCTCGCGGGGGCGAGAGCGGCGTCCTCGAGAGTCTGTTACGGGCTGAGCGGCTGGATGAGGCACCTTCCCTCGGACTCCGCGGAAAGCCGAAGAATGGCTGCCCTGGCCGTCTTCATCGGCCAGACGCCCGTCCTCGTCGTCCTTGCCTACTTCGCTCTCATCGCATCGCAGAGCCATCGGTTGAAAGTCTTCCCCGCCCTCGTGGGCCTGTTTTTTCTCGGCCTCTCGTCGTCAACGACCGCCGTGCCGGCAAGAAAACCGTGGGTAAGCGCCGTCCTCGGGTTTCCCGCCTGCGTCTTTTTCGGGTCGGGCCGGTGGCCCCTGCTTGGCCTCGGCCTAATATTTCTCATTATCCTCGACCTCGCCTCCGGACCGCTTCGGTCATTGAAAAGGCGTCCGGGCATGAGGAGCATCTGGAGACCGCTAGGTTTGCAGGCCGTGATCAGCGGCCGGGCGATGAGCTGGAGGATTCTTGTTCCGTACGCGCTCGGTTTCTGCGTCCTGGGCCTGACCCAACTTTTTCTGATCAACAACGGGCCCGGTCAACAGGTTTCGACCGCCGCCGCGAGTTTCGGGGGGATGGTCAGCGTGACGGCATTCCTGGCTCTCGCCGCTTCGCTCCTCGCGGCAAAGCGACCGCCGTGGCCGTGGTCGCGCACGCTCCCCTGGTCCTCGAACCGAAGGATTCGGACCGATTCTTTTTTTCTGGGACTCGAGGCGGCCATCTTGCTCCTTCCGCTCTTTTGGATCGATGGGAACGCCGCTCTCCTGGTCGGGGCGTGTCTGCCGCTAGCGGCGATTCGGTCAGCGGCGGCGGCCAGACAGGAGGGCGGACTTCGCTTCGGGGCCTGGGGAAAAATTGCCGGCGAGGGGGCGCTCGCCGCGCTGTTAATCGCTCTTTGGCCCTGGGCCGCCGCGGTCCTGGCTCTGGCTTCGGTGC
>Ga0315282_10008983_pt1 | contig 15993 bp, 17 predicted proteins | sample YL17G07_20_MG_FD_203693 | JGI IMG/M metagenome (GOLD analysis project Ga0315282, IMG submission 203693) | Sediment microbial communities from Yellowstone Lake, YNP, Wyoming, USA - YL17G07_20 | ecosystem: Environmental > Aquatic > Freshwater > Lake > Sediment | place: USA: Wyoming | collected...
ACAAGATCAGGGTCATTCAGAGAAGGGCTTATGGCTTAAGAGATGAGGAATATCTTCGACTGAAAATCCTTACCTCTATGCTCAAGGAGATATAAATTTACCCACACTAAAACGCGAAGACCCTTTAAAAATTTCCTCTTTTCTCTGGTCTGCCTGCTATCACGTTAGAATGAGGAAAATCGGGATATTAGTGAATGGTAATGTAGAATGTGTGGGTTTTGAGAGGAGGCACATCCTTTTCCCATGGGCGGTGGTATTTTAACTGAAAAGTGGTCTCACCGACTCTTAGTGCTTGAAACTGCCATTTTTCATACTGCGGCGCACCAAACAATTTTCTGGAAGCCTCTTTTTCATCTTCGCCACTATCTTCAAGGTCTCTTTTTATACCTTTAAATTTGAGAAAGGTTTCATCTGGCTGCTGCTGGAAAGACCAACCATAGCCAGTAGAGGGGGTTGATTTTATTTTAATTGAGAATTGCTGAAGGGATTTGACCGTAATATGGGTCTCCGAATTGTCCGACATCAAAAAAATGAGTGTTTTATCATTATTTTCTGCGGTTTCGCTTGCTATAGTGTTCTCCAGCCAAAAAAGGGCGAATAAAGTCAACATTAACGATGCCCATAGATTATACTTTATTTTCATCTTGAACTGTCATTTTTATCATATCAGTATGAAAAAAGAAGATCCCCCTCCAACGCAGAGGGGTCTTCTTAATTTTTTAAGACTTTCTGTGACTCTTTCTTTCCGGGTTTGCCGGTTTAATAGATGACGTAATTGGCCTCGTCACCCACTTTATTGCAGTTGTACTTAATCCACATGAAACCGTTTTTGCCCCAGCCTTCACCCCATGAATTCTTCAGCAGCCAAGCACCCTTGGTATCATCCCAGCCGACAAGCTGAACAGCATGGTTGGTAAATTTAACTTTCGTTTTGTTGCATCTGCTGAACACGCCTCCAGTATAGAACTGGAACCACCGATCCGCATAGACACCCACCTGCACACCGCCGTAAGTATAAATAGCCTGTTTGATTTCATTTACCGTGGGAACGGACACACTGGGGTTCACAAAGGCCCAACTCTCGGCCTTGTAAGGATAGTCACAATCCTTGCAGGGGACATCGGCGGCCACATAAGGGAAACAGTCTTCCATCATGGCACCCGGTTCCACAAACATATCATTTGGCCAGAGTCCGCCATTGCAGCCCCAGCCCCAGGGATTGCAGGAAACCAGGTACTGCTCCGACAGGTCAACCTTAACACCGTCCTTCTTTAAGATGGCAGTTTCAAACTGGGCGATGGCGGCAAAAGCCCAGCAACTGCCACAGTTACCCTGGTCTTTGATGGAAGTATAGGAACCGATATAGTACGCGGGTAGTCCTTTTAGAGCTGAGAGATCATGAGGCTGAACTGCATACAGATCCTGACGTTTGAGATTGTGATTTAACCCGCACAACTGTCCCAGGTCATACTGCATGGCCGGGTTGGGGCCGATGGTAAAGGTATAACCATTCTTTTCGATCTCGGTTTGCATCGCAGCCAATTCCTGCCGAATTTTTTCCTGTTTGTCAACAGGCGAAAGGGGCTCTTTTTGATCTATGGCCTGCAGGGATGGGATAAAGACAAACAATAACAATGCGGTTACCACGGTAATTCGAGGTAACCAAGTTTTCATAAATTTTTTCATTTTACCTCCTTAATTTTTACTGCGTTCGATTTCTGGTAAATGACTTTCCTTCTCTTATTCCTCATCAAAACAAAAAGACCGAGCTTGCCAAAGGTTCATCTTTCGGCAACTCGGCCATCTTCTACTTTTAAGACCCGCCGCTTTCCGCCCTCTTCTCTCAAAGAGTTTGGCTTTATCGGATGAGCCGTTAGAGTAACAATAAATATTAGCAATATTTTGTTTGAAAAGACAAATTAATAATGTTAATCAAATAAATAAAGATATGTAATATAAAAGATATGTATGCCTTGAGAGATTCAGTTTGTAAGCAGCACAATTGCGCTATTCTCTGCGGGTGTCGAGTACAGGAAGAATTTTTGTTCCTTTGCTACCAATGCAGCGTTGTGCGCCTTTCAAACCGAAGGGAACACCCCTTTTTTCTCAACAGCAACTACAATGCCGCAAAACAAAAAAGAAACGAAAATTAAAAATTACAGTTAAAATACTCATAACGGCTGCAACGCGGATTTAAATATTCGTCAAAAGGTCCTTAATCGGCAACGACGTACTCCATGAATCGAGATCGCAATTCGGCATCAGCATTTGATAGTCGCCGGAATTCCACAATTCCGCGCTGGAATCCCCTGACCAACTCATCAATGTTGAGCGTGAGCCGACCCCGATCATTAAACCAGTATTTGTTATGAGAAGGGTTTCGACCCCAAGCAACATTGGCACCAGGATAACCGTGAATAAATCCACATCGAAAGACCTCGTAGAGCCATTCGTCACCACCAGACCGCCCTTTCGGCGTTGAAGGCAACCCCATTGCGCCAGACTCGCCCAAGAAATCATTCATGCAACGCTGTAGGAATGCTTGGAAACGCTCGAAGTCACGACGGCGGTATCCTGAAGGGCCATGCTTTGGAGGCCCGCCCTTCAAGAGAACTTTACCCAAAGCATTGATGTAGCAGCATACTATGATGCACGTACCAGAGTTGGTGCAGTAGTCTCCCGCTTTTGGATGTCCTTTAGGGTGCTGAGCCATGTACGCGCCCATGAGATTCTCCGTCATCCACCTGAGCCTTTGCTCCATTGCGTCCTCACGAGCCTTTGTCATTGCAGTTTCCTCCGAGGCCAGTATCTAAAATTTTTTTTAACTTATTCTACATTATATAGAATACGCATAATTATTCAAAACAATATTCCGGCATTAAATTTTTACAGATTGCCGGCTGAACTATATACATTTCAGGTTCAGCTCTTAGAGGAGTGTTTCAGGAAGGACCAAACGGAAGCTATAAACCTCGCAGGGCGTTGCGTACTATGTGCACTCTTACTCTCTACCAAGACCTCACAAGGCGTTTGCTTCAGGAGGAAGTAATCGCCAATTTAAATATTGCTGCTGTTGGAAAAATTTATCTGAGTCTCAATTTGTTAAATATGATCCCTAGATACTTATTTATTAGGCTACTTCTTTTTAAAAAGGATATAACTGGAAATTTTCTCGTTCCAAGTTTATTCAATTCATCGACAATTTTCTGATTTGCTTCATAATTTAAGCCTTCCCTGAATATCTTTATTGCATCTTCTCTTTTATTAGATAGAAGGTAGATCCTGCCAAGATTTAGATAGTGAATAGAACTTTCTGGATCCTTTTTTATAGCCTCCTCACATAATGAAATTGCCTTACTTAACTGTCCTCGTTCTTTTGCTATACAAAAAGCAAAATAAGAACTAATAATGGGGCTCTCTTCGATATCTAATGCCTTCTCAAAATAGAAAAGAGCAGAAAGTGTATTATTCTGATCAAGAGCTTCTACACCTTTCATGAAAAGCCTTTCTACATCTGTATTAGACACATAATAATTTTAGACTATTTCTGTAAGATTGTCTAAAAAAGGGGAAATCCTCTTATTGATTTTAGTTTGAAATTTTGCATTTTTAGATAAGATTTAAGATTGATGACTTCAGCTTAAGAAAAATCTTGACAACTTCCTTAGAAGAGGAAGGACTAAATACAAAGCAGAAACCTCGCAGGGTGTTAACTTCTATATGTACTCCTATGTATACTCACTATCGTTATTGAGCTTCCAAAAATGCAGAGTTCATGAAGTACTTAATGGTATACAGAAATTTCTGAGATCATTGCTTTCTATGATGAAGGCTTTAATCGAAACATAATCTGATCATCTGTTATATTGATTCTTATCTATGATATGACAGATGAAGGTAACAATCGCTAATGAATCTTCCCTCCGCCTTGCCTCCAAAATCATCCGGGCAGTAAGCAGATAGTCCATCAAAACAGCCCACTAACAACTATTTATGATAGAATAAGTTTCATTCAAGGCATTCAATATGAAGGTGGCTACGTTATACAGCTTCAACGACATCCATATAGAAGACATCCCAATTCCAGAAGTAGGTCAGGGAAATGCACTCCTCAAGACTAAGGCCTCTGGCATTTGCTCTGGAGATGTCATGCCATGGTATATAGAGAAAAAAGCACCATTGGTTATTGGACATGAGCCAGCAGGTGAAATAATAGAAGTAGGCAAAGATGTCATGTCATTTAAACCTGGTGACAGAGTATTTGTTCATCACCATGCACCATGTTTTATGTGCAGGTATTGCAAGCGAGGAGATTACGTGCAGTGTGAAACATGGAAAAACACAAAGATAATCCCTGGAGGTATTTCAGAATATATCCTTATACCAGAGACAAACCTCAAAAATGATACTCTCGCATTACCTGATAGCTTATCTTATGAAGACGGCACATTGATAGAACCAACTGCATGCGTTGTAAAGGCTTTGAAAAGGGCTAATATAAGACATAGAGATATAGTCCTTATTATTGGTCTTGGTGTTATGGGACAATTAGATATACTTCTGGCAAGAACATATGGAGCAGATAAAATCATCGGTGCCGATATGGTTCCATTCAGGCTTGAAAAGGCGCAGGAATTCGGGGCTGATGAGGTTATTGATGTCTCAAAGGATAATCTAATTGACTGTCTTAAGGAACTAACAGATGGAGAAATGGCAGACCTTGTTATCGTTGGACCAAATAGTGTTGACGCAATGAGACAAGGTATATCTGCAGCTGGTGCTGGCGGCAAAGTTTTATTTTTTACGCCTGCCAAGCCAGATGAACAACTTACAATCGAACCGAATGACCTGTATTTCAGAGATATTAATATAATTACCAGCTATTCCTGTGGGCCTACAGACACTGCAGATGCACTTGAATTAATAGAGCAAAGAATTGTAAGAGCTGAAAAGCTCATTACACATAGGTTTCCGATAGAGGAGACGGCTGAGGCATTCAGGATAACAGCAGAGGCAAGGGATTCCCTGAAAAGTGTTATTGTGTTTGAGTGAATATGGTGAGGGATTATTCCGTCGCTCATCCTGTGATTGGGAAAAGAAACCAGACAAGCGAAATAAACCACTTATGGAAAATAAAACTAAGCTTTATCGGTATAAAGGCAACTTTTCCTGGCAGGGAATAAAGACAGGGAAATATAAGCCTGTAGGCAGCGATTGGTCTGATATTGTAAGACAGACATTGATTGGTAATCATGGCGAAACAACGAAATTTCACTTAAGGTATTTTGAGATTGCACCGAATGGATATAGTAGTTTTGAGATGCATAAACATGAGCATGTTGTCATTGGAATAAGAGGTAAAGGCATGTGTATTGTTAGAAAAAAGAAATACAAAATTGGCTTTCTTGATACATTATACATAAAACCGGATGCGCCTCACCAGTTGAGAAATCCGTTTGATAAGCCTTTTGGTTTCTTTTGCGTAGTTAATGCAAAAAGGGACAGGCCCAAGATCCTTAACGAACACTGACAGTTGAAAGCGATTGACTGATATCTCCGTTATAACAAATCCCCTTCCCTATTTGACAAAGTTTCATATTTCTTTTATTTTTAATGACTATAAATAAGTTTACAAACATTTCTGGGTTTATGGAGTTTATACTGTTTCATAGGTAAAAACCCGATAAACTCATCAAACAAGTGAGCTTTGTAAACTTAATCGGAGTCTGTTTTGAGGTTACCGGAATGGATAAAGGTAAAAAACCCTATGGGGCTTCACGGTACAAAGCGAATATTGAGAAGTTATGGACTCTCCACTGTTTGCGAAGAGGCAAGATGTCCGAATATGGGTGAATGCTTTTCCAGACCAACTGCAACCTTTATGATACTCGGTTCAAAATGCACAAGAAACTGCGGTTTTTGTTCTGTAAAATCTTCAATTCCAGAGCCACTCGACCCTGAAGAACCTAAAAGAGTTGCAATGGCTGCAAAAGAGATGGGAATGAGATATGTTGTCATCACCTCTGTAACTCGTGATGACCTTTCCGATGGTGGGGCAGGACATTTTGCAAAGACTGTTTATTCCGTCAGAAGATATCTGCCTGAAACAAAGGTAGAGATACTTACACCTGATTTTAAAGGGAATATAAATAGCCTTAATACGGTACTGAATTCAAGACCTGATGTGTTTAATCATAATGTCGAAACTGTTCCGAGGCTCTATCCTGTTGTCAGGCCACTCGCAGATTATAGGCAATCACTATGCATTTTAGAATACGTTAAGAAGACAGCTTTAGATATATATACAAAGTCAGGACTTATGCTCGGCCTCGGGGAACAAATAGATGAGGTTATTGATGTCTTGAGAGACCTGCGAAGCGCAGGTTGTGATATCATTACCATAGGCCAGTATCTCAGGCCTTCAAGATTTAATCTGCCCGTCATTGAATATATACGGCCAGAGATATTTGAAAGACTTCGTCTTACAGCTCTTTCTATTGGGTTTAAATATGTGGCTTCTGCTCCGCTTGTAAGGAGTTCAATGAACGCAGATGAGATGTATAATAAATGAGATGAAGGATTCCGAACGAGTCGGAATGACAGATTAAATCAATTGGAGTGTGACGACTATGTATGAGTTCAACAGAATTAAAAGGCTCCCACCGTATGTCTTCAGTATCGTTAATGCTTTTAAGATAGACGCAAGACACCGCGGGGAAGATATTATTGACTTAGGTATGGGGAATCCTGATGGTGCACCAGCAAAACACATTATAGATAAACTCTGTGAGGCTGCGCATAACATGAAAAACCATAGATATTCAGCATCGAAAGGAATAACCCAATTGAGAAATGCGATATGTGAATGGTATGCAAGGCGCTATCATGTCATCCTTGATCCTGAGATAGAAGCTGTTGTGACTATTGGCTCAAAAGAGGGCCTTTCTCATCTTGCACTTGCAACAATAAGCCCTGGCGATGTAGTAATGACACCTACCCCAGCTTATCCCATACATCCTTACAGCGTAATAATAGCGGGTGGTGAGGTGAGGAGTATACCGATTGGCAAGGGAATAGACTTCTTTGAGGAGATGGAAAATGCATATAAATCGTCATGGCCAAGACCAAAGATGCTTATTATAAACTTCCCTCACAACCCTACAACACAGGTCCTGGAGGGATTAGATTTTTTCAAAAAAGTAGTTGATTTTGCAAAGGAAAACAATATTATCGTTCTGCACGACCTGGCTTATGCAGATCTTGTCTTTGATGATTATAAAGCCCCAAGTTTCCTTCAGGTACCAGGGGCAAAAGATGTTGGAGTTGAGTTTTTCTCCATGACAAAGAGTTATTCAATGGCAGGATGGAGGGTTGGTTTCTGTGTAGGAAATCAGGATATTGTCGGAGCACTTATTAAGATAAAGAGTTACCTTGACTACGGAATGTTTCAGCCTATACAGATTGCAAGCATAGTAGCATTGAGAGGACCTCAGGCCTGCGTTGAGGAGATACGAAAGACATATGAATCGAGGCGTAATGCATTAATAAAGGGGCTTCACCAGGCCGGCTGGTACGTAGACCCACCAAAAGCAACAATGTTTGTATGGGCAGAGATACCGGATCGATTTAAGAAAATGGGTTCCCTTGAATTTACAAAGATGCTTATCCAAGAGGGAGGTGTTGCAGTATCCCCTGGTATTGGATTCGGTGAAGGTGGGGACAACTATGTAAGGTTTGCCCTTGTAGAAAATGAGCACAGGATAAGACAGGCAACAAAGGGTATAAGAAAGGTGATGAAAAAATGATAAACGTCGGAATCATAGGTTTTGGGATTGTAGGAAGTGGTACTGCAAAGGTTCTCCTTGAAAATAAGGATATTCTTAGGGAAAGACTTGGTTTTGAACTGAACCTCAAAAGGATTGCTGATCTCGACATAAAACGGGACAGAGGCATAAAGGTTCCTGAAGGAGTTCTTACAACAGATGTAAATGCCATCTTTAATGACCCGGATATTCAGATCGTCGTCGAACTCATAGGTGGTATCAGACCTGCGAAGGATTTCATCCTGAAGGCGATTGAAATGGGCAAACACGCTGTTACTGCAAATAAGGCGCTGCTTGCCACAGAAGGTGCTGATATATTTGCTGCCGCATATCAGGCAGGAGTCGAGATTGGATTTGAAGCATCTGTAGCAGGAGCCATTCCAATTATTAAGGTAATGAAGGAAGGTCTCGTTGCAAACAGGATAAAGGCAGTTTACGGCATAATCAATGGCACATCGAACTATATACTGACGAAGATGACAGAAGAGCATGTTGAGTTTTCAGAGTCGTTAAAAGAGGCACAAGCACTCGGATATGCCGAAGCTGATCCGACTCTGGATATAGAAGGGATTGATACTGCGCATAAACTTACAATCCTTTCGACACTTGCTTACGGGATCCCTCTCTCGTACAATTCCATATACATAGAAGGAATATCGAAGATTTCTTTGCAAGATATAGGTTTTGCATCTGAGCTGGGTTACAAAGTGAAACTGCTCGCCATCGCAAAAGAATCAGAAGGTGAAATAGAACTCAGGGTTCATCCGACAATGCTCCCAAAAGAGTATCTGATATCAAAGGTTGATGGCCCTTTCAATGCAATATACGTTGACGGAGACGCAACAGGCTCAACCTTATATTATGGTAGAGGTGCCGGCTCTATTCCAACAGGAAGTGCCGTAGTAAGTGATATTGCTGATATTGCAAGGAACATTCAAAAGAATGCCATAGGAAGAGTACCAACAATACCAACAATTTTCAGGAATGTCAGAATCAAAAAAATTGACGATGTGGTATCCAGGTACTATTTCAGGTTTTCTGCTCTTGACAGACCTGGTGTTCTTTCAAAGATTTCAGGGATACTTGGTAATTATAACATCAGTATTGCTTCAGTAATCCAAAAAGGCAGAAAGGTTGGCGAAGCAGTTCCACTTGTGGTTCTCACCCATGAAGCAAAGGAAAGGGATGTACAAAAGGCTATTGAAGAAATAGACAGATTACCTGTTGTTATGGGTAAAACAGTGTTTATCCGTGTTGAAGGAAGAGAAGAAAACTAAAAAGGAGTTCATAAGTAAGGTCACGTAGTATGTCATTCCCGCTTGTCGGGAATCTTTCTTTACGATTCCGAACAAGTCGGAAAGATTGCGGACAAGCCGCAATGACAGAAATCATTTAAGGATGTGGTTTTACTTATGGTCTTATTAAGGAAAAAATGGGTTCATGAAATTTACAGAAGACCAGCTCCAACGATACAGCAGACACATCATCCTGCCTGAGGTCGGAGAACAGGGACAGATAAAGATCTTAAAGGCAAAGGTTTTTATTGTGGGTGCTGGAGGCCTTGGTTCACCTGTTGGTTTTTATCTCTCAGCAGCAGGGGTTGGAAGAATTGCCTTGATTGACAATGATGAGGTCGATCTCAGTAATCTCCAGCGTCAGATAGCACATAATACCAAGACCATTGGAAAACCAAAGGTAGAATCTGCTAAGAATACCTTTGAATCCCTGAACCCTGATGTCCATATTATTCCTATCAAACAGAGGTTAACAAAACTTAATATTCTCGACCTGATTAAAGATTATGATATTGTTGTTGATTGTAGTGACAACTATGCAACGAGGTTTCTGGTAAACGATGCCTGTGTTATGGTAAAGAAACCATTGGTAACCGGTGCGATATTCAAATTTGAAGGGCAGTTAACGGTAGTTATACCCGGTGAGGGCCCGTGTTACAGATGTCTCTTTGAAGAACCCCCTCCCCCTGGTATCCTTCCTTCTCCCCAGGGTGTGGGACTCCTTGGTGTCATCCCTGGTGTAATAGGTACACTTCAGGCTGCAGAGGTATTAAAACTTATTGTTGGTACGGGGCATATACTTAAAGGTGAGTTACTCATTTACGATGCACTCAAACCATCCTTCAGAAAGGTAAAAATCCCCAAAAACCCTGATTGCCCTGTCTGTAGCAACCATCCAACGATCACAGAGCTTATAGATTATAGCTAAGAATAAGACCATAAGTAAGTTCACATTCCATAAAATGTTCTGTCATGCTGGCTTGTCCAGCATCTTTCTTCAAGAAGGATTCCAGACAAGCTGGAATGACAATCAATGTGGCATTACTTATGAACTCCTTAGCAAAATAAATAGCTCAACTTTCTCAGTTGTATTTTTTGTCGTCATTCCGTGCTTGACACGGAATCCAGGGTTTCCCGTGAAAACGGGAACCTATTTCCTCATAGTTCCCTGCTTTTGCAGGAACAAGTCTGGATTCCCACTTTTGTGGGAATGACATTTAATAAGGTAATGGACAGCTTATTTATCCATAGAGAACTCCTCGATGAAATAATCGCACACTGTAAAGAGACTTACCCATTCGAGGCATGTGGTATTCTTGCAGGAAAAGATAGGGTTGTAAAAAAAGTTTATCTAATGACAAATGTTGAGAAATCACGTTTCAGTTATATGCTGGATCCAAAAGAGCAGTTTATTGTCATGAAGGATTTGAGAGAGCAAGGACTTGAGATGACAGCTATCTTCCATTCTCATCCATATGCAGATGCTTATCCATCACCAAGAGACATAAAACTCGCCTTTTATGAAGATTCATTCTATTTGATAGTAAGCCTTATCCATGAAGAGCCTTTAATAAAGGCATTTGAAATAAAAGATGCAATAGTCAGAGAGGTAGAAATTATATCTATTTTGAAGTAAAATGTTTAATATTTTCTTCGCCTAAGGCTAACAGGAGGGAGGTGCAGGGATGGGGTATGTAAAAGGGCTAAAGTGCAGGGAATGCGGTAGAGAATATTCTGTTGAGCCTATATATGTCTGCGAGTTTTGTTTTGGTCCGCTTGAAGTAGTTTACGACTATAAAAGCATTAAGAAGGTACTTAAAAAAAAGGTAATCGAACAACGCGAAAAGAACCTGTGGAGATACAGGGAGCTATTACCAATAGATGGTGAACCTCAGGTAGGGTTAAATTCAGGATATACCCCCCTTTTGAAGGCTGATAACCTTGCAAAAGAACTACGGGTTAAGGAACTTTATTTAAAAGATGATACCGTTGCCCATCCTACCTTATCATTCAAGGATAGGGTTGTGGCAATTGCTCTCACAAAAGCAAAGGAATTCGGATTTGATACCGTTGCATGTGCTTCAACAGGGAACCTCGCTCATTCTGTTTCAGCACAAGGTGCAAAGTCAGGGTTTAAAAGATTCATATTTATCCCTGCAACGCTTGAAGCAAGCAAGATAGTTGCTTCACTCGTGTATGAGCCTAATCTGATTGCAGTCGATGGCAATTATGATGATGTAAACAGACTCTGCAGTGAGATAGCAAACAAATATAGATGGGCATTTGTAAATATAAACATACGGCCATTCTATGCAGAGGGTTCAAAGACACACGGTTTTGAGATTATAGAGCAGCTTGGATGGAAAACTCCTGATAATATTATCATCCCATGTGCAAGTGGCTCACTCCTAACAAAGGTATGGAAGAGCTTCAAGGAGTTCAAGGAAATAGGGATAATAAAAGATCTCAATACAAAGGTATATGCAGCACAGGCAACGGGTTGCTCCCCAATAACAACAGCAATAAAACAGGGCACCGATGTCATCAAACCCGTGAAGCCGAATACAATTGCTAAATCACTCGCTATAGGTAATCCGGCGGACGGCTTCTACGCCACTCAGGTTGTAAATGAGACAGGAGGTACAGGAGAAGATGTATCCGATCAGGAAATCATTGACGGCATAAAACTCCTTGCAAAGACTGAGGGCGTTTTTTCAGAGACTGCAGGTGGGGTTACTGTTGCAGTAACAAAAAAACTTATTGAGTTGGGTAAAATCGGAAGAGATGAAACTACTGTTATATGCATAACAGGAAATGGATTAAAAACCCAAGAGGCATTACATGGTCAGACTATTTCTCCGAATTATATAAAACCAAATATTGTTTCGTTCGAAGAGGTATTAGAAAAAATAAAGAGAGGAGGCGGATAGATGGCGGTGAAAGTAAGGATTCCAACACCACTTCAAAAGCTTACCGATGGGAAGGATGAAGTAGAAGGAGAGCCTGGTACCATTATCAGCCTGATCAACGATCTCGAGAAGAGATTTCCTGGAATAGGAGAGAGAATATCTGAAGGGGGTAGGATAAGAAGGTTTATAAATATTTACCTGAATGACGAAGATATAAGATTTCTCAAGAATGAGGAAACAGAGGTAAAGGATGGAGACGAGATTTCTATCATCCCGGCGATTGCAGGGGGGTAGTTAAGGAGGAGACGATGAAAAAGAGGGTTAAGCTAACCTTTCCACAGCATCTCATTAAAAAGCCTGTCATTTTTACAATGGCTAAGAAATATGATGTTATGCCAAACATAAGACGGGCAAGGGTAACGGAGACCGTAGGAGAGATGGTTCTTGAACTTGAGGGCGCAGAGGAAAAACTTGTGAAAGGGATACAGTCACTCAAGGATCAAGGAATCGATGTAGAACTTGTTGAAGGTGATGTCATAGAATAGTGAGGAGTGAATAATTAAATAAATGGCTTTCATTCCAGCACCAAATGTCATTCCTCCGCCTGAGGCGGATCGGGAATCCTTCTTTTGTTTATTCAGTGCATACAGACAGAACCAGAAAGATTCTGGAAAATATAGAATGACATCTTTAACTATTCGCTATTCACTAAATATGGAGAAATTATGGAGATAGGCGAGAGTAATAGTACGCGAATTGCATGGAGAGGTATCATTGAAGAATATAGAGAATTTCTTCCAGTTACTAAAAATACGCCTGTAATAAGCCTTAATGAGGGCAATACACCACTCATCAAAAGTCAGAATATTAAGAAAAAGCTCGGCCTTGATATTGAGCTATATTTCAAATTTGATGGTGCAAATCCAACCGGATCTTTTAAGGACAGAGGAATGACCCTTGCACTTTCAAAGGCCGTGGAGAAAGGAGCAAAAGCAGTAATCTGTGCTTCAACAGGTAATACATCAGCATCCGCTGCAGCATATGCTGCAAAAGCTGACATCAAGGCTATAGTTTTGATCCCGGAAGGCAAAATTGCCCTCGGGAAACTTGCACAGGCACTTGTATACGGCGCATATGTCCTTCAGGTAAAGGGAAACTTTGATGACGCATTAAACATAGTAAAGGCTCTTGTGGAAAAATATCCGATAACGCTGGTTAACTCTATAAATCCATTCAGGCTTGAAGGCCAGAAATCTGCTGCATTTGAGGTCTGTGACCAGCTTGGCTTTTCCCCTGAATATCATGCACTTCCTGTAGGGAATGCAGGGAATATTACTGCATACTGGAAAGGCTATAAGGAGTATAATAGTGCCAAAAGGATTCACTCCCTACCCGTGATGCTTGGTTTTCAAGCAGCAGGGGCTGCACCAATTGTCCTTGGCAGGCCCATAGAGAAACCTGAGACAATTGCTACAGCAATCAGGATTGGAAATCCTGCAAGCTGGAAAGCTGCGGTTGCAGCTCGTGATGAATCAGGTGGAAAAATCGATGCAGTAACTGACGAAGAAATACTGAACGCTTATAAACTTATTGCATCCTTAGAAGGGATTTTTTGTGAGCCTGCCTCAGCAGCCTCACTCGCCGGCGTGTTAAAATTATATAAAGAGAATTACTTCAAACATGGTGTCAGTGTTGTCTGTACACTTACGGGTAACGGTCTTAAGGATCCAGACACCGTCTTTAAAGTATCAAAGGAACCTTTAAAGGTGAGGGCTGATGTAAAGGCTGTTGAAAAGGTTTTAGAAGGCATCATATGAAATACGTTGTCATTATCGGTGATGGTATGGCAGATAGACCTATAGAAGAGCTTGGGGGCAAAACACCATTGCAGAAGGCGTTTAAACCAAATATGGATAGGCTTGTACACGAAGGAATATTGGGTAAGGTCAGGACTATACCGCAAGGGTTTCATCCTGGCTCAGACATAGCTAACCTGAACATTCTCGGCTATAACCCTGTAGAGTTTTATTCAGGGAGGGCTCCACTTGAAGCTGCCAGCATAGGAATCATACTAAAAAAAGATGATGTGGCGTATAGGTGCAACCTAGTCACCCTCAAATTTAACAGAGATAAGACAAGGGCTGTGATGGAGGATTACAGCAGTGGCCATATACCAACAGAAGAGGCAATGGAACTCATTCATGAAATTAACAGAAAAATTGGTACGGAGCAGATCATTTTCTATCCAGGTGTGAGTTACAGGCATATTATGGTCTGGTCTGCTGGTGCATTGGATATCGAATGCACTCCACCACATGATATTACAGGCAAAGATATTGCAGATTATCTTCCTGTTGGAGACGGGGAAGATATGTTGAGGAGTATGATGCTTAAATCAACAGACATCCTTGAAAGCCACCCTATTAACAGGGAAAGGTTTAAAAGAGGTGATAAAACTGCTAATAGTATCTGGCTATGGGGACAGGGAAAAAAGTTGAGTCTTCCGACTTTCAAAGAGAAATATTCACTCGCTGGTTCACTTGTTTCTGCTGTTGATCTCATGAGAGGGATTGGTATATATGCTGGATTTGAGATACTCGAAGTACCTGGTATTACAGGGTATCTGGATACAAACTATGTCGGTAAAGCAGAGGCATCTCTTAATGCCCTTAAAAAAGTTGACCTTGCCTATATTCATGTTGAGGCACCAGATGAGGCAGGCCATTCAGGTAATTATATGGATAAGATAAAGGCTATAGAGGATTTTGACGCACTTGTTGTAGGTACTGTCTTGAAAGGGATAGAATCCTTTGATGAGTACAGGATACTTCTTCTACCTGATCATGCAACGCCGATAGAGGTCAGAACCCACACAGATGAACCGGTGCCTTTTGTCATATACGATAGCCGCATGAAGAGGAAAAATGATGATATCGCATTTGATGAATTGATAACGGAGAGAGAAGACATATTAGTTTTTGAGGAAGGGTATAAGTTGATGGATTATTTCATTAAAGGGGAGTGACAGCACTAAAAATTTCATCCTGCCCGCAATAAGCTTATAACGTTTCCGTTGCAAAAGAAGCCTGAAAGGTTTGGACGTAAGTCTTTTGCAACGTATTATCTGTCGGTGCGGGCAAAAATAGATATAAAAATCTTTACCCAATTATATGTTACAGAGAATAGACAGCCATGGGAATTTTGCTCTCTATTTTTCTTCTACCACAAATACTGGATTCTATGGTCTTAAGAACATTAGCTGTATAATATTTAGTACCGCACTTTTTGCAGACACCCACTGGCACATTTTTGATGAGGACATACTTATCCCCAACTTTTCTGGGCAGATCAATTATTTTTTCAATAATTGGACCATTACAATATTCGCATTGCTCACCTTCCCAAAATCCCAATTTAATACCTCCTTTCACTTACCTTTGGGTTTATCTTCATAAACAGTTATTACTCGAACTTTCCCACTTCCCGTTATACGACATACAATGCCGATAGGCCGTCTGTCTAAAGAGATACCAGCTACTTCATACTTGCCTTCTTTGGGCCAAGTTCTACGAATTCTCCCATTCAAAATACCAGTTTCAACGTCATAGATATCAAACCCATCAATGCCCGCTTCATCATCAGCATGTTCTGTCAGGTAAAATAGCCCATTACGAACAAGTGCCTGAATTTGCCCTATCTTACTCAATCAGCATTTCCTTTCTATTGTTTTTTATTTTAGCATGTTATCTTCCGTTGCAGGCAGAATATTTTTTCGGTCTCATACTCAACTTGTCCCATGTCAAGGGCAGACCCCATCCTTTTCAATGCCTTGGAAAATTTTCCTTCCCCGCCCGCGCGATGAACAAATAACGTCTGAGGCCAAAAGAATTTGTGCAGCAAGTTAGGCGAAACACATCGAAGCCGTTTAGCCTCTGTTATCTGCCGTTGTCTTCAAATGATGTATCG
>Ga0315282_10008984_pt1 | contig 15993 bp, 15 predicted proteins | sample YL17G07_20_MG_FD_203693 | JGI IMG/M metagenome (GOLD analysis project Ga0315282, IMG submission 203693) | Sediment microbial communities from Yellowstone Lake, YNP, Wyoming, USA - YL17G07_20 | ecosystem: Environmental > Aquatic > Freshwater > Lake > Sediment | place: USA: Wyoming | collected...
ATTGCTCATTTCTTTTCGAATCCAGGCCATGGATATAATGGGAATATCCAAGCACTAGATCTACTTGGTACTTGGCGCAACTATAGACAAAAAACTATATACTATGATACGCTACTTTCGTTTGGATACGGAGATGGGGGAGGAGGACCAACATGTGAGATGCTAGAGATGTACAAAAGATTCAAGGACTTTCCAGGATACCCAAGATTAAAAATAGGAATGGTTGAAGAATTCTTTGAGAAAGTACCTAAAGAGAGGCTCCCCGTATGGGATGGAGAATTATACTTAGAATTACATAGGGGAACATATACGACACAATCAAGAGGCTTAATAGGTTAGCAGAACATCTTTTATATACAGCAGAAGTTTTAAGTACATTAGCCTACATTGTAGGAAAAGAATATCCTCAAGAAGAACTAACACATAACTGGGAAAAACTTCTTAGAAATCAGTTCCATGATATTCTGCCGGGATCCTCTATTAGAGAGGTTTATGAGGATGCTCAGAGAGAGTTAAAAGAGGTTAAGGAATCAACTGAGAAAGTCATAGAAAATACATTTAGAAGACTCTTTCCTAAGGTAGTAGAAGGAAAGAGAGGAATAATTATATTTAACCCAAACTCCTTCCCAAGGACACTACACTATATGGGGAACATTTTTGACTCCTATTTCAAGCTTCCGAATGGAAAGATAATCAAGGTTCAAAAACTTGCAGATGGTAGAGGTCTTATATATGATCCAGAAACAAAAGTACCACCGTTAGGATATATAGTGTTGTATAGTTCGGATAAATGTACAAAAAATGATAACGAAAGATTAAAGGTCACAGAAGACCTATTAGAAAATGAAAGAGTGAGGATCAGAATAGGTGAAGACGGAAGTATCATCTCTTTTTATGATAAAGAAGCAGATAGAGAGATATTCATTGGAAGAGGTAATCAACTTTGGGCTTATTTTGATAGAACTAGAGAAAGGGATGCATGGTTTCTTGAACCGGATTACCAGAAAAATGGAGAAGAACTTAAGGATATAGAATATATAAAGGCTATAGAAACAGGACCTTATAGAGGGGTAGTAGAGATAAAAAGGAGATACAGAAACTCTATTATTTTACAGAGATATATACTTTACCAAGACAGTAAAAGACTAGATATAGAGACAGAGATAGACTGGCATGAAAGACGTATATTACTAAAGGCTCTATTTCCATTTGATATTAGGAGTTCCTATGCTACATACGAAATTGCTTATGGCCATATACAGAGACCAACACATAGAAATACTAGTTGGGACTGGACTAAATTTGAAGTACCAGGACATAGATGGGTAGACTTCTCTGAAGGAGACTATGGAGTAAGTATACTAAACGATGGTAAATATGGATATGGCGCATCAGAGAGTACAATTACTCTTTCACTATTACGTTCACCAATTTATCCTGATTTCTTTGCAGATGAAGGCAGACATAGTTTTACCTATAGCATATTTACTCATCAAGGTGATTGGAGAAATGGGACAGTTCAGGAGGCTATAGCACTAAATACTCCGCTTATAGGAATGATTTTAAATCTTGACAGTACTATAAAAAATGAAAATTCACTTTTAGAGATTAGTAAGTCTAACATAATTCTAGGAGCAATGAAGAAAGCTGAAAATGATAATGGGATAATATTAAGGTTTTATGAAGCATATGGGGCTAGAGGGAAAGTTAAGATAAGATGCAATTTTAGGGTAAAGAGCGCCTTTGAAACAAACCTCCTAGAGGAGGAGTTACAAACACTCAAAATAGAAGATAATGCGATAGAATTGTACTTTAAACCTTATGAGATAAAAACTATAAAACTCCTCTAGGAGGTGAAGAAAAAGTATATATAAATACTATTTAATGCATCCAAAAGTAATTAAAAGATGGAGGAATATAGGAGCTGTTGAGCTTTTATGTAAGATCCCCAATATAGTGTTATTAGGGAACTAGTGATCATATACGATGCTTTAAAATTCAAAAAACCAGCGGATCTGTCAAGTTTTTCGAGGGTGTAAAATATGATGTGTAAACTTCCTAGAATACATTAAAGATAAGGATGGTATAAATTATGGGAACTGTAAGTAAGGAAATAAATAAAGAAGAACTTATAGATAGAAAGGCAGTAAGAGAATTTGTTGAAAAATATGGGATTCAAACCCTAGATGAAGTAGAAGATGTTGTTGAGCAGATGAAAAAGGTGATGATAGAAGAGATACTTAAGGGTGAAAAGGATTCTTTCCCAGGTTACTCTAAGTATGACTATATAGGGATAGACCTTGAATGAAAGAAGGATGTGTTAGGTTTATGAATGGCGGATATAGAGAATGCGATAAAGGTAGTCTTTCCAGATACAAAGGTGCATTTCCAAATGATGATGCACTATTTAAGAGTGTTTATCTAGCGGTAGTTTCGGTAACCAGGAAGTGGACGAGTAAGATAAAGGACTGGCCATTAATACTGGCTGAATTATCGATACATTTTGAAGATAGAATAGGAGGGTACCTATAATATGATACTAGGAGTTTACACTAGATTCTTGACAGACCCGAAAACCTCGGTCTACAGAACTTATAAGGTCTATTAAATCCCTTTTTACATGTTCTAGATGTAGTTTCATAGCCTCTTTTGCCCTGTTAGGATCTTTAGATGCAATTCCAGAGAGTATATCTGTATGTTCTTTTAGTGTTATCTCTAAGTCTCTTAAAGTCTTGCAATGTAGGGTTCTAATAGCCTGTATAGTATCTCCAATCCCCCTTAATATATTGATAAGCATCTTATTTTTAGAAATTTCTGTTATTTTCTCATGGAACTGGCGATCGAGTTCATAGCATTTATTCCAAGGTTTACGGTTAAAGGAAGCTTTGTATTTCTCTATCAGTCTCTTTAATTCTTCAATGTCCTCTTTACTAGCTTTTTGTGTTGCTTTTTCAACTGCTAATATTTCTAACTGTTCTCTTATATCGAATATATCCTCTAAGTACTCAAGAGAAAATTCAGAGACATAGAAACCTCTCCTAGGAATGTTATATATAAGTCCTTCAGATGTTAGTTGAGAAATTGCTTCCCTAACTGGTGTAGTGCTTACTCCAAGTTCTTTTGCTATTTCATCTATATCTATTTTAGAACCACTAGCATAAGTTTGATTAAGTATCTTTTCTCTTATAAAGTTATAGCATATCTCCCTTAGGCTAGGGTGCATTATACTATTGGTAACTTTCATTTATTTTCCCTCTCTCATTCTTTTTAACACTTTTTTTACTTTCTCCAATATATTATATATTCCGAGTCCATATTTATCTAAAAGCGCCTCATATTCTCCTGATTCAGTAAATGTATCTTCTATCCCTACTATCTCAATGGGGATGGAATATTTTTGAGATATTACTTCGGCTACAGCACTACCTAATCCACCTATTATATCATGCTCCTCTACTGTAACAATAGCTCCTGTCTTTAAAGCTGATTCTAGTATAAGAGATTTATCTATTGGTTTTATCGTATGAATCTCTACTATTCGAGTTGAGATACCTTCATTTTCTAAAATTTTACTAGCTTCTAGAACTCTTTCAATAAGAACTCCAGTTACTATTATAGTTACATCTTCCCCTTCTTTTAAAATTCTACCTTTTCCAAAATCTATAGGTGGAGGCTCAGAGATTAATTCTTTAACAGGATAGGCTTCTCCCCTTGATAGTCTTATAAAGACAGGTCCATCGTTTTTTATAGCTATCCTAAGTAATTCTTTTACTTCATCTGGCGCTCCAACTACTAATACATTCATATTAGGGATACTTCTCATTATAGATATATCAGTGATTGAGTGATGAGTAGGTCCATCATAGCTATCAGAGAGTCCTCCGTATGCTCCAGCAATCTTTACGTTTAGTCTTGGATAAGCTATAGAGGTCCTTATCTGATCTCCGCATCTTAAGGTGGCTAAAAAGCTAAATGTATTCACTATGGGTATTTTGCCTAATAGAGCTAAGCCAGCTGCTATCCCCATCATATTTGCTTCAGCTATACCAAGATTAAAAAATCTTTCGGGGAATTTCTTCGCAAAATAGAGAGTTCTTGTAGAGTTTGAGACATCCGCATCTAGTACTACAAGTCTCGGCTCTTCTAAGCCAAGTTCTACTAGAGCTTCCCCATAGGCTTCTCGTATAGACTTTTTCATATTAGCGTTCCTTCCTTCATTAGCTCTTCTAGAGCTTTTTCGTACTCTTCTCTATTCGGAGCTCTCCCATGCCATTTATGGGTATTCTCCATAAAAGATACTCCTTTACCCTTTATTGTATAAGCAATAATACAGATTGGTTTACTCTTGACCATTTCTGCATAATCTAAAGCCCTAATTATTTCTTCTATATTATGTCCATCTACTTCTAATACTTCCCAGCCGAAAGCTTCAATCTTAAGCCTTAGAGGTTCTAAAGGCATTATCTCTTCTGTATTACCATCTAATTGTACTTTGTTTCTATCACATATACAGATCAAATTATCGAGCTTATATTTACTTGCAGACATAAATGCTTCCCAGATTTGTCCCTCGTTTAATTCTCCATCACCTAATAGGGTACAAACTTTATAAGATTTTTTGTCTATGTATTTTGCCCCTAGCGCTATTCCTATGGCTACAGATAAACCTTGACCTAATGAACCTGTTGTCATCTCTACGCCGGGGGTCTTTCTCATATCTGGATGCCCCTGAAATCTGCCCCCTATTTTCCTTAAATTATTTACAAATTCTTCTTCAGAAAAAAATCCTCTTTTGGCTAAGGCAGCATAAAGCATAGGGGCAGCATGCCCTTTGGAAAGAATGAATCTGTCTCTATCTTCCCACAGTGGGTCCTTTGGATTTATCTTTAACTTGTGAAAGTATAGCACAGTTATTATTTCAGCACATGAGAAAGAACCCCCAATATGTCCTGATTGAGCATTGTATATTGCCTTTAGAGTGAGTATTCTCAATTCATTAGCAATCCTTTCTAGTTCTTTTATGCTCATCGTTGATTCCCCATAATACCTTTAAGAAACTTTATCCCTCTAGAGGCAGCTATTTCAGGATCAGGTTTTGGAAGAATTTCGAGAGTAATATAGCCATTGTAGTTTATCTGTTTTAGAGTATTTATAATACTAATAAAGTCTAAATGCCCATCACCTGGAGCATACCTATTGCTGTCAGCAAAATGAATATAAGAAATTCTGTTATTAGCCATTTTTAAACTTTCCTCGATATTCTTTTCTTCTATATTCATATGAAAAAGATCTGGCATAAGTCCTATATTATCAAATCCTAACTTATTGAATTGTTTAATTATTTCTAATCCTTCCTCTATGGTATTTATAAAATCTGTCTCATAGCGATTTATAGGTTCTATTATCAACTCAACCCTTTTCTCTTTTGCATATCCTAGTAATAGAGATACTGTATCTATAAATCTTTTCTTTACTGCTTCCCTTTCCCCCCCATTTACCATCCCTCTTACTCTTCCGATGTTTACTTTAGAGTTAAACTCCGAAGCAACATCTATAAGGGACTTCATAATTTCTATAGCTTTGTTTCTTATCTCGTCTTTTGGATGCGAAAGGGATACATTACATTCAGCGAAGACCCTTCCTGTAGATATAACTGGAAGTTCTAGTTTAAATACATTTAAGAGCTCTTTTAATTCTTTAATATCTATCTCTTCGCTACTAGCTAGAGCTAATTCTACCCCATCGTACCCAAGTCTAGATGCTTTTTCTAGGATAATTTCTAATTTATCTCTGAATACTACAAAAGCTAACGGAGAAGCCTTCTCAGGTGCTACTGCTAGACCTAACTTCAAAATATCTCACCCCTTATAAAATCAAGAAGTTCTGTGGCATTCTCTCTCCCTAAAAGTTCTAGAAATTTTGTTCTTTCTATTTTATCGGTAACTTCAGTGAGTTTTTCTAGATTTTTAATGCTTACACTAATAGCCCTCTGAGGATTCTCTCTAGAAGGATACAAGTCAAAAGAGCACCAGCCTTGATAGTTTAACTCTTTCAACCAGAAGAAAAACTCTATATATTCATATATGTGAACACTTCCTGCCATCATATCCCAGTCCCAGTCTCCCCAAGTGTCATTTAAATGAACGTGAAATAGCTTTCCCTCCTTAAGAAGGAGAGTAGCAGCTTCTGCTGGATTTTCTAATGCCATAATACTATGACCAAAATCTAATGTTCCCCCTGCGTTATTTCTGTCTATCTTTTCTATAAAGTATAAAAGTTTTCCTACATCTGAAATAAAACATCTGTTCCTAGGTTCTTTAAATTTATACTCTATAGAAATTTTTACCGAGGGATTATAATCTGCACATTCCTTGATAGCTTCTATAAGCGTTTCCCATTTTTTAAGATAGTTAATTTGAAGAGGATAATCATAGCCGTCAAGACCAGGCCACAAGTTTATCTTATAAACTCTGAGAATTACAGATAAGTCCATCGCATTCTTTATCCGCTTAATTACTTCTTCTCTTGTATTTCTATCTAGATTAGAAAGAGCTCCTTTTGCCCAGTTTGCTTCTCCAGAAATACTAGGAGAGATGAGGGAACATTCTAAATTGAGAGATGCCAATAGTCTTCTAATTTCTCCTAGATTTTCTTTATTTATCATCCCTGGGTAATGTAACTCTACAGCTTTTAATCCTTCTATTTGAGCAGCAGACTCGAGTCTCTTGTTAATTGGAAGGCTTTCTTGATATCCTCCTACAACAAACCTATCCATATTACCCCCGAAAGGGATAAGATTAGTCGACCACTTTTTATACATATCGTCTCCTCCTATTGACAAATATATAATATATTAGATATAATATGCCTAAAGTAACAAAAAGTCAATAAGATAAGGGAGAAAAGGTATTATGGAAGAGATTTTAGATAGACTGTTCGATAAAGTATTAGGTTGTTTAATTGGAGGAATCATAGGAGATGCGATGGGGAGTCCAGCAGAGGGGAAAGGTTATTTAGAGATATCGGAAAAATATGGAGAAATAAATGATTTTTCTGGTGTAGGAACTGACGATTCAGCTCTAAAGCATATCCTTTGTAATACCATTATAAAAACAGAAGGATATCCTACAGCAGATACCTGGGCAGAAGAGTGGCTTAATCAGGAAGATTTGTTTCTAAAAACAAGGCTATTCTATATCCCAGTAATGAATGCTTTTTGGAAGATAAGAGCTGAAGGTGTTCCTCCAAGAGAAGCAGGGAAAGGCAATATGGCTAGTAGTAGCTCTGCCATGTGTATTTCTCCGATGGGAATTATAAATACAGGAAATCCAAGGCAAGCTGTTTTAGAAACTTATGAAGTGGCAAGCTTAATTCATCATAATTTTTGTAGGGATGCTGCATGTGTAATAGCAGCAGCAGTAGCAGAAGCTTTTAGTCCAGAAGCATCTGTAGATTCCATTATAAAATCTGCTATAGAATATTTACCTTCAAAAAGTGCTGTTATTATAAAAAAATCTATAGAAGATGTACTAAAGCTTGCTCAAGAAGCTCAAGAGTATAACATCTTTAGAGAAAGATACTACAGGAAATGTCTTATACCAAGCAGATCAATCCCGGATGCTAGAGAAACTGTCCCAGTAGCTTTGTCTCTTTTCTATCTTGCGGATGGTGACCCTAGAAAGTCAGTTATATTTGGAGCTAACTTTGGAAGAGATGCAGATACTATAGCATCCATGACTGGTTCTATTGCTGGAGCATTTAAGGGGGCTTCTAATTTCCCGAGAGAGTGGCTCGATAAGATAGAAGCTGAAAGCCCAATCTCTCAGAAAGAGTTAGCAGAAAAATTAACTAAGATAACTGTGAATCGTCTTATCTCTAGTAAAAAGCTTGCCGAAAGAATCTTAGATAAGGGGGTGGGATAGAGAGAAGATCCTATACGTACAAAGTTTAAAAGGTAGTATGGGAAATTTGTTGTCAGAATTATTAATAGGAGGTGTTTCTAAAAGTGAAAAGATTTTTTAGTGTATTGAGCATGTTGCTAGTTGTCTTTATTGGCATATCAAGTTTTGGTTTAGCAGCTGAGCAAAAAGTGATAAAATTTGCTTATGAAGGCGAGTGGATGTTAGAATTCTTTAAGTGGTATACCCAGAAAAACCCAGATATTAAAATTGAAGCTTCCCCAATAAGTTTGGCAGATATGGATAGTGGAGCTCTACAATTAGCTCTGGCTGGAGGGACTGGTCCAGATATAATGCAGATAGATGCTGCACCCGGAAGAATGGGGATGCTTGCTATAGCAGGACTTCTATATCCCCTTGACGAATTTTATACAAAATATGGATGGGATAAGAAATTCTTCCCTTGGACCTTAAAATCAGTTACATATAATGGAAAAAGGTTCGGAGTTCCAAGTGAAGTAGAATACATAGGCCCATTCTACAACAAGAATATCTTTAAAAAGGCAGGTTTAAATATTCCTAAAACTTATGATGATTTTAAGATCTTACTCTCTAAATTAAAATCCTTAGGGTATATACCTATAATTCAAGGAACAAGAGATCCTGCACCTAGAGGACATATATACGCTAATTTCATAGAAGCTTCAGCAGGTAAAATAAGGGTAGAAAGACTCCTATATGGTAATGGCAGATGGGATTCGCCAGAATTTAATCTAGGAGCTAAAGAACTTCAAGAACTAGTTAGAAATGATTTAGTATATAAAGAATGTAATTCTCTAACATATGGAGAATCAAATAACCTTTTATGGACAGAAAAGGCGGCTATGACAGTTACAGGCACATGGATATTATACGAATATCTAAAAGAACATTCCAAGATGGATTTTGGTTTCTTCATATTGCCCCCTATAAGTAAAGATGTCCCTGGCAGATTTACAGGAGGACTTGGCTCTGGGTATTCAATTTCAGCCAAAGCAAAATATCCAGAAGAATGTGCCAAACTCCTTGATACTTTATTTAATACACTAGAAGGGCAAAAAATGATGTTGACTCTAGGAAGAGTCATTCCTCCTGTTCCTATTCTTGATTTTTCTAAGGTAAAGAAAGATCTTCACCCGCTTCAAACTGATGTAATTCAAAAGCTGAAAGACCCTAAAGGTATAGGGTACAACCTAAGCGTCTACATACCCACTACTGTTAAGAATGTCTACTATGAAAACATTCAAGGGCTTCTGGGGTTAATGATTTCACCAGAAGAGTGTAATAGGAATATTCAAAAAGAATGGGAAAAAGCAAAAGCATCTGGGCTTATTCTTAAGTAGAATACCTAAAAGGGGAGGAGTAGATTACTCTTTAAAAGTACTCCTCCCCTCTAAAGGAGGCAAAAAGTAGTGGAGCTAAATATAAAGAGAAAATTACACAAATTAAATCTGTGGGCATATCTATTTATTCTACCAGCTTTAATTTTCTATTCAGTGTTTACACTTAGACCATTAGTTCAGAGCATAATCCTTAGTTTTTATGACTGGGATGGTTTTAATCCTATTAAGAATTTTATAGGCTTTACTAATTACAAAGAAGCATTCTCTGACCCTATATTAGGATTAGCCCTTTTTAATAATATAAAGTGGGTTATTATTTCTCTTATCTTATCTCTAGGGACCGCCCTCCTTCTTGCAGTTTTAATATCTAGATGTACTATCGCACAGTCTTTCTTTAGGAGTGTTCTTTTTTCCCCTAATATGCTCTCGCCTATGATTACAGCTCTAATTTGGGGTAGAATCTACGATCCCCTAATAGGCTTGATAAATACTCTGTTGAAAACTATAGGCTATGGATATCTAGCAAAAGGATGGTTAGGGAGTCCAGAATGGGCTCTTATTGCTGTCTGTATAGCTAACAGTTGGAGAGCTTATGGGTATTACATGGTCTTATATCTAGCCGGACTACAAAGTGTCGATCCTACACTTTATGATGCTGCTAAAGTAGACGGAGCGAACGGATGGCAAGAATTTTTGTATGTTACACTCCCTTCTATCCGTTCTACCACTACATTAGTACTTTCCTTAGCTTTAATTAATTCTCTTATAACATTTGACATGGTATGGGGAATGACACAAGGAGGTCCTTTCCATCGAAGCGAGGTTCTTTCTACATTAGTATACAAAACAGCATTTGCTTCGAATAGGGTAGGATATGGTTGTGCTCTAAGTTTAATGCAAGCCATATTAATCTTCACAATAACTATACTATTTATAAGAATTAGAGAGAGGAGTGAAGGCTAAAATGAGAATTGTATTTAGTGTTCTTTTAATTTATACACTTATAGCCTTAATCCCTTTTTCTTGGGTGATACTCAACAGTTTTAAGAATAACACAGAGATTTTTAACAATCCCTTTGGATTTCCTAAGCAATTCCTTTTTAATAATTATACTGAAGCATGGACTACAGGAAAGTTAATGCAATATATGAGAAATAGCTTCATTATAGCGATACCTACAACTTTAGGGACTTTAGCAGTTTCTTCTTTGGCAGGATACGCTTTTGGCAGGATAAAATTTTGGGGCAATAATTTGGTTTTTTCTATATTTCTATTTGGGCTTATGATTCCTTTTGAAGCTATAGTGATTCCTCTTTACTTTATTTTAAAAGGGTTAGGACTCCTAGAAAGTTACGCTGGAGTAATAATACCTGGAATCGGTGGTCCTTTCGGTATATTCCTTATGAGAAATTTCTTTCGACAGATACCTTTAGAACTCTCAGATTCGGCTAGAATTGATGGATGCGGAGAGTTCAGGATATTCCTCTACATAATGTTGCCCTTGGCAAAACCTGCCTTGGGTGCTTTAGCCATATTCAGTTTTATGGGTAACTGGAATAGTTTTCTCTTTCCATATATAGTCTTAACAAATGATGCTAAACGACCATTACAAGTAGGGCTACTAAATTTCCAGCAGAGATACTATACTGATTATCGATTACTCTTTTCTGCTATAGTATTAAGCATGATCCCTGTTATTTTCCTATATATTTTGTTTCATCGACAGTTTATTCAGGGAATTGCAAGTGGTGCTTTGAAAGAGTAGCGTGTCTTGATATATAAGACAAGGTAAATTTATAGAGGTTACAACCCTTAGATAGGGTTAAGAGTTAAGTAACTGCACCTTGAAAAGTGAATATAGGGATAAAAAGTACAATTAGCTACTAAGAGACCTTTCTTGTAGTCTCTTTTATACTTTATATCTAAGCTTTCAATAACCTTAAGTTTAAGCTGCCTCTTCAGCCCAACTATTAAGATGCCCAACTATGCCAAGCTTCCTAAAGTCTATCCAGGCATCTAGATGTATGTTTATACATATAAGAGCTACTCTCCATACCCACTGTTTCCTACTGTAAACTCTGGCCTCCTCTAACTCGTAGTCTATTAATATACGTTTAATACATCTTTCAACTGAAGACCGATACTTACTATAGATATTGCTCCATAATTCAGACCCTCTTGGTGGAGTAGTAAATAATCTAAGATTATCCTTAGGATAAGTATAGACATCTCCACTTTATTCTACAACGGTCCTTGTTATATCCCCAGTTAACCATTAGTAAGCCAAGAGGGCAGACAGGTCTGCCATAACTATCAACATTAGTTAATCTTTCTTTCTTAGTATTCTTAGGGTTCAGGTCTATGATAGGAGTTAGTCCATAGAACTTACAGAGTCTATAAGTAGCGGTATTGTCATGGGCAGAATCAGCAATAAAATAGCTGAAATGATGTTTTGGATAGATAGTTTTTAGTTGGGATAGAGCTATTACAGCACTAACACTATCGTGTCTATTGGCTTGAGGTAGTATAAAGTGTAAGGGTAGGTCATAACGACTATTATTAGTGCTAACAGTGTAGAGGGTATAACCAAAGAAGTAGCTTTTATGATAGCTATCCCAACCCCATCTAGCAGAAGGGTCAGAAAAACGTCTCTTACACTTACAGTGCTTGATGTTCTTCTTAGAACAGTCACAGCCTTTTTACCATAGGGATTAGCAGGGGATTCAATTGGAGCGCCATCACTAGCTATCTTAGCATTAGGTTCAATCAATCCCATCTTAATAGAAGGTTTAACTGCGACTTCAGAGAAGAGTAGAGAGATGACTCTTTGAGGGCCAAGAGAGACCTTTCTACCGTTAGTAATTCTATCTACGATATTTCTGACGACATTGAGATGTTTAGGAGGAAGTTTCTCTTGCTTATTAGAGGGTTTTTTAGGCTTACTATGAGGGACCATAACATTACTAGGTTCATTGCTAGATAGCCAGAATCTATCTAAGAAGTCGTAGAAGGTACCCACACCTGGGACATCGTCAGGGTCAAAGCCGCAGATAATGGCAAGGACTTTATCAGACCTAAGTTTTTTGACCCATTTAGTGATGCTATAGATTCTAAGATAAACCATAGCAACAAGGGAGCGTAGGATTTCAGCTTGATATTTAGTAGGTCTACCAGTACTAGAGTAGTAAGAGGATAGGATATTATAAGCTGAGTCTAGATTAAGGTAGAAGAGTTTATCTATAAGACAAGAGTATTCTTCAATCCTATCTCTATATAAATGTAAGAGCCTTTTGAGTGAACTAAGGAGATTTTTTTGGTATAATGAATGCGGGATCCAATGTTGAGTTTTTAGCATAGTTATCGCCTCCTTGTCCTAGAGTTTTAGTTCTAGGATAAGGAGGCAAAGGGGTAAAGGTCAAGAGGGTTGGGCTGTGGGGGTGAGATATAGTAAGGCTATAGATGGAAGTGAGGCTACAAGAGGCTTGAGAGTTTCCGAGAGTCTACAAAAATAAAGAGGAGGGATGTTTATGCTTAAATTTTTCAGATTCTTTTTTGTGTTTTTAATCATTATGACTTTAGTCTTAGGTCTAGTGTCCTATACATTTTCTCAGGAAAAGACTAAAGGGGTAAAAGTATACAATAGTCCTAGCGAATATCAGAAAGCTACAGGGAAGAGAATTACCAAGTATAGTGAATCTCCGATGCTAGCTGAACTGGTTAATGCTAAAAAGTTACCACCTGTGGAGGAAAGGCTCCCAAAGAATCCTGTAGTAGTAGAACCACTAGAAGAGATAGGGCAGTATGGAGGAACCTGGAATATAGCGGTAACTGGTAGACACTATGCCCTTTTATCCTATCTTGGTGGTCGTATAGCAGATATGGACCTATTTCAGTATGATTTTGGTGGGACAAAATTATTGCCAAATCTAGTAGATAGATGGAAAGTCTCTAGGGATGCTAAAACATATACTATCCATTTTAGAGAAGGATTAAAATGGTCGGATGGAGAATCGTTTACTACCGATGACATTATGTTCTGGTATAAAGAGGTTCTAACTAATAAAGAGCTTACCCCTACTCTCCCTGGTTGGATGAGGATGGGAGACAAGGTTATAGAGATAAATCAGATAGATAAATACACTGTAGAATTCAAACTACCAAGTTCAAATGGAGTGTTTTTATACAATATTCAGGGCTCTTTTCCTCTACTACCAAAGCATTATCTAAAGCAATTTCATCCTAACTATACCCCAGTAGATAAGCTAAATGAGATGGTTAAAAAGGCAGGATTTGAAGCTTGGCATCAACTTTTCTGGGATAGGGCTAATGGTACTTACTACACCAATCCCGAATGCCCAGTCCTTAGAATGTGGAAAGTTGTATCTATTACACCAAGCAGGGTAGTAGCGGAGAGAAATCCATACTATTGGAAGGTAGATACAGAAGGTAATCAGTTACCTTACATAGATAAGGTAGTTATAGATATAGTATCAAATGCAGAAGTGGTTTTAATGAAGGCTATAGCTGGGGAACTTTCGCTACAGACGTTCCATCTATCGCTTGCCAATTATCCTTTGTTAAAAGAGGGAGAGAAGAAGGGTGGATACAGAGTTTTACTCTGGCCATCTACTGGTGCGGATGCGGTTCTTATGATAAACCATACCTCTAATGAAGATCCAGTTATAGCTAAACTCTTAAATGATGTTAGATTCAAGAGAGCACTATCGCTAGCAATAAATAGAGATGAAATTAACCAACTGTATGCTCTTGGTTTGGCTAGAGCAACTCAGTATGCACCTTCGACTGTGGATCCGGTATATGAGAAGAGGTTTGAATCAGCTTATGCGAAGTATGACCCAGCTTCTGCTAATAAGATACTAGATACTATGGGGCTAAATAAGAGAGATAAGGATGGATATAGATTACGTCCTGATGGAAAGAGACTTTCGATCTCTGTTCTGGTAGCAACAGATTGGCCTATGCACTCTGATATATGTGAGATGCTGAGAAAATATTGGAAGGATATAGGTATAGAACTACTTATACAACCGACAAGTTTTGAATTAAGAAGTCAGAGAGTAGCTGGTAACGCTTATCAAATTGTCATTTGGAAGATAGATGTGCTATTCTATCCTCACTATATAAATTTAGCACGTGGAGCTATGAGTGCTTTTAGTGAGGGACCAGATGCTGTTGGTCCTCTATGGAGAAATTATGAACTTTCTGGTGGTAAAAGTGGTGTAAAGCCTTCAGACGATTGGTTTAAAGCAAAAGAATATCTAGAAAGAGCAGCCGCTTCTCCAAGTGAGAGGGAAAGAATTTTATATGCTAAGAAAATGTGGGACCTCTATACTAAGAATCTTTGGAGTATCGGAGTATTACAGCAATTGCCTATACCCATCGTAGTAAAAAATAATTTTAGAAATGTTCCTAATGGACTGCCAAATAGCTGGACGATAAGAACTCCTGTAAATGGCTCAGTAGAACAGTTCTTTATAAAACAGTAATAGGTAATAGGTGACGTGTGATGAGTAGAATATTACTCGTTACTCGTCACCCTTACTATTCTAAAGAGGTACAAGATGCATACTTTATCTAGTAGAGAAAGGCTTACTAGATTATTTAGAAGGGAAGATCTTGATAGGGTTCCCATATGGTTACTCTTTCCCTACCATTCTATAGGTTGTTATGTTGATGTATACAGAATTCCCTGTTATAGACCCGTCTTAGATGCAGTAGAAAGGTATGGCATAGATATATTTGATAGGAGAAACTTTGATACCGGCTTTTGTTTTTCTGTCTCCACTAAAATAGAGAGGATTCAAGAGCATATCTTGGAAAGAGATAGGATAATAGTAAAGGATAAGATAATCTACAAAGATATCATCTTAGAGCAGGAGAGAGTTATAGCGAATGGAAGAAGTAAGATTACTAAACCTATTGTACAAGAGATATCAGATTTAGAAAAGATATTGAATCTTCCCTACGAGCCTCCCCCCCCAGATTTAACTAGATTTTTTAGAGAAAAGGAAGAGTTGGGGGATAAAGGTTTAATGATGGTAGATATTGGTGACCCTCTAGGGGTCTTGTACCACCTATGTGATATAGAGCAATTTTGTGTTTGGTCACTCCAAGAGAGGGAGAAACTCATCCATTTTTTAGATGTAATCTATGAGAGAGTGCTAGATATATATCGATATCTATTAGAAAACAATGTTGGTCCTATTTACTTCATAGTTGGAGCAGAATTTGCAGGTCCTCCCATTGTATCCCCAGCATACTTCAATGAGCTCTGTGCTAGGTATGTAAAGAGGATAGTTGATATAATAAGAAGCTATGGAATGTGGTCTATAGTCCACTATCATGGAAATTTAAAGAAAATACTTGAAGGGGTAAAGTATATAAATCCAGATGGTTTACATACTATTGAGGCTCCACCTGTTGGAGATTGTACTATACTTGAGGCAAGAGAGATTTTAGGTAATATGATTCTTATAGGTAATATCCAGTATGATGACCTTGCTAGTCTAGAAGAGTGGGAAATTAGGGAAATGGTAAGGAAGGTATTAGAAGAAGGAAAAACTGGAAGATTTATCCTTTCCCCTACTGCTGGACCTTACCAATCCTGTATAACCGATAGGATGCAAAAGAATTATATAGCCTTTATAGAAGCTGGTTTAGAGTTTGGAAAATTATAAGTGGAGGGTTCATCT
>Ga0315282_10008985_pt1 | contig 15992 bp, 8 predicted proteins | sample YL17G07_20_MG_FD_203693 | JGI IMG/M metagenome (GOLD analysis project Ga0315282, IMG submission 203693) | Sediment microbial communities from Yellowstone Lake, YNP, Wyoming, USA - YL17G07_20 | ecosystem: Environmental > Aquatic > Freshwater > Lake > Sediment | place: USA: Wyoming | collected...
GGCCGGATGCGCTCCAGCTTGTCGCGGATCTCCCGCGACAGCCCGGCTATCGCCCGGTAGTCGAAATCCGGCGGAATGCGCCGGGCCTCGGCCTTCCGCAGGCGCTCGATCTGGCGCTGCTGCTGAGCCAGGTAGCCCTCGTACTTCACCTCGGTCTCGGCGCACTGCATCTCCATCCGCGACAGCGGCTCGCCGAGCGCGCGCTCCACCAGCCCGGCCATCACCTCGATGCCGATTTCCGGGCGCTTCAACAACTGCGCCAGCGTGGCCCGCTCGCCCGCCCCGTTCAGCTTGGCAAAGATGCCCGCGCAGGCCTCGTCGTTCGGGTCGGCGCGCAGCTCCCCGAGCAGCGCCATGGTGCGGGCGATGCGCTCCTGCTTGGCCAGGAATTGGCGGTAATGCTGCTCGCCGATGAGCCCCACGCGGCGCCCGATGGGCGTCAGCCGCCGGTCGGCATTATCGATGCGGAGATGCAGCCGGAACTCGGCCCGCGACGTAAACATGCGGTAGGGCTCGTTGGTGCCCTTGTTCACCAGGTCGTCGATGAGGACGCCGGTGTAAGCCTGGCTGCGGTCCAGCACCACTGCTTCCCGCCCCGCGAGCTTCAGCCCGGCGTTGATGCCCGCCATGATCCCCTGGCAGGCCGCTTCCTCGTAACCGGAAGTCCCGTTAATCTGCCCGGCGAGGAACAGGCCGGAAATCCTCTTTGTCTCCAGCGTCGGGTACAGCTCGGTGGGATCGACGGAATCGTACTCGATGGCGTATCCGGGCCGGATCATTTCGGCGTTCTCCAGCCCCGGGATGGAATGCACCACGGCCGCCTGCACGTCGATGGGCATGCTGGTGGACATGCCGTTGACGTACACCTCGTGGGTGTCCAGGCCCTCGGGCTCGAGAAAAATCTGGTGCCGCTCCTTGTCCGGGAACTTCACGATCTTGTCTTCGATCGAAGGGCAGTAGCGCGGCCCGATGCCCTGAATCCGGCCGCTGTAGAGCGGCGAGCGCCGGATGTTTTCCGAAAGGATGCGGTGCGTTTCGGGGGTGGTGAAGGCGATGTGGCAGCAGACCTGCTCGCGCGTGATGGCCGCGGTGCGAAAGGAAAACGGCACCGGCTCGGGATCGCCCGGCTGCGGCTGGAAGCGGCTCCAGTCGATGGTGCGGCCGTCCAGGCGCGGCGGAGTGCCCGTCTTGAGCCGCACGGTGCGGAAGCCCAGACGCTTGAGGTCCTCGCCGAGCAGCTCCGAGGGCGGCTCACCGCTGCGCCCCGCCGCGTAGGTGGATTCTCCGACGTGAATCAGGCCATTGAGGAACGTGCCGGTGGTGAGAATCACGGCCTGGGCGCGGAACAGCCGGCCGTCGCGCAGCCGCACCCCGCGGATGGCCTTCTGTGGTCCAAGGTCCAAGGTCCGAGGTCCAAGGTCACCCGGGCCCCGACTTTGGACTTTGGACCTTGGACCTTGGACTTCTTCGACGATCAGGCCGGCGACTTCGGCCTGCCGGATCTTCAGGTTGGGCTCCGACTCGAGCACCTGCCGCATGCGGATGCGGTACTGCTTCTTGTCGCATTGGGCGCGCGGCGACCACACGGCCGGGCCGCGGCTGGTGTTGAGCAACCGGAACTGGATGCCGACCGCGTCGGTCACCTCGCCCATCACCCCGCCCAGCGCGTCCACCTCCCGCACTAGGTGCCCCTTGGCGATGCCGCCCACCGCCGGGTTGCAGGACATCTGCGCGATCAGGTCCAGGTTGAGCGTCGAGAGCGCGGTCTTCAGCCCCATCCGGGAAGCGGCCATGGCGGCCTCGCAGCCGGCATGCCCGGCCCCCACCACCACCACGTCGTAGGTTTCGCTGAGGCCCTCCATCCCCTAGCCCTTACTGCTGAGTGGCGGCCGCCCCGGTTTCCGGGCTGTAGATGACCACTTGATTCCGGCCCTCGTGCTTGGCGAGATACAGGGCGCGGTCGGAAGAATCCAACAGGTACTCAAAAGGCCCCTTGGTGATGAGTTCCGTTCCCGAAATGCCGACGCTGATGGTGACGTTGGCGGTGACGTTGCCCAGGGTGAAGGGCTCACGCTCCACCGCCACGCGGATCCGCTCGCCCACCACCTGGGCGGTTCGAATGTCGGTGCTGGGCGCCACCAACACGAATTCCTCGCCCCCGTATCGCGCCAGCAGGTCCGATTTCCGCGTGTTGTTCCGGAACCGCTCGGCAAGCATCTTCAGCACATAGTCGCCGAAGATGTGCCCGTAGTGATCGTTGACGGACTTGAAGTAATCCAGGTCGAGCATCAGGCAGCTCATCGGCAGGCCGTAGCGGCGCGATTCTTCCAGGAAGTGCTGAACCACGGTGAAGAAGTGATGGCGGTTGTAAAGGCCGGTGACCTGATCGGTGACCGCAAGCTGCTCCAGGCGCGCGTAGGCATCTTCGAGCTCGCGCTGCTTCTTCTCCAGCGCGATATTGAGCTGGGTGATTTCGCCCAGCAGTTCCAAGTCGGGAGTCTTGTCGCGGCCGACGCCGGCCACCAGCTGCATCTCCTCCAGGTTCATCCGGCAGAACAGGTAATGGACCGGGTGGACCTTGCCATCAGAGGTGTAATGATACAGTTCCACCTGGCGGGAGCCGGCCTCCAGTTCGCTGAGTGCGTGCAGCCCGCGCGGAACCGAGGAGGGATCCACCAGTGAGAAAAACTGCATGTTGGCCGGCTCCCTCCCCTCCAGGAATGCATTGCGAAAGGCCTTGTTCGCGAACACCAAGCGGTTTTGCAGGTCCAGGACGACCAGGTAGTCGCTGGCGGCGTTGACGAACGCCATCGTCAGAGCTTCGGGTGCGAGCACGGTTCTCCTCCCGGGGGAATGGCTGGCCGTTAGGGATGGCTGATTCCCCACCCCGCTATCTCGGTATCGTGCAGTTCAGCAGATGCCTATACCGCGACTCTGGATGCCAAACAAGAGAGCTGAGGGCCGCCGGTACCAGGTACTAGTGTAGTGTCCCGTAGCTATCTTTACAACGATGGCAATGTCGGTTTGCGGATTGCGCATTTCGAGCACGTGCGCTTGAAATCCGCAAGCCGTAATTCCCAGGCCGTAAAACCCCCTGCCCCCCGCCCTCTGCCGTTATACTGGCTCCAGATGAACTTTGCATGCATTGAGGAGGCCATTGAGGAAATCCGCGCGGGGCGGATGATCGTGGTCGTGGACGACGAGGACCGCGAGAACGAGGGCGACCTGACCATGGCCGCCGAGAAGGTGACGCCGGAGGCCATCAACTTCATGGCCAGGCACGGCCGCGGCCTCATCTGCCTGGCCATGACCGAGGAGCGGCTGGACTACCTGCGTCTGCCGCTCATGGTTTCCAAGAACACTTCCCCATTCGGCACGGCGTTCTGCGAGTCGATCGACGCGCGGGAGGGGGTGACCACGGGGATTTCGGCGCACGACCGCGCCGCCACCATCCTGAAAGCCATCGCACCGGGCACCGAGCCCTCGGACCTGACCCGCCCCGGCCACGTCTTCCCGCTGCAGGCGCGGCGCGGCGGCGTGCTGGTACGCGCCGGGCAAACCGAGGCCGCCGTGGACCTGGCGCGCCTGGCCGGGCTGATTCCCGCCGGCGTCATCTGCGAGGTCATGAACGACGACGGCAGCATGGCCCGCGTTCCGCAGCTCATCGAGTTCTGCCGCCGGCACAGCCTGAAAATGGTCACCGTCGCCGACCTGGTGCGCTACCGGCTGCGCCACGAGCGCTCGGTACGCCGCGTCGGCGAGGCCGCCGTCCCGACCCGCCACGGCGAGTTCCGCATGATCGCCTACGAATCGGAGATCAACGGCGAAGGCCACGTAGCGCTGGTGCTGGGAGACGTGGCAGCGTCCGACGAGGTGCTGGTGCGGGTGCATTCCCGCTGCCTGGCCGGCGACGTGTTCGGCTCCACCGCTTGCGGCTGCGCCGAGCTGATCGATGCCGCGCTGGAGCGCATCGCGCAGGAAGGCCGCGGCGTCCTGCTGTACCTGCACAATACCCGCCACGGGTTCCGGGTGGAGGCTGCCGGCCGTCCCGCCCTCGTTTTCCACGGCCGCGAATTCCGCGAGCCGAACGAGGCGGCCCACCAGCGGCGCATCCAGCACGAGTCCGGCATCGGCGCCCAGATCCTCTCCGACCTGAACCTGCACAACATCCGCCTGCTTACCAACCACCCGCGCAAGGTGGCGGCGCTAGAAGGCTACGGTATCCGCATCATCGAGCAAGTTCCGCTGAAAGTTGCAAGGGTCGCGCGCTCAAGAGACCTGGGACCTGAGTCCTGAGACTGCCCCCCGGCGACTGCTCGTTGCTCGCGCTCTCATCCCTTATGCCAAGTCTCGGGTCCCAGGTCCCAGGTCTCAAGTCAGTTCTTTGAGTCTTGGTGCCTTTGTGGTGAAAATAGAGGTGCATGAAAATCGGAATCACCTGTTACCCGACGTATGGCGGCAGCGGCGTGGTGGCCGCCGAGCTGGGGCTGGAACTGGCGGCGCGCGGCCACCAGGTGCACTTCATCTCCTACGCGCGGCCCATCCGGCTGGACGTCTCGGCCACGCCGGGAGCCGCCGCCAACATCCACTATCACGAGGTGGAGGTCACCACCTATCCGCTGTTCACTTATCCGCCGTACACGCTGGCGCTGGCCTCGCGGATGGCCGAGGTGGCAGAGGCCGAACACCTGGACCTGCTCCACGTCCACTACGCCATCCCGCACTCGGTGAGCGCTTACTTGGCCCGCGCGATGATGGCCGGCCCGCGCAACGGCCGCCGCCTGCCCTTCGTCACCACGCTGCACGGCACCGACATCACGCTGGTGGGCGGCGACCATTCCTACCTGCCCATTACCCGCTTCGCCATCGAACAGAGTGACGGGGTGACGGCCATCAGCCGGTACCTGCGCGAGACCACCATTCGCGAGTTCGACATTGCCCGCGACATCCGCGTCATCTACAACTTCGTCAACTGCGAGTTGTACCGGCCCCAACGCGACCCGGCCGAGCGCGCCCGGCTGGCGCCCGACGGCGAGCCGCTGATCGCCCACCTCTCAAATTTCCGTCCCGTCAAGCGCATCAGCGACGTGGTGGAAGCCTTCGCCATCGTCCGCGGCGAAATGAAGGCGCGGCTGGTGATGATCGGGGAAGGCCCGGAGCGCGGCAACGCCGAATACGTGGCCCGCAAGATGGGCGTCGAGCACGACGTGCTCTTTCTCGGCACGCAGGACAACGTCCACCGGCTGCTGCCGCTGATGGACGTGCTGCTGCTGCCCAGCCGCACCGAATCGTTCGGCCTGGCGGCGCTGGAAGCCATGGCCTGCGGCGCCATCCCGATCGCCACCCGGGTGGGCGGCCTCCCGGAAGTGATTACCGACGGTGTGGATGGGTTCCTGACCGAGGTGGGGGACGTTCAGAGCATGGCTCAGCGCATCCTGCGGCTGCTGCGCGAGCCCAAGCTGCGCAAGGAAATGGCCGAATCCGCCCGTTTCACCGCCGAAACCCGCTTTTGCTCCACGCTCATCATCCCGCAATACGAAGAGTATTACCGCCGCATCCTGGCGTAGGTTTTCACCACAAAGGCCCGAAGAACACAAAGAAACACAAAGTACCACTCTTCGTGGTTCTTCGTGCCCTTTGGGCTTTGTGGTGAAACACGCTCAAGCCCGCTCCAGGCAGCGGATGGCCCTGGGGAAGAAATCCGGGCTTCCGAAATTGCCGGACTTGAGCGCCAGGCGCAGGTCTGGCCCGCCGATGGCGCGCACGGCCGGAACGCCGGGATCGAGGATGGCAGTCACCTCGACGGCGCGGATGCCGAGGGCGTCGATGACGGCCCCGGCCGTCTCGCCGCCGGCAATGACCAGGCGCTCGACGCCCTCGGCGGCGAAGCGCCGTGCCAGTTCGCCAAATGCGGCTTCGATGGCGCGCGGAAGAGCCGCGGCCTGTTCCGCGGAGAGGCCCCGGCGGGTTTGCTCGCGCGCCTGGTGGTCCGCCGAGGCCACAACGGCGGCGACGCCCGCCTCCATCACCTCAGGTCGCAACCGCCCATACAGGCGGTCCAGCTCGGCCCCGGCCTCGCCTTGCACCAGCCGCGCCACATCCATCGCTTCGCAGCGGCAGCCGCAAGCCCGCAGCTCCTCGACCTGGCGCAGCGTTGATGCCGCACAACTGCCCGAAAGCACGAGGACCGGCGTGGTGCCGCCAGCGTTCGAAACAGAGCCGCGCTCCGAGTAGAATGGTGAGCGGTCGCCGACTGCTTGCACAGCCTGAAGGCTGTGCCACTCGCCCAGCCATCCTCTGCTTCTCCACACCGCCGGCAAGCACATGGGCAAGGCGCTGCTGCCGGTGATCAGCCGCAGATCGACGCATGCCTCGGCGATAGCGGCCACATCGGCGTCGCTCACCGCGTCCACCAGCACGATTTCAACCCCGCTCCGGCGCGCCCGCTCGATTTCCGCAGCCAGCCGCCCGCCGCCCGTCTGCACGGTCCCGAGCGGGATCAGCCCGACGCGGCGGCCGGTCTGCGCCCGCAGCAGTCGCACCACGCTGGAATCGGTCATCGGCGTGACCGGGTGGTGGCGCATGTGTGACTCGGAAAGAAGCTGTGGGCCCACGAACAGGTGCCCCAGGTACTGCGTGCGCTCGTTGACCGGCAGCGCCGGCACGGCCACGGTGAAATCGATCCCCATGCGGCTCATCAGGGCGTCGATGACCGGGCCGATGTTTCCCTCGGGCGTGGAGTCGAACGTCGAGCAGTATTTGAAATGAATCTGCCGCGGCTCGAGCCGCTCGATCAGGTCGAGCGCCTCGATCGATTGCCGCCGGGCCTCGGCCGCGGGATTGGATCGCGATTTCAGGCAAATAACCGCCGCCTGGTATCGGCCGCGCAACTCCTCAATGAAACCGGGTTCCTGGAGGCCGAACACCTGCACCGTGCGGACGCCGCCCTCACTCACCATGGCGGCGACATCCGAGCCGCCCGTGTAGTCGTCGGCAATCACGCCCAGCAGACAGTCAACAGCCATCGGTATCGATCTTAGCAAGTGTTGTTGAACCACCAGGGCACAAAGCACACAAAGATCACGAAGGTTTCTCTTCGTCATTCTTTGTGGTTCTTTGTGTTCTTTGTGCCTTTGTGGTGAACGACGGCGCGGATTATCGCGGCGGGGCGGGGGCCCGCGCCACCTTCCCCTGATACGCCTCCTCGATGGACACCCCGTTGTCTTCGAGCGTCAGGCCCAGCGCCCGCTGCAACGCCACCTGCGCCTTTCCGCATGCGCCCCGGGCGGCCACCTCGGTGGAGCGCGCCTGCGCCAGAAAGCTCTGGTATTGGGTAATCAGGAAGGTGGTGGAAATGCCGACCCCGTACCGCTTCTCTTCGCTCGCCAGCGACTGCTCCTGCAGTTTGCGGGTCTGCACCGCCGCTTCGTAGGCCGCGCGCGTGCGCTCCACGGCGATCACCGCGTTCTCGACCTCCAGCCGGACTTGGTTTTCCAGTTGCTGGCGGCGGATCTGCGACTGGCGAAGCTGCAACTGGTCGCGCGCGTAATCGGCCTCCGCAACACGGTTGCGGAGCGGCAGGCTGAGCTGGATCCCGAGGCCGTAGGTGGGGTAATTGCGCCTCAGGGTCTGCTCAATCGCCAGGCCGAAGCCGCCAAGGAACACGGGCGCGGCGGTCGATCCGAACACGCCCCCGGTGGTGGCCAGCGGATTGACCTGGCCGGCGAGCCCGCTGTTTTGCGCCGTGGCCACAAGGTCCACTTCCGGCCGCAGTAGGTTTCGTGAGCCCTCCAGGCTGATTTCGGAATTCTCGATCTGCAGGCCGGCGGCCGCCAGGTCGGGCCGGTTCTTGAAGGCCTCGGCGACCAGGTCCTGGATGGGCCGGGGTTTCTCGGGTTCCGGCGGGGGAACCGTATCGGTGGTGGCAATGCGGGCCTCGCGGACGGCCGGGTCGGCCGTGCCGCGCCGCGTGAGCACCGTCTTCAGGATCAGTTCCTGCTCGCGGGCCAAGGCCTGGGAGTTGATCAGGTCCTCGCGCGCGGCTCCCACCTGCGCCTGCGCCCGCACCACCTCGATCTCTGCCAGCGTGCCGGCCTTGAACTGGGCCTCGTTGTCGGCCTGCAGCTTCTGTGCCAGGGCCAGCGTTTGCTCCTTCACCCTCACGTCTTCGTTCAAACTCACCAGGTCGTAGTACAGCCGGATCACGCCGGAAACGGTGCTGATCACCTGCTGGCGAAAGACCAAGTCCGACACCTTCCGGTTATTGTTGGCGATGCGGATGAAGCGCCGGTTCATCTTGATCCCGTAACCCCGAAACAGCGGCTGGACCAGCGTCAGGCCCAGGCTCGCGGTGGTAAAGGGGTTCACGCTGCTGCGCACGGAATTGGTTTCCTGCGAGTTGGCGGTGTAGGCCAAACTTAACTGGGTGCCGGTGCTGAATCCTTTCTGCACGCCGGCGTTCTGCAGCACGATGCGGCTGATCAAGGTGTTTGCGCCGGTAATAATGGGGTTGGACTGGGGCGTGGTCTGGTGCGTGCCGCTAAGCTGTCCGATCAGGGTGGCGTCGAAAACAGGGACGGGCGGGCCGCTGGACTGCGGCGTCGTCCCGGTGATCGACAGGCTGGCCTGCGGGGAAACGACGACCGCCAGGTCGCTGATGTTGGCCGGCACCGAGCTGGAGAAAGCGAACGAAGCGGCGGCGGCGTTCAACAGCGGGCTGTTGGGCCCGCCGATGCCCGCCGGCGTTTCCCCCACCGACAGGGCGACGCCGCGCACCTGGCCGCCTCCCTGGGTCCGCAACACGTCCGTGTCGGCGATGGCCGGCCCGTAGCGCTGTGACTCGATGTCCAGGTTGTTTTCCAGCGCCAGGGCGACGGCATCCTGCAACGAAAGGTAAAGCCGGCCGCCGCGGATCAGCGACTCGATCCGGCCGGAATTCTGAAGCTGCACCGGAGCGATGGTCCTGGCTCGGTAATCCAGCCATCCGCTCGACAATACAGCGCTGTGGCCCGGGATTGCGGAAGGCGCCTGCCCGTTGAGGACCAGCGTGCCGCACAACACCGCGCCCAGCGTAAGCGCCAGCACCAATCTCTTGTTCATCATTGACCTCACCCGTTTCGGCAGCTCCGATTCAAAGGATCAATTGAACCACCAAGGCACCAGGGCACCAAGAAAATCTTGCTTGGTGGCTTTGTGCCTTGGGGGCGGACCTCAAGCTGCAAGGCTGGCGGCTTCCCCTCCGCTATGCCAGAATAAGTGAGTACATACTCAGGTCGTCCAAACGGCTGCCGGAGCAAGTCATTGAAGAGCAGGTGAGCATGAGAGCGAGTCGGAAGCAGGGAATTGTCCTGTGGTGCGGCCTGTTGGCCGTGCTGTTGTGGACCGCGGCGTGTTCGAGAAAAGAGACGGGGCCGCCGCGGCAGCCGGCCGCCCCGGTGACGGTGGCGACAGTCGCGCAGCGGGACGTGCCCGTCCAGTTGCGTGCCATCGGGACCGTCGAGGCCGTCTCCACCATCACCGTGAAAACGATGATCGGCGGCGAGATCACCGCCGTTCATTTCAAAGAAGGCCAGGACGTGACCAGGGGCCAGTCGCTGTTTGAAATCGACCGGCGGCCCTACGATGCGGCGCTGGCGCAGGCCCAGGCTACGCTGGCCCGCGACGCCGCCCAGGCGCAGCAGGCCAAGGCCAACGAGGCCCGCGACCTGGCCAACATGAAGAACGCGCAACTGGACACCACCCGCTACGCGGACCTGCTGCGGCAGGGCGTGGTCTCCCAGCAGCAGTCCGACCAGGCCCGCACCAATTCCGAAGCCCTGCAGGCGGCAGTGGAGGCCGACCGGGCCGCGTATCAGAACGCGCAGGCAGCGATGGAGGCCGATCGCGCCGCTATCGACAATGCCAGAGTGAATCTGAGCTACTGCTCGATCCGTTCGCCCATCGACGGCCGCACCGGCGCTCTTCAGGCCTTCCAGGGCAACGTGGTGAAGTCGAACGACACGGTCCTGCTCACCATCACCCAGGTCGCCCCCATCTATGTCACCTTCTCGGTGCCGCAGCAATACCTGGGTGAGGTCAAGCGCTCCATGGCGGCCGGCCGGCCGAAAGTGACGGCCATCATCAGCAAGGACGAGGCCGACCCCGAGGAAGGGGCGCTCAGTTTCGTGGACAACGCCGTCGATACCACCACCGGTACCATCAAGCTGAAAGGAACGTTCCCGAACCTGAGCCGGCGGCTCTGGCCGGGGCAATTTGTGGATGTGTTCCTGACGCTGACCACGCGCCCCAACGCCGTGCTGGTGCCCAGCGAGGCGGTGCAGGCCGGGCAGGCGGGCCAGTATGTGTTCGTGGTCAAGGCCGACAACACCGCCGAGTCGCGCAATGTGGTGACCGGGATCAGCTACAAGGGCCAGACGATAATCGAGAAGGGGCTGCAGCCAGGTGAGCGCGTCATCACCGACGGGCAGCTTCGCGTGCTGCCAGGAGGCAAGGTCATCATCAAAGGCGCGGGCGGCCCCGGCGGTTCGGCCCCGGGCGGTTCGGCCCCGGTCAAGGAAGCGCGGTCATGAACATCGCGGAGCTCTTCATTCGACGGCCGGTCATGACCACGCTGGTCATGCTGGCCATCCTTCTGTTCGGCATCCTGGGCTACCGGGCCCTGCCGGTGAGCGACCTGCCGAACGTCGATTTCCCGACCATCCTGGTGAGCGCCACGCTGCCGGGCGCCAGCCCGGAAACCATGGCCTCGTCGGTGGCCCTGCCGCTGGAGAAGCAGTTTTCGACGATCGCCGGCATCGATTCGATGAACTCGACGAGCCTGCTGGGCGGTACCAGCATTACCATCCAGTTCACGCTGGACCGGGACATCGACGCCGCGGCCCAGGACGTGAATGCGGCCATCTCGCAGTCCCTCCGGCAGTTGCCGCGCGACATGCCCGCGCCGCCCGCCTACCGCAAGGTGAACCCGGCCGACCAGCCGATTTTGTACCTGGCGGTCAGTTCCCCAACGCTGCCTCTCTCGGCCGTGGACGAATACGCCGAGACCATCATGGCGCAGCGCATCTCGATGGTGCCGGGCGTGGCCCAGGTGCAGGTCTACGGTGCGCAGAAGTACGCCGTGCGCGTGCAGGTCGATCCCAAGGAGCTGGCCTCCCGCGGCCTGGGTATCGACGAAGTGAACCAGGCCGTGCAGAGCGGCAACGTCAATCTGCCCACCGGCACGCTGTGGGGCAAGGACCAGGCGCTGACGGTGCAGGCTAATGGCCAGTTGACGGACGCGGCCGCCTATCGCCCCTTGGTCGTGGCCTGGCGTAAGGGCTCCCCGGTGCGCCTGGGCGATATCGCCAGGATCATCGACAGCGTCGAGAATGACAAGGTGGCGAGCTGGTTCACCGGCGTGCGGGCCATGGTGCTGGCCATCCAGCGCCAGCCGGGCACCAACACCGTCGAGGTAGTGGATTCCATCAAGGCGTTGCTGCCCACGCTGCGCCAGCAGATCCCGCCCTCCGTCGATATTGGCACGCTGTACGACCGCTCGAACTCGATCCGCGACTCGGTCGGCGACGTTAAATTCACCCTGCTGCTGGCCATCTGCCTGGTGGTGCTGGTCATCTTCCTGTTTTTGCGGAACGCTTCGGCCACCATCATCCCAGCCCTGGCGCTGCCCTTCTCCATCGTCGCCACCTTCGCCGTCATGTACCTGCTGGGTTACAGCGTGGACAACTTCTCGATGATGGCCCTGACGCTGTGTGTCGGCTTCGTGGTCGACGACGCCATCGTCATGCTGGAGAACATCGTGCGGCACATGGAGCGCGGCGAAGGGGTGCTGGAGGCTTCGCTGCGGGGCTCGCGCGAGATCGGCTTCACCATTCTCTCCATGACCCTGTCGCTGGCCGCCGTCTTCCTGCCGGTGCTGTTCATGGGCGGCATTTTGGGACGGCTGCTGCACGAATTCGCGGTCACCATCGGCGCGGCCATCCTGGTCTCCGGCTTCGTCTCGCTCAGCCTGACGCCCATGCTGTGCAGCCGCTTCCTGAAGCCGCCCAGCGAGGTGCACCACGGCCGCGCCTACCAGGCTTCAGAGCGGGTCTTCGACGGGATGCGGCGCGGCTACGACTTGAGTCTGCAATGGGTGCTGAAGCACCGGCTGGGCACGATGGCGGTGGCCGGCATCATCCTGGTGGCCACCGGCTACCTGTTCGTGGCCATCCCCAAGGGCTTCCTGCCTAGCGAGGACACCAACCAGGTCTTCGCCTTTACCGAGGCCGCGCAGGGGGTCTCGTTCCAGGCCATGAAGGAGCACCAGCAGAAAGTGGCCGAGATCGTGCGCCAGGATTCGAACGTGGTGGCCTTCATGTCCAGCATCGGCGGCGGCGGTCCCACCAGCTCGGCCGTCAATACCGGCCGCATGTTCATTCGCCTGAAACCGCGCGCCGAGCGGAAGCTGAACGCTGACGGGGTGATCGAGGAGTTGCGGCCCAAGCTCTCCGTGGTGCCCGGCATGCGCGTGTTCATGCAGAACCTGCCGCCCATCCGCATCGGCGGCCAGTTGACCAAGAGCCAGTACCAGTTCACGCTGCAATCGCCGGACACCGACGAGTTGTACGCCGGTTCCGAAAAACTGGAAGCCAGGCTGCGCACCCTGCCCCTGCTGCAGGACGTGGCCACCGACCTGCAGATCAAGAACCCGGAGGTCACCGTGGAGGTGGACCGGGACAAGGCTTCCGCGCTGGGCGTCAGCGCGCAGCAGGTGGAGGACGCGCTGTACACGGCCTACGGCTCCCGCCAGATTTCCACCATCTACGCGCCCAACAACGAGTACCAGGTGATCATGGAGGTCCAGCCGCAATACCAGATGGACCAGGAGGCCATGTCGCTGCTTTACATCCGGTCGAAGAACGGGCAACTGGTGCCGCTGTCGGCGGTGTCCCGAATCGTGCCCGACATGGGGCCGCTGACCGTCAACCACCTGGGCCAGATTCCCTCGGTCACGTTGTCGTTCAACCTCCGCCCCGGGGCCGCGCTGGGCGACGCGGTGGCGGCCGTGGACCAGGCGGCGCGCGAGACCCTGCCCGCCACCATCACCACCAGCTTCCAGGGCACCGCGCAGGCCTTTGAAAGCTCCTTCCGCGGCCTCGGACTGCTGCTGGTGATGGCGATCCTGGTGATCTACATCGTGCTGGGCGTGCTGTATGAGAGCTTCATCCACCCCATCACCATTCTCTCGGGGTTGCCCTCGGCGGGCTTCGGCGCCCTGCTGACGCTGATGATCTTCCGCATCGAGCTGAACATCTACGCCTTCGTGGGAGTCATCATGCTGGTGGGCATCGTGAAGAAGAACGCCATCATGATGATTGACTTCGCCTTGGCGGCGCAGCGCAAGGAAGGCAAGCCGCCGATGGAGGCCATCTATGAAGGCTGCCTGGTCCGCTTCCGGCCCATCATGATGACCTCCATGTCGGCGCTGATGGGCACGCTGCCGATCGCGCTGGGGTTCGGCGCCGGCGCCGAGGCGCGGCGCCCGCTGGGCATCGCCGTGGTGGGCGGCCTGGTGTTCTCGCAGGTGGTCACCCTCTACCTGACGCCGGTCTTCTACACCTACATGGAATCGTTCCACGAGTGGTTCACGGGGCGGCGGTCCCGCCGTGATGCCCCCGCCGCCGAGCCGCTCCTCGAGGAAGCGCCCGTCCCCGCTGACTGAGAAAGCAACAGAGCCGCTGCGGTCGCCGGAACGCTTCACACCCGCTTGTCGCGCCTGTCGCGCACGGGGTACAATCGGACCCTCGGACGGGCGCCACACGGCGCGCTGGTCCGGTATTTTCTGTGAGAGGGCCCGGCTCCAAGCGGGTCCGACACGAGGTGAGCCTTATGAGCGATCCGTTCTCCCGCAGAGAGTTTCTGAAGAAATCGGGCGCCGGCGCGGGGCTGGCCGGCATGACCGGCCCGGCCGTGTTGCGCTCGCTGGGCGCCAGTGAGCGGATCAACGTCGGCTGCATCGGGCTGGGCATCCGCGGCGAGTACCTGCTCAAGTTCGCTCTTCAGATACCGAAGGTGAGAGTGGCCGGCCTGTGCGACGCCTACGACGGTTACATCGCGCGCGCCAAAGCCGACATGGAAAAAGCCGGCCAACCCGGCTCCCAGGCCGAAGTGTTTCCCGACTACCGGGCGCTGCTCGGCAGCAAGAAGATCGACGCCGTGATCATCGCCACACCCGAGCACTGGCATCACCGGATGGGGCTGGACGCGATCGACGCGGGCAAGGACATGTACCTGGAAAAGGCGCTGGCGCATACCATTAAGGAAGGCGACGAACTGGTGAAGGCCGCGGGCGCCAACCCGAAGCTGGTAATCCAGGTCGGCACACAGAACCGCAGCAACCCGATTTACCTGAAGGCCCGCGAAATCTACCAGTCGGGGCAGCTTGGCAAAGTGAAAGCCGTCCGCGCGTTCTGGTATCGGAACTCCCTGCCCGCCGATCCGGCCTGGCGCTACGCCATCCCGGCGGATGCTTCGCCCTCGACCTGCCGCTGGGAGCAGTTCCTCGGCCCGGCGGCGAAGCGCCCTTTCGACCCCAAGCGCATGTTCCAGTGGCGCCTCTACTGGGATTACTCCCAAGGCATCGCCACCGACCTGATGACGCACCAGCTCGACATCATTCACTACATTACCGGCGAGACCGCACCCAAGACCATCGTCGCCAACGGCGGCATCTATAGCTGGCCGGACGGCCGCGAGGTGCCCGACAATTGGCACACCATTTTCCAATACGGCAACGAGCCCGATGGCTTCATGGTGCAGTATTCCTCCATGTTCTCCAACTCCAAGTTTCAGTACGGCGAGCAGTTCCTGGGCAGTGAAGGCACGCTGGAATGCTTGGAACGCAAGACGCTCCTCTACACGCCGGAAGCGGTCTACGCGAAGAAGTATCCCGAGCGCAAGCCCATCACCATGAACGCCGCCGACCTGAACCCGAAAGACTCGGTGCTGCTGCACCTGGAGAACTGGGCCGAATGTGTAGCCAACCGGGACCCGAAAACCACTTGCCCGGTCCCGGTGGCCGAGACCGCGGCGACGCCCTGCCATTTGGCGATCGATTCGTTCCGGGCTCACCGGCAGGTGACCTGGAACGCGGCCGCGCGCAAGGCGGCCCTGGCGTAGTGTCGGTCCAAGGTCCAGGGTCCCAGGTCCAAGGTCCGACCTCGGGCCCGTGCAGTTTTTGGGGAGTTATCTGACATTTGCGTTCAAACCGCCAGAGCCAGAGGGCCAAGACGCTCGACTTTGGACCTTGGACTTTGGACTTTCAGCGAGGTGAAGTATGAAACTCGGAATTCTCACCGCTTTACTCGGACAGTTCACCCTGGATGACGTCATCACCAAGGTGAAGAAGCTGGGTGTCTCCACCCTCGAGCTGGGCACCGGAAACTATCCCGGCGACCCGCACTGCAAGCTGTCGATGCTGACCGACGACCAGGCGCGCCGCGACTTCCAGCAGAAGCTGAAAGACAACGGCATCACCATCAGCGCGCTGAGCTGCCACGGCAACTCGCTGCACCCGGTGAAGGAGATTCGCGAGAAGTTCATCGAGACCAGTCGCCAGACCATCCTGCTGGCGGAAAAACTGGGGATCGATACGGTGATTGACTTCTCGGGCTGCCCCGGCGACTGCGAAGGCGCCCGCTATCCGAACTGGGTCACCTGCCCCTGGCCGCCCGATTTCACCGAATTGCTGAAGTGGCAGTGGGAAGAGAAGGTGGCGCCGTTCTGGAGCGCGCATGCCAAGTTCGCGCGCGACCACGGCGTGAAAATCGGCATCGAGATGCACCCGGGCTTCGTCGTCTATTCGCCGGAGACCATGCTGAGGCTGCGCAAGGCGGCGGGGGACAACGTGGGGGCCAACTTCGATCCCAGCCACCTGTTCTGGCAGGGGATCGACCCCATCCAGGCGGTTCGCGAGCTGGCCGGGGCCATCTACCACGTGCACGCCAAGGACACCA
>Ga0315282_10008986_pt1 | contig 15992 bp, 13 predicted proteins | sample YL17G07_20_MG_FD_203693 | JGI IMG/M metagenome (GOLD analysis project Ga0315282, IMG submission 203693) | Sediment microbial communities from Yellowstone Lake, YNP, Wyoming, USA - YL17G07_20 | ecosystem: Environmental > Aquatic > Freshwater > Lake > Sediment | place: USA: Wyoming | collected...
CGTCTAATCTTCTTTGGGATCTGAGTGAGTGAAATGAACCCCATCCCAGGGATGGTCGGATCTTTCCCCGTAGAATCACTTCCACACCATGGGATCAAGGGTTTTTCCCGATAATAGGATAAGGCGAACTCAACGCATCCAACGTCAGCAACAGGAATACTAAGCTGTTCAATCAGATCTTTCAGTCCTTTAGTATTGCCCTCATTGAGAAAGCTGATGAAGGAGTTGAACAGCCTGAGGTCATTGGGGTTCCTTTTGAAACTATCCTGCATGTTGAAGGATTCCACATGCGTAATCGCGTTATGATGAACGAGAACCGTCTCGATGGCTTTCTTCAGACTCCCTTCAAGCGGATGAATGTAAACGACATTGCCACCTGTTGCCACGAGGGCTGGGAGGATCTCTTCTTCGCTTCGGAAAGAAGAGTCATAGTCCTCACGGGTGCTACCGTCGATGAATTTTTCTCTCAGCCCAACAGGGCTCAACGTGGTATAAGTCTTGCGAAGCTCCTTGTATTGGGCTTCCACAATATCGAATTCAAGATCTGAAAGTTCCTTCTTGTGATATCGGTACTTTGCGAGCTCATATTGAGCTTTCGCGAGGAGGACTCGTTTGAAGAAGATCGGCCTGAGCTTTGTAAACAAAAGCTCGCCCAGATGGATTCTCGATGCTTGGCCACTCAACACAATGGTTTGAAGATCATCCCAGTGCAAGGCCTCACAGAACTCTGGATTCCCTTGACTGTAGCCCTCGTTGATTTTAGGAAGATGCTCCTGATTGAAGGTCTCAAGCATATGGCTTACGGTCTGTCTTCTTCGGTCGGCGTTTTCATTGAGACCCGCGACAAAGGAAGCGAGGTCCTTCTCATGGTCCTTAATAAACTCGATCAAATCACAGGGGTCCTCAAAATAGGGCGGAACATACATGTAGTGACGTCGGTTCCATCTTTGTCCTACGCTAAACTCAATGCCAATCTGAGCCTTAACTCCCAAAATCAGGCCGGCATCATAGGTCTCTCTGATGATTCTTTCATCCCCCAGTGTGTAGTGGGAGAGGATCACCTCAGATATTCCTTTTATGAAGGCGTCCAAAACCACTTGGGAAGGTGTTTTCCGGCCTTCTGAGACGTTATCATGGACATGGGAGTCCCATCCCATCCTCAAGTCTTTGAGCGGTTTGCCGCTGTCTGGAACCTCAATCAGGTAGAAGCTTTTGCATAGTCTCCGGATGACGTGCTCATCTCCGTAGGACGCCAGGCTGAAGTCTGAGAGGAGTTCAAGTTGTTTTCTTCGATTATTACGGCTTTTGATCGCTTCCTTCATGAGGTCGGTTTGGACCCGTGCCGTATTCAAAGGTAGTCGGGTGGTCTTGGCATGGAGGGATTGTCGGGCGAGATTTTTTAGGGCGAAAAGCCGTTCTTCGTAATGATCCGAATCCAAGTTCTTGGCAATCTGAATGTAGGATTCGGCGATCGAGAGCCTCCGTCTATGGAGCTCCCGGAAAAATCCTCCGGGATGCGAGATGAGCGGTGTCCGGGGCACTTTGGGAGTCTCATCCATCTTTCGATTCAGGATGTCACAAAACTCCCTGACCTCTGAAGGAAAACTCAATCCCTCGGTTAGATTTTTCTCGAATTTCGAGGGACCCCTTAGAACTGGTTTCCAGAATGGCACGTTTTTCCTACTTCCTTCTTTGGGGATGGCCTATAACTAACATGAAAAAAAAAGGTTTTCCACAATCCGTGGGAAACCCTAGATTCCCTGAAATCTCGGCTCAGTAAGCATTATCTCAGTAGTTTCGATACCTGTTCGTTACCGGGAGCCTTCGGTCCTTGCCCAGGGCGCGGTGAGTAATCTTGATTCCCGGCGGACTCTGGCGCCGCTTATATTCGTTCCGGTCAACCCTCTGGATAATTTCTCTAATCATCTTTTCCTTGAAGCCCATCTTGGTAATTTCTTCAACCCCTTTATCTTCCTCCACATAGGCCTGGAGAATCGGATCGAGGGTGGGGTCGGGGGGCAGCGAATCTTCATCCTTTTGATTAGGTCTCAATTCGGCAGAGGGAGCTTTCTTAAAACTGTTGAGCGGAATGACCGGTTTCCGGTCGCGTTTGTTTCTGTACTCGGCCAGTTGGTAAACGAGGGTTTTTGGAACATCCTTCAAAACTGCAAACCCTCCAGCCATATCTCCGTAAAGCGTGCAATACCCCACACTCATCTCGCTTTTGTTGCCGGTCGTGAGAACGAGCCATCCGAATTTATTCGAGAGGGCCATTAAGATGTTGCCACGAATCCGGGCCTGAACATTCTCCTCTGTCACGTCAGGCTTCATCCTTTTGAAATGGGGAGAGAGGGTCTTCAGATAGGACTGAAAGACCTCCGTAATGGGAATGACGAGGAAGCGAATGCCGAGATGTTTTGCTAACTGCTGAGCATCCTCAAGGGATTCTTTCGACGAATACTGGGAAGGCATGGCCACGCCGACAACCCCTTCTTCTCCCAAGGCGTCAACGGCAACGACAGCGGTCAAGGCTGAATCGATGCCTCCACTCAATCCAAGAAGGACCTTTTTGAAGCCGTTCTTTCGGATGTAGTCCCTTGTGGCGAGGACCAAGGCGGAATAGATCTCAGGAAGCCGATCCAGTGGCTTGTTCTCCCTCCGTGAGAGTGGAGGTTTTTTAGGCTGCTGAGACACAGGTTCGGGGAGGTCGATTCTCTTAAGTTTTTCCTCCTCGTGGTTTCCTCTTTCTCTTCTGATTCGAGGGTCATGGAGTCTCATGCGGAAGACGGCCTCCATGTCGAGATCTGCTAGGACCAGTTCCTCTTCAAACTGTTTTCCTCGAATGATCAATTCTCCGCTTTGATCGAAGAGGAGGCTCCCGCCATCGAAGACGAGTTCATCCTGTCCTCCCACAAGATTGCAGAAGGCGACGATGGCTGCATTATCTGAAGCCCGGGTGGCAATCATCTTCTCCCGTAAGACCGCTTTTCCCGCATGGTAAGGCGAGGCCGAGATATTGATGATGAGTTCCGCACCTCCCTGAAGGGCCTGGGTTCGAACAGGGTCTCCAGGGTACCAGAGGTCTTCACAGATGCTAATGCCAATGGGGGTAGATCGAAGAGTGAAGATGAAGTTTTCTTTTCCGGGTTGAAAGTAGCGATCCTCATCAAAAACGCCGTAGTTGGGGAGAAAGGACTTGCAATAGACGTCCACCAGTTTCCCATTGTGCAGGAGCGCTGCTGCGTTGAAGAGATCCTTTCTCTTTTCCACAAAGCCAACAACGGCGGTGAGTGAGGAGGTAGCCCGGGCGATCTTTCTCGTGGCCTTAAGGTTCGCCTCGATAAACTTGGGCATGAGAAGAAGATCTTCCGGTGGATACCCTGTGACAGCCATCTCCGGGAAGACCAGGAGATCTGCAGCCATCCGTTTCCCCTTCTCAATAGACTCAAGGATTCTTCTTGTGTTGCCCTCAATGTCACCCACCGTGGTGTTGATCTGGCAGAGCCCAATCCTCAACGTCCGCATGTCTTTTCCCTCGCTAAAGTACCCTCTCTTGGTTCCCTATCATAAATGAAGACCTATCGTTTCCAGACCTCCGTTATCCTACCATCTTTTCTGTTACGAGGATGGCTTCGGCGATCTCACGCATCGTCTTACGGCTGTCCATGCTCGCTTTCCTAATTCGCTTGAAGGCTTCGTCCTCACTGAGCCCCTGACGCTTCATCAGGACCCCTTTAGCCTTTTCCACCAGCTTCCGTGACTCCAGCTCTTCTTGGATAACTTTTGTCTTGACCATCAGTTCGGTGTTTTCGATGCAGATGGCAGCCTGGTTGGCGACGGCAGTGAGGACAGCTCGTTCTGTCTCTGTGAATTCATGCAGATAGGACGTGTAGCAATTGATGACTCCGATGACTTTGTCTTTAACGGTCAGGGGGACGCTGAGCACGGACACGAGCCCCTCTTTCCGGGCCAATTCCTTTTCCTTAAAGCGGGGCTCCTCGAGGACATTCAAAATGGCAAGCGGTTTCTTTTGCTGAGCGACATATCCTACGACGCCTTCTCCGAGTTTCAGACTTCTTTCCTTCAAATACTCCTCACTCATGGTCTGGGTGGCTCGGATCTTCAAGGCCCTTTCCCTTTCGTCAAGGATCCAGAGGGAACAGATCTTCGAACCCATCACGTTGGCAGTGACCGTGACGATCAACCGAAGAATGTCATCGAGATACTGATCCGAAGAGATCGCTTGGCTGATCTCTGACAATGCCGCAATCAGTCTCTTGTAAGGGACCTTCTTATACAGGGATGAAGAGCTCTCTTTAACCATCTGTGGCAGTTAATTTACATGAAGGATGAAAGGTTGTCAATGACGAAGATGGGCAAGCCTCGAATCGGGAATCGGATCGGGGTTGACCGAAACGGGGGATTATGCTAAATGTTAAAATTGTGTAGGAAATCCGATTATTTTTGTCTGACGTGCAGATGTCTCCGAGATACCGCGTCCGACTCCCTTATGACCCCTGAAGAGTCGAAGAAACACAGATACTGCCGATGATGTGATGACGCTCTGGCAACGGGGATCCCGTCATCGTTTGAAGAGGTGAGCTATGGATCAAAATAAACAATGGTGGATTGAGAAGCGGTGTGAGAAGGCAGCCGAGAGGCTGAAATCACACGAGTTTGATGCGATCTACGTTCGCACCAAAGAAGAGGCGGTAAGAGAAATCCTGAAATACGTCACCCCTGCCACCCAGGTTGGAGCGGGCGGGTCTGTGACCATCCGACAATTAGGAATTTTGGATACAATGAGGGCGCAAGGAAACACCGTTTTTGATCATTGGATTCCCGGACTTTCTAAGGAGCAATCGATCGAGATTCGTAAGTCTCAGATGACCTCCGATCTTTTTCTGAGCAGCAGCAACGCCATCACGATGCACGGTGAGGTGGTCAATATCGACGGCGTGGGCAACAGAGTCAACGCAATCAGTTTTGGTCCCAAGAAAGTGATTATTGTAGCAAGTTACAATAAACTCGTTGAGAATGTGGAAGAGGCCATCAAACGAGTAAGGAATGTTGCTAGTCCAGCTAATTCTAAACGCTTAAACATGGATGTCCCCTGCGGAAAGGTGGGAGTTTGTACTGATTGTAACTCTCCGGATCGGGCTTGCCGAGTGATAGTGATCCTTGAACGAAGACCCATGCTGTCAGACATTCTCGTCATCCTGGTGGGAGAGGAACTGGGATATTAAGGAAGGCATAGGGCATAGCTTTTTTGTCACGCAATTTGACGCCATGCGCTTTGCCTGCCTGTCCGCAAACAGGCGCTGAGAGCTTCGTTTGATGATTGGACATAGAACGCTTTGCGCTCAGCGCTATGCGAATTTGAATTCGACGGAGGAGGAACTATGGGAAAGATCAGAAGAGCGGTCATCAGTGTTTCAAACAAATCAGGAGTAGTGTCATTTGCAAAAGAGCTGGCCAACATGGGAGTCGAGATACTCTCAACGGGGGGTACCGCCAAGGCATTGAGAGAACAGGGCGTTTCTGTTCTCGACATTTCAGAATATACCGGATTTCCTGAGATGCTGGACGGGCGGGTCAAGACCTTGCACCCCAAAGTGCATGGAGGAATCCTGGGCCAACGATCGAAGCCAGAGCATGTGAAGAAGATGGAGGAGCATGGAATTCGCCCCATTGACCTCGTGGCCGTGAACCTTTACCCCTTCGAGGCGACTATCGCGAAGGAAGAGTGCACTCTGGGAGATGCTATCGAAAACATCGACATTGGCGGCCCTACCATGATCCGTGCAGCCGCGAAGAATTACCCGGATGTGACCGTGATCGTGGACCCCGAGGACTATGCGGTTGTTCTTTCCGAACTCAAACAGAAAGGGGAAGTCTCTGCTGAAACCAACTTCCGGCTGGCCAAGAAGGTCTATCAACATACTGCGCGATACGATGCTGCCATCTCGAATTACCTCGGTCAGATCGAGGGAGGGAAAAAGACGGACAAATTTCCAGAGACCTTCACCTTTCAGGTGAAAAAGGCCCAGGAATTGCGATACGGGGAAAACCCCCATCAGAAAGCGGCCTTTTATCGAGAATACCTAAGTCCAGAGCCTTCCGTTTCAAACGCCGTTCAACTTCAGGGTAAGGAACTGTCTTACAACAATATCTTGGATACGGATTCTGCCTTTGAAACCGTCAAGGAATTCAAAGAACCGGCAGTGGTCATCATCAAACACAACAACCCCTGTGGCGTGGCGATCTCGAATACCGCTCTGGCAGATGCTTACAGGAAGGCAAAGGAGTGTGACCCCGTTTCCGCCTTCGGAGGTGTTGTCGGTTTTAATCGGGCTGTAGATGAGGAAACTGCAAAAGAGATGGCCAAGATTTTCCTCGAGGTGATCATTGCTCCAGGGTATGATAAGAAGGCTCTGGAGATCTTGAAGGCGAAAAAGGATCTTCGTATCCTTCAAGCTCCGCCCCTTTCGGCAGGTTATCTTGCAGAAGGGCTGGACCTGAGAAAAGTGGTGGGTGGACTGCTGCTCCAGACGAGAGATCTTGGCCGGGTACCCATGGATCAGTGGAAGGTGGTTACAAAGAGAAAGCCGACTGAACAGGAGATGAAGGGCATGGCCTTTGGGTGGCTCGTGGCTAAACATGTTAAATCCAATGCCATCATTCTCGTGAGGGAAGATCGAACGATTGGGATTGGGGCAGGACAGATGAGCCGCGTCGATTCAACTCGGATTGCGGTAATGAAGGCTCAGTCCCCGACGAAGGGGACCGTACTTGCTTCGGATGCCATGTTTCCCTTCAGAGATGGTGTGGATGCAGGCGCAGAGGCAGGAGCGGTTGCTGTCATTCAACCGGGGGGTTCCATTCGAGACGATGAGGTCATTGCTGCTGCGGACGAGCACAACATCGCCATGGTCTTCACGGGCATGAGGCATTTCAGACATTAATTCCGTGAGGCGTAAGGGGCGAGGTGTAAATAGGGGATTAAGAGATAAAGAAGCCCTGGGGTAATTCACACCTTACGAATTAGAACTTGCGAGGGTTACATGAAGGTGCTGGTCGTTGGGGGCGGGGGCAGGGAACACGCGCTGGTGTGGAAGATTGCTCAGAGCCCGAAAGTATTGAAAGTTTTTTGTGCCCCCGGAAATGCGGGGATTTCCCAGCAAGCCACGCTCGTCCCTATCAAGGCCAATGATCTCGAAGGGCTTCTCGAGTTCGCCCTCAAGGAGAAGATTGACCTTACCGTGGTTGGACCGGAGGATCCTCTCACCCGAGGGATTGTTGATCTCTTCGAATCTAAGGGGCTTCTCATTTTTGGACCCAACCGAAAGGCTGCAAAGATTGAAGGGAGCAAAGCGTTTGCTAAGGAGATGATGAAGAAGTATGGAATCCCAACGGCCTCGTTCAAAACATTCAAAGGGCGGGCGGAGGCGGTGACCTACCTCCAGAGGCAGAAACTCCCGATCGTGGTAAAAGCCGATGGTCTCGCGGCAGGGAAGGGCGTCATCGTCTGTAAGACCTTGGAAGAAGCCATCCGTGCGGTTGATCAGATCATTGTGGACAAGGTATTTGGAGATGCGGGTAACCAGGTTGTCATTGAGGAGTGTCTTGTAGGTGAAGAAGCCTCCTTCATTGCCTTTACCGACGGAAAGACGATTATTCCCACCGCGTCTTCTCAAGACCACAAGGCTGTTTTCGATGGAGACCAGGGACCCAATACGGGCGGTATGGGGGCTTATTCTCCGGCTCCTGTGGTGACACCAAAGGTTCATGAAAAAACCGTGAACGAGATCTTGAGACCGATGATTGACGGGATGGCAAAAGAAGGAAGACCCTACAAAGGTGCCCTTTATGCAGGTGTCATGGTATCAGAGGGGCAACCGAAAGCACTGGAATTCAATGCTCGCTTTGGAGATCCAGAAACCCAACCCGTACTCATGCGGATGAAGAGTGATATTGTTCCAGTTCTGGAAGCCTGTTGCCATGGCAAACTCGCGGAGCAGAGAGTTGAATGGGACAAAAGGGCCTCCGTGTGTGTCGTCATGGCTTCAGGAGGGTACCCAGGAGACTATGAGAAGGGAAAGGTGATCCAGGGTCTGGAGGACGTCTCTCGAATGAAGGACGTTTATGTTTTTCAGGCTGGGACAGCCATGGATCAGAACAGAATCGTCACAAATGGAGGTCGCGTTTTGGGGGTAACGGGCTTGGGTGAGGATATTCCTAAGGCGATCGAGAGAACCTATCAAGCTGTGAGAAAGATTTCATGGGAAGGAGTTCATTACCGGAACGATATTGGCCAGAAGGCTCTAAGAAAGAAGGCTTGAGATTGGAGAATAGATTGAGGGAGAGAAAGAGCAATGTACAAGATTGCAGTGGTTCCAGGGGATGGGACAGGACCCGAGGTGGTGGCTGAAGGCTTAAAGGTGCTGAAGGCAGCATCAGAAAAATATGGGTTTAAGTACGACTTGATCCATTATGATCTGGGAGGGGAGCGGTATTTGAAAACAAAAGAAACCCTTCCTGACTCTGTTTTGGAAGAGTTGAGGCGAATGGACGCAATCTATCTCGGCGCGATTGGCCATCCAGAGGTGAAACCTGGGATTCTCGAAAAGGCAATCTTGTTGCGGATTCGATTTGAACTGGATCAGTATATTAATCTCAGGCCGGTCAAACTCTACCCCGGAGTGGAAACGCCTCTTAAAGACAAGCGGCCCGAGGATATTGACTTCGTCGTCGTCAGAGAAAACACGGAGGGAGCCTATACGGGGGCAGGGGGGGTTCTCAAGAGGGGGACACTCGACGAAGTTGCCATTCAGGAGGCCATCCACACGAGGAAAGGTGCAGAGCGGTGTATCCGATTTGCCTTTGATCACTGCAAGAAAAGAAACAAGAAGAACAAAGTCACACTCTGTGGAAAAACGAATGTTCTCACCTACGCTTTTGACCTGTGGGAACGAACATTCTATCAGGTGGCGAAAGAGTATTCGGGAATCGGGACGGACTACGCCCATGTGGATGCCACGTGTATGTGGATGGTGAAAAATCCAGATTGGTTTGACGTGATCGTGACAGATAACTTATTTGGCGACATCATTACCGACCTCGGGGCAATGATTCAGGGAGGGATGGGGATTGCCGCAGGGAGCAACATTAACCCTGAAGGAGTCTCCATGTTTGAGCCGATTGGTGGATCGGCTCCCAAGTATACGGGAAAAGGGGTTGTCAGCCCTTTGGCAGCGATTGCCGCGGGCCAGATGATGCTCGATCATCTTGGAGAAGAGAAGGCTGCACGAGGCATTGAGGAAGCCGTGATGAAGGTTGTTTCTCGTGATGTGAGAAACCTGAGTGCCGGGAAGATGGGCTATTCAACGTCTCAAGTTGGCGATTTGGTGGTCAAACATCTCCTGGGGAAATGAACGAAATAAAGTTGTGAGTTCGGAGCATCGGGAAGGATCGCTCCACACTCCGAACGTATGGCCGGCCAGTGCCCCGCAAACCCCGTCTTTGAAGGCGGGGTTAAGGGGCACAATATAAAAGGAAACAACCTTACCGGGAAGCCCCGCCCTTTAGGGCGTGGAGCTTCACTCTAAACTGACGGAGGAGGATAACAAATGGATTGGGGCATGAAAAACCGTCTGGCGCAAGTGATTAAGGAGGATGATCGCTGCCTCTTTCTACCTATTGATCATGGGTATTTTCAAGGGCCGACTCGTAAACTCGAGAAACCAGGAGAGACCATCCGTCCTTTGCTCCCTTACTGTGATGCCCTTTTCGTGACTCGGGGAGTGCTCCGTTCTGCGATTAAACCCGAAAACACGAAACCCATCATCTTAAGAGTTTCTGGCGGAACGAGTATTATTGGAAAAGACCTCTCGAACGAAGGAATTACAACCTCCATGGAAGAAGCGATCCGATTGAATGTGGCTGCTGTCGGCATCTCTATCTTTGTGGGAAGCGAATTCGAGAGAGACTCGCTTTTAAACCTCTCTAAGCTTGTAGACGAAGGAGAGAAGTATGGCATTCCTGTGATGGCTGTGACTGCTGTTGGGAAGGAGCTGGAGAAACGGGATGTCCGATACTTGGGACTGAGCTGCCGGATTGGCGCAGAGCTGGGAGCTCGGATTGTGAAGACCTATTGGTGTGAAAACTTTGATAAGGTGGTCCACGGATGTCCCGTTCCAGTGGTGATAGCCGGGGGACCCAAGACGGAAACAGAACGCGAGGTCTTCGAATTTGTCTACGATGGGATGGAGAAGGGAGCGATCGGTGTCAATCTGGGAAGGAATATCTGGCAGAATGATCATCCCGTTGCCATGATCAAGGCTTTGCGGGCAATCATCCATGAAAAGGCGAGTGTAAAGGAGGCAAACGAGATTTTTGAACAAGTGAAGAGGGCAAAACAGTCATAAACTGGCGATGTGTCTCTTCAAGGAGCATTCTCTTTCCATCCTTCTATCTGCTCATCAAAGTCTACCGGACGAGCGGAAAAGTGGTATAATTGGATTAAGCTTGAGGGAGGGTTATACTTCACCTTGACACTTGGCCCTTGACCGCATACTCTTAAGAATATAGGGATAAGTCAATGGCGTTTAGAAAAAGGGTAAAAGGGCATGTTTTTTGCTTCCCAATAGCCGTGGACCTTTGAAGGGGACAGTCTGATCTACTCACGTTTTTGAATGACTGAAAGGAGGTTTTGATATGGGAACAGAAGAGCATGGAGGTTTCTTGAGGGGATTCCTGGTTGGGACGTTTATCGGTGCTCTGGTGGGTGTGCTGTTTGCCCCCAAGTCCGGAAAGGAGCTGAGAGAAGAACTGAAAGAAAAAGGGGATAAGGCCTTTGGAGATGCAAAACAATTCTACGGCGAAGCTCGAGAGAAATCAAAAGCCATTCTGGAGGATGCTGCGCATCGTGCAGAGGAGCTTAGACACGAAGCGAACCGGCAGCTTTCAGAGGCGCGCCTCAAGGCGAAGGAAATCCTAAAGGGAGCCGAAGAAAAAGCAAGCGGGGTGATCGAAGAGGCGAGGGGTGAAGCGAAGAAAGTGAAGGGAGCCATGGAGGCCGGAGTTGAAGCGGCTCGCCACGAATTCTCGAAAAAAGAGAAATCTTAAGCGGAAGGGAGATTGCCATTCATGCAACTGACCATGACGATCAGTGTCGCAGTGATTGCCGCCATTATGGTGGTCGGCGTTCTATGTCTCATTCCAGTTCTCTCTCAGATTCGACGGACGGCCCAGCAAGTCGAGAAAACACTGGAGACAGCCCGGATGCAGATCGTTCCCGTGAGTCATGACCTGACCATCGTCTCTCAGGAGGTGAACGGGATTATCCAGTCCATCCATCGACAAGTGGACAAGATCGAAGACGGCGTGACCACGGTCCGTGACGGGGCGGAGCGACTGCGAGAGTTCGAAGAAGATATGGTCCAAAGAATCGAGGAGCCATTAGTAGAAATGGCAACGCTCCTGAGCGCAGTAACCCGTGGCGTGGACACCTTTGTCCGCCTTCTCTGGCGCTAAAGAAAGAGATGGAGAACAGGGGGTTGGTTGTTTCCCTGGAATCTTTTTTACGGACTTCCTTCACGCAGAGCGTCGGGCGATCACTATCCCCTTTTGAAGTGTATCGGGACGAATTGGAGCTTTCTCGCCGGTGGTCGTTTATGACGTGAGAGAGTTCCTTTGGGCACTTGGAGACCTAAAAACAAAGGGTTGAGGTTTTTCCTCAACCCTTTGTTTTTAGAAGCGGTACAACCACACTCGTGGATTAAGAACAACGAACGAGAAAAATGGGTTTGGGTGAGTGGCGGAGGACCTTTTCTGCCACGCTGCCAATAAGCCAACGCCCGACTCCGCTTCGACCATGGGTGGACATGGCGACAATATCGATGTCCTTCATGGCTGCGTGGTCCAGTATCTCCTCTGCGTCATTGCCATAGCGGACATGCGTATCGACAGCCAATCCCTTAGCTTTGAGGCGTTTTTCTACTTTGGCGAGATAATCCTCTGCTTCGCGAACCACCTTCACCTCGGCTTCGGTGGGGTCTACCCCTGGGAACGTATGGGCAAGGGCCACGCGCAAGAGTGCGATACTCGCCTTTAGATCTTTGGCCAGTTTTTCCACTGCAGGAAGAACATTCTCTGCACACTTCGAACCGTCTAAAGGAACCAATATCCGCTTCATTTTCTCCATGTTATTCACTCCTCCTTTCGATGCTTTCTGGCAGCTTGCTGAAAAACGACCATCTGCGGCGTTTCCCTCATCCTTCGTCGTTACGGCGTACTGCCAAGTACGCCTCACGCCTCAGGATTTCAGGGGCCTTGCATCTGGTCCTTTTTGAGCAACCCGCGAAAGATGACTTTTTCAGCAACGTGCAAGATCATTATACTTCAAAATGTGAGTCACGATCAAGAAAAAAGTGGGCCGGTTCAGCAATCCTTCAGCTACCCCGGCAAATACCTTAGGCCCAGAGGGTGGACTATTCACCCGGAGCGGTTCAGCGGCGGATCCTTTTATTGTTGAGAGGCTGTCTGCGATACCTAACCCTAAGAATGACTTGCGGAATGCACCGCGATGATTTGCCCAGTCATGTCAAAAAAATCGCCGTGCTGAAACGCGAGGAAGAAATAGGCCGCCCTTTGGGCTTATCGCACCCAAGTGCAACTGAAGGGTTACGTCGTGTGTAATCCGAGGTGGAAAAGCTTCAGATTGGATTGTTGTTGACCCGATCCAGGCAACTTTAGTAAACTTCATACAGTAACTTAACGGAAAGGAGACCAATCAAATGAAAGCCGCGGTTCTGAGCAGCTTCGGTCCGATGGAAACGGAACCACTCCACATAGTCGATTGGCCCCATCCACTTCCAGGTCCTAGGGAAATCGTCGTCAAGGTTTCGGTTTGTGGAATTTGCCACACGGAACTGGATGAGATTGAGGGTCGGATTGCACCGATCCTTCCCATTGTCCCCGGCCATCAGATTGTTGGAAGAGTGAATCGATTAGGTTCAAAAGTCAGCAAATTCAAGCTGGGTGATCGTGTAGGGATTGGGTGGATTAACTCGGCGTGCGGAAAGTGTGAGTTTTGTCGAGAGGGGAATGAGAATCTCTGCAACGAATTCAGAGGGACGGGGTGCCATGCGAATGGAGGCTATGCTCAGTACGTAGTCGTTCTGGAAGATTTCGCGTCTCCCATCCCTGAGCGGTTTTCTGATGCCGAGGCAGCACCCCTCCTGTGCGCGGGCGCCATCGGTTACAGAGATTTGAGGCTCTCCGGTGTGAAGGAGGGTCAGCGTATCGGGCTCTTTGGCTTTGGAGCCTCCGCCCATATTGTCATCCAGGTTTCGAGGTATTGGGGTTGTGACGTATTCGTTTTTACAAGGAGTGAGGAGCATCGAACCCTTGCCAAGAAACTCGGAGCTGCCTGGGTGGGGGGGCCTGAGGAGAAGCCTCCGAAAAAACTGCATTGTGCGATTGATTTCACTCCTGTCGGCGAAACCGTCCCCTTGGCCTTAAGGACTTTGGACAAGGGTGGAAGGCTGGTTGTGGCAGTCATCCGGAAGAGGAATCTCATCCCTCCTCTGGACTATGCTGAGCTCCTTTGGGATGAAAAAGAAATGAAAAGTGTGGCCAATGTCACGAAGAAAGACATTCAGGAATTCCTTAGCCTTGCTGCTCAGATTCCAATCATTCCTGAAGTTCAAGAGTTCGATTTGAGAGAAGCCAATCGGGCCCTGATCATGCTCAAGGAAGGGAAGATTCAAGGGGCAGGGGTTTTGAGAATTCCAGAGTGAGAATTCCTGTTAGTGTTTAGCCAAATAAGCGGAAAGATCATGGAAAGACTTCAAATCTATGTCCTAATATGGTTAAATTGTTTGCGTTTTGGTTGACCGGAGAGTGCCCCGTCGCGCCCTAGCGGGTTTGGCGGCGCTAAGGGGCACAATATAATAATAATTCATTGCCGGGAAGCCCCGCGGTGTGTTCGGGGAGCTTCAGATTTAAAATTGACGAGTGGGTGCGTTTATGGGATCGAAGAAAACGATGTTTACATTGATCTGTGTTCTCATTTCTGCTGTTCTGATCATCGAACTTGCCGGGTGCGGAACGATTTTATATCCTGAGCGAAAGGGGCAGAAGGATGGTCGGATCGATCCAGGGATAGCCGTCCTGGATGGACTCGGTTTGTTACTTTTTATCATCCCAGGGGTGATTGCTTTTGCAGTCGATTTTACCACAGGCGCCATTTATCTGCCAGGTGGTTCCCGAAAGTCATCGATGTTTCTTGAAGATGAGAAGAGGGTCGTCGTTCGGGTCAACCCCAAAGAACTGAGCGAAGACGTGATCGAAGAGGTAGTGAGGAGAGAAACTGGAAGTCAGGCCAGATTTGACCTGACCCATGTAGAGCTTCAGGTGTTAAATAGTCCGCAAGAAATTGAAACAAAGCTCGCCGAGGCCAAAAAATCTGGTTACAGCAACTATTGAGATGGAATCTGTTTCTCCTCCTTCAAAGCGAAGTGGACTTGACGGGCGATAAAGGTGGATATTAATGCAAAACGAAATATTCATCAAAGGTGGAAGGCGGACCGAACGAATAGGACCCATCATTGAGACGGAGGGACAGAGAGCCTTGGAGGAGAAGGGCCACCTAGATCGGGGGGCCATCATTACTGCAATCCTGATCACGATGAGCTGGGGATTCTCGTACACAACCATCAAGTACTCGAATGAAGGGTTAGCTCCGATATTTGCTTCAACCGTGCGATCAATCATTGCCTCCATTCTTGGAGTGATTTACTGTTTGAGGAAAGGAGAGACGCTATTCCACACGGACATACGCCTCTTCCATGGAATTGTTGTAGGTTTCTTTTTTGGTGCCGAATTTGCGTTTACTTATTTTGGATTGCTTTACACCGATTCGACCCGTTCGGTGGTCTTCAAGTTCATTGCTCCTTTCTTCATTGTGTTGGGCGCCCATTTCTGTCTGAAGGGGGATCGGCTGTCAGCGCAAAAGATCTTGGGGCTCGTTCTTGCCTTCACTGGGACCATGATCATTTTTTATGGAAAGCCCAAGTCTGCTCAGCCAACAATGCTCCTCGGGGACATTCTTGAACTGGCTGGAGCATTCGCGGCGGCGATCAATGCGATTTACATTAAGAGATTCATGGCTGAGACAGTGCATCCCATCAATACATTTCTTTATCAACTCATATTTTCCATTCCCATCTTATTGGGGACAAGTTATGTCCTCGAACTGCAGTGGATCATTAAAATTGATTTCTCCATCGTCGCCTCCGTTCTATATCAATCTGTTGTTGTCGCCTTCGTTAGCTACGTGATTTGGTTCACGTTGCTCCATCGGTACTCGGCAAGTAGGCTCTACTCTTTCTTTTTTCTTGCCCCCATTTTCGGAGTAATTTCTGGCGTCCTCTTCCTCTCAGAGGAACTAACACTTTCCCTTCTCGTGGGTGTCCCCTTGACTTGTTGCGGGGTCATTCTTGTAAACTGGAGGACGAGTTCAAAGTAAACTCCTACGTGTAGAACGTGCTTATTGGAAGAGAGATTATTGGGGGAAATGAGGCTTGAGGGACCGGGAGAGAAAGTGATAGACAAGGTCCTACGAGGGGAACTGGAGCGGGCAACGGGGATCGAACCAGCGACCTTCGGCTTGGAAAGCCAAGACTCGTGACCTACCTGTGTTGACCTAATCTTACCTAACACCCTCACAAAACTCAATATTCATGGGCTAAACATTAGCGTTTCAACCGTTAAATCGCGGTTCTACAGAGCTTTTCAAATAATTTATGATCGTCGTTATGATGTCGAAATATTCACGAAAGAAATAAAGAACAAGGTTCAGCCTGAATCATGCGTGAAAAATGTCTTGCATTTGAATCAGACCAAGGTAAAATGCCTATGAGCAGGTTAACTACAGCCTGTTCCTTAACGTATCTAAAAGTTAACTTAAGGAACAATGCAAAAACGCA
>Ga0315282_10008987_pt1 | contig 15990 bp, 14 predicted proteins | sample YL17G07_20_MG_FD_203693 | JGI IMG/M metagenome (GOLD analysis project Ga0315282, IMG submission 203693) | Sediment microbial communities from Yellowstone Lake, YNP, Wyoming, USA - YL17G07_20 | ecosystem: Environmental > Aquatic > Freshwater > Lake > Sediment | place: USA: Wyoming | collected...
AAGCAGGTGTGAATCGTTTTCCTTGCCTCTGCTTGAGGCTTGGGCCTGTGGTACACCTGTTGTGGCTTCTTCAATAGCTGGCCATGCAGAGTTGTTGTCTAAGTCAAAAGCTGGAAGATTGTACGCAGCTGGAAATGTAGAAGACTTATGCAAAAGTATGATTGCAGTGTATGAGCAAAGAGCTATGTTTAGGAAATGTGCTCTTAGCTTCGCAAAAGAGAACGACTGGTCAATTGTAACGAATAAAGTATTAAGAATTTATAATAATTTAGTCAAAGAGCGGCGGTCTTACGGGGCTTTGACAAGTGACTAGAACTAGGTTAAGGATACTTATGGTGGCTACCGGAACGCCAGGAATACCGCCAAAAGGAGGAGGTGGACTGGAAAGAGTTATCACAGGCCCTTTATATGGCTGGGACAAGCTTGAAGCGTATGTTGACGCAGACGTATACGTTCTACCATCAAGATATGAGATCTGGGGAATAGCGCGCGCACAAAAACTTAGAAGTGTACGTGATAAAGAAATTGTTGGACTCATGACCTGGAAGATAAGTATACCTCAGCAATGGTTAAGGAATAGACTTTTGAAAATGATTGCTGAGTCCTTCTTCAATACCCTTTACTCCATATTGTATAGACTAACTTTGTCGATTGCTGGTTAAGTGTAGTAATCAAAGGATGAACTATGTCGATTAAAAAAAAGCTGAAAGTTGCGATCGATCGATCTTTTAGCGACGGATTTACGCACACGTACCTAGGCATTTTCGCTCTGCCTATAAATATGCTCTTAAGCTTAACTTCTAAGATCATCAAACCGCTTGTTAGATGAACTCTATCTTAGGGATAAGAGTCTCTTCTCGAATTCACAGGAACAGGTTTAGACTCAAGTGAAGGTCGCCCGTCGAAAACGCGATCGCTAATTCATATAAGACCTCGGTCATACTTCTGATCTGGCAGGGAATGGTTACAGAATAGAGAGATAGATTGTCTTGAGGAAAATTGTTGCGTTTACGACATCTCAAATGCCATATGGCGACAATATTACAGATGGACCCGGGTACAGATTATGGAACTTGGTCAGCGAACTGAAAAGAAGATATGAGGTCGTAATACTGAGTGTCCATGAAAGCGTCTATGGGGAACTCAGAAAAGAGAAGGAAATTGTGGAGGATAAGGTGCTCATTAAAGCCATACCTTATACTCCTACTTTTGTGGCTAAGTCTATACGTGAGGAAGAGCCTGATTGCCTACTCTTCACTCCTTGGTCTTCGCTTGTGTTTGCAAGTGCTGTTAGACAATACACTGCAACGGTTGTAGACTATGTTGGTTCATCATTGATGGAAAACTTGCTGTATCCTAGAAGCAACCGTTCTATGCTTACGTCATTGAAACTAAAATCCTTCAGATACGGAGACTTTATGATGTGTACGAATGAGAGACAAAGGTATTACCTATTGGGCTTGTATTTTGCTTCAATGAGGGCTTGGAAATGCAATCGCTCTCCAGAAGATCCGATTATTCATGTAGTTCCGATGACTTATCCCTCAGAACCTCCTCTGATATCAGACGTTGCCGCAAGAAAAAACGATGAATTTACCATATTGCTAATGGGCGCACTGCTTCCTTGGTATGACTATGAAACTCTCTTCAAGGCGTTGCACCTTTTGAACAAGAAAACACAAGCTTTTAGACTAGTGATCATGGGCGGTAACGCCAAGACGCTAAAGTTTGATGGTACAACATATGTTAAGAAACTTGCTCATGACTATGGGTTGGAAGACAGGACAACGATAACTGGTTTGTTTGCCTTTAGGGGTCGTGCCAGTTTCTACTCGCAAGCCGACATAGGATTGGTTTTGGGCATGAGAACGCTAGAGGATGAATTGAGCACTAGGACTAGAATACTGGATTATCTTTGGGGCAGACTGCCGATAGTAACCAGTGGTAATGACACGTTGTCTGATTTGGCTGTTAGTCGAAGGTGTGGTCTGCACTTCAATCCGGGTGATTACGAAAATCTTTTCCAAATATTTCACGAATTGGCAAAAGAGAGACGTCTCTTGACTGAATACAGAAAAAACATTGAATCCGTCTTGCAGAAGGATTTGAACCCTTCGAAGTGCCTAGAACCACTAGCATCTTTCCTCGAGAACCCAAAGATTGATACTTGCAGGCAAACACCATTTTCCTTGACGACATCTTTAGCATTATACCTGAATTACCTCTCTGGGAATCGATTAATATCAAGAATCAACCGCACTAACTAGAGATTGGGGGTTATCTTCATTACATCAAAAATAGGTAATAGGGACACAGGTGAAGATAACGTGAACTACCCTCTCGTGAGCGTTATCATTGTCAACTACAACGGAAAGATGCTTTTGAAACAATGCCTTCCATCCTTACTTGAAACTGACTACCCTAATTGTGAGATCATAGTTGTAGACAACAGTTCTAGCGATGGAAGCATAAAGTTCGTTAAAGAGAACTTTCCAACAGTAAAAGTTATTCAACTTAACAAAAACTACGGTTACACCGGGGCAGTGAACTCTGGCGTGAAATATGCTAAAGGAGAGCTTTTGGCCATACTAAACAACGACATAACGGTTGAGCGAACCTGGCTGAAGGAACTAGTAAAGGTAATCTTAGAAAAACCGAATGCCGGAAGTGTAGCACCAAAGAAATTGCTAATGGGGCACCCGCAAATTCTGGATGGAGCTGGAGGCCGAATTAACATACTACTAGAAGGAGTTGATAGAGGCTATTTAGAACTTGATCGTGGGCAGTATAACAACATTGAACCGATACCTTATCCTCCTGGTGCCGCGTATCTTATACTAAGGGAGATTGCAAGCAAGTGTGGATATTTGCTCGATCCAGATTTCTTTATGTACTTTGACGATCCCGAGGTTGGAGCTCGATTACATTTTTTAGGCTACACGACTTATTACGTTCCATCATCAGTAGTTTACCATAAACGAGGTGCCAGTGGTGGGCATCTTAATCCTAAGAATCTCTTCCTTTTTCGTAGGAATCAGCTAATTTACTTGTATAAGGTATTCGGTTTCGCGATTTTCATCAAAACTGTACCGATACTACTACTGCTCAACGCAATTACGAGTTTTTACTACGCTTTTGTAAACAGAGATGGCAGGTTCATGGGCAGCCTTTTTCTACCTCTCCTGCAGTTTGTGGCTAGGTTCAGATCTATTGAATCGAGAAGGAAGCAGCTTCAGCCTTTGAAGAAGTGTACCACCCAGTCGTATCTTAAGAAGTTCTCTGGAGAGCTCTTGCTCCCCGTCAAACTGAATTCCGCCATGCTAAATCTACTGGTAGCTTTGATGAGGTTAGTCAACAAGTACTTTTCTTACGTTAAGCTTGATGTGCCACCGATAACGTCGATTAGGGTTGTAAAGAACCCAGCTAAGATAGAGATATACAACATATAACAAAGCTTCTTATGTTGTTCAATAAACCATGCCCAAGTCGCGGTGTTATCAAATTACGGGAATATGGCACAATAGTGGATTGGAACGAGCTTATGACATGGCTGAGAGTCGACTACATGAGATCATCGTATGAAGAAACGGAAAACAAAATATTATCGGGGCTAATAACTAACAAGCTAGTAACTAAAGTGTGAATAGATATGTTAAAATTGCGCTTATTGATTTTCTGTCCGTCTGTCGGTTCTCCGAATGGAAATGCTTCAGGCCAGCGGACATTGGAGTTTGCTAGGTCGCTGAGCCGAAATAATGTTGCAGTTTGGATAACGTCTCCATACTTAAAACGACAATATACAGCTAATAAAAATCTTTGCGATAAAACGTTACAAAGTGCAAAGACTGAGAAAAGTTTCAGACAAACACATTTTTAGGAATACAAAAACAAAATTATTACTTTGAAGAAGGAACAACTTAACATGAAGATAGGCGTTGTAACATCTCCTCTTATTAACCTATCAAGTATCTTTTTCTTTGACTATCACCAGCTTATTAATGATCTTTCCCAAATACATGCAATAAAAATGGCCTGCATAACAAAAAGCTCGTCAATTTGTATCTTCAACATTAACAATAAGTGGAATCAGAGAGTTCGAAGAAGTCTTTACATATTAAAATTTAACGATTGTGTTAATTTGTATACTTAAAGTGAAGAAAAAGGAAATTGTCAAAGTGAGAAATGAAGACTTCCCTCTTGTATCGGTAATTATACCTTCCTTTAACAGTGCAAGGACAATAGATTCATGCATAAAATCCATACTAAACCAAACATATCAGAACTTGGAGATTATAGTTGTCGATGATGGCTCCAGTGATTGCACATTGGAATCTGCTTCGAAACACAACGTCCTTGTAATTCCATTGAAAGAAAATTCTGGAGCCCCTCACGCGATGAATGTTGGTGCGGAGAAAGCTCGAGGCGAATACGTATTTTTTATGGACGCAGATGCCTTGGCACCTCAATGGCTTATCAAAAAAGCGGTTGATTTACTAATTGAAAATACCTCTTGCGTGGCTGTAGGTGGTTGGTACATTCCAAATGCTGGTCATGCACTGTACTCTCTCATTGTACATATCAATATGTTAAATCGTTCACGTGCACCTAAACAGGTGCAAGTTTATGAAGGCAAAGTTGACCCACAAATTTATGGCTGTTTCCTTGGTTTTAGACGATTTTTATTTAATAAAGAAAAATTTTCTGAAACACTTAAAGCAATTTATGATCGGGAATTCATGGCAAGATTGACTAATAAGAGTTATAAAGTTATGTTCGCGAGGGATTTATTCGTTTTTCATCCCGTCCCCTCAACATTATCTAAAATTGTTAAAACTATATTTGTTCAGTCGATGTGGATGGCAGTTGCAGGAAAGAAATGTCCTGTTATCATTAAATATCATCTCTTTATACTTCTTATGGTAATGTCTGCTTTAGTCTTAGGCTTCCTTATATCTCCTCTAGTTCTGGTTTTTTTCTTTACTGCATACACCATAGTGCAATTACTACGTTTTCTGAGAGTGAGGAGACTTTTTTTGTTGTCTTTTAAAAAGATATTAACCCTTGTTGCATTAACTTATATACTTACAACAACTACCACCATTGGTTTTGTGCTTGGACTTGTTATTACACCATCCTCTTATTGGAAATAACTTGCTGAACATATGCATGATTGCACGCGCTTTTGATTGTCCTCATAATGAAGAAATTCTTTAAACTGCCCTTCCTATTTCAGATTCACGGTTTTCCACTTAGAGAACAATCTATTAGTCTCAAACTGGAAACTTGAAAACAGAGTAATGGCATTTAGTAAAACTGTGAGGATCAAAAATTAAAAATCTTGTTTGTCCTTGGTTTTCCTAATCCTTTTCCCAGCGCTGCTTGGACTATGATGGGGTTCTTCGCTGAAGATTGGTCTAATAAGGGAAACGCAATTGAGGTTCTAAGAGCTTTCAACCATAAAACGTTTAGAAAGAGGGTCTTCAGAAAGTCTGGTGAAGTGAAAATTTCTAGCTTTATCTTTGATATGCCCAAACCAAAACACTCGGAGTCTAAATCATGCCAAAAGTAAGCGTTATTCTACCATGCTATAATGGTTCCCTTTGGATCAGCGATGCTATTAAGAGTGTTTTGCGTCAAACATTCGATGACTTTGAGCTTTTAATCGTAGATGATGGGTCAACAGACAACTCTAAGAATATAATATCTTCATATCTATACGATGGGCGGGTGCATTACATTTACCAAGAAAACAGAGGCTTCTCCGGAGCCATAAATAGGGGAATAAAGGAAAGTAAGGGCGACCTCATAGGCTTTATAGGTCAAGACGACATATGGGTGCCCAATAAACTAGAGGTTCAAGTAAAGTATTTCGATGAACATAAAAATGTAGATCTCGTTCACTCCAATTACTGCTCCATCGATTCTGAGGGACGGATAATAAAAGTAAGAGATATAAAGATACCAAGCTTTTCTTCAAGAAAGAAATTAATTGAGTATCTCTTCATAAACAACTTCATTGGATTCGAGACGGCTCTTGTGAAAAAAAGGTGTTTTGATGAGGTCGGCTTCTTCGATGAACGAATGACGGGATTCTCGGATCACGACATGTGGCTAAGAATTGCGGGAAGTTTCAACATCGGATACTTGGATCGATCGTATAAACCATTTCAAAAAAGAGGAACGAGCGAAAAAATTTGGTAAAGTCTTTATATCTCTCGAACTGGGTTAATGAAACGTGCAATGTAAATTGAATTTCCATGTTAGTGTGACAGAATTCAATAGGTTTATCCTGTTACTGCCTATAGCTTTTGAATTGATTTACTTTGGTTTTTCTTTTACTGCCATGCCTCCATCTTTCATGGCCATAATAGCTTTTCCTGCTATGTTCATCTTCCCAGGTGTAATGCTTTTAGCAGTTCTGAGAAAAGGAATCTACACTAATGCATTGCAGTTGGTTGTTGAAGGATTTTTTATATCAACCGTAATGGCGGTCATGATGACATCCGTCATGCTTGCACAGGGTCTTTCCCTGACATCATTTAACTACTCAATTGTAGCTCTATCTTTTGTATCGATTGTTACAATAATCGGATTTGCCCGAAAAATAGAAATAAAGCCGAGTAAACACGACATTCTGCTTCTCGCACTGGCGTTCACAGTATATGTTGTTTTAATATCTTGCCTTGGCACATTTCCGCGACTATTCACTCCAGACGAAACTAGTTACATTTTCTCAGCAAGAATGGGCATTTTAGATGGAGTAATCCCGCCAATGGTTGTTATGCCTAATAAAAGTGAAGTGGCAGCATTGTTAGAGGGAAGATGCTTCTGGATTTATCTTTTAGCCTCTTTTCTAGGGTCAACAGGCTTGCCAGCGTATCAAGCGGGTCTAATTGGTGCAGGCTTCCTGATCATGACGGCTCTGGCTTCGTCGCTGATGGTTAAAGACAAACAGTTAAGTGCAGTTGTCTTTGTAGCGGTTACTATCGATCGATCAGACTGATACAGAAAAACAAATAAGCATGCTGGAAATTGAGGTTTACGACATAAAAGGAAAGTGTTCTGTTCATAGAGTTGGAGATAAAATTATGATTGATGGTCCGAGGATTGTTCTCAAGAAGACTGACGCGGTTTGCGTTCACGCTCTTTCTTCTTTGCTTCATTATGTTATTGCGTTGGATGAGGATGTTGATCCGAGGAAGCTTGAATTGTCAAAGGATAGTGAGAATGCGTATATTCAATGTGTTGATCCTGGAGAACCCTACACCGATGGGGGAACTGTTGTTTTCAGATCTCAAAGAATTGGGAAGTGATTTTATGCGAATACTGGTGACTGGGGGGCTTGGTTTCATTGGTTTTAATCTTGTTTTAGAGCTTAAGAGGCGACGCCATGAAGTTTGGGTTTGTGATTTGACGCATTCGGAGGGTTCTAATTACATTCGTTGTGATGTGAGCAAGTATCGTCAAGTGGAGCGTGTGTTTGAGGGACATGATTTTGATTTTGTTTATCATGCTGCTGCAGAGTATGGCAGATGGAACGGCGAGGATTACTATGAGAATCTCTGGTTAACGAACGTTGTGGGTACGAAGAACATCCTCAGAATGCAGGAGAAGAAGAAGTTTCGCATGATATTCTTTGGAAGCGCTGAGGTCTATGGGGACTATGATGGCGTGATGAGTGAAGATGTTATGGACAAGGTTGCTATAAGGCAGATGAATGATTATGCGATTTCGAAGTGGGTTAATGAGCTTCAAATATTGAATTCTGCGACGATGTTTGGAACCGAGACTGTTCGAGTGCGTTTGTTTAATTTGTATGGTCCTGGTGAGCATTATACGCCTTATCGTGGTTGGATTCCTAAGTTTATTTTTAAGGCGCTTCACGATAAGCCTTACACGGTTTATCTTGGCCATAAGAGAACGCTTGAATATATTGAGGACATTTGCAGGACGCTTGCGAACATAATGGACAATTTTAAGCCCGGCGAAGTTTACAATTTGGGCGGCGACAAACAGTACGAGATCAAGTATGTTTCTGATTTGATTTTGAAGTGTCTAGGCAAGGATGATTCTAAGGTTACTTATATGGAAGCTGAGCCTTTCACCACTAGGATTAAGACGCCTGATTCTTCTAAAGCCAAGAAAGACTTGGGTTTCAAGTTGACGGTTTCGGCAGAAGAAGGCATACAGAGAACGGTTGAATGGTTCAAAAAGCTTTATGGAAACGAAACAGGTAAAGCTTGAGGTCTTGAAAAAATGAAGTTTGAAGATGTGCTAAACTGCTACGCGAACAAGAGGATCTTGATAACTGGTGGAGCTGGCTGCATAGGCAACAACCTGGTAAGGGCTCTTCTTAAGGCGGATCCTGAGAAAATCGTTGTCGTGGATGATCTTTCTGCAGCATACGAGTGGAATCTTCCGAAGGATGCCAAGGTGCTTTTTACGTGTGGAAGCATTCTAGATGAGGAGAAGATGAAGCGGGCTTTCAGTTTTAAGCCTCATTTTGTTTTTCATTTGGCGGCGCATTTTGCTAATCAGAACAGTGTTGACCATCCTGAAACTGATTTGTTGGTGAACGGCCTTGGAACGTTGAAGGTTCTTGAATACTCGAATTTGGTTGGTGTGGAAAGGTTTGTTTTTGCTTCTTCCGGGTGCTCAGTGTATGGTAGTCAGGCGCCCCTGCCGTTACGAGAAGATTATGTTTCTTTGCATTTGGATACGCCTTACCAGATTAACAAGTTGGTAGGCGAGCTTTACTGCAACTACTTTTATGATTATTATAAGTTGCCTGTGGCTATAGCCCGTTACTTTAATGTGTATGGTCCTGGTGAGGTGCCTGGTAAGTATAGGAATGTTATTCCGAATTTTATTTGGTGGGCTTTGCATAAGCAGCCTTTGCCGATTACTGGGACTGGCGAGGAGACTCGTGATTTTACTTTTGTTGAGGATATTGTTGATGGGACTTCGCGGATGGGTGCTGTGAAAGAAGTGGTGGGTGAAGCCATTAACTTGGCGTCTGAAACTGAGACGAGGGTGATCGATTTGGCTAATTGGATTAATGAGCTTACTGGAAACAAGGCTGGAATAATTTTCAGACATAGAAGAGATTGGGATAAAATAGTGAAAAGGAGAGCTTCAATAGGGAAGGCTAGGAAAATCTTAGGATATGAACCAAGAACTGAAATAAGAGCAGGGTTAAAAGAGACATACGAGTGGATCTTGGAAAACAAAGACAAGATAGAGGCAAGCGATAGGTTTTGAAAATCTTACTGATCGATCGATCGCGCTAATATGCATTAGAAGCTATTTCGTATGCAACAAAAAGGCGCGTGTATTCATCAGGGGTATACTTAATGGAGCGCCGTAGTTGAAAAACTTGGAAAAGACCAGTGAAGTAAGCGCTGTCTTAGCGGTCGCTATAGCATCTCTTTTGCTCTTATTCATGATAAGAACCGTGGTGTTAAGAATTGTTTTTGCATCAAGTTTTTTCCTACTGGCACTTCTATTGATGTTTCTCCTCTTTTACGATTCTCATGAAAACGGAGTATCACGTTACAAATTAGGGGTGCAAGCCAATGTTGGCTGGCTAATTTATGGTCTTGCTATAGTGTCAAGTCTTGCGATGCTCTATTTTCCTGTAACTAAATACGATCTCAACAACAGTGGAGCATTTTTTTCATCCCTAAATTTATCAGAAATTATACGGGTAGCATTAGGATACTTCATTTTAACAGTATTTCCAGGTTATATTGCTTGTAGAGCCTTTGCCCAAAACAAGCTGAATAATGGTTTCGAAAAGCTTACTTTAGTTCTTGCTTTGAGCTATATTATTAGCATAGTACTTGGGCTATCATTAAGCCACACGGCCGGATTAACACTCGTAAATTATTTAATTATACTGTGGGCTTTTGCCTTGGCTTGTGAAGTACTAAGCTACGCGTTCAAACGAAAAAGTGTTATTCACATTCCGCAGCACACGCAGACTAGTCTTATAAAGACTAGTTTGATAATTGCAGTTTGTTTGCTTTTGGTCTTTTCATCGTATCTTGTAACATTATCGGCAGATCCAACCGGTTATGCCCTAGGCGGAGACGTTTCACGCTATGTATCTGTTTCTAATTCATTTTTGAGGGGTTATCCATTTGATGCAACATACGTGTGGTTTCAAATATTCATTGGCATGGCTTCGACATTGACGGGGCTTCAACCCATTTACGCTTTTGTAGGCATGCAATTTCTCATAATTCTCTTTCCTCTTTCATTTTACACTCTCTTGAGGAGAATTTTTAAAGATGATAAACTAGCCACTATCGGAACTGTTGTGACAACAATTGCCGGCGGGTTATCCTCAATAGGTATCTTGGGACTTCTTTCAGCATACAATGAGGGAAGTGTGTTCTCTGCATTGTGGACCTTGCAAACAAAAACTCAAAACTGGCCTTGGTTATCTAACCATTTCTTCATTGTCTCAACAATGGACTGGTCATTGTTGATGTTGGGCTTTGGCTTTCTTTATTCCTTCATTGTAGGAAACCGATCAAGTAGACTAAGCAGCCTTATCACCCTTATCATGGGTTCAGTGTTTATAGCGTCAACTTTCTTCACCCATAACGTACTTGGCTTAGTAATTTTCTTAATGACCATATTGGTCTTCTCACTTTTGGATTATAAATATATGAGAAGGGCTGTGCTATCCTTCACGTGCATTATTCTTGCAACAATCATATTTGACGCACTATCTTACAATCTTTTGATTAACACTTTACTTAATTACTATCTCACCTATCGAGTGTTCTTTGCAGGCTCATCGTCGTTCCCTTATCAATGGGGCATTATAGCAGTTCTAATTTTGTTACTGTCAGCGTTATTGATTCCAAAGCTTGTAAAGATTATTCGAAAGAAAATCGAGTTTGTGGAAAGTGGCAGACGATTTTCGATAAAATTTATATCACTTGTATGTGTGATGATGGCATTAATCATTTTCATTGTTTCGTTAGCTTTGGTTGCTATTCACTTTAATGAGCTTAATATCTCTGAAGAAAGTATATTTCCCTGGTATATCTACGCCGTTAGATTTGCTCCTCTTCTGCAATTAGCAATTCTTTCTATACCAATTATGTTGAGGATGAAGAATGAAACGCGCCTTGGATGTTGGTTAATGCTGTCTTGGGGGATCTCAGCGATCTTGGTAATAGGGTTGAATGTATTCTTCCCTCTATTCGCTCTACCCTTATTAGTAAACAGAGTTTTAATGTCTGTTTATTTGCCGTTAGGGGCCTTGTCAGCGCTAACTCTTGTTTCCTTAAATCTAATTGAGTTACCAAAAATTAGCTTTAGACTCGGCAGAAAACATGCTCAGGTTCCCATTAAAAAAATATCATTTTTCCTCTTGGTAGTTTTGCTGGTTTTTTCATTTTTGTCATACACATATTCAATAGAGTTCTTCTATCAAGGCAATATACAAGGATCAATGTCAAGCGACGAGAAAAATCTGTATATGTACCTTGAGAAGCTTCCTTCAGAAGAGACATTCCTGACGTATTCTTATTCTTCTTATACGCGTATTTCTTCTCTAACAACGCACAAGACCTATGCCTACTACCAATATTGGACATTTGTGACATGGCCCACTGAAATTCTCTTTGACACGTCATCGCCAGAAGTAGCATATTATTTCCTTTATAAACTCGGAATAACGGATATTGTACTCACAGAACAAGATTTGGCAACTTTGCTAGAAACGTCAAACGGCACGTTGGTATTTATGCTTAATTTCTTCCCAAAGGTCTTCAACAATAGTTATGCCAGTGTTTATTCCATTCCTAACTACCCGTTAAATGAGTCTTCAAATTATGTGCTCGTTGAGCCTATGACAAATCTTAACCTTAATCCCATTTCGGAATCGCTAATTTATGATCCCATAAGCTTTGACAATTTACGAATTGTGGGCGGCTCAACCACATTCAAGCTTGAACAAGGCGTTATCATTCAAGAAGTTAAAGATATCAAACCTCCAGCTGCACAGTACCTTCAGCTATACAAAGGAATAGCAATTCCCACAGCACTATCGCCAACTGCAAGTTTCAAGATCAAGGGCACAGGAAACGCCCTTTTCAACATAGGCTTTTATGACGCTGGAAAAGGCTGGTGTTGGCTTTCTCACGAGCAAGGCCTTCCAAGCAAATTCTTTAGTGCAACGAATAATTGGACGGAGATGAACATCGATTTGAGCAGTATTTTGGGCAAATCTGCCACAATTCAGTACATAGATTTCGTAGCCACTAGCGGCGATGGTTCGCCTGTAACGGTAGAATGGGCTGATTTTAACGTCTTTCGGCAGATAGACGCGAATGAAATGTCCTCAAATGTATATAATCTCGCCTATAACGCATTAACACTTAACGAAGTTCCGTTTAGAGCGATTGAAGACTATAAAGTTCTTAAACTTGCTCCAAATAATGTATATATTTACTCAAATCCTCAGACAGGCGACCTATCAAACAGTTACTTAATTGGTGATGTTAAAGCTGGCTCTCATGTAGTCTTCTTCTGCGATCCAGCAACTCTTAGTGGAGACGGACAGAAGTTATTGGAGTCTTTAGGAATAGAGTTAAGTGGTGTTGTTTCAGCAGAAAATGCTAGTATAGGAGAAGAAAGTCTCATTTTTCCATCAAACCTATATGTAGAAAATCTCACCGTACAAAACTCTCTATATCCCAATAGCATCAGAGGATACTATACAACGCTTGAAAATACACGCATACCTCTGACAATAACCTTTGCCGTAGGAAATGGCTCCATCGCGTTCATCAACTTGCCGATGACTCTCAATATAGATAATACACTTGCCGATATCACCATAAAAGCAATTAAGAACGCGGTTGTAGCGCTTCCGGAACCCATATCGTCAAACGAGTTGAAAACGTTGCCATATCCTGAGGACCTATTTAAACTGGGGAATCCTGGCTTAGTCAACATATACAATCTAAAGGGTCTCACTGATTATCTCTACGCGTTTTCTGATATTAAGCTTGAAGGAAATATTTCAATGTCATCAGACTATGTCGTTTTTAACGAGACAGACCTATTCATTAAAAAACTGGTCCTACAAAATACAACTCATCAAGAACTACTTGAAAACGTTTCAGTCGCAAATATGTGCCTTGCTGGATCTTACAACACTACATTAACAGCTCAAGATGCAATAATTTACCGTTTAGGCGGTGAATTTCCATTGATCGAAACATCTCTGAATAGTCTAAAGATTTATGTCGATGGGTCTGCTGTCAACTTAACCATTCAGCAAAATGGCCAGGAAAAAAGCCTGACAGTATCTAACGGTTCTATTGAATTTGAATTTGCTAAAAATTTCACAACCAATTTAATACTTCAAGAACCAGTAATTATGTTAAATCAAGGGTCGTTAGATACTTCCTGGGAAGGGATATTTTGGTATAATGGGCGAATGTTCACAACGGTATCCGAACCCGAGCGTTGGGCAATCAATGGAGTGCTTTCTCTAGAAGTAATTCAAAGCGAAAACGTTATACTGACTAAGCTGTTACACAAAGAAAGCATCAGCGTGTCTACCTATGGCAAAGGAACACCCCAGTAAACCTCGATTCAAACAGACCGCTATTTATGATTCAATGAATAAATTGCTGATACGCAAAGGAGTTTTTCGTGGGGTTCATTTAGAAAATCTGGGTTCTGTATTAGATATCGGTTGTGGCGAAGCACCTGAACTTTCATTCATTGCAAAAAATTACAAAATGCACGGTTTTATGGTTGGCATAGATGTCTGCCCTCACCCGAAATGGAAAAGTGTCGTCTCGCAACATAATTATGTAAACTTTGTAGTGGCTAGCGCACATTATCTTCCTTTGAGGTCAGACATATTCGATTTTGTTTTTCTCAAGGATCTCTTGCACCATGTTTCAAACGATCATATCAGAGTCATCAGAGAAGCGTATGCGGTTGTAAGAAACCTGGGCATGTTGAGAGTAATTGAAGCAAACCGTTATAGCATAAATCCTATTTTGGTCTTTAAAAGCGACAGATCACATGACCACTTTACATTTGAACAGATGAGCAACCTGAAAAAGCATTTGTCATTTGACGAATTATATGGCTTTGAACTGTTGCCTTCTTTTTCAAATTCTAAGAGGGACAGTATTTGGAATTTTTTCGTGATTTTCTTTTGGTTCTCTACAACTTGGCCAATGGGTAGGCGTTTTCTATCTCTATATATAAAAATGAAAGAGAAACTCATGCGAGGCAACCTCACATATTACGTCTTAAGCAAAAAGAAAATGCAAGAAGGGCATTAATTGATGTGCCCAAATAAGAAAAAACGTTTTCTTTTTGTGATAGGATTTACCTGTCCTTTTCCTGGAGCTGGTTGGTGGCGAATCTTTTACTTCGCAAGACATTTTAGCGAGAAAGATTACCAATGTTGTGTTCTATCCAGTTTTTCACCTAGCACCATTAATTCTCCGAAGATTGTGCGAGACGAGAACTTGTGCATTTATAATCTGCTTCCATATATAGGGTTGAGCAATCCATTCGTGCTGTTTCTTAACAATATTTTGGCTTTGGTCGCTTCCATTCCCTCCTTTCTACTAATACGACCCAGCGCCGTCATAATATCTGTGCCTCCAACCGATCAACTTCTGCCTGTATTTTTGTTATCAAAAATTATGAGGCGCAAAATTATAATCGACTACAGAGATGAGTTTGAAGATTACCTGATAATGAACACCAGAAAATGGGGTTTCTTCTATCGCTCTCTTAAAAGATTTCTCACAAACCTCTATAGAAATGCCACACTAGTTACTCCTGTAACACCTGCGGTAGCAGAAAACTTGAAGCGAAGAGGCATTCATAATGTTAAGGTGATATGCGATGGTGTTGACACCAAGATTTTTCAACCATCCAATAAAAATAAGATGAGATCTGAATTCCATCTTCCTCAGGAGAGTTTTGTTATAGCGTATCTAGGAAACATATACAAGCCTTATCGTGTAGACATTGTCATTAGAGCTTTGAAAAAACTAAACGAAAAAGACCTAAAACGTAAATATTTACTAATTCTCGCAGGAGGTGGAGACGTAAAAAGCGTCTTAAACCTAGCCAGTAACCTTGGAATAAGTGATTCCGTGAAATACTTTGGAGTAATCAAAAATCCAACCGAAATCGCCAAAATCTTAAGCTCGGCTGACTGTGGCATAATACCTTACGACGACAATCCTTTATGGCAGAAAACTTACTCAACAAAATTGTTTGAATACTGCGCCGTTGGGCTACCAGTAGTAGGAACCGTCCATGAAAATTCCGCTCTGGCGGCTGCCATAAAGGTAAACAAGATGGGTTTAATAATCCCACCAATAAATAGTGATGCATTGGCCTCTTCGTTAGAGACATTAAGTGCTGATAAAGAGTTGAGGATTAAAATGAGCTTATCTGCATTACAATTTGCCCGAACTTATGATAAAGAGGGGTTAGCAAGAGATTTATTAGACACTATAGAAAACCGACATTAGAATCTGGCGATCGATCGATCGCGCCATGAAAACTAAAGATTTTGAGAGACATAGGCAAAATCAAAGCTTTAGGATGGAAACCCAAACTCAACAGCAAACAAGCCATAACAAAAACCATAAAAGAACTACTAGCCCACCGAGCTTAAACACTCAAATGTTAATATTTACGAGCCCATCGCTTTAACCTTTCCTTTCCTCAAACCTACAAGCCTTAGCGCCAACAACTTCTGATCCGCTTTAAATTACACCTCTAGGCCTCTCCTTACTACGCCGAACGACAGGCACGCACCCCTCATGCTCTATAATCCAAAACCAAAAACGAACCTGCCTAAAAGGCGTCGTAATCTGGTTGCTAGTCAAAACATTGGATTAACGTGCACGAATCACATTGGTTTAAACTGCTCTTTTTAAATGATTTATTTTACAATCTTCGAAAATTGATTCTTAG
>Ga0315282_10008988_pt1 | contig 15989 bp, 11 predicted proteins | sample YL17G07_20_MG_FD_203693 | JGI IMG/M metagenome (GOLD analysis project Ga0315282, IMG submission 203693) | Sediment microbial communities from Yellowstone Lake, YNP, Wyoming, USA - YL17G07_20 | ecosystem: Environmental > Aquatic > Freshwater > Lake > Sediment | place: USA: Wyoming | collected...
CTTCCGCCCGGAGCAAAGACCAAATGGAATGAAGCCCTGAACGCGACGAACCCGCGAGAAAAGCTTCAACTATTCCAGGAATTCCTTTCCGAAATTCCCAAGCACAAAGGCAACGAACGCCTAAGAGCCCAGATCAAGACAAAAATGGCCACACTACGAGAGGAGATCAGTGCACAACGCGGGAGACGAGGTGGCACTCGCTCATCTTGGCACGTCGAACGCGAGGGCGCAGGACAACTCATGATTCTTGGTCCAACGAACTCAGGCCGAAGCAGCCTGCTTCGAGCCCTCACAAATGCTCAGGTGAATGTTGCCGCTTATGAATACACAACTCAGCGGCCCGTTCCAGGAATGTTGCAGTACGAGGATATACAATTCCAACTGGTGGAGCTACCAGCTCCTCAGATCAATTCGTCTGGTAACTACGAGCTGCAACCAGAAGCAATCGACCTAATTCGAAACTCCGACGGGTTGGTTCTCGTCGTAGATTTGGCAACAGATCCAAAGCGCCAACTCCACACGATTATTGCAGCATTGGAGGAGGCACGTATTTCGACCCAGAGGCAAGCAACACAGGTGGAGATCGTGCGCGAGAAAGGCTCCGGAGAGATTCGTATTGCTGCGTCTGGAGGTCAATCCTCCTGCAAGCCTGAGCAGATACGCGAGCTATTGCACGGGTACGGTATCAAGAACGCACTTGTGAGGATCTACGGCGATGTCTCGATACGTGACGTGGAGGACGCTATATTTGAGAATGTGACCATACACAAACCATCAGTGATCGTTGCGAACAAGCTTGACTTGCCGAACGCTCGCGCTGCTCTTTCAGAATTCGACAAAGAGCTTCCTCAATCTATGAAGGCGGTTGGGACATCGTGTCTTACCGCTCAAGGGCTGAATTCGATCGGTGAGAAAATCTTCCGTGCCCTAGGGATCATACGCGTCTACACAAAGGAGCCGAATGAACCGAAACCATCTGAATATCCATTTGTGGTCCGCGCTGGAACGACCGTAAGAGAGCTCGCGCGGACCATTCACACTGACTTAGCAAACAAATATCGCTATTCACGGATTTGGGGACCCACAAGCAAGTTTGCAGGCGAGCGCGTAGGTCCAGAACACGTGCTCGGCGATGAGGACGTCGTCGAAATTCACACGGGTTAAGGACGTCTCAGCTTCGTTTCGGTACGCGCCCTGACGAGGAGTGAATGTGTCTAGATTCTGGCCCGGCGTCGTCTGCGGAAATTCTTTATCCGCCAGAATCCGCTCGAATCACGATAATATTCCATGAGCTCCATTTTTCTTAGCACCTATCTAGGAAAGTGTGTAGTCTTCGTGTCTTAGGACTTTCACCATTGACCCGCATCATAACTCATGACACTATGCCAGAAAATCGTAGCGTCGAGATGCAGCTTCATTGCAAAATACATCCTCAACTCAGCTTCAAGTTGATATGCCGAAGCAGCGTTTGGGCGCTTCACTTTCCTGCGCGAGAAATTTCCTTGAAATCTTTCAGTAAATTTCGACTAAGCAAGCATGGTAAGAAACACAGTGTTGTTACCAAAAATGGAAACTACGAACGGCGACTAGAAATGTTAGTGAAACTGTCGAAATATTTCGTCAAGGGTCAACGTTTCAGGGCGCCGATAATGCCACCAACGATGCCAAGGATCATTCCGGCAACGAATCCGCCGCCGATGATTAGGCTGAAGATAGCGAATGGGAATATGACTACGTCTGCCAATGCGCCGTGCCCAAGGATCATGATGATTGCACCGAAGATCAAGACCAGCCCAATTATGAATCCAATAGCGAACGCGTAGCTCGGGCCCAAGCTTGGCATCCAAAAGAATATTGAAGACCAGTTCACCGGTGGACCGTAAAACGAGGGCGCTAGGAGCGCCGCGCTGTTGAGGATGATGAGGATTCCTGATACTAATGATAGAACAAATCCCAGAACACCTTTTCTTGTCATGCGCCTAGGACGACTCGCCATATCCTTGGAAGGTCGTTTAGCGAGGATGACCTGAGGTCGACCACAGTAAGGACAGTAGACTGCATGCAGCGGCATCAATCGTCCACAATGTCTGCATCGGACTGTGGGAAGAGGCAGTACGTACTGTACCCGAGGACGCGCTCGAGGCCCGCGGCCTCTTCTGGAAAGGAACGCAGCCAGCAGGCCCAAACCGAGAGCAAGGAGTAAGAGGAGCAGAACGATCAGGTAGATCAGTGGGTTGAACGAGGGGGGTATTTGGATTCTGAGGTCCAGGTTTATCGTGTGAACGATTGCCGTACCATCCGGTGCGCTCCCGGAGCCAGTGAGAGTTACCGTGTAGTTGCCTGGGACCGCATTCGAATCCGCACATATTGTAAGTGTCGTGAACACGGTTCCACCGATTGTGGGTGTCACAGGGTCAGGAATTATTTGGTAGGTGACATGTTGTGGAAGGCCTGAAACGGTAAGGTTGACTGGGGCGTTAAATGCGCCTATTCCACGCACTGAGACGGAAATGTTGCCGCAAGTCGACTGGTTGATTGTGAGCAATGTCGGTGAGGCGTTCAAAACGAAATCCGGACGCGCGAGGGTCACGTTGAGTTGAACGGTTTGGCTCCGGGTTATGGAGGGGAGGGTTGATGTCCCGGTCACAGTGACGTTGTAACTACCTGGTGGCGTGCTGTATGTTGTCGCTATACCAAGAGTGGAGGGCGCTGTACCCCCTGGTGAAGGAGTGACAGAGGCTGGGTTCAGGTTTGGAGTTGATGGCGTCGGAAAACCTGACACTTGCAAGCTAACCGGGGAGCTGAAGCTACCGAGGGAGATTACGCTAACACTGTAAGTCGCAACATCATTCTGAGCAATTGACAGTGTGCTAGGCGTCACCTGAACCAGAAAATCGATCTGCGGCCCGTGAACGAACTTGTTCCCGTAAATCTCCAGGACTGCATAGTATCCTTTGCTTCCTACCGGAAGCTGCTGTTGCGGATGGAAGGCCAGTCCTTCCACAATGCCGGAACCAAATTGAAAGTAGAAACCCAGAATCGCGTATCGAGAAGGCAGGCTGAACTTCTTGCTGTCGATGAGTATTCTAACATCGGACGCATGTGCTGGTTGGACTCCGGCTACAACATATCCGCTGCCTTCTGTCGAGATCTTGATGCTATTTGGATCCGGGGCAACGTTATAGTACTGGCTAGGAAATTCAGGAGGAAAAGTACCCGCAGGGCCAGGAGGATTGTAAACGATCGAATCCCAGGTCCCAGGCACATTCGGGCCCAAGAGTTGAACATAACCAGGGAAAGTTGCATCCAAGTCCTTAAGCGCGATATCTGTAAAGATTATCTCGTTGCCAGCTTGCGCGTGTGCCCGCAGGACATCGTACACGGCTTGAATCTTCGTGCGCTTGTCAGCTGGATAACTGGTTGGATTTCCAAACCATCCAGGGCAGTCGACCACGATGAGCGAGTATCGATTTATGATGGATGGTTTGCTCAACACTTGATCGGGGCTGACGATCGTGTAGTTGATCCCCATTTGGTTGAGAGTGTAGTCTGTTCTTCCCCAGATTCCCTTGATTACGAGAATATTGGTGGGTTGCCTTACGAAAAATACCTGATTAGTCGTGAATGGCGCGGTGAGGCGAGTTACCAAGACTCTATTGAAGGCTGGAGTTGCGAGGAGAGTGTTGACATTTGTCAGATATTTCTGGTCGATAAGAAACGGTCCGCCCTGATAGACAGCCCCTCCCGGCGTTAACGATGTTCGCATGGTTACGTCTGGCGGTTCGATAACTCTGGCCAATCCAACGTCTGGTCCGCTCCTCAGAAATTCATGAATCAATCCGTAGACGCGAACTCGATCCGGCTGCTTGTCGTCCATTGGGACGACGATAGTTCCCGTGGGGAATGTTCCAGCCGCGAGCGGCGGAAGCGCGCTTGCAACGTCGTATATAGGTGCGAGGATCGTGAGTGCAAGTACGAGGCACACAACCAGCTGACGAGGTTTATTCATTGATACGTGCCTCAATCTGCTATCATAATTGGGCAATTTTCGATTTTTCGGGCTAGCTACTAGGTAACCCCTAGGTTGATTACTTAAGACTTCAGTCCCTTTACTTCACGATGCCTACTTAATAGCTCATTTCTTCAAATGGACGCGCAGATGGAACATCTCAGCTTGTTCGTCGCAATATTGAGTCTACTAGACGTCACTATTTGTATCAAATTTGCATTGAACGATGGGGAACCCAATCTCATGCTTCTTTTCTCACAGAAGAAAGCGTTACTCTGACTTCCATTTCAAATAGCCCACGAAGCCAAGGACACTAACCCCAATCGACACTCGCAAATACTGAGGAACGTCGGCGACCGATCGACCGATTCCTTCACAAACCTCCTCAATGAGTTCGCTGGCCATCTGGTCAACGCTTAGCCCTCTCGAAATGAAACTATCAAGTTTGCTCCGCCAATCGATCAAAGCGGAGATATTTCGTTGGAACAATTCACCTGCGCCGTCCAGAGTCCCAAAATGCGGCGTGCAAAGCCGTTTGATAGTGAGTTCACTGAGTCGGCGCAACGACTCAACCGCTTTGTCCAAGTTGAAGCTAGGTGGCGGAGTCGTTGGCATTAAAGCTGGAAAGGTGGGATGACGCAGACCGACGGCGTCTCCGGTAAACAGTATACCGGTCCCTTCCAAGATGTAGCTCAAGTGATGAGGAGCGTGTCCCGGCGTCCATATCGACCTGAGTGTCATCCCATTTCCTAAATCGATTGCCTCATCGTCTGCAACGCTACGCACCCGACTGTTCTCAATAGGATCAGGTAAACCATATCTCTGCATTAGCTGCTCCCCGAACAGCTCTCCTGCACCCTTCACAAGTCGCGTTGGATCAGAGAGATGTGGTTCACCCCGTGGGTGAACGAGCACAGAAGCGTTTGGATATTTCCGGGCAAGTGTACCGCAGGCCCCGCAATGATCCAAGTGTACATGAGTCGGAAGCAAGTAGTTCAAATCATCGTCTCGGATTCCTAGGGTAGTGAGATCTCTAATGACGACTTGAGCCGAGGAGCGATATCCCGTATCGATGAGGGCATTTTCTTTTCCTGAAAGGAGGTAGGCCGCGACAACTCCCTTGTTTCCGAGGGCTTCAGTATCGATGATCGCAATTGAGTCCGACAGCCGTTCTAACAGCTCAAGTCACCACTTTTGCCATATCCGAAACAAGTATATTGACTAGATGCTCCATCGAGAACCAACTCAGCAGTGGAGGACGTGCCATCGACTTGAGCCGACCCGAACTTCCGAAGGATCTAGAAGTCTACATTGATTCTCTCGACGAACAAGGCCGGGTTACATACATTTCAGGATACTTCGAATTCAGAGACACTCATTTGAAATTTGATGCGATCGGCATGGAAGGATACGGAGGCCCGAACATCGGAGCAACGTTGTCCGAGGAAACGCTTGGAACCCTCAGACAGATTGGCCTGAATCATGAGGACATTGAGGAGCTGATCACTGCTCTACAAAGGAAAATAATGGAAGGAGAAGCGCATATTGAACTGCGCCGAAACCTCGAACCATCTGAAGACAAGACTGAGAACAAGAAGCAAAGCGGTTGAAAGTAGGTTCAGCCGTCACGCACTTTCTCCTTCAGTCTCGCGCCTCATGCTGCGGCAGACTGCAGGTTGGACATTTCACGGAGTGCTTTGGGATCTGGGCCATGCAGTACCAACAGAATTTCTTGCCCGGCTCGGGTTCCACGGGTTGCGGCTCACCACGCATAAAACCAAGTGCGAACATTATGCCAATTCTGCCTTTGTCGAATCCAACTGAGCGTGACATCTCGGCGTTGGCAAAGCTGATGCAACAATCGTATGCCAGAAATAAAGAAAAATTAGTCTCTGACCCCTCGATTGAGAGAAACTTACATGACATAATGACGGGGATCAAGGGGACCTTTCTCCCTGAATCGTCCTTCATTAGCAAGGCGACGGACAAGATCGCGAGTGCTTGCCTAATTACATCAACCGGAACCCGCACCGCAAACATAGAGGAAATGTTCACGCATCCTCTCTACGGAGCGCGAGGACTCGCCACGACCGAAATCGCGATGAGCATGAATCGCTTACAGAGAAAACAGATAACAGCCTTGAACGTTTGGTTAGAAGAAACCGACGAAGTCGCACGAAGGCTATTCGAGAAGTTGGGTTTCAAGAAGGATTTGTGAATCGTGCAGATGAGTATGCGCGTTCGATAGAGAGGCCATTCAGGCCTTGAACCATCGAAAGACCAGATAATTGACCTTCTTTCCTCGCCGCTTGGGCACCGCTATTGTGAATTGTTTGCGCACCGTTGTTGCGAGCCTTCCGGCTAGTACAACCTCAAATGGGCCCATTGTGTCCTCCTCTCGTTTGACTGTCACGATGAAAGGCGCGTGGTCTATGCCGGGCCCGTGCTCATAGATAGCGAAGTCGGAGCCAAATCTGATTCCAGGAGTCACAATTAGGCCCTTGTTGCGAAGGTTCTCGTATGCCCCATAGCCTAATTCGAACTGCTTGTAGGTTTTATTCGCGACAGCAAGGATCTTTGATCGGCTGACCGGCTTAGAAGTCTTCACATCGACAACTCTGATTATCTTCCTGTCAAGTAGGTACAATCCTTCCATCAAGTCAAGCATTAGAGGAGCCTTGAAATCTTGGTCCGGTTTCGGTTTTGGAATACCGACAGGTTTGCCGAAGAATCCCATGCGATAGAGGCTCATTCCGTTTCTGTGGTCCCATACGATCAGCCGAGTTCCAATTAGCTCAGCAATGATGCGCTCGCTCATTTACTGGTCACTTTATGCTGTCAGAGCGAGGACGCGTATTTGATCCACAACATCTACGCCAATATCCGCGATCTTTTCCGCCCTTTCCACCAGATCCCTGAAAAACAGCAGATCTTGGAGGGACATTCTGCTCGAGATCAAATCCATGTCAAGTTTTCGCGACTCCGCGTCGATCTGGCGTTCCAGTTCCTCGACTGCCCTCGCAGTCTCAATCGCTTTTTCAGCATCAAAAGACAATGAGTGAAGAGTCTCTCTCACTTTCGAGATCTCCTTAAGGACGGAGCTCATCAAATGAGACACACTCTGTAGTCTCTTTGTGTCCAATTTCCATTTGAGATCAACAATACCCATCAGTCGGAAAGCCATAGCTTCACAATATTCAGCCACTTCGCCAAGCCTGAACAGAAGTCGGAGGAAATCCTCTCTGCTGATAAGCAGACTGCCAACAGAAGCAACTTCACTCAGGAATATCGTTTTGTTTTTCTCGTTCTCCTCGAGAGTCTTCAAAATGCTCTGATAGTTGTCCTTCGCAAGTTTCGGTTTCCTTTCAGCCAGATTGTCCAGCAAAACGACAAGTTGTCGGGTTATTTCGACGACATTTCTGGCATGAGTTTGGCAAAGGTCGAGCATTCTACGGCGTATATTGGCTTCAGTTTCGATAGGGAAGGTCACGCGTTGAACCCCAAATGCCTCAGTCAACTACTATTGGGGTTCAGAACTTAAATCATAGCCCATCGGAGCGGCAAGAGGAGTGGGGTTTGAGCTACTCGTAATCGACTCTAACGGCCTCCCCCAGCTCGGAAAAAGCCTTTGCTCCTTTGAGAAAATCAGGTACAAGTGCTGGAATGTCTTTCCACTTGATTCGGACTTGTTGCCAAGAATCTCTGTCCCGAAGGGTGACCGTTTCATTCTTTTGGGTATCATAATCAATCGTGATCGAAATTGGCACGCCTATCTCATCGGCACGAGCGTATCTCCTTCCAATTGTGCCAGCATCGTCATATTCGACATCAAAGCCGTTACCTATCAGGAAATCCGCCACTCTGGAAGCAATGCCCGGTAGGTCGTCTTTCGCCATCAGAGGGAAAACCATCATCTGCATTGGCGCCAAGTCTGGAGGTACTTTCAAAACGACCCGATCTTTGACTCGGTTGTATGCATACTCCAATGTCGAGTACACGATCCTCTCTGCCCCATAACTAGGTTCAATAACATGTGGAACGACACGCCGACCTGTTTCGCGTATCGTTCGATCTTCGAATCGAACATGCGAGGGAAGAACTCTGAAACCCTGGATCTCCAAATATCCAGTTTTCTTGAACGCCCTTTTCAAATCTTCAGGATTAGCAGACTTCAATGCGTCTAGGACGACTCGTGACTTCTCACGTAGCGTAGGTCCAAGAACGGATTCGTTCGGAACTACCACAGTAACCTGCTTTTCCACAGGCGTTGCATACGGTTTGAAGACTGAGAGGTCGACTCCGGACCCCTTAATATGAGCTGAGAGGTCGAAGTCAGTTCGATAGGCGTGTCCAGCTATCTCCACCCATCCCCATCTATCAAGCCAAATCTGATGATCAAAGGTCTGAGCGGAATAGTGCGATCGCTCAGCTGGTAACTTCTCTTCAAACCTTTGCTTTTCCAATGGAATGCCCAGCGACTTCGCAAACCTGACGGAGAGCGCCATGAAATACGCTGACCACTCATTTTTCACAAGACCGGTGCCAGCAGCCTCATGAGCCGGCAATCGTGTGACATTCGAATGATCCTGTTCGCGACTTTTCATCAGAAGAAGCGGCAACTCTACATCGCTCACTCGATTCATGTAATTACATCGTGGTTCTTCCGGGTCGAAGAAGAATTCCAGCTCCATTATCGTGAACTCTCGAAGTCTGATAGGGCCTTGCCTTGGGGAAATCTCATTCCTCATGACCGTCCCAATCTGCGCGATTCCAAGGGGCAGCTTTTCCCTACTCGCCTCGAACACCCGCTTGAAGTCTACGAACATACCTTGAGCAGCTTCGGGTCGGGCGTAACCCGTCACGTCCCCGTAAGGGCCGATATTGGTCCTGAACATCGTCGAGAAGAATTCTGCTTGACTGAGTGGACCACCACACTCGGGGCATCGGATTGTGTTCTCCGATATGAATGAGTCAATCTCAGCGGGCGACATGGCCTCTGTGGCTATATCCGCTCGCCCTGGCATCGCTTCCGTAATGACATGATCCGCCTTGAAATGACGACGGCAATCCTTGCAGGTCACCATCAAGTCTTTGAAGTGTTCGACATGCCCAGATGCGATGAATACTCGCTCTGGAGTGATGACAGGACTGGATATTGTCGCGAATCCATGTTGGTACACGAAGAGTTGTAGCCAGCGGTCTTCGATGCGCCGCTTCATTTTTGCGCCAAGTGGACCTAGATCTAGATAGCCGCTGACACCGCCATAGATTTCGAAGGAAGGCCAAAAGAAACCACGTCGCTTTGCCAAGTCAGACAATAGTTCGTATTTGTCGATCCCAGCCAAGCTCATCTTCGTCCAACATTTGTGTGCTTTTTCGCTTTAGTTTCGGAACGGTCTCATCCTTTTCTCCATCTCCTCCTTAAAGATACTCAGTTTCGTGATTTGCACACGTGGAAAACTTCGTCATTTCTCCCGACGGTAGAAGTCTGCGCTGGACCTGCGTAGTATGCCAGTATGACAACTTCTTTGCGGCTAACTCTTCTCTTTATCCAGATAGAGTGAAGTGGCGTTGCGGAGGGTGTCACAACACCGCTTTGGTCTATCGCCCAGACAAATGGATAGAGGAATCAATGTCTGAATACATCCGCATCCATCGCGAAGGGCAACGAGTTAAATGGCAAACTCCGAAGGACAGCGTCAAGAAAGACTCAGTCGCCGGGAACCACATCGACGTACGTGTCGCATTTCTCGCAGAAAGGCCAAACCTCCCTAGGTGAGGCGATGTCATTAATGAAGAGTCTGATCCTGCCGCCGCAAATTGCACACTTGATGTTCATGCCTAGGACTTTGTTCTCCTTTCGGAGAAAGGCGGAATCAACCCCCAAGCCGCATCACGTCCCTTCAGAAGCACCCTTGACCAGCAAAGGAGCACCTCTCCTTTTTGAAGGGGCTATGACAATTCTTCTCAATCGTTGAATTGCGAGGGCAGGATCGACACCTTTAGGGCATACAAAGGTACAGGCGCCCGCGAAGTGACATCGCCAGATCCCATGCGCCGTATCTAGCATGCTCGCCCTTTCCTGGGAACCTTCATCCCTTGAATCTGCTACGTATCTGTAAGCTTGCGCCAGCGCTTGTGGCCCAATGAACTCCGGGTCAGCAGCAAGAGTTGGACATGCTGCATTACACAAGCCACACTTAATGCAGTAAGAGAACTGGAGATAGTCTTCGAGCTCTCGCGGGCTTTGAACGTATTCTGTTTCAGAAGTGTCTTGTTCTGATGTATCTCGCCTTATCATGTAGGGCTTGACCGACTGGTGCTTTGAGAAGAACCCGTGGAAATCGGTCACCAGATCGCGAACCAATGGGCAGTGATCCAGGGGCTCGACAGTCACTGTTCCGCCGCCCAGCTCCGTAACCTGTGTGTAACAGGCCAACTTGGGAAAGCCGTTGATCTTCATACCACACGAGCCGCACGAAGCCATCCTGCATGAAAACCTGATGGCAATAGAATGATCGAGCTTTTCCTTTGCGTATAACAGAGCGCTAAGAACCGTCATCCCAGGCTCAAATGGAACTTGAAACGTCTGATAGCGACGCTGAAGCTGTTGTGCAGAGTTCGCGCGAAGCACTTTTAGCGTTACAGTTGGCTGGGACTGTGCCTGCTGCTGCAAGGTCTGCGTCTGCATCACGACCTCAGTAATGTCGCTCTGTTGGAGTGTACTTAGTAATTGTTACGGGGGCGTATTCAAGTCGAGGGCCTTCCGGCGTGTGATAGGCGAGTGTATGTTTGAGCCAGTTCTGGTCGTCTCTCTTTGGACAGTCTGTTCTTGAGTGGGCTCCTCTCGACTCGGTTCTAGCAAAGGCACATGTCAGAACTACTTCTGCTATGTCGAACATTGCTTCTAGTTCGAGAACGTTCACGAAGTTTGTGTTGTATTCCTTCGCTTGATCATCTACATGCCGATAGGCTTTCTTATGGAGCTCTCGCAGAGCTGTCAGTCCCGTCTCCAAGCCCTCTCCAGATCGGTAAACGTGCGCATAAGCGTCCATCATTGTTTGGACTTGGTTGTGGATATCATAGGGGTTTTCCGTGCCGTGCCCGTGTAGAATCTCGTCGAACAGCCGCTTCTCTTCATGAGCAACTACGCGTTGGTCTAGATTGTGAGCTGACTGGGACAATGCATATGTCGCAGCTCCAGCCCCTGCCTGCGCACCGAAAACGAGACATTCTGCAGTGGAGTTGGCGCCTAACCTGTTTGCGCCGTTAATGCTAACACATGCCGCTTCTCCAGCCGACCAGAGGCCTTCAATGGAGGTTTCGGCCTTCACGTTGGTTCGGATCCCTCCCATTGTGTAATGGCAGACTGGACGAACTGGTAAAGGTTCATCAATCGGATCGATTCCTTTGAACTTGATCGCTATCTCTCGAATGGCAGACAAGCGCTCCTTGATCTTCTCCCCTCCGAGATGACGCAGATCAAGAAGGAGATGATCCATTCCACTCACAGGATCTTTCAATCCTCTACCCTCTTGGATCTCCGTGATCATTGCGCGTGAAACCACATCTCGCGAAGCAAGATCCAATCTCTCTGGAGCGTATTTCTTCATGAAGCGCTCTCCCTTGCTGTTGATCAAAACTGCACCATCACCTCTAGCTCCTTCAGTGACGAGAACCCCCGATGGAATAAGACCCGTTGGGTGAAACTGCAGGAACTCCATGTCCTCCATAGGCGCGCCAGCTCGATACGCCAGCGACAAGCCGTCGGGCGTGGATGAGTAACCGTATGTTGTGAACCTGTAGAGCGTCCCTGAACCGCCAGTTGCAATCACGCCGGCCTTCGCATTGAATGCGAAGTAATCTCCGGTCTTAAGGTCGATAGCAGTCACCCCTTTGAAGACGCCGTGATCCACTATGAGTGATGTCACATACAATTCCTGGAAGAAGTGAATATTGTCATACTTCCGAGTCGTGTCATAAAGAGTCTGCATCTCAAAGAACCCGACTCTATCAGCAGCGAAAGCCGCGCGTGGAAAGCTGTAGCCTCCAAAGTTGCGTTGGGCTATTCTGCCGTCCTCAGTCCTAGACCAAGGCATACCCCAGTGTTCCAGGAGATAGATTTCGGCAGGCATGGCCTTGACGAAGAACTCAACAGCATCTTGGTCCGCTAGGTAGTCACTTCCCTTAATTGTGTCGAAGATATGCGACTCAAGGGAATCACCCTTGTCGAGATATAGGACAGCTGCCGTGCCCCCTTCTGCGGAAACAGAGTGCGACCTCATCGCTTGAACTTTTGTGACCACCGCGATGCTGCATTTCCCCTTCGATACTCGTGCGGCTTCTATGGCCGCCCGCAGCCCAGCAATTCCAGACCCAACTATCACAACATCGTACGAGAGAACTTCGGTCACGCAGACTGACCTAGCGTCAAGTGTCCAGTTCGCCATGCGCGACATCCCATCCATATAAGTGTGAAGTCAAACTAACCAGCCTCGAAACTTAGAAATCGCAAGATCGTGGGCTATTGCTATCTGAAACCAAGCCGTGTGGAGGAGTTGCTGATGAACAAGAGAGCCGCTAGTCGGGTCGGCAGCCTATTTCTCGGCATAGCGGCACTCGCGGTGTTCATCTATTTCGTCGGAATCGACGAGCTGAAGAAGGTACTGCTCCAAGTCGACCCGCTCATCATAGTCCTTATGACCGGGATTCAGCTTCTCGGCTTCATCTTCTATGCCTCTGCGTGGTTCCTGCTCATACGTGCCACAGGACACAAGCTTCCCTTCGTGACATGTCAAGGCATTGCTTTCGCGAGCATTTTCGCGAGCTACACGATGCCAAGCGGTGTCTTTCTCGAAGCTATGCGAGTCCTTCTCGGATCGAAGGAGTCTGGAATGAAATTGGGCGAGTCTACTGCCACGGTCATACTGCACCGAATCCTGTACATCATTGGCTTTCTGGCGAGCACAGCAATTGCAATGCTGGCCTTGATCACAGGAGGCAAAATTACGTCCTCAGCAATTGTAGAGTTGTCTGTGCTACCCGCTCTTGCAATCGCAGGGCTTGTGGTTCTACTTTACCTCTCACTAGACCCCAAACGAGTCCGACCAATCCTAGAACGCGTCTTGAAACTGGTCCAACCACTGATCAAGGTTGTTCAGAAGGAAACTAGAACGGACGGAAAGGCGGACCAATTCGTAAATGAGTATTACAAGGGCTTCCGCAAAATGCTCTCATCAAAAACCCATGTTGCAGTGTCCTTCGCAGCCAGCTTGGGCGATTGGGGTTGTTCGGTGCTGATTCTTTGGGTGGTTCTGGTCTCCCTCGGCACCAATGTTTCTTTGTGGGTGGTGATCATCAGCATGGCTATTGGAAAAATGATTCAAATGACTCCGATCGCGGTTCCCGGGATGTTGGGAATTTATGAGGCTGCAGTGACGACGTCACTCTCTCTCTTTGCGGTCCCTGTGGCTGTGGCAGCCTCAGCAGCACTCTTGATGCGCATAATCACTTTCTGGCTCGACCTTCCTGTAACTGGCCTGGCAGCATACCATTATGGGTTCAAGCTGCTAAGCGGCGGATTTTCATCTTTACGATCCTAGAGGATCTCTTCAATCTCACCTTGAGAAGTCAAGGGGGAGAGAGGAATGTCTCATGTTTGATAGGAGTCTGGTATGGGCTTGCACGAGGCACTTTTATCGGAGTTGGAGCGGGGCTAGGCGTATGGCTGGGTAAAGTTGACAACGCCTCCATCAAAAGGATCGAGTGCAGAACTACTAGATCTGCCCGTTGACCAGCTACTCGCCAATCTGAACACCTCCGAGTCCGGCCTTTCTTCCAGGGAGGCCCGCGCCCGGTTAGAAGTCTATGGTCAGAATGCGCTTGTCAAGAGAAAGAAACGAACTGCGGCCGCAAAGTTTCTGTCTTATTTCAAAAGTCCACTAGTTATCATATTGGTTATGGCAGGATTTGTCACAATTTTCTTCAGAGAGCTTGCAAACGCGACCATCATATTCACTGTTGTAATCATGAGCGTAATGCTTGGTTTCTATCAGGAATCCAAAGCTGAGAAAGCCGCGGAGATTCTCGGGAAAAAGGTTCGCACCACTGCAACTGTTCTCCGAAATGGCGCCAAAGTTGAAGTGCAAATTTCCGACATTGTTCCAGGCGATGTGATCCAACTTGCAGCAGGTGACATAGTACCTGCGGATTCGAAAATCATCAGTGCTAAGGACTTCTTCGTGGACCAATCCGCACTCACCGGCGAATCCTTTCCGGCGGAGAAGTCACTAACGTCGCCGAACAATAGATCTGGGGCAATTACTGAACGTAATGACTGCATCTTTTTTGGAACATCGGTTGTGAGTGGCACAGCATCTGCCGTCGTAGTGAGAACAGGTAACCTGACTGAGTATGGGAAGATTGCCAAGAAACTTATCGCAAGAGTGCCCGAGACCGAATTTGAGAGAGGCCTTAGAAAGTTTGGTTATCTCATAATGCAGGTCACTTTTCTGCTTGTAATTCTGGTGTTTTTCGTGAACGCGCTCTACAGACGAGGCGTACTTGAGTCGTTGCTCTTTTCTGTGGCTCTGGCTGTGGGCGTCACACCAGAACTTCTGCCCATGATCGTCTCGGTTAACCTATCGAAAGGAGCGATCGCTATGTCAAGCAAAGGAGTCATTGTGAAACGTCTGGCATCGATCCAAAACTTCGGGAGTATGAACGTGCTATGCACAGACAAGACCGGGACACTGACAGAAAACAGAATTACACTTGTGCTCCACGTGGATCTGGAAGGAAATCAAGACGAGAAGGTCTTTCTCTATTCATTCTTGAACAGTCACTATCAGACGGGGCTGAAGAGCCCCCTTGACGACGCGATCCTCAGGCATATGGACGTCGACACGAAGCCCTACAAGAAGATTGATGAGGTCCCATTCGATTTTATCAGGAAACGAGTCTCCATTGTTGTTGAACGTGAGCGAGAGCGATTCCTCACGTCGAAAGGCGCTCCCGAGGAGATCCTCAAAGTGTGTTCGTATTGCGAGCTTACGGGCGCAATTTTAGATCTAACCGAGGAGATGCAGAAGAAGATCGAAAAGAAGTATCGCGACTTTAGCTCTGACGGATACCGCGTGCTTGGTGTTGCATACAAGAAGCTCAGAGAGGACAGGCCGGCCTACTCTGCGAAAGACGAGACGGACATGACATTTCTTGGCTTTGTAGTCTTTATGGACCCCCCCAAGAAGACGGCAAGGAAATCTATCGCCTTGCTGAAGCAGTCACAGGTGGAGCTCAAGATCCTGACCGGCGACAACGAGTTAGTAACGAAGCAAGTGTGCGAGCAGTTGGGGTTCGAAATCAAAGGGGTTGTTCTTGGACCTGAGATTGCACAGATGACTGATGATGCCCTAGCCAGGGTGGTTGAGGAGGCTAACATTTTCGCTCGCGTTACTCCAGGCCAGAAGGACCGGATAATGAATGCGTTGAGAAACAACGGTCACGTTGTGGGCTATCTCGGAGACGGAATTAACGATGCAGCTTCAATGAGGACATCGGACGTCGGAATCTCGGTAAATAACGCGGTCGATGTCGCGAAGGAATCGGCAGACATCATTCTGCTGCACAAAGACTTGACAGTGCTCCAGCAGGGAGTTCTCGAAGGGCGGAAGACATTCGGCAATACGATGAAGTATGTAATGATGGGGACAAGTTCGAATTTCGGAAATATGTTCAGTGCAGCCGGCGCGTCACTGTTCCTGCCGTTCTTGCCGATGCTCCCCGCGCAGATCCTGTTGAACAATCTACTCTACGATCTGTCCGAACTCGCCATTCCGACCGATAATGTTGATCGTGAGTATATTGAGAAACCGAGAAGATGGGACATATCATTCGTCAGAGAATTCATGGTCTTCTTCGGGCCGATAAGCTCACTATTCGATTTCCTAACATTCTTCGTGATGATAGCCATATTTCATGC
>Ga0315282_10008989_pt1 | contig 15989 bp, 13 predicted proteins | sample YL17G07_20_MG_FD_203693 | JGI IMG/M metagenome (GOLD analysis project Ga0315282, IMG submission 203693) | Sediment microbial communities from Yellowstone Lake, YNP, Wyoming, USA - YL17G07_20 | ecosystem: Environmental > Aquatic > Freshwater > Lake > Sediment | place: USA: Wyoming | collected...
TTTTACGCAGGCCCTGTTTCGTGCCCTTGAGCAAGAAGCTGGATGAGCTCTTCAGGGAATTTCAGAGGCAAAGGATTCATCTGGCCGTAGTTGTAAACGAATACGGGGGCATGGCCGGGATTATCACCCTGGAAGACCTGCTGGAGGAACTTTTTGGAAAGATGGTTGATGAGCTGGATATTGAACGCCGGGCCAGGAAGCGGAGGGGTGAAGCAAGGTCAGCGTTCACCTCTGGGCGGAAGGCCTAAGCCGGGGGGAGAAGAGGGACAGGGGATACGATGGTTTCCTTTTTGACTTTATGCGCAGTGGTCCTCCTATTCCTATTCCTGGAAGGATTCCTGTCAGGCTCCGAGATCGCCATGGTGTCCGCCGATCGAAAGAGGCTCAGCCGCTTTGCCAATGCCGGGCCTCGATCCGGAAGATTGACTTATCACGTTTTGAAAGAACCCTCCTGGTATCTTTCTACCACCCTGGCCGGAAGCAATTTGGCGGAGGTCGCCAACGCTGCCCTGGTCACTTCGATCTTGATCGGCATGTATGGATCTAAGGGGGACTTATACGCCTTCCTGATTCTTACCCCCTTGATTCTGGTATTCGGAGAGATCCTGCCCAAAACGCTCTTCCAGCAGAAAGCAGACCGCTGGATACAAAAGATCGCCCCCGTCATCTGGGTTCTTTCAATTTTTTTATATCCCTTAGTCTGGTTCATGTCTAAAACATCGGGAGCCATTTTGCGCCTCACCCAGGAAGAAAGGGGTCAAGGAATTTTTTACTCCCGCAAAGAGCTCCAGCTTCTCCTCCGGTCAGAAGGAGAGAGAAGTGATATGAAGCCGATGGAAAAGGCGATGATCCATCGTATTTTCCAGCTGTCCACCACGAAGGTCAAAGAGGTAATGATCCCGCTGGTCGATGTCGTGGCTCTGGAAGAAAACTTGGGCGTGGAAGAAGCGATTTCCCAGGTCCGTCAGGAGAATTACTCTCGGTACCCCGTTTACCGCGAGCGCGTGGACAACATCGTTGGCATCCTGCACAGTTTTGACCTTCTCTTTTCTCGGGACAAAGGGCAGACCATCCAATCCTTCATCCGCCCCATTTCTTTCTTCCCCGAAACGAAACCCGTCGATGAACTCTTGTTAGAGCTGCAGCGAAACCCGGAGACGGTGGCCGTGGTGGTCGATGAATACGGGGGGGCTGTGGGCATCATCACCATGGAGGATATCCTGGAAGAGGTCGTGGGAGAGATTGAGGACGAATACGACATCCGTCAGCCGCTTTACAGAAAGATTGGGCCGAGAAAGTTTTTGATCAATGCCCGGATGGAAATGGACCGGATCAATGAGATTCTCAAATTCGGCCTGCCGAAGGGAGATTATGAAACCCTGGGAGGGTTTGTGCTGGACCGGCTGGGGAGAGTCCCCCTGACTGGAGAGGGCTTCCGTTTTGAGGGAATGCTTTTTGAGGTTCAGAAGGCAGATGAGCGCTCGGTCTCAGAGGTCTTGGTGACTTTGAAGGGCCAATCGTGATTTAAATTTCCAAAACAATTTAGCCACAGAGGACACGGAGGCCACAGAGTTTTTAAAACTCAAGAAAGCATGGATTCTTCGCCCAAGGGTCGGGGCCATCCCGTGCCTAGAAGAGATTGCTTTTCTGTTTTCAGTTCTTATGCCTCTGTGCTCTCTGTGACCTCTGTGGCTAAACAATTTCAAATTTCCCTATTTCCGCCGGAGTGACGACTTTTTACGAATCCATCAGTACTGGTGTTTCGTTTAGAATCGAGGAAAGAGAATGAACGTAGATCATCTGCAAAAACTCCTGGAAGGGATTCAGAAAGGAACGGTGAAGGTGGAGAAGGCCATGCAGGAATTGAAGATGCTCCCCTTTGAGGAGATCGGCTGCGCCACCATCGATCACCACCGTTCTTTGCGGCAGGGGGCCCCCGAAACGATTTTCGGCGAAGGGAAGACCGCCGCCCAGATCATTTCCATCATGAAGAAGATGCAAGAAAAGCGGAACAATATTCTGGTCACCCGCCTGGAGCGGGGAAAAGTACCCCCGATCAAACGGGCTTTCCGCAAGGCCCAGTATCATCCCCAATCGCGCGCCTTAACTCTCCTGAACCATCCTGTTAAAATGGTGGGCAGGGGCACAATCCTGGTGGTCTGCGCGGGAACTTCCGATATTCCCGTGGCCGAGGAGGCCATGGTTACGGCCCGGATGATGGGGAACCGCGTCGAGCACTTATACGACGTGGGTGTGGCCGGAATCCACCGCCTGATGAGCCAGAAGGAAAGGCTGATGGCCGCCCATGTGCTGATTGTGGTTGCCGGAATGGAAGGGGCGCTGCCCAGCGTGGTCGGGGGATTGGTAGACCGGCCGGTGATCGCAGTCCCCACCAGCGTGGGATATGGTTCCAACTTCGGGGGCGTCACGGCGCTTCTGGCCATGCTCAACTCCTGTGCTTCGGGGATAGCCGTCGTCAATATCGATAACGGCTACGGCGCGGCCCACGTGGCCAGCTTGATCAACCGATTATAGAGTGAAAGCGTCAGTGTGAGTGTCCGTAGCAAGCGCAAGGCGTGAGAGCGCGAGAGCGGACCGGCCTTTCAGGATTTAGCCCCTACCCCTTCCCACTTGCGCCTTGCGCCCTCACGGTTTTGAAAGGGGAGATATGCGCATTCTTTACTTTGATTGTTTTTCAGGGATCAGCGGCGATATGACCCTGGCGGCATTGCTGGATTTGGGTCTTCCCCAGGAGAAGCTCAGGCAGGAGTTGGCCAAGCTGGGGGTAGGGAATTTTTCTCTGGAAATTTTTAAGGGGAGCCGCAGCGGCCTTGCGGCGTTGGGGTTGGAAGTCAAGGCGGGACCCCAAGAGGAGCACCACAGGCATTTCTCGGATATCCGGAAGATGATTGAGACCAGTACCCTGGAGCAGCGCGTGAAAGAGACAAGCCTCGCCATCTTCCAGCGCCTGGCGGAAGCAGAGGCCAAGGTCCACGGGCAGAGATTGGAAGAGGTTCATTTTCACGAGGTTGGAGCGGTAGACTCGATCGTCGACATCGTCGGCACGGCCATCGGCATTGATCATTTTGCACCCGAACGGATCGTTTCTTCGGAACTGCCCATGGGGAGAGGATTTGTGAAGTGCCAGCATGGCCGCCTTCCGGTTCCTGCTCCTGCCACCCTGGAGATTCTCAAAGGGTACCCGATCAAAAACGTCGATGTGGAGGGAGAACTGGTGACGCCCACAGGAGCAGCGATCGTGGCGGCGCTGAGCTCGGGAGTGGATGCCTGGACGAACATGAAAATTGACCGGATCGGATACGGGATGGGCAAGAGAGAATTCCCCGACCGTCCCAACCTTCTCCGGCTGGTATTTGGGGAAACATTCGAAGCGTACCGTAGCGATCGGGTGGCTGTCCTGGAAGCCAACATCGATGACATGAACCCCGAATTCTATGATTTCCTGATGGAGCGCCTCTTTGAGCGTGGGGCCCTGGACGTTTCCCTGAGCCCGCTCCTGATGAAGAAAAACAGGCCCGGGACACTGCTGCGGGTGATCGTTGAGGAGAAGGATGCGGACGGGCTCTCGGAGGTGATTCTCCGCGAGTCCACGACCTTGGGGGTGCGGAGTTATCCGGTGAGCCGGAAAAAGCTGCCCCGGGAAATAAGCGAAGTGGAGACCAAGTATGGCAGGGTGCGGGTGAAGGTTTCAGGAGAGCTGCGGTTCCAGCCGGAATACGAAGATTGTAAGCGTATTGCTTTGGAGAAGGGGGTCCCGATCCAAGAGGTTTATCAAGAGGCGATGAGAAAAAGAAAGTAATTATTTTCACCACAGAGCGCGCGGAGAGCACAGAGAACATCTTGAGTCAAACGCCAAAAACCTAAAACTGGGATAAAGAAGCGGAAATAGAAATTTTCACCGCGGAGGGCGCAGAGAACGCTGAGACACAATAGGATTTGAAATATAAAAACAAAATGAAAAATGGAAAGACAGATTTTTGATGTTCTCGTAAGAGGTCGTCACTCCGGTGGAAACCGGAGTCCAGAGAATTTTTAAGTATTTGAAATAACTGGATTCCGGCTTTCGCCGGAATGACGGAAATACGTCTTTTCAGACTTTCTACGAGATCATCATCATTTGATTATTGATTTCTTTCTCTGCGTGCTCTGCGGTGAAATGGCGGTGAAATACAGGAGATTTTGATGGGTGTGGATTGGGGAAGAATCAAGGAAGAGGCTGTACAGATCCTCAGCGATTACATCAAAGTCGACACAACCAACCCGCCTGGGAATGAGATGGCGGGAGCCCTTTACCTCCAAGCCCTTCTAGGGAAAGAAGGATTTTCAGCAACCGTTCTGGAATCCCAGCCCGGTCGGGGAAATTTAATCTGTACCATGAAAGGAAGGGATGGTCTTCCGCCCCTTGGGCTTTTGCACCATATGGACGTGGTGCCCGCAGAGGCGGAAAAATGGGAGCACCCCCCTTTTTCCGGAGCCGTGGTCGATGGGGAAGTCTGGGGAAGGGGAGCCCAGGATTGCAAATCGCTGGGGGTCATCGATCTCGTCGCTTTTTTGCTGCTGCAACGGGAAGGGATTCAGCCCAGGCGGGACATCGTTTACATGGCCACAGCCGATGAAGAAACCGGAGGTAAATGGGGTGTAGGCTGGCTCTTCCAAAATCATCCGGAGATGATGAAGGCGGAATACGTGATCAACGAGGGTGGGGGCGTGGGCATGGTTGTGGGGCAGCGGCACGTTTATAGCTGCCAGACCGCGGAGAAGGGGATTTGCTGGCTGAAGTTGACCTTTCGCGGCAGGCCGGGCCACGGGTCCGTTCCTCACGATGACAACTGTATTGTCAAAATGGCCAAAGCGGTCGAGAGAATTTCTTCTTATACTTCTCGTCTCCGCCGCACCCCTACAACGGAAAATTTTATCAAGGGCATTGCCGCAGAGCAGGGATTTCCCCGGTCTTTTTTTACGAGGCAGCTATTGAACCCAATCTTTTCAAAAGCGGTGCAGAAGCGGATTCCCGATGCCGGATTGAAGGGAATGGTCGGGGCCATCCTGAGAAATACCTTTGTGCCCACCGTGGTCCAGGGCGGACAGAAGACGAACGTCATTCCCAGCGAGTGTTCCTGCCAGGTGGACTGCCGGATTCTCCCCGGAGTGACCCCGGAGATGATCAAGGCCGAGCTGAGAGACTTATTGTTTGACTTCAGAGATTTTGAAATTGAGATTTTGCAGACCTCCCCCGCCTCTGAATCTGCGGCGGATAATGCCCTATACCGGGCTCTGGAGAAAACACTCAGACAAATGGACCCGAAAGCCAAGATGATTCCGACCATGCTCACGGGCGCAACCGATTCCAGATACTTCCGGGATAAAGGAACGGCCGCCTATGGCTTCCAACCCCTGGCCCCCATGAACAACCTTTCCGAGTTTCTCAGCCGGGTGCATGGCCACGACGAGCGCATCTCTGCGGAGAGTTTGCTTTTTGGGACAAGGGTTCTCTACGAAGTGCTGAAGGATTTTTGCGGCTGAATTTTTATTCCCCTCTCCCCGTTGCGGGCGAGGGTAGGGTGAGGGAAAATCGCTGAAAGCCTTCGTTTTCTTGACAAACCACCGTTCTTCTACTATCCTAAAATTTGGAAAGCAAAGAACTTTAGACGTACACGGTTCATTTTACACTGATACTGATCACTTTTTTTCGTGGGGGCATAGCTCAGCTGGGAGAGCACAGCGTTCGCAACGCTGGGGTCGAGGGTTCGAATCCCTTTGCCTCCACCAGAATTTTTTCTGCCTTTGGCGGGGAAAATTCAGGCTTTCGAGCGATGCAACAACGGAGCATTATTAAAAGAAATACCCTTGCCTTTTCCCTCCTTAATTTCAGCGTTGCCATCACAGCACCTCGGTTCCACCTCCGGCCTCTTTTTCCCTTTCATCCTTGATTTATCCCGCCGAAGATGTTAAATTTAATAATCTGTAACCTACTGAAAAAGTAAGCTATTTCCAAAGTGAAGAAAATGCCTTAAATGCCTAAAATGCGCTTAAGTGCCTAAAGTTAAAATTTAAAATCCATTGGATAAGGGAAAACCTATGGAGCGCAAAGCAAAGATTTCGCGCACGACCAAAGAGACCGGGATAAAAGTTGACCTGAATCTGGATGGCCTGGGCAAGCACCAAATCTCCACCTCGATCCCTTTCCTGGATCATATGCTCAGCTTGCTTGCGGCCCATGGACTCTTTGACCTGCGGATTCAGGCAAAGGGGGATACGGCGGTCGATTTTCACCACACGGTTGAGGATATAGGCCTTTGCTTGGGGAGCGCTCTGAGGCAGGCCTTGGGTGGAAAAGAAGGGGTTCGACGGTATGGGTCGGCCTTTGTTCCCATGGATGAGAGCTTGGCCTCCGTTCATGTCGATCTTTCCGGGCGCCCCCATCTGGTTTATCATGTCCCGCTGCGGAAAAGGAAGATCGGAGATTTCGATACCGAACTGGTCAAAGAATTTTTTCAGGCCCTGGTCAATAACGCGGGTATCACTCTGCACGCGCAAGTCGCCTACGGGAACAATGGACATCACATGGTGGAATCCTTGTTCAAGGCCTGCGGAAGAGCTTTGCGCCAGGCCGTAGCGAAGGATGAAAAGGTCCGCGGCGTTCCTTCAACCAAAGGAAGACTATGATCGCCATCGTCGATTACGGCATGGGCAATTTGCGCAGCGTGCACAAAGGGTTTGAGCGAGTGGGTTTTCCGGCCGTTGTTACCCAGGATCCAAGGGTGATCCGCAAGGCTTCCGGCTTGGTCGTGCCGGGCGTCGGAGCCTTCAAAAAGGCGATGGAGAACCTTACGGAGCTAGGATTAGTGGAATCCATAAGAGAATTTATCGCAAGCGAGAGGCCATTCCTGGGGATTTGTCTGGGCCTGCAGCTTCTTTTTTCCGAGAGCGAGGAATTTGGGGTACAGAGTGGGCTGGGCATTTTTGCCGGCCGGGTCGTTAGATTCCCCTTCTCCAACCCAGGTTCATTCCCCTCTCGGGATTCTCTTAAGGTCCCCCACATGGGCTGGAATGCCGTGCAAATCAGAAAACGAGTTCCCGCATTGGAAGGGATCGAGAATGGCGCCTATTTTTATTTTGTCCATTCCTATTACCCGGTTCCCGAAGATCCGCATATCGTGTCAACTACCACGGATTATGGGGGAGAATTTGCCTCCAGCGTTAGCCGGGGGAATCTATTCGCCAGCCAGTTTCATCCGGAGAAGAGCCAGACAGTGGGCTTGAAGATTTTGCATAACTTTGGAGCCCTGGTGCAACCATGAGGTATTTCCCGGCGCTTCTGGATTTGAAGGGGAAGCTCTGCGTGGTGGTGGGTGGGGGCCGGGTGGCCGAACGAAAGGTCCGCAGTCTCCAGAAGGCCGGGGCTTTGGTCAAGGTGATCAGTCCGGAAATTACCGAGTCCCTCTTGCAGTTGGAGCTAAAGGGTAAAGTTGTTCATCATCCCCGCTCCTTTCGCTCGGATGACTTGCGCGGCGCCTTCCTGACTATTGCCGCCACAGACGACCGAGCGACCAATGAGCGGGTTTCTCGCCAGGCTCTTAGGCTGAAGATCCCGGTCAATGTAGTCGATGATCCGGCCCACAGCAGTTTTATTGTTCCTTCGCTGGTTGAGCAGGGGGACCTGCTGGTGGCTATCTCCACTTCGGGTCAGAGCCCGGCTCTGGCCAAACTCTTGCGACAAAGGCTCCAGAAAGAGATCGGTCCCGAATATTCCTTCTTGCTCAAGCTTTTGGGGGCCGTGCGCACGAAGGTGCAATCTTTCGGATTCAGTCAGAAACGCAACCAGAGAATTTTCCGGAAACTGGTTCGGGAGGACCTGCTTTCCCTGATCCGGAAAAGGGATTGGTGGGGGTTGGAAACCCGGATCAGGCATATTTTAGGGCCCGGATTCAGCTTGAAGGAGCTGGGTTGGAAGAGATGAACCTCTCATTTTTCCAGGCTGCCCTGTTTCTTTATCTCCTGGGTACGGCGATTTCTCTAGCCTACTTGATTTCTCTGCGCAAACCGCTTGCCCGACTGGGGACGTTCGCCCTGGCGGTCGGGTTTGGCGTCCATACCCTGGCCCTGGTTTTGCGTTATCTCGAAGCTGGCTACACGCCCATAACCAATTTGCATGAATCGCTCTCCTTCTTTTCCTGGTCGATCGTGGGCGTTTATTTCATTCTCTATTGGAAATATCGAGTGGATTTTCTGGCGGCGTTCATCTCTCCCATGGCCGCAGTCCTGATTATTCTGGCATCGCTGTTTCCGAAAGAGATCCTGCCCGTGGCCCCGGTTTTGAATAGTTTTCGGCTGCCCATCCATGTGATCTTCGCCTTCATCGGAGACGCCATGTTTGCGCTGGCCTTTGCCGCGGGGGTCATGTACCTGATCCAGGAAAGGCAGATTAAATCCAAGAAAATCGGCGCCTTCTACCATCGTCTGCCGGCGCTCAAAGTCCTTGATGATTTAAGTTACCGCTGCCTGACCTTTGGGTTTCCTCTACTCACGCTGGGAATTATAACCGGTTCGGTTTGGGCGGAAAGCGCCTGGGGGTCCTACTGGAGCTGGGATCCCAAAGAGACTTGGTCTCTGATCACCTGGTTCCTTTACGCCGCCCTGCTCCATGGCCGGCTAACCGTGGGATGGCGAGGGCGCAGAGCAGCCATCTTGGCCATTGTGGGGTTCGCAACGCTGGTCTTTACCTTTTTGGGAGTGAACCTGCTCCTGTCGGGGATGCACTCCTACAACTGAAATGAATGGCACCTTGATTCACCGCGGAGAGCGCAGAGAACGCTGAGATGAAATTTGAATCGAAATCCAAAAGGCAAAATGGCTGCACAATGAATAAGCCAGAAGAACTATTTTCATTCTTTGACTTATTAATTTTCCGCAATTCGATTCAATTCTCTGCGGTCTCCGCGTACTCTGCGGTGAAGAGGTAAAATTTTGCTGGTATGGAAATCGTTTTAATCGGGTTAAGTCACAAGACTGCTCCGGTAGAGATCCGGGAAAAATTCTGTATGCCCCGGGAGCAGGCGAAAGAATTTCTCGGACAGTTAGCCGGCGTTCCCGGGGTCCGGGAGGGAATGGTCCTTTCTACCTGTAACCGACTGGAAGTGTTGAGCGTGGTGGAAGGTGGGGAGGATGAGACCGCCCGGATAGGGGATTTGCTCGCCGGACTCGCTGGAATGTCTGCCAAAGAGCTGCACTCTTATCTCTACCTCCGCACGGGAGAAGAAGCAGTGAGGCATCTCTTCCGGGTAACCTCGAGTCTGGATTCGATGGTTCTGGGAGAACCGCAGATTTTGGGGCAGGTGAAAGAAGCCTACAGCCAGGCTCTGGAAAGCAAGGTTTCAGGGCTGATTCTCAACAAGCTCTTCCACCGTTCTTTTTTTGTGGCCAAGCGCGTGCGCACGGAGACGAAGATCGCCAGTCAGGCAGTCTCCGTGAGCTTTGCGGCTGTGGAGCTGGCCAAGAAGATTCTGGGGAATTTGGATGACAAGCGAGCCATGCTCATCGGCGCCGGAGAAATGTCCGAACTTGCCGCCCGGCATTTGATCAACCAGGGTGTGCGGGAGATTTTGGTCACCAACCGCACCCATCAACGGGCCCTCGAGCTCGCCCAAGCCTTCCAGGGCAAAGCTGTGCCTTTTGAAGATTTCCCCCAACAGCTCAAGAATGTGGACATCGTCCTGAGTTCTACCGGGTCCACCCATTACATTATCCGCAAGGAACAGTTAACCGAGGTGATCCGCGCCCGGAAGAACCGGCCGATGTTCTTCATTGACATTGCCGTCCCCCGCGATGTGGACCCGGCGATCAACGAAATTGACAACGTCTACGTATACGACATCGACGATCTTCAGGGACTCGTCGAATCCAACAAAGAAGAGAGGAAGAAGCAGGTTCAGCAGGCCGAAGAAATCGTGGCTCAAGGCGTGGAGGCGTTCAACGGCTGGCTGCGGAGCCTGGAGGTCGTCCCGACGATTTTGGCGCTGCGCAGCCGCATGGAAGAGATTCGCAAGGGGGAGGTGGACAAAGCCCTTTCTTTATTCAAGGATGTTTCCGAAGATGAGCGCAAAGCTCTGGACCTCCTGACGAACTCAATTATCAATAAGATTCTCCACCATCCCATCTCCCTCCTCAAACACCAAGAGAGTCGAGGTCATGGGAAGATCTACGTTGAAATGACCCGAAAAATTTTTCGGCTGGACGAAGAAGACAATGAGCCATCTGCTTCCTCGAGATGAAATTCGGCTGGGAACGCGGGCCAGCCTTCTCGCTTTGTGCCAGGCCAATTGGGTGAAATCCAGGCTGGAAGAGAGCCACCCCGGAATCCAGGTAAGTTTGGTGCATATTAAGACCACGGGGGACAAGCTGGATGTACCTCTATTCGAGATGGGGGGGAAGGGGCTCTTCGTAAAGGAGATCGAGGATGCCTTGCTGCGGGGCGCGGTGGACCTGGCGGTGCACAGCGCCAAAGATCTTCCCGCGCTTATCCCCGAAGGCTTGGCGCTCCTGGCTTTTCCCGAAAGGGAGGACCCGCGGGATGTGCTCATTTCCCGGGATAAGAAACGCTGGAGTGAAATTCCCGCAGGGGGGCGGGTGGGGACAGGTAGCTTACGCCGAAGGGCTCAATTACTTCAACTGCGTCCAGATCTGGAAATCATCCCCATGCGTGGCAATTTAGATACCCGGATCAAGAAGCTAGCGACTTTGAAATTGGATGCCATCGTCCTGGCGTCAGCCGGGCTTCGCCGCTTGAACTGGGAAGATCAGATTTCGGAATATTTCGAGCCTGAAGTCATGCTGCCCGCTATCGGCCAGGGAGTTTTAGCGATTGAGGGACGCCTGGGGGATGAGCAAATCAACCGGCTGGTGGCGCCCCTTAACCATTATCCTACGGACGCTTCGCTAACAGCCGAAAGAGCCTTTTTGCAAAGGCTGGAAGGGGGATGCCAAGTTCCCATCGCCGGCTTTGCGAAGGTGGAATCCGGCAGGCTCAGTTTGGTGGGTCTGGTAGCTGGGGTTGAGGGCCATAGGGTGATCAGAGGAAGGGTGGAGGGTCCTGCCGCAAGAAGCGAAGAATTGGGAAAGAGGCTCGCCGAGGAATTGCTTGCCCAAGGGGCTGGGGATATTTTGCGCGAGGTTTACCGAAAATAATGAAAAAAGGGAAGGTTTACCTGATTGGAGCAGGGCCTGGAGATCCGGGTCTTATCACGGTTAAAGGTCTGGCCTGTTTGAAGAAGGCGGATGTGGTCGTCTATGACTATCTGGCCAATGAGCAGCTGCTAAGCTCGGCCAAAGAAGGAGCGGAGCGGGTTTATGTAGGCAAAAGGGGCGGGGACCATACCCTCTCGCAGGAAAAGATCAATACTTTGATCATAAAAAGCGCCGAGGATGGGAAAATTGTGGCGCGGTTGAAAGGAGGGGACCCCTTCATCTTCGGCAGGGGAGGAGAAGAAGCAGAAGAAATGGCGAAAGCCGGCGTTCCTTTTGAAATTGTTCCCGGGGTTACCTCGGCGATTGCCGCCCCAGCCTATGCCGGCATTCCCCTGACTCACCGGGATTTTACTTCCACAGTGGCTTTTATCACCGGGCACGAGGACCCAACGAAGGAGGAATCGAAGATCGCCTGGGATAAGATTTCCATGGGCGCGGGGACCCTGGTTTTTTTGATGGGAGCGGGAAATCTTCCGACGATTGCCGCTGAGCTAATGAAAAATGGCCGGGACCCTGAAACACCTGTCGCTTTGATTCGGTGGGGGACTCTGCCGGAGCAAGAGACGACCCTTGGGAAGCTCGGAACCATCGGAGAGATCCTTCAGACAAAAAAGATTAAACCCCCGGTGATTATTCTGGTGGGCGAAGTGGTGTCTTTGCGGGACAAGCTGAACTGGTTTGAGAAACTTCCTTTCTTTGGGAAAAGAATCCTGGTGACCCGGTCGAGAGAGCAGGCCAGCGACCTTTCCGAGCGGCTACGGGACCTGGGGGCGATGCCCGTCGAATTTCCAACCATTGAGGTGATCCCCCCGGAAAGCTGGGCTGATGCGGATCATTGCGCGGCCAATTTGGCGAAGTATGATTGGATTATATTCACGAGCGTAAATGGGGTGAAGTTTTTCCTGGAGCGGCTTTTCGCTCTGGGTTTTGACATAAGAGACTTGAAAGGTCCCCGAATGTGCGCCATCGGGCCGAAGACCGCTGAGGCCCTTGAGGCTTGGAAGGTCAGGGTAGACTTTGTCCCCCCAGAGTATCGGGCAGAAGCGATTTTCGCCGGGCTGCGGATTGAGGATCTGAAAGGAAAAAGAATCTTGATTCCCCGGGCAAAGATAGCCCGGGATGTGCTTCCCGAAGAACTGAGGAAGGCAGGGGCTTCAGTAGAAGTGGTAGAAGTCTACCGCACGGTCCGGCCAGAGGGAAATGCCGAAGAGATTAAGGGTTGGCTGAGAGAGGGAGCCATTTCTGCGATTACCTTTACCAGCTCTTCAACAGTAAGCAATTTCGTGGAGATGATCGGAGTGCCCGAAGCCCGGCAGCTGACCGCCGGGGTGCCGATCGCCTCCATCGGCCCCATTACTAGGGAAAAGGCCCGGAGCTTTGGCATCCGGACCACGGTGATGCCGAATGAATACACCATCCCGGCGCTGGTAGACGCTTTGGCGGAGTTTTTTAGAAAATAGAATTTATTCACCGCGGAGACCGCAGAGATCGCTGAGACGAAATTCAAATATTAAAATCAAGAGGCGAAAAAAATAGAATTTATTCACCGCGGAGACCGCAGAGATCGCTGAGACGAAATTCAAATATTAGCATCAAGATGCTCAGGCAAAAGTTATAGTAAAATATATATTTTGTCTTTTTATCTTATTGAATTCTCTGTGCTCTCTGCGGCCTCTGTGGTGAAAAGGTTTTGGGGTTTTTATGATTGGAATTTCGAAATTATACTGCGGGACTGTGGAAGCCTCCGACCCGCTGCGCTACGAGCGCCTCTCGGCAAAACTTCCTTCGCACCTCCTGCAATTTTCCGCGGATAAAAAGCCGGTCGTCGTTTGGAACGTAGGGCAGCGCTGCAATTTGAAATGCATCCATTGTTATTCCCAGTCGCAAAACAAAGAATATCCCGGGGAACTTTCAAGCGCGGAGGGAAGGGGGCTGATCGAAGACCTGGCGCGGTTTGGCTCTCCGGTGATTCTTTTTTCCGGGGGTGAACCGCTGCTCCGGCAGGACCTCTTGCTTTTGGCTCAGATGGCCACGGACCGGGGAATGCGGGCCGTGATCTCCACGAATGGGACCCTGATCACCCCGAAGATGGCCGGCGAGTTAAAAAGAATCGGGCTTTCCTATGTCGGGGTTAGCCTCGATGGCATGCAGCGGACCAACGACCGCTTCCGTGGGGTGGAAGGTGCCTTTGCCGCGGCCCTCCGCGGGATCCGCAATTGCCAGGAAGCCGGGATCAAGGTGGGTCTTCGTTTTACCATCAATCGGCGGAACGCCTTGGATATTCCTGAGATCTTTGACCTGCTGGAAAAGGAGAACATCCCGCGGGTTTGCTTCTACCACCTCGTTTATGCCGGAAGGGGTACCCGCCTGATGGAAGAAGACCTGGACCATCCGGAAACCCGGAAAGTCGTAGATATGATTATCGACCGCACCAAAGACCTGTACGAGCGGAACAAAGCCGTCGAAGTTCTCACGGTGGATAATCATGCGGACGGACCCTACCTTTATTTACGCATGCTCCGCGAACAATCGCCACGGGCCGCTGAGGTTTTGAAGTTATTGCAGATGAATGAAGGAAACAGCTCCGGCGTAGGCATCGGCTGCGTGAGCTGGGACGGGTCCGTGCATGCGGATCAATTTTGGCGCGATTATTCTTTTGGCAATGTCCGGCAGCGGCCGTTCAGTGAAATCTGGATGGATCGGCGTGAGCCCTTGATGGCCCAATTAAAGGAAAAGAGGAAACATGTGAAGGGTCGCTGCGCAGCCTGCCGGTGGCTGGAGGTGTGTTCGGGAAATTTTCGGGTGCGGGCCGAGGCGGTCACGGGTGACCCCTGGGCCCCGGACCCCGCTTGCTACCTCACCGATGGAGAGATCGGGATCGGGTAACGACTTGCTAGAAAACGAACATTCCCAGATTCAGCGAGAAAAACCGGGTCGATCACCGGGTCCTCCTTTGCGAATGGTTGCCTGGGAAGTTACACGCAGCTGCAATTTGAACTGCATCCACTGCCGAGCTGCGGCTGAGAGGGGTCCCTATCCGGGAGAATTGAGTACAGAAGAGTGTTTCCGGTTGATCGACGGGATCGTCTCTTTCAGCACGCCGGTGGTCATCCTCACAGGGGGGGAACCTCTCCTCCGGGAGGACATTTATGACCTCGCCCGCTACGGGACGAGTCGCGGCCTGCGTATGGTCATCGCGCCCAATGGCACCCTGGTGGATGCGGAAAAGGCGGGGCGTTTGAAAGCCTGCGGAATTCAACGGGCCTCGATCAGCCTGGATGGAGCGACCGAAGAGACCCATGACCGTTTCCGCCGGGTAGAAGGGGCCTTTGAGGGGGCATTACGGGGGATCAAGTTCTTCAAGCAGGTTGGCCTCGAATTTCAGGTCAATACCACGGTGACGCAGAGGAACTCCTCGGAATTGCCCGCCATCCTTGATTTGGCCGTCCGCCTGGGAGCAGTGGCCCATCATATCTTCTTACTCGTCCCCACTGGGCGAGGCAAAGAACTGGGGGAAGAAGCCATTCGAGCAGAAGAATATGAAAAAATTCTGCACTGGTTCTATGACCAGCGGGAAAAGGTTCCGTTGCAGCTGAAAGCCACTTGTGCACCGCACTACTACCGAATCTTGCGGCAACGGGCCCAGCAGGAAGGAAAAAGGGTAACCCCACAATCCCACGGTTTGAATGCCATAACCCGAGGCTGTTTGGGGGGAATCGGGTTTTGTTTTATTTCTTATAAAGGGGATGTTCAACCCTGCGGCTACCTGGAAGTTTTCAGCGGCAGCGTGAAGGAGCAAAGCTTGCAGGAGATCTGGGAGACCTCAGCTGTTTTCGAGCGCCTGCGGAATTTTTCTTCCTACAAAGGACGTTGCGGCCGTTGTGAGTATATTCGAGTTTGCGGAGGTTGCCGGGCCAGGGCCTTTGAGGCGAACGGCGATTTTTTGTCTGAGGAGCCCATGTGTACCTACCAGCCGGAGAGGAAATCCCTCTCTTGATCGGCACTCGATCAGCGATCCCCCTCCTGCGTAATGCCCGCCAAAACCCAATGTTTTTCACCCACGTTGCGGCTGAAGGTCCAGTACTCCATAAATTTCACCGGGTCGGTAGAACTGCCGGAAACGATCTGGTTGTTGGTTTCATCCACTACGTAATCTAAAAGATTGGCGTAAAATTTTACCGTAATGAATTCCTCCCCCCGATCCTGCCCCGCACCGACAATTTCCACCTCGCGAACCGCTATATTTTCCAGCCGATTCATCCTCTTTTCCGAAAGGAGTTTGTCCACATCTTTTTGGAATGTGTTGAGCATCTCTGGATTGAGAAGATGGGAAACTCCTCTCATATCGCGTTTGGTCCAGGCACTCTGGATTTTGAAGAAATTATCCTCCGCTAGGTCTTTGAAACTGCCCTCGCTGAAGTATGGGTCCATCGCTTTGATATTGCGCAGACCTTCCACCTTCGGTTCTTCAATCCGTTCTTCAGGGACCGGGGAAACATCCGTCGGCGCCGATGAGGGTAGGGGGAAAGAATAAGGGAGAGACCCTGCTCCCGCTGCGTTCATTTGCAATGTTTGCCTTGAGCGAAAGCGTTTGACTAGAAAATAGATGACTCCGAGAATAATCAAGATGATTAAAATGTCCCCGAAGCCGAACCCGCCTCCCCCCCCGTCGGAGCCGCCAGCAAAACCCAGGCTACGGAAGAGCATCCCCCCTAAAAGCCCTC
>Ga0315282_10008990_pt1 | contig 15988 bp, 13 predicted proteins | sample YL17G07_20_MG_FD_203693 | JGI IMG/M metagenome (GOLD analysis project Ga0315282, IMG submission 203693) | Sediment microbial communities from Yellowstone Lake, YNP, Wyoming, USA - YL17G07_20 | ecosystem: Environmental > Aquatic > Freshwater > Lake > Sediment | place: USA: Wyoming | collected...
AATAATGCAGCATAAATGAGTCGAGAAGCCGCGCTGAAGCGCGCTCAAAAGAATATGTTGTCCCTGATCCCACCGGCTGAAGCCGGGGGCAAGGAGGAGCCGGCTAAAAGCCGGCTAAACGGAATATACCCTGCATGATTAATGACGCCATGTATAAGTTTGCCTAACTACTCCCGCCAGCGCAGATGGCCTGCGTTCCGAACACCACGTCTTGAACGCGGAACGAACGGTGCAACTGTCCCGCTGCGGGTAACGCTGTGATAAGGAGAAGAACCATGTCTACAAAAGAGCAATCCGGTTTCACCTTGATTGAACTGCTGATCGTCGTGGCCATCATCGCGATTCTGGCGGCAATCGCCGTTCCGAACTTCCTGGAGGCCCAGGTGCGATCCAAAATCGCGCGGGTGAGAGCCGACGCCAGGAGCGCCGCCACGGGTCTGGAGGCGTATATGGTGGATTACAATGATTACCCTCAGCATCAGTATCCATCGGGCGTCAATGCTTACAACTACTTGTTCATCCAGTACGCAAGCACCCTGACCTCCCCGGTGGCCTACATGACGACCACCATGCTCTCCGATCCGTTTGTCGCTTTCAAGACGGCAGCTCCTGAGATAGTGGGGGGAACAGCACCGGACTGGAAGCCTACGCTCCTTTACTTCACTTACAACAACTTCTGGTCCATCGGATGCTATAGGAATTTCATGGGACATGACTTCACCAAGAAGGGCTTCAGCGTTTTCACCAACGGGCCGGTTCGTGACAAGTGGTCCGGCTTCGAGCATATCCCATTTGTGCTGAATGTGGGGCCTTATCAGGATCTTACTGTCTGGTGCAATGCAGTCTATGACGCTACGAATGGAACAAACAGCCAGGGAGGCATTGGAAGGTTCGGGGGAGACCTGCAGGTACAGCAGTCTCTTTGAGCAAGTCCAAGGTGTCGGACTTGTTGTTCAGTAAACGAGCCGGAGAATCCTGCGAGATGGGCTTCAGGTTTCTGCGTCTCGCCTGTCTTCGCCCCAAAACGGACTCCGCGAAGAGCGGATACGTTCCAAAACGCACGCGGAGCCAGAAGGCGAGTGTGCAGCAATTGCACACCATTGAATCCACGTGAGTTGGAGTGAGTTGATTCCGCTAGTCTTGGCTTCCTGCAACAAAAACCGTACCCGGCGCGACGTTCTGGTCCGCAATCTGCAAGTCTCTGGGCAGATCAGCCCCTGCAGAGAAAAGGGGGTGTGTTGTATCCTACGACCCGCGGGATTTGATCGAAGAGGGATTTCCTTGACTAGAGTTTGCAGGGCTCCTAATATGTATGGGTGCCGTATGAACCCTCGGCACGCGCGTAGAAGACAGTCCAGGTGGAGGTTCATTATCGGGTTTTTCAGGAGCGAAAAATGCGTGATTTCCTGTGTAAGAGCGGTGTGATGCTGCTTCGGTCCCTTGGCCTTGTCGCGTTTTGCCTCTTGTGTGTTGCCTGCGGCTTTCAGCCCCGCTGGACTCCCGAAAGCGTCGTGCCCCCCGCCTCGCTCGAGAAAGCGTTGGCCCAGGCGGACTTGGCCCGGCTTGCGGGGCGTTCCGCACTGGGCGGGGATAAGGTCACCACGCTTTCCCTCACGCGGGACGGAGCGATTCTCACAATGCTGGCGCGGAACCGTTCCCTCGCCGTTCAGCGGTTCGCCCCGGAGCTGTCCGCCTTATCCATCGAGCAGGCACGGGCGGCATTCGATCCCGACCTTTTGGCCTCGGTGAGCTACAGCCGAAGCGTGTCTCCCGGTTCGCCGTTGGCGTCCCGGAGCGTGGCGGGCAGCGCGCAGATCACGGAAGCCGCTCCGACGGGAACCGATGTCACTCTCTCGGGGAACCTTTCCCAGGGAAGAGCCGGTTCGGCGGACTGGCAGAGCGCCGGATCGTGGTCGGCCGGAGTGAATCAATCTCTGTTGCGCGGGGCGGGACTGGACGTGAACCTGGTCACTTTGCGGCAGGCGCGCAACTCGGCGGCCCGTAGCGTCCATGAACTGCGCGGCTTCGTGCTGGACTTGGTTCAACAGGTGGAAAACGCGTACTGGGACCTCGTTCTAGCGCGGGAGACCCTGGGTATCCGGGTATTTTCCCTGCAGCTCTCGCGGGAGCAACTCCAGTTGAACCATGACATGATCAGCGTGGGGAACCTTTCGCCCGATGCCATCTTCTCTTCCGAGGCGGACCTGGCCTCGCGCGAGGCGGATCTGGTGGATGCCAGGGCGGCGGTGCGAACCCGCACCATTGACTTGATCCGCCTTCTGGACCCGGACGCTCCCGCGCAATGGTCCCTGCCGTTCAGCCCGGCGGACGCGCCGGTGGTGGCGGAAGTGGATCTGCACCCGGATGTCAGTGCGTCCCTGGGCAGTCTTTACCGCCCGGAGATCGCGCAGAGCCGGCTCGATCTGGCCAACCAGGATCTGGAAGTGGTGCGCACCCGCAATGGTCTCCTGCCCCGGCTGGACGCGTTCGCCAACTATGGCATGTCCAGCGCCGGCACCAGCATTGGGGATGCGACTCGGCACTTGGACGATGGAGAGTACCCGGACTATCAGGTGGGTCTTCAGTTCGAGATGGCGCCGCTGAACCGTGCGGAGCGCGCGCGCGACCGGGGAGCCAGGTTCCAGCAGCAGCAGGCCGAAGCGGCTCTGCGCAACCTGGAGCAGCAGGTGGAGTCGGAGGTGCGGCGCGCGGCGATTGAGGTGCAGCGCCAGTGGCAGAGAATCCCGGCCACACGGCAGGCTCTGAAGAGCCAGCAGGAGGCCCTTCTGGCCGAGCAGAACCGCTTTGCTTTGGGCAAGTCCACCAATCTCGACGTCCAGCAGGTTCACCGGAACCTGATCCAGGCCCAGCTGGATGAAGCCACCGCGCGCATTCGCTATATCGAGGCTATCACCGCGCTTTATCACGCGGAGGGAACGCTATTGGAGAGGCGGGGGGTAGGGGTGGAGAAATAGGCTTGAGGCTTGAGGCTGAAGACTGGAGACTGTAGGCTGTAGGAAAAAGAATAGGAAAGAGGATCTCTTCAAGTCTCAAGCCTCAAGCCTCAAGCCTCAAGCCTCAAGCCTCAAGCCTAAAGCCTACTCCGAGGAGAAAAAGCAATGAAGAAGATCCTGTTGATAGTGGTGATTATTGCGGTGATCGGCGGGGGATGCGTCCTGTTTTGGCACAGCAAGAAGGAAGCTTCCGCCAAGGCCATGGAAGAAGAGAAGATCGTGAAGGTGGTGCGGGGCCCCATCCGCCTGAGTGTCAACAGCACGGGACGCGTGGTCTCGAACCTGAACGTGGAGATCAAATGCAAGGCGAGCGGGCAGGTGATCGCGCTTCCTTATGACATCAGCGACAAAGTGACGAGCGGCGCGCTCCTGGTGAAATTGGACCCCAAGGACGAGAAGCGGCGGCTCGAGCAGGCTGTGGTGGACCTGGATTCGTCCAAGGCGCGCCTGGCGCAAGCGAAACTGAACCTGCAAATGGCCAAGTCCAATCTGGAGATACAAAAGAACCGGGACGCCGCGAATCTCATGTCGGCTGAGGCGCGCGCGAGGGACGCCCGCGCCAAGGCGGACCGGGTGAAGCAGCTCTTCGAGAAAAGCCGTGTGAGCCGCGAGGAGTACGAGACGGCCGACACCACCGCCGTGCAGGCCGATGTGGAACTCCGGAATGCCAGGATCGCCCTCGAGGATCTTAAGGTCCAGGAACAGGCGCTGGAGACCAAGAAGCAGGACATTAACCTTGCGCAAAGCCAGGCGCAGTCCAACACAGTCAACCTCGAGATCGCCCAACAGCGCCTCACGGACACCACGGTGTATGCTCCCATTGACGCCACCGTTTCCCAGAGGGACGTGCAGATCGGCCAGATCATTTCCTCACCCATGAGCAACGTCGGCGGAGGCTCCGCGCTGTTGACACTCTCGGATCTTTCCCGCGTCTTTGTGTATGCCTCCGTGGATGAGAGTGATATCGGCAAAGTCCAGGTGGGCCAGAGAGCGGAGATAACCGCCGACGCTTTTTCCGATACGCGCTTCAAGGGAGAGGTGGTGCGGATCGCGACCAAGGGCGTGGTCACCTCCAACGTCGTGACCTTCGAGGTGCGGATCGAAGTCGTGTCGGAGAACAAGAACCTTCTGAAGCCTGAGATGACCGCGAACATTGAGATAGTGGCGGCGGAGAAAGAGAATGCGCTTCTGGTTCCCGTGGACGCCGTGCAGAGGAGAAAGGGCAAACAGACGGTGAGCATCCCGCGCACGATGGGAGAGCCGGAAGAACGACCCGTGGAAGTGGGGATAGACAGCGGGGTCCAGATGGAAATCGTCAGCGGCCTGAAAGAAGGAGAGAAGGTTGTGGTGCGCGAATCCGCGGTAGATAGCCGCTGGAGCGAAGCCGGTAATGAGCGTCGGCCTGGCGGGCAGCAAGGCGCGAGGAGCGGTGGCGGGGCCGCGAGACGGCCTCCGATGATGCCGGTGGGCGGCGGGGGAGGAGGCCGGCGGTGACAAGCATCATTCGGACCGAGTCCCTCGTGAAGACCTACACGCTGGGCGGAAGCGTCATCCACGCTCTGGACCACGTGAGTTTCGAAGTGGAAGAAGGAGAGACGGTGGCCATTATGGGTCCGTCGGGCAGCGGCAAATCCACGTTGATGCACATCATAGGTTGCCTGGACCGGCCGGACGAGGGCCGCTATATTCTCGCGGGAGAAGACGTCTCGCGTATGCCGCCAAACAAGCTGGCGGGAATACGAAACCGTCGAATCGGCTTTGTCTTTCAGACTTTCAACCTGCTGCCGCGGCTTTCGGCGCTGGAGAACGTGGAACTGCCCCTGCTTTATGCCGGACACCGCAAGGCCAAGGACCGGGCCGAGGAAGCTCTCAGGACCGTGGGGCTGCAGGACCGCATGGACCACGAGCCCAATAAGCTCTCGGGAGGCCAGCGCCAGCGCGTGGCCATCGCCCGGGCAATCGTGGGGGATCCCGCGATTATCCTCGCGGACGAGCCCACGGGGAATCTGGACAGCGTGACCGGCGCCGAGATCATGGCGTTGTTTCAGGAGCTTAACCGCCAAGGGCGCACCATCGTGATCGTGACCCACGAGCCCGAGGTGGCGGGTTGCCTCAGAAGACAAATCCACATACGCGACGGCAGGATTCAGGACGGGCCGGACACACCGGGGAGGTAATAAAGTAGGGCGGGCGTCCCGCCTGCCAACTTCATATCCCATGTTCGCCGAATAGGGAATCAACATGATCGAGCCTGATATTATGGAACAGTCCGTGGAAGACCTTGCGGACTATAGTTTGGTCCCCACCGACTACGAGATCCGGACCGTTTTCGATGTTCGGGTCATGGACCAGGGGTTGGGCGGCTTTCTATTGTCGGAACGGAAGATTGACACACCTTATGTGAAGTGTTACGACGCTTCCGAAGAAGATGGACCGACGGGATGGGCAAAACGGTGGGACATCTCGAACTGGGGAATCCTATCCGCATTTGTGAATGGCTCTCGCGCCGGCGGTTGCGTGGTGGCCTACGACACCCCCGGCGTCCATAAACTCGAGGGACGAAAGAACATCGCCGCGCTCTGGGATATTCGAGTGCACCCGGACTACCGGCACAGCGGTATTGGAGCGAGACTTTTCCAATCGGCGGTGGCATGGGCCAGGAAACGGAACTGTCGCTTCCTAAAGGTGGAGACTCAGAATAACAACGTGCCTGCTTGCCGTTTCTATGCCAAACAGGGGTGCGTCCTTGGAGTTATCAACCGGTACGGGTACGATGATTTCCCCGACGAGGCGGAACTCGTGTGGTACAAGGAATTATGACTTCGGCGAACAACCGCCTTGAGCGAAGGCAGGTTCGCAGGCGAGACGCCCGCGCTACCTTATCTGGCGCCGGAAGATTGGCAACTTCGTCGAGATCATCGAGGAGATAAAGAAATGCTTTTCTGGACCATTGTCAAAGTCGCCCTCAAGAGTTTGCTGGCCAACAAGCTCCGATCCATTCTTGCCATGCTGGGGATCATCATCGGCGTGGCGGCGGTGATCTCGATGCTTGCCATCGGCAACGGAGCAAAGCAACAGATTCTCTCGCGAATCAACTCGATGGGCACCAACCTCCTGGTTATCCGCGCGGGACAGCACGGTGTCCACGGAGTCACCTCGGGGGTCTCCCAGAAGCTCACTTTGGAGGACGCTCAGACCCTGATCAAGGAAGTGCCGGGGATTGATATGCTTTCACCAGTCGTCCAGGGACAGGCGCAGTTGAAGTATTACAACAAGAACACACGGTGCTCCCTTGTGGGAGGTTCCGTCACGTATCTTCCTATCCGGAATTTCCAGGTGGAGTTCGGACGTCCCTTCACCGAGAGCGAGGCGGAGCACATGGCGCGCGTGGTTCTGCTCGGCCCGGTGACCAAGGAGAACCTCTTTGGAAAGGATGACGCCGTCGGCGAGACGATCAAGATCAACGGGATCAACTTCGAAGTAGTGGGAATACTAAAGGCCAAGGGCGATCAGGGATGGTTTAACCCCGACGACCAGGCCATTCTTCCCTACACCACCACGATGAAGCAGATCGTGGGCCAAACTTACCTTCGGGAAATCGACCTCCAGGCAACCACAGGCACCGACTCCGTCAAGCTCCAGGACACCGTGACAGCGGTTCTGCGCCGTCTTCACCGTCTCCAGCCCGATGCCGAAGACGATTTCGAAGTCCGCAACCAGGCGGAGATGATTCAAATGGTCTCGGACACCACGCGGGTCTTCACCATTCTCCTGGGATCCGTGGCGGGCATTTCGCTGCTCGTGGGCGGCATCGGGATCATGAACATCATGCTGGTGACAGTGACCGAGCGCACCCGGGAGATCGGCGTGCGCAAAGCCATCGGCGCCAAAAACCGCGACATCCTGAGTCAATTCCTGCTTGAAGCGGTCATCATGAGCTGCCTGGGCGGTCTGATCGGGGTGGGAGTCGGCGTGGGGGCTGCGCGGCTTATCGGCATGTTCTCGCCGTTCACCACCGAAACCACCATGTTCAGCATCATCTTGTCTATCTCTTTCGCGGGGGCCGTCGGGATTTTCTTCGGCTGGTATCCCGCCAAGCGTGCCGCCGCGCTGGACCCGATCGAGGCGTTGCGCTACGAGTAGAACAAGTTCGCCGGTTCACAAGTTCGCCGGTTCGCCAGTTCACAAATTCGCCGGATCGCCAGTTCACAAGTTTACCGGTTCGCCGGTTTACAGGTTCCCCGGTTTGCGGGTTTCCCGCGCGCTCTTGTGGCCGGCCTATTCCTGCCAGGGGATAGCGATACCCAAGCGCAGGAGCTTCGCTTCGAGTTCGACGAGCTCGCGGGTCTTCCTCAGCCCCTTATCCGTTTTCGTAAGCCACCCGAACCCCATGGCGTGATCCACTGCGCCCGCGCCGTTCCCCTTGGCGGCGAGCGAGAGGATGGCCGCTTCCTGGGCGGAGAAATCCAGGGCTTTCAACCGGTAATCCTCGAAAGCCTGCCAAGTCAGGGGGACCCACTTGGCGACGATCTCATTCCCGATCACGTTGGCGTAGGCGCGGATCTCTTCCTGGGCGTGCCGGTCCATTCGGAGTTCCAGGAAGTGGAGCAGGTTATGCAGGTCTATCTTCCAGTAAGCTTCGGTGTAGGTGGATAACGGCAGGTCTTTGCGGGCCTGCTCCCGTGCGACGCCGCGCTCCAGACGCTCGTGATACACCCGGCGGCAGAGGTCCTGCAATTCCTTCTCCTGCCGGGTCAACTCCTTGCCGACCGCCTCCTCCACGCTGCCGCCGCTGCCCTGCTTGTTGTCGGCGGCTTGCCGGCGCCAGGCGGCCGGGGCTGTTTCCTGCATGGATTCGATGGCGATGGAGTAGCGCGTGGAGTATTCGTTGACACTGGCGGTGCGGTGCCGGATCCACTGCCGCCAGCAATCCATCGGCACGCGCACGTGGAGTTTGATCTCGCACATCTCGAAGGGAGTGGTGTGCCGGTGCCGCAGGAGATAGCGGATCAGCCCTCGGTCTTCGCTGGTTTTCCTGGTTCCCGCTCCGTAGGAGACCCGCGCGGCCTGAACGATGGAGGAGTCGCAGCCCATGTAGTCAATCACCCGGACGAAGCCGTCGTTGAGCACGGGAAAGGGAATTCCGAGCAACTCCTCGATCTTCGGGACGACCGGACGCGCGATTCTTTCCGCCTCATGCTCCATCATACCCCTCCCTCCCTCGGCACTCCGGCTTATACCCTATCTTCAATCCCCGTTCAAATCAAGGCCAAAGGAACGCGGTTTCCAGGTTCCGCCGTTTCCTGCCTTCGGGCGTATCTCAGTTTCCTGCAGGCAGAGGAATTCCGGTCCCCACCGACTTTATGTCGGTGCAGCCGTGATTCTGCTCCAGTAACGCCCTTTCTTGTCCTTGCGCCCCCGCCGACTTTAGGTCGGTGGAGCGATGATTGTTCCTCCCGTAGAAGTCAAATCCATCCCGTTAGGGGAAGGAAGGAACACACTAGGAATCGCCGCGAAACATCATTGTCCTCAATCATCGCTCCACCGGTATAAAACCGGCGGGGGCGTGGGATATTTTCGTCGATTCTGGAGCAAAATCACGGCTCCACCGACCTAAAGTCGGCGGGGGCGGCTTCTACAGGAAAGTGAGATACGCCCCCTGCCTTCTCAGCCCCCAAAAACGGCCCCAAAAACCACTTGCAGATGCCGGGCATCTTGGATACACTCGCCGTTCTATATCTCTGGGGGAGTCCTGTCTGGAGGTGACAAGAGAGAATATGGGCAATGCTACAGGTGCGGAAATACTGATGGATGCTTTTCTTCAGGAGAAAGTCGAAGTGATCTTCGGCTTTCCGGGCGGGGCGATCCTCGACGTGTTTGACGTGATGAACCGGCCGGGGATGCCCCGGTTCATCCTCACCCGGCATGAACAGGGCGCCGGCCACATGGCCGACGGCTATGCCCGCGCCACGGGCAAGGTGGGCGTGTGCGTAGTGACCTCCGGTCCCGGCGCCACCAACCTGGCCACGGCCGTCGCCACGGCCTATATGGATTCGATCCCGATGGTGGCCATTACCGGACAAGTAGTGACCTCCGCAATCGGCAATGACGCCTTCCAGGAAGTGGACGTTGTGGGGTACACGCGGCCGATCAGCAAGCACAATTACCTGGTCCGAAGCGTGGAGGATCTGCCGCGCATCCTGAAAGAAGCGTTCTATATCGCCAAGACGGGACGTCCCGGCCCCGTGGTCGTGGACCTGCCCAAGGACGTCCAGCGCGCCGTGCTGGAAAACTATCGCTATCCCAAGAGCGTGAGCATCCGATCCTACAAGCCGACGACGGATGGGAACCCTCTGGCGATCCGCCGGGCGGCCGAGGCTATCAAGAGATCCCGCCGCCCCCTGTTGTACGTGGGGGGCGGGGCCTTATATGAGGGCTGCCAGAAACTCCTGGTGGAGCTGGCGGAGAAGTGCCAGATACCCTGTGTCACCACCCTGCTGGGGCTGGGCGCTTTTCCTGAGGACCATCCCTACGCGATGGAGATGCTGGGAATGCACGGCACGCAGTACGCCAACTATGCCATGCACAACTGTGACTGCATCATCGCCGTGGGAGCGCGTTTTGACGACCGCGTGACGGGCAAACTCTCGGAATTCGCCCCAAACCGCCAGGATATCATTCACATTGACATTGACCCTTCCTCGATCTCGAAGTCCATTCCGGTGACGGTGCCCGTGGTGGGAGACGCGAGCCGCATTCTCAAGAAACTGTTGGAGATTGTGGAGCCGGCCGTGCACGAGGAATGGGTGAACCAGTGCCAGCAATGGAAGAAATCCCATCCTCTCAAGTACCGAAACGATGGGAAGCTGTATCCGCAGTTTGTCATTGAAGAGCTTTACAAGGCGACGGGTGGAGACGCCATTGTCGTTACGGAGGTGGGACAGCACCAGATGTGGACGGCGCAGTTCTGGAAGTTCACCAAGCCCCGCACATTCCTGTCCAGCGGCGGGCTGGGGACAATGGGGTACGGCTTTCCCGCCGCGATCGGCGCGAAGGTCGCCTTCCCGCACAAGCACGTGGTTGTCATTGCCGGAGACGGCTCCATCCAGATGAACATGCAGGAGATGACCACCGCGATGAACGAGAATCTGCCCGTGAAAGTCGCGATCCTGAACAACAGTTGCCTCGGGATGGTGCGGCAGTGGCAGGACATGTTCTATCAGAAAAACTACTCGGGGACCTGCCTCCTTCCGCCGCCGGACGCGAAGACGGGAGAGCCGCAGGCCTACCGGCCGGATTTCGTGAAGCTGGCGGAAGCGTTCGGGGCGGTGGGATTGCGCGCGCGGACGATGGAAGAAGTGAGGCCCACTCTGGAAGCAATGCTGGCGTGTGACAAACCGGTGTTTGCGGAGTTCATTGTGGAGACGGAGGAGAACGTTTTTCCGATGATTCCGGCGGGCGGCGGCGTTCAGCAAATGTTGGGAGGTCTAGTCTGATGCGACACGTGATCAGCGTTCTGGTTGAAAACCATTTCGGCGTGCTGACCCGGATAGCGGGCATGTTCTCCAGCCGTGGGTTCAACATTGATAGCCTTGCCGTGGGCGAAACCACCGATCCCACCATTTCCCGCATCACGATCGTGTCCCACGGCGACGACTCCGTGATCGAGCAGATCGTGAAGCAGCTGCGGAAGCTGGTGGACGTGATCCGAGTCCAGGACATCACCAAGGAATCGCACATCGAGCGGGAGCTGGTGCTGGCCAAGGTGAAGTGCGCGAAAGAGACCCGGGCCGAGATCATGCAGATGGTTTCGATCTTCCGCGCGCGGATTGTGGACGTAAGCTCCGAGTCTCTGGTAATCGAGCTGGTGGGCACCCAGGACCGGATTCGCGCGCTTCTGGAGCTTCTGGATCCTTATGGGATTCTGGAGGTGGCCAAGACGGGCGCGATCGGCCTGGCCCGCGGCCCGCAGCATCTGAAAGTATGAACGCGACTTGACGGGCGCTCTAAATCCATTCGACGATTCCAATGAAACAGGGGCGGAGGGATTTTCTCAGTACGTAAGCAGCAGACGGTCGGCGACACACTCCCGCTCCAGAGAGCGACCGTTCATCTGAAACCGCTTGAGCATGGAGCGGCCGCAGTTTACGAATATTTCGCGGACAAAGAGACCCTGAGGAATGGGAAGGATGCAGGAATCCTTCCCGGATTTCTTGGTTCCATCAATGCTTAAGACCACAAACACGCCGCGGGACTTGCACTCCGAAATAGCGTCAAACAGGTCGGCCAACGAGAAGTCCTGAGCCCTATACAGAATCGCCTGGCTGTGTAAATAGGGCGGATCGCAATACACCAAATCGCCCGGCTCCGTCAACCGCATTGCCTCTCTGTAATCCATGCAGGCAAAAGTGGAATCCCTCACCCTTTCATGCCATTCATCCACTCTTGCGTCAAAGGATGCGGGGGATATGGGATCATGCACGCCACAGGGGGTTGACATGTATCCATCTTCCCTCCGAAATCGAACCACACCCCCATAGCAGCACCGGCAAAGAAACAGCAGGTCCGCCCCGTTGGGATTGGAATTGTATGATTCCTTGACTGCCTCGTACCTTTTTACCTTGTCCCCTTCCGCCACTTTCTGCCATCGCTCTCTATACCACGTCTTCAATACGTCCGGCGAAGAAGAGAGAGCCTGCCATATCTCTATGAGAGGTTTAGACAAATCTGAACCGAAGGATGAAGGGAGCCCCAGAGTCGCTAGAACCGCGCCCGTTCCCAGAAAAGGCTCGAAATAACGCCCGAAGCTCGGGGGAAAGTGCCCAATAATCTCATGCGCAAAACGCTGCTTGTTTCCAACCCATTTCAGGAGTTGATACTTCAGTGGTCTTGCCAGAGATATCTCCTGGACGCTGAACATTTCCAACTGCATGAATTCTCTCCCCAGATCCAAGGCATTGTTATTCAGCGACTCTGCCTAATGCTTTCGATATTCTCCGAAGAATCCTCTCTGGTGATTTCCTGAGACGGCATTCCCAGACGCGAACAACACACCAACCTCTGGAGCGGAGCAGGCGTGAGACGCGACGGTCACGGCTCTTGTTTCCTTGAATCTTCTCGCGCCACTTGTCGGGATTGGTCTTAGGCGTAAGGTTCCTGCCGCAGTCGTGTCCATGCCAGAAGCAGCCATCGACGAAGACCGCGACTTTCTCCTTGGGCCAGACGAAATCGGGTTTGCCGGGGAGAGGCAAATGCCGCCCCCAACCCTTGAGTCCCGATTTGCGGAGCAGACGAACCAACGCCAGCTCCGTAGTCTCATTGCCGGAGCTACGGACGCGCTTCATGAGTTGAGAACGCGAGAGGTCTCCAAAGGACGTGGGCTGTTTATCCGCCTTGCCCGGCCAGCGCCCCATCATGGGCCTCCAGAATCCTGCGTATCTGCCTTCCGGCGATCTTGGCGAATAAGGGCGGTACGGCGTTGCCAATCATCTCGCAGACGTGATCCATGTGGTCGGTCTTGAACGCGTACGTCTCGGGAAACGTTTGCAGCATAGCCGCCTCGCGGACGGAGATCGTGGTATCGGCGCGCTTGGGATGACCAAAACGCCCCTTGCACGGCGTCGTGCAACCCGCCGTGATGGTTGGCGAGACGCTGTCCCCCGCCATGCGGCCATAGGTGTTCGTAAAGCCGGTGTAGCCCTCGCGATGGCAGCGGGGGCGGACTTCCTCCTCAATGCTGAGCCAGGTTTCGCCAGGCGTCGCCGCGCGCAGTCTGGCGATTGTCTGCGGCTGCAAATCCCGCACGACGTGCCAGTTAAGCGACTCTGGGCCTCCATTGTTGTTTGCCACGCTTAGCGTTACCGGGCTTGTGAAGCCGGAAAGTGTATCTTTCACGGGAACCCAAGGACGCAACGCGGTGTCAAAGCCACTGGAACCGGGATTTGCATTCTTAGCATGCGTGGGGTGGGGCAGAGGTATGACGAATCCCCGGCCAGCCAACAATACCAAGCGCCGGCGTGACTGCGGCACGCCGTAGTCCGCCATTTGCACCACGCGCCAATAATCGCATCGGTACTTCAAACGGCGCAGCATCCGCAGGAACTCCTCGAAAATCGGTTTTCCACGGTTCGCCAGTCCCGGCACGTTCTCCATCATGATCGCATCAGGTTTAATCGCCTCAATGAGCTTCCCCATTACGAGAAGGAGTTCATTGCGCGGGTCTTTCCGCTTGTATTTCGCGGTTAAGGAACAGAAGCCCTGGCAGGGCGCGCAACCGGCCAGAAGAGAGACCTTTTTGCCACCGGTGGCCGCCAGTATCTCCTTTGCCGTTACGTCCCGAATGTCCTTTTCAATGAGGATTGTGCGTCTGTTGTTCCACCTATACGTGCTGGCCGCAATGGGGTCTACCTCGACCGCCGCGGCGATGTGAAACCCCGCGTCGCGCAGACCGCGCGTTAGGCCGCCGCACCCGGCGAAGAGATCTATGGCTATAGGTTTTGAGCCATTCATTTTTGCTATTTTCCTTGTTTTTTAACGGCTTTCTTTTTGCGTGCCACTTTAGCTTTTGAAAATGTCTTCTTCGGACTTCTCTGCTTCGCTACAAGCATTGAGCCTATCTCATCTAGTTCCTGAATGCGCGGATCGTTTGATGGTGCCCTGCCTTTTACCGTTCGCAGGTAGTCGCGATGCATTGCCAAAGTTGCCTCCAAAAGGTCCTCAAATCGCCACACCCTGAGCGCTCCCATTTTTTGCATATCCTGAGCATACAGTCGGTCCTGATCGCGAACGTCTTCACAAATCAGCAAACCAGTGACAGATGTCCGTTTTATCTCTTGGTCAAGTCGTTTTTCAATTAACCTGTTTTTCAGGAAGTACACGTAACTGTTCAACTTATCCAATTCCCTCTTTCCGACTTGGTCTCCAGGACGTTTGATCTCAACGACATGCGCAACGTACCTTTCATCGCCCAAACAGAAGAAATCAAGGCGTTGCCGACCGTCCTTGGAGTAGATCTTTTCGATCTTGAACTCCTCAACCAATACTTTGTCTAACGATTTCTCGTGATAGAGCATTGTCCACTTCGGGTCAATCAACCAAGGGTGGTCCCGGAGGTAATCTTGCATGTCTGGCTTTTCTGGAACCTTGTCCTTTATCATCTGCGCAAATTTGCGGATGATCTCGACGCGACCTTTGACGAGATGTGCGGTGTTTACCGCCTCGATGATATCCCATTCGGATAGGACTTCTGACAAATGGGCAAGATCTTCCGTGGAGGCGGCGTTCAATCGTCGTATCGTATCTAGAAAGATACGGTTTGTAAGCGCGTTGTAAACGAATTCAACCAACTCGTCCGCGATGTCCTTACCTTCCCTGTCCTTGTCCAGTTGAGGAATAGCGCAGATTCTGTCAACGACTCTCTTGAATATCCTTTGTTCCCTCTCGGGCAACCTTTCCGCCTGTTTGAGATACTGCACGATCTTAGGGCTCTTGGCCCTGGCTTCGCGGCGTTTGTCTGCCCAGGTTTCCAGCAACTCCCTGATCTTCTTGCGCCCCCAATCCCTCAAGGGTGCCGCCACGGGATCTTCCCAGCGAATGGTCCCTCTATCGGTGGCAATAAGGTCAACGCTTTCGTCTAGGAAATCTGCTTTCACTTCACCAGTTAGATACTGCATCCCATGCTGGCCCCATACCCCCCCGCTGAGGTCAAAAAACCAAGGGGTTTGGGCCGATTTGCCGCGGACATACACCACGATTCCACGCTGCTGTTCGTCGGGAATGGTATCCTTGCAGAATCCCACCCACCACTGGATCTGCTGGCCGTCCCCGAGGTCGGCTGTTTCCCATGTCTTAGCCCTCTCTGGAACTCGAAACTGGAAGGCGATTTCCTGCCGTGATACGGCCTTCCCGTTCACATGGACAGTAAATTCCTCGTCCATAATGAGCAGTTTTCGAGCGAGACCGCGTCTAAACTGATTCTCGTCAATTGCACGGCTGATCTTCAACTGAGACAGTGTTACCGTAGTGCTGGGCTTTTCCTTAGTGCTCCCGCCGTCGTCGGACAGGATTTCGGGCATATACCCTTCCTTATCGGTGAAGTTTGGGCTTTTCGTTAAGGCGGTGAAATCCAACGCAAAGTGGGCAACTTCTTTGCCCCTTACCGTTCGAACGTCGAGCCGATCCGCGATCCCAAATCCCGCGAGCTTGCCAATGCCTTTCCTCCCTTGTACTTTTCTCGGTTTGATCCCGTTATACGGCTTGGTCCATTGACTCTCGCTTGAACGCCGATCTCTGCCCACCGAGAGATAGAGCGTGTTGCACTCATTAAAGTTCATACCGTGGCCGTCATCTTTCACAACGATCTCGTCCGTTGGAAGTATCGAGCGCCCAGTGGGGATCCTAATCCACACGTTCCTCGCCATCGCGTCATAGGCGTTGGAGATGAGCTCGGAAATGGCGGGGACCGCGCCGGTATACATTTGTAGACCAAGGTGTTTGAAGAGCTGCCCAGCAACGGTCATTTTGTATTCACGTGACATACTCTATCTCTCTATTCTTCGTCATGTGCAAATCACAGACGATAGCGCGAAGATACATCCGTCTCTTTCAATCTGTCAATCCCTTCTAAAACGTTGGGGATAGGTTATACATTTCGCTCTGGTTCCCGAAGCCTTATCCGGCACCGGATTGGTGGAAAAGGATGGAATCCTTTCCAGCGTCTCTTAGTATGAGGGAATCCGGCGGGGACTGCAAGAAAATCGTGGGTGCCGGGAAGTGTAGATCGTCTTTGCACCCGCCGCGTTTTGTGGTAGGATGCTCCGTGGAAGGATGTGCCTTATGGAAGAGCGAATGAAGACACGACAAACGGAAATCGCCAGGCGATTGGGCGCGGCGGGCGATTCGCGCAAGCGCAACGTGTCGCAGATGCACTTGGCGCGGCGCGGCGAGATCACGTGGGAAATGAAGCGCGTGGCGAA
>Ga0315282_10008991_pt1 | contig 15986 bp, 9 predicted proteins | sample YL17G07_20_MG_FD_203693 | JGI IMG/M metagenome (GOLD analysis project Ga0315282, IMG submission 203693) | Sediment microbial communities from Yellowstone Lake, YNP, Wyoming, USA - YL17G07_20 | ecosystem: Environmental > Aquatic > Freshwater > Lake > Sediment | place: USA: Wyoming | collected...
AAATATTCCCATCGCGATCGGTGGCTCATGGCAACCCCCCTCCAGACCCTTGGAATCGGGTTACACCTCCAACGGCGCGACGGGTTACATTTTCAAATGTCTCGACGGCTCCTCAACGCTTACATCTAACACGTCTCGACACGGAGCATTGCATCCGGAGGCGGTCAGATGTATATTACCGGTCGGCCGGGAAATGAAAACGGAAATCCCGGTTAATAGGGGGAACTCCGGAAGCGTGACTGATCCCAGCGATTTACCTGTGCAGCACCTGTCGAGATCCTAACTTGCGACGTGGACCAGTTTAAGAGGGGGCCGTCACATGGGCGGCGACCGTGAAAACGTACCCACCCACAAATCGGACCGGGGCTCTATTCCGAGCACCAAACTGCCAATGCGTGTTGGCATCAATCTGTAATTGGGTGGGTCTGCGTGATTTCCTCGCGCCTGTCTGCTACGACCCACACTAGATTCTCGCACGCAGATGAAGTGGACTTCCGACGAAGACCTAATGCGGTTGGTGCAGCAGGGGAATCACGACGCCTTTGCCATGCTCTTCGACCGTCATTACCGGTTGGTGTTGAACATTGCTCTCAAAATCCTGCGCGACCCCGGTGAAGCTGAAGACCTGATGCAGGATGTTTTCTTCGAAATTTATCGCAAGGCGGCACACTTTGACCCCGCCAAAGGCAGTCTAAAGACGTGGCTCCTTCAATATGCCTACCACCGCAGTTTGAGCCGACGCCAGTATCTCAAGCTGCGCAGTCTTTGCGGAAGAGAACAAATCTCCGAAAGCGATCTTCTGGAGGTGCGCCAGGCTCCTTCGAGCGGTTGGGGTGGCCTGACATCCGGGGAGTCCAGTTATTTGGTGAGGCAGGGTTTGCGGGCCCTCGACGCGAGGGAGCGGCAAATTCTCGAACTGGCATGTTTCGAGGGACTGTCACTTGCCGAAATCGCCGACCGCAAGAAGGAATCTCTGCCGAACGTGCGTCACCACTACTATCGGGGCCTGAAGAAAGTGAAGGAATTCCTCCTGGCTCAACCCCGCACCGAGGTACTGACGATGCGAGCAACTGCGAAGGCCATTCGTGACAGACACTGAAAGCTCGAACCATCAGCGTTTCGAAGAGCTCTGTGCTTTGGCGGCGCTTGGAGAAATCTCCTCTGAGCAGTTTGTCCAATTCCGGGAGCACATCGAGACATGCGCTTCGTGCCGAGTCGAGTACGAAGAGTACGTCGAGACGATTGACAACTACCTTCCGGCGGCGAGCCCCCGGCAAGCGGCGTGGCGCGGCGTCAATTTGCGAGAACTGGCGAAGGGTCATAGGCAGCGGTTCCTAGCGCGGGCGCGCGCACAGGGGTTTCAGTTCACTCCGGAAGTGGAAGCGGAACCGTCCCGCTGGCGTATATTTGGCGGTTGGCTGTCCCCGTATCCGAATTCGACCCGCGTTGGCGTCGCGTTGGCAACCGTTCTGATGGTTGCCGTTGCGGTCTTGGGCTACAAATTACACCAGAGCGAAAGGCTAAGTGGGGCGCGAGATGCTGACGTCGCCAGGCTCGCTGCACAGAATGCAGTTCTTCAACGTGAGCTTCCCCTCCGGTCGGGAGTTATGACACCCACATCAGCTTCTAAGGACCGCTCGGATCTCGCCAATCCGGCAAGCAGAGTGCAATCTGCAAGGGCACTTGGCGATTACAAGACTAAGTTGGCGCGTTCCAAGGCATTAGAAGATCAACTCGCCGAGGCGACATCAAGAATAAGCGCCCTCGAGGAGCAAGTGACAACGCGCTCGAATGATGAATCGGAGATGGCCCAGAAACTCGACCAGGCGCAGGCGACCGTCAATCAGACTACCGAGGAACTTCGCAGGCTTCGCGAGAGCCGCGCAGAGGATGCCGCTGTTATGGCCGCCCAGGAAGCCCGCCTCAGCGAACTGTCTTCAAAGCTGGCGGAACAGGTGGACACGATCGAACGCGACAAGAAGCTTCTTGCGGTTGATCACGACATCCGCGATCTCATGAGCGCCCGTAATCTGCATATTATCGATGTATTTGACGTCGACGGTCACGGCAAGACCCGGCGACCGTTCGGCCGCGCCTTCTACACAGAAAGCAAGTCGCTGATTTTCTATGCGTTTGATCTCGCACCGCAGCGCCCATCTCGGACCGCCCACTCTTTCCAAGCCTGGGGATATCGCGAGTCGGCCCGCCAATCAGCCCAGAGTCTCGGTGTTTTCTACGCTGACGACAAGAGCCAGAACCGCTGGGTGCTTAAATTCGACGACCCCGATGTCCTCGCCCAGATTGACGCGGTATTCGTCACTGTAGAGCCGCCCGGCGGCAGCTCTGAGCCCACTGGACAGAAACTTCTTTACGCCTACTTGAAAGGCCAGCCCAATCACCCCTGAGAACGGTTAACAGTCGGCAGTGTGGCAGCTCTTCAGAACAGCCCAGCGCGGTGGGCGGGCTGACTCCCGATTCCGGACAGCCGACACACCGCTTGGTACAAATTACCCCGCACGCTCGCATAAATTGTGGGTAGTGTATACCATCGCCAGCGGGATAGGCGAGCCGTAGATCGGAGCAGATTCCGGTGACGAGGGAGGCAGGGGAAGGGAAAGTGTCTGAGGAGTCGATCCGAGAAGCGGGAGTTTCGGCCCTTGGGATTCTCGGGGGGAGTAGAACTGGCCCCGCTGCGGTCGCTGGAGACGCCCTGCACCGAAAACTGGGCTGGAGCATTGCATCCGGAGGCGGTCAGATGTGTATTACCGGTCGGCCGGGAAATGAAAACGGAAATCCCGGATAAATTCGTTGAAATGTGGAGGATTGCCATGCGTCCTAAGAAAGTCGTTTTGTTATTTTGCGCTTGTCTGACTAGTGCGCTTCTCAGTTGCGTCTCACTCCTTTTTGCTGGTGCAGAAGGGAGTTTTACAGGCCGGGTGACCGATCAAAGCGGTGCAGTGATCGTGGGTGCGACTGTGCAGGCCACCAACGTCGAGACGAACGTCGTTTCCTCGGTCACGACTAATGCTGAGGGACTTTATTTCATCCGTGGCTTACTCCCCGGAACCTACCGAATCGCTGTTAGCAAACAGGGTTTCCGCACGGCGGTGAAGCCGAATGTGATTCTCCAGGTGCAAGATGTTATTGGGCTTGATTTCTCCTTGGAGGTCGGGTCGGTCACACAGAGCGTGACGGTGACGGGAGGCGCACCACTAATCGAGGCACATACCAGCGAAGTTGGCACAGTGGTCGAGCGCAACGTTATAAATACCCTACCGCTTAACGGCCGACAGTTCCTAGATCTGGCAAAACTGTCCCCCGGAGTCAGCTCCGGAAATGGAGGGCCGCAGGGCGGTACGAGCGACTTATTCACCCGCCCCGGCCACGACTCAAGCCTATCGGTAAGTGGAGGACGCGCCCAGAACAACAGTTTCCTTTTGGATGGCGTGCAAAATACAGACGTGGACGTAAATGCCTATATCCTTAGCCCATCCGTTGATAGCATTCAAGAGTTCAAGGTTCAGACTAGCAATTTTTCGGCTGAGTTTGGCAGATCTAGCTCTGGACAGATTAATGTGGTGACTAAATCCGGCACCAACACCATTTCCGGGACTGTTTACGAATTCCTGCGGAACAATGCACTTGATGCTCGCCCTTTCAACAACCCTGGCCCACTGCCGTCATTTCGCCAGAATCAGTTTGGGGGCACGATCGGAGGGCCAGTCCTCAAAAACAAGACCTTTTATTTCGGTAGCTATGAAGGCTTCCGGAATACCCGGGGGTTGAGCGCGATCTACACTGTCCCCGGCGTGGACGAACGAGCGGGCAATTTTGCTCCTTTGGGGATTCATATTTACGACCCTGCCACGACCGTCTGGAATGCGTCTGGCAGCGATTTCACTCGAACCGAATTCGCTGGTGATGTTATCCCCTCCTCAAGAATCAGCCCGACTGCTGCAACGCTGCTGGAGAAGTACGTGCCTCTACCCAACCTACCGGGTAGGGTAAACAATTTTCTCGATACGCGGGCGCAGACCGCGACGGATGACCAGTTTTCTGCGCGAATCGATCATCAGATGAGCTCGAGTGACAACTTCTTCGGTCGGTACCTATTTAGCAACGAAAGCGGGTCTATACCCGCACTGCCGGGTACCGGCGTGCTGAGTAGAGTTCGCACCCAGACCCTCGCATTAGGAGAGACACACATCTTTAGCACCCGCATCGTTAACGAATTCAGGTTTGGGTACTCCCGGCTGAAGAATGCTCGTACTTCGGAGAATGCGTACAAGCGTGACGTGGTGACGGAGCTGGGGATTCAGGGAGTTTCGTTTGGAGGCCCGGAAACATGGGGAATTCCACACGTCGCTGTTTCCGGTTATGACGACATCGGGGATGGCGACTACTTCCTCCCGATGCTCCTCCGTGACAATATTTTTAATGTGCATGACAATCTAACGTACGCTCGCGGCAAGCATATTTTCAAGGTCGGCACAGAAATCCGCCGAGATCAGTTCAACCTGATTTACGCGTTCACTCCTCGCGGTCGGTTTGTATTTACACCTGGATTTACCCAAGAATCCATCGCAAGCACCGATACAGGTTCAGCTCTGGCCAATTTGCTGTTAGGGTTGCCTGTTTGGGAGCGGCGTCAGATCGGCGTTGTGCCTTCCTACATGCGCCGTATTTCTACGAATTTCTACTTTCAAGACGACTATAAGGTCCGCCCGAATTTGACTCTGAACCTTGGGATTCGATATGAGTTCACCTCGCCGTGGGTCGATAAATATGGCCGCTATTCCAACCTGGACTTTTCTGGGATTCCTCCTTTGTGGGAAATCTATGCCAAGCATGAAGAAGGCGTCTATGCTCCCAAGATCATGTTGCCCAGTACCTCCGGAACGCCTCGCGGCTTGACCACGTTAGATAAGAACAACTGGGCTCCCCGCTTCGGATTCGCGTACAGGCCGCTAGGGAGCGCCAAGACGGTCGTCAGGGGTGGATTTGGTGCCTTCTATGGGGCAACTGATGCGGAGTCGTTTGGCAGGTCAGCAATCAATCCTCCTTATGTTGTATCGAACATCAAGAGCAGCGATCCTTTTGTGCCGTCGATTCCCATTATCGGCTTCACGGAGGCACCTCAAATCGGCGGGCCCTTAGGAGTTACGTTTGTCGGGTTCGGAACCAATCTAAGAACCCCTTACACCCTCCAGTGGAACTTGGGAGTCCAACGCCAGCTAAGCCAAGATCTTTCAGTGGAAGCTGCTTATGTCGGGTCAGCCTCTCACAAGCTAGATGGTCGCGCACCGGTGAACGACGCGCTGCCCGGCCCTGGCGACGTGGATCCTCGCCGACCGTTCCAAACTATTACTCTTCCCAGCCAACTTCCTAACAACCTTCCAGGTCCCTTGGTTAGTCCCTATTTTGGCTTCGGCACCGGCGAATCAGCATTCAACATGTTCAACGCCAACTACCACAGCGCTCAGTTGAAGATTGAGAGGCGTTTCAGTGAGGGCATCGAGTTTCTGGCCAGCTACACATTTTCGAAGGCGATAACTGACGGCGGCTCTTACCGTACTCAGGGACTTATGCCGGAGTTGAATCAGGATATACTCCACCCGCGCGTGCGAGGGCTAGCCCCGTTTGATCACCGTCAGAGACTCGTCTATAGCTTTATTTACGAATTGCCCTTCGGCGAGCGGAAGACCTATCTTTCGGGACTTCGAGGTCCTGTCCAGAAGTTTGTGGGTGGATGGGAAATTGCCGGGATTTATCAGCTCCAATCGGGATTCCCGGTCTCGGCTATGACCTCGTATGATTCTGCGAACGTCGGACGAGAGTACATCATGGCGGACGCCGTACCAGGGGTGTCATCGCGCCTGTCGGGCTCCAAGCGGTCCACGGAAAGCTGGTTCAACACATCAGCATTTTCGTTCCCCCCCCCGTACCAGTTTGGCACGGCTGGCATAAACACGATAATCGGGCCGGGGATTAACGTCTTCGATTTCTCTCTGGTGAAGAACACTAAGATCTCCGAGCGGCATTTAATCCAGTTTCGAGCTGAATTCTTTAACTTCTTCAACCACCAAAATTATGGAGATCCGAACTCGACAGTGGACGACCCAGCTTTTGGAACTATCACTTCGTACAGGATACCAGCACGGGATATCCAATTCGCACTGAAATACTACTTCTGACCTGCCAGCTAAGTTTGGAAGTGATGTAGTTGGGAGCTATCGACCATCTCGCGGAGCCGGTAACGGTGTACAACATATTTCGAGTCGTGGAAGATCATCTTGCGCTTTGCGCCTTAGCAGCATGAACAGCGAGGGCCGTTGGGGACCTTGGAATGTGTGGGATTATGAGGCAGATTTTACGGGGGAAAGGGCCTCCAAGAAGCGCCGATGGGGTAGGTGTGCGTCTTCAGCACCTCTGAGACTAACAAGTCCCTCTTGGCAAGCTATGGTTTGCCACCCAGTTCACACCGTGGTCGATCGTTTGCGCTCGTGGGAGACAGCCAGCTACCACCCAGTTCTGTCTGCAAGCGGTCAGCGGGAGTCCTGGTACGTCAATTTGGAGACAATATCCACTGGCTCTAAAGCGAGATCTTGCGTGGGCGGCTTCGGGGCGGTAATTGACCTCCGACGTTGCCGTGTTCTGTGCCGGCTACTCGTTTCCAAAATGATGGCATGCCTTCGAGTGGTTCAAGGTTTTGGCATCCTTACGACCGGACACCCTTGTGCTATGATGGCGCACAACTGCAGGTTAAAACCTCACACGAACGGAGCTGTGCGAATACGACTGCGAGGGTCGGCGCTTGCTTTGGCTGTTGCATCACTACTTGTCGGCCAGATTTCTGTTACATGGGCACGACACCGCGCTACAAGACCGACCGCGCGGCTCCAGGCGCCTGCAGGCGTGCGCCCGACGGCGATTAATCCCAGCGGCACAACGATCTTGCCCAACGGCCGACTAATTACGCCACTCGGCAAGCACATCCAGGTGGCGCCGCATCCCTACGGCCTGGCCCTCAGCCCGGACGGCAAGACGCTGGTCACCGCCAATAGCGGCACTCACCCTTTTTCGGTCTCGATCGTCACCGGGCTCGACAGCGAGCAACCGCACGTCGTGCAGATCCCACCTGGCTTCAATTCCGCCGATGCCGACCCGGACAGTGTTTTCCTGGGCGTTGCCATCGGGCCGGACAATCGCACACTCTACGTTTCCGAAGGCAACAACGGAAGAATTGGGATTTTCGACCTAGTCACGCACCAGCGCCTCTATTCCTTGAGCCTCGACGGGCTCTTCCAGGGCAAGAATTACTCGAACAGCCTGACAGGAACCCTGCAGCTCTCTCCCGACGGCCGCCGTCTGTTCGTGCTCGACCTTGCACATTTTCGGCTGGTCATCATCGATACGGAGTCGAAACAAATCTTGTCCAGTGTTGCGGTCGGGCGCATCCCTTTTGTGCTCGCTTTGTCACCGGACGGAACCCGCGCCTACGTTTCGAATGTCGGCATGTTTCAGTACTCGCTCGTTCCTGGCTACGATCCGAACGACCCCAAGCACACGGGATTGGATTTTCCACCCTTCGGTTTCCCATCCGCAGCGGCAACGCAAGGCGCGACCGTTGAGGGCAAGCAGATTCCAGGCCTCGGCGATCCGAACGTTCCCGAGTCGAATTCCGTTTTCGTGATCGACGTTCGCGACCCGACGAAACCCAATGTGGTCGCAAAGATCAAAACAGGGATTCCCGTCGGAGATCAATCCGTCGGCGGCGCGAGCCCTGGAGCGGTGGTGGCGGGAAAGAAGCACATCTTTGTCTCCAACGCGACCCAGGACAGCATCACCATCGTCGACGCCCGCACGAATAAGGTGAAGAAGACGATCGTGCTTGAGCCAGCGGAATCGGTCAAAGGTCTGCGCGGCGTGCTGCCTTTCGGCATGGCGCTCAGTCCCGATGAGAAGCGGTTGTACGTTGCCTGCGCGGGAATCAACTCCGTTGCGGTGCTTGACGCGCGGAGGGGAAAAGTCCTCGGCTATTTTCCAACCGCATGGTTTCCGGCGCGGGCTGAAATCAGTCGCGACGGGAAAAAGCTGTACGTCTCCAGTGCTAAAGGCTTCGGCGCCGGGCCTAACGGTGGGCTGAACTTTCATGAGCGACCGGAAGGAACCTACATCGGAGACATCACGAAAGGCGTAGTCTCAATTATTCCGACTCCGGACAGGCGAGCGCTGAAGCAGATGACGGCGCAGGTCCTGCAGAACAACGGCTTTGGTCCAACGAGTACTGCTGCACGAGGGAGCTGCGACTTCCCGATTCCGGCGCCGGGAAAGGTGAGTACGAAGATCAAGTACGTGGTTTTTATCGTCAAAGAAAACCGCACGTTTGACGAAGTCTTCGGCGACATGAAAGAAAATGGGGCAGAAGTTGAATCGTCGCTGGCGCGCTGGGGTGAAGACGCAGAAGTCAAAGAGGAAGGGGAAGAAACGCTCGCTCATGTACGCGTCACACCCAATCATCACGCGCTGGCTCGTCGCTTCGCCTTCAGTGACAACTTTTACGTGGATTCCGACGTCTCGGTGGACGGGCATCACTGGCTGGTCGGCAATTATCCCAACGAACTCGTCGAATCGGCATGGCCGGCTGCTTATGGAGACAAGCTCGATTTCCGCCCCGATCCTGACGCGCCGGGAAGAGTTGGAATCGGAGCCCTCAGCACCTGGCCGGAGTCCTTCCTCGAAGCAGGCTCGTTCTGGGAGCACCTGGCGCGGCATCAGATTAGCTTTCGCAACTACGGCGAAGGCATCTGGATGGCGGGAAGGGACGAAGGCATTGGCCTCATGCCTACGGGAGTCAGAGAGGTCGTCAACATGCCGATGTCGGAGGCTCTATTCGACAACACCTCGCGCAGTTACCCGACCTTCAACACCAACATCTCTGACCAGTATCGCTTTGGACAGTTCCAGCACGAGTGGGAGGTTCGTTACGCGAGCGGCAAAGAACCCCTGCCGCAGTTCATCTACATCTGGTTACCCAACGACCATACGGCGGATCCCCGCCCGGAAGACGGTTACCACTATCACGCCTCTTACGTCGCCGATAACGATCTGGCGCTTGGCAGACTCGTGGAGCTTTTTTCGCACAGTCCCTTTTGGAAAGACATGGCGATTTTCGTGACCGAGGATGATGCTCAAGATGGGCGTGACCATGTGGACGCACACCGCAGCGTGCTGCTCGTCATCAGTCCTTACAGCAAGCGCGGCACCTCGCACGTTCACACCAGCATAGCGAGCATTTTGAAAACGTTTGACCTGATCCTCGGCTTGCCCTACCTGAACCAGTATGACGCTGCGGCCAGTGACCTATCCGAAATGTTCACCGACAAACCTGACTTCACGCCTTACGAAGCGTTGCCCCCTGACACGCGAATCTTTGACCCCGCAAAGGTTTGTGAACCAGGCCTCGACCAACAGAACCGACCCAGCGCGCCACTCGACGACCCCGAAACAATCCGTCGCGAGATGCGCGAACAAATGGACAAGACCGACGAGCGCAGAACAAACTGACCCGAACACTCTTGCTATCGTGCTGAGCACTTGTGGCCTCAAATTCTCCCAGAGGAGGTGTTAACTTGCTCAGACCTAATCTTGCCGTGTGTCTGGGATTGCTGGTGATTGGGACAGGGCCGTCCCTGCACGGGGCCATGCTCAAGGCCGGTGTGGCCAAGGTGGACATTACTCCACCCGTGGGCGTTCCGATGTGGGGCTACGAGTTGCGTGACAGCACCGGGACACTCGACCCGTTGTACGCTCGGGTGCTGGTGCTCGAAGTGGGAGACAAGCGGCTGGCGTTGGTCACACTCGATCTGGGTCGCTGCTTCGGCCATGATTCCCTTGAGCGTCTGCGCGAGGCGGTTCGACAATCCAGCGGTATTTCCTACGTGCTCGTCGTCGCGTCGCACGACCACTCCGGCCCCGTCATCCAGGACATCTACCGCAGCGGAACCCCGGCGTGGGAGACGGCTGACCTGAAGAAGATCGCAAAGGCCATCGATGAAGCTCACCAACACTCCGTTGAGGCCCGAATCGGCACGGGCTACGGTGTGGCCTACATCGGCCACAATCGACACCGGGTGAACCCGGACGGTACGGTCACCTGGTTTGAACACAACCCGACCCAGATCCCGACCGCCCCGGTCGATCCGACGGTCACCGTGCTGCGCGTGGACACGGCGGACGGGCGGCCGCTGGCGGTGCTCGTGAACTATGCCTGCCACCCCGTGGTGTTCGGCCCGGACAATACCCAATATTCCGCCGACTATCCGGGAGTCATGACCAGGACGGTGGAGCAGGCCCTGGGCGGCCAACCGCTGTGTTTCTTCCTCCAGGGAGCTGCTGGCGATATCAATCCCTACTACGCCGTCATTCCTCTGAAGGAAGATGCGGTCAAGAGGCGCGATTGGACAGGAGAAGAGTTAGGCAAAGAGGCTGCCCGCGTGGCCAAAGAGATCCACAGCGAGGCCGCTCCTGAACGGAGCCTCGATTTTGCCGAGGATCTGCTTACGTTCCACTTCCGTTGGAACGTGGAGAAGTATCACGCTGCATTTGTGGGCGGCTCCGAAATCGACGCCCGAGGATTCGAAGCTTATTATCCGTCCACGCAGAGTGAGCAACAGTTGCCAGTCGCCACGGTGCTGATCAACAGGCGTGTTGCATTGATGGGAGTGCCCGGCGAACCCTTCGTCGATTTTCAAATGAACTGGCGCGCTCGCTGCCCGGTCAGCGATTGCCTTTTTCTCGGGTACGCCAACGGCTACTTCGGTTATTTCCCCACCATCCGCGCCTCCACGGAAGGAGGCTACGGTGCAGCCAGCGCCAGCACTTGGACCGAGCCCGGCACTGGGGAACGAATGGTGGATCACGCAGTGGTCAGAGTCTACGAGATGCTGGGCCTGCTAAGCGACAGCCCCGAGGATCCGAAGGAAGACTACACTCGGACGCGTCCTCACCAGGCAGACTCCAGTTTGCGTTGAAGTCGATCGTCGAGGCTTAATCTTGAGTCCATTAAAACGCCAGGCTCTTGGGCTTGTATCAAAAACTAGTGCTTTCATCATAAATGGTTCTCGTAGACGGCCACTTGCAATAATCAATTCAACACTGATGAGGAATGGCTTGCTGCAGCGTCATCGCCGTCGCATCCCCAAGGGCTATCTCAACCTCCATGGGGTTTGTTGAACATGGAGGATTCGTGGAGGTCTTGTGAAAATACTCTGGCTCTTTCAGCGTGTACAGGCTCACTTGAAGATTATCATTCTCGCGATGACATTCTTTTTTTGTATTCCCGGAACTCAACAAGTTGCAGCGCAGGAACACAGGCTGCCTGAGCATATCCCGCCCAAGCGCTCGTCGCAGATTCATGATGGCTTCGGTCTCAACTCAGACCTGCCGCGCGAGCCCTACCTTCCCTGGAACCGCTGGTGGTGGACCCGGATGTTCGACGCCGGATTCAAGTGGATTCGGATCGGGCAGTACGAGAACAGCTCAGACTATACGAGCTGGGATTGGGTGGAACAAAAACGTGGCATGCTCGCAGTCGCACCTGGAGTGGACGACTACGTGGATTCTCTCGTCGATAACGGCGTCAATATCCAGGTTCAACTTCTTTACGGGAACCCGATGTACACTTCGCCGACCGGTAAGCTTCCGGATTCGATCATTCCTGAGCCCGGCTCGTTTCACAACCCCGACAGAAGCCTCTATTCCGTTTTCTGGCCGCCCAAAACGCCGGGTCAAATCGACGCCTTCATCAGGTACGTGAAGTGGATGGTCAACCACTTTCGGGGCCGCATTCATTACTATGCGCTCTGGAACGAGCAGGACATCACCTATTGGAACCCTGAGGCGGACTCTGAAGACTATGGTCGCTTGCTAAAAGCCTTTGTTAAGGCGGTGCACGAAACAGATTCTGATGCCAAAGTCATTTATGGCGGGCAGGCTGATCCTTCCCGTGACTTTACTCAACGCGCGCTGGACACGTGCCAGTGCGCCCCCGGGATCGATGTTTACGCCTACCACACGTATCCCGGCTACGGGCAGAACCTGAACCCTGAATCGATGGACTACGGCGCCTACCTCGACGAGTCACCGCGCGCGTTGCGCGAACTCGTGCGCAATTACCCCGGCATCCGTCCGGATGTCCAGTTCTGGGACGATGAATTCAATTCCATCCCCTCGTGGAAAGGCTCGGATGAGTCGGTACAGTCCAAGTACGTCACGCGCGGGCTCCTTTACAACTGGGCGGCGGGAGTGAAGACCTTTGTCTGGCTCCTCACCGCCGGGACCGACGGCAACGAGTTCGACGACTTCGGTATCATCCACGGCCTGACCAATCACCCCAGCGACTTCACGCCCCGGGCGGTCTTCCAGGCCCTGCAAAACACCAACGTGCTCTTTTCTGACACGAAACTTGATCCCGCCATCCAGATTACCGGCCCCGACCTCCACGCCCTGCGCCGACGCACAGGCTTCCCGTTCTACGGGTACGGTTTTCGCTCGCGTACGGGTAAGGCGATTGTGGCTTACTGGCTGGGCGCGCACAGCCTGCCCGGCAATATCTTCCCGCCGCTTTACGGAAGCCTGACCCTTCGGAACACGGGCATCGAGCACCCCGTATTGGTCGGTGTTGTATCGGGGGAGATTACCCCCATCGAATGGAAAAAAGGGACAACGGACACTTTCGAGTCACTTCCGATCAAGGACACTGTTTTGGCCATTACCGACGAGAGCTACTTTGACTGGCCCGTGCTGCCGGAAGCGCCCAGCTCGCTCAACGTCTCGGCGTCAGGTGGTTCAACAAAACTCACCTGGGAGCTGCATGGAGGGAATCCAACCGGCGTCGTCATCGAGCGCCGGGTGAGCAGCCGCGGAAGCTGGGAGAGAATCGTCAAGCTTGCGGCGACCAGCACGGGATTTGCTGACACCCAGGTTCCGAAAGGCCAGCGCGTCTTTTATCGGGTGCGCGCAGTGAATGCCGACGGTGAATCCGCATATTCCAATATCGCAAGCGTGAACCCTTGAGGCCGAACGGCTGGGGAAACTCTCGCGCAGGGTGTAGTTGCCAGTCCCGGGGGCACGTGCAGGCGGCCGGGGAGTTGCTTGACTTTGTGACCAAAATGCTTTATCCAGTTTGACGCGAATCGCAGGGCTCGCTAAGACGAGCGAACATCTTTCTACCGTGCCTCGCAAGGAGCACATCATGGGAAAACTCGCAATCACGGGCGGCAAACCCGTTCGACGAAAACCCTTCACCTCCTGGCCCATCTTCGATCGCAAGGAAGCACAAGGCCTCCAGAAGGTTTTGAAGAGCCGCAATTGGGGCGGCTACCCTTTCCCCAACAAGATCGCGGATTCTTTTGCCCAGAAGTTCGCCAAATTGCACGGCGCGAAGTACGGCTTGGCGGTCGCCAACGGCACCATCGCCATCGAAATCGCGCTGAAGGCCGCGGGCATCAAGCCGGGCGATGAGGTGATTGTTCCGGCTTATACCTGGGAAGGCACAGTGGGGCCAATCCTCCTTCTGAACGCGGTCCCGGTCTTCGTGGACATTGATCCCGCCACTTATTGCCTGGACGCCAGGCTGATCGAAAAGGCGCTGACGCCCAAGACGCGCGCCATCCTTCCGGTGCACCTTGCCATGCGCTTCGCGGATATGGATGAAATCTGTCGCATTGCTCAAGCGCACAAGCTGGTGGTAATCGAGGACTGTGCCCACGCGCACGGCGGCAAGTGGCGCACCAAGGGCGCGGGCGGAATCGGCGACCTCGGCTGCTTCAGCTTTCAATCGAGCAAGCTGATGACCGCGGGCGAAGGCGGGGCCGTCATCACCAGCAACCTGGAGTACTACGAGCGCGCCCAGTCCTTTATGAACTGCGGCCGGGCCAGCGAGACCGACCGATTCAAACACCGGCTGATCGGGTTCAACTACCGGATCACCGAGTTCCAGGCGGTCATCCTCGCGGCGCAGCTTGAACGCCTACCGAAGCAGGCCAAGGTCCGGCAGGCCAACATGGCTCACTTCGAAAAGCGTCTGCGCGGCACGCCGGGATTAGGCTTCCTCGAGCGTCACAAGCGCCAGACACGCGTCGCCGCGTACCAGTACGTCTTCAAATTTTCACCGGAGCATTTTGGCGTGCCACGCGCCGCTTTTCTGGGAGCGCTGGAAATGGAGGGTGTGCCCTGCGACGGGCTCTTTTACGAGCCCGTGTACAAGAGCGCGCTCTTTCCCGTCAATCCCGGCGACTGGCCCGCGCTGAGCTGGGGCCGGCCGCAGCCGCTCGATTTGAAGACCAGTTACCATTGCCCCGTTTCCGAACGCGCGGCTTACGAAGAAGCCGTCTGGCTGCCGCACCACATCTTCCTGGGAAGCAGGAAGGATACGGACGACATCGCGGATGCCGTGCTGAAAGTCTGCGAGAACAGCAGCGAACTGCGCGGGCTCCGGCATCCCGCTATCGAAACCAAGGGCATGAGCCGCGCCGAGCGTCCGCGCGTCGAGAAGCGCCAGTGGTAGGGACATTGAAGAATTGAGTGATTGGGCGATTGAGTGATTTGCGCGCTGAACGAAAGATTCAGCACGCTGAGCTGACTGGTTTTTTGTACCATCGATAAGGGCGAAGGCGGTGTCAAGGCAATAAATCTCCTGCGAGTTGCAATGAGCAACTCCGAAGAGCCAGGGTTTGGAGACCGAAGCTCTACGCGAGTCATCGTTGAATCATTCCGGGTGAAACGAATTCCACCAACCATCGAAACGGCCATCAGCTTCGGCCTGATTCTTCCATCCGGACACCCAGCCCATGCCGGGTGCGAGAGCGCCTATTCAGTTGAACGGTCTGGCTGAGCCGACCATGGTACAAATCAGGCTGCTCTCGATGCGAACACATCCGGGTAAGGCGTTTGCGTGCGCAACATCCAATAAAGCCGTACCACCAACTTACGCGCCGCAGCCACCTTGGCCACGGCGTGGTGCTTGTGGTGGCAGCGGTGTTGATACTCTTTGCGGAACGCTGGGTCAAAGCGTACCGCTGACTGCGCAGCCTCGACCAGCAGCGTGCGCAAGAGTCGATTGTCCTGCTTGCTGATTGCGCCCATCCGCTACTTGCCGCCCGAGGAGGCCCAGTGAAGCCAGTCGCGGAGCTCGGGGTTGTCGAGCGCCGCCGGGCTGCGGCTCGGGATGCTGGCGCTTCAGTTCGAGCAATACGGGTCGAAGCAAAAGGTAATCAGGCATGCAGGCAATGAGGGCAGCCTCAGCCACGGTGCACGCAAAATATGGCGGCTTGCGACTCTCAGATGCCCAGCGAAGCCAGCGGTGCAATTCCGTGTCGTTGCGTGGGGAGTCCATCAAGGAGAATATACCGCGCCAGTCAATCTGCCTCTGGGAAACCTGCGACCCCCCTAAAATCAGACCTCAAACGAAGGATAAAGATAGCCGGCGGGCATGGAGAAGTGTCTATTTCAATCGCCAAATCGGCTTTGGGAATTGGAAAAGAGGTTTTGGCTTCTGGTATCCGTAGTAGCTCGGGAGATCCGGCTCCAACTCGTTTTCGCGGTCGACAATCGAAGATGGGCTTTCTTTGCCTCGGTGGTCACTTCAAAACCGGCCATAGGTGGGCGGGTCAAAACCGGCCAATGGGAGGCCGTCCGGGACTAAGTTGTTTTACCCTGCCTGCTCCCCTTCTGGCAAGCGGGTGTTAGTTCGCCAGCTGCGCGGGCCGCATTTCAGCAGATGTCCATGGTGAAGAAGGCGGTCGAGCATGGCGCTGACGGCGGCAGTGGTGCCAGAACCGCAGAAAAAATCGGCTAGCAGGTCGTTTTCGTTGGAAGAGACTTTGATAATACGTTCAAGAAGAGCCTCGGGCTTTTGGGTAGCGTAGCCGGTTATTTCGGAAGCAGCAGTGCGCGTTCCGAAACCAAGAATGTCGGTCCAAATC
>Ga0315282_10008992_pt1 | contig 15986 bp, 15 predicted proteins | sample YL17G07_20_MG_FD_203693 | JGI IMG/M metagenome (GOLD analysis project Ga0315282, IMG submission 203693) | Sediment microbial communities from Yellowstone Lake, YNP, Wyoming, USA - YL17G07_20 | ecosystem: Environmental > Aquatic > Freshwater > Lake > Sediment | place: USA: Wyoming | collected...
CTCCACCGGGCGCATTCTATATCATTTCCACTCCGGGTCGATGACCAGGCGCTCTCGAGGCCTGGCCGAAAAGGTCGAACGGGGATGGGTGGCTATCAACCCGCAGGACGCGGAGAGGTTTGGCCTTTGGGAAGGGGAAAGCATCCGCCTGACCTCGCGGCGAGGAACCCTGACAAGCAGGGCCCATATCTCATCCCGACTGCAGCCGGGGACCGTTTTCGCCACTTTTCATTTCGGCGAAGAAACCGCCAATCTTCTGACCAATCCCGCCTTGGATCCCGGGAGCAAGATGCCGGACCTCAAGGTCTGCGCGGTGAGAGTGGAAAAAGCGGAGGAGGGGTAGGGCCATGAATACGCTACCACGTCCTGGGATGATGAGACTTATTCTCGAGGCGCTTGATACCGGGGGAACCCTGGGTGACCGGGAAACAGAGGACATCGCCTCTCGCCTCAAGCTGCCTTCCAGCCGAGTTTACGGGTTTTTCACCCAGTTCGAGGAATTCCCAAGCCATCCCAACTCGGCGATGGTGAGGGTCTGCACCGGACCGGCCTGCGCCTTGAAGGGAGCCGAGGAGATCCTCGAAGCTTTAAAGGAGAGGGTCGCCGGGGATGTGGAGGTGGTGGCCGAGCCGGGCCTGGGACGCTGGCATCGCTCCCCCGCCTTACGCCTCGAACTTCCCGGGAAAGAAACGGGGCTTTGGGAGGGATTGTCCCCTGGGGATGCGGGCAAGGTCGTTACCGCCATTGAGCAAAGCGACCTCGGGGACATTAAACTCATGGGCGATACCCTTCCTCCCTCCATTGAGATCCTTACCGGTTATGATCCCTCGCCGTGGTGGGAAGCGGCTGAAGGGGGAACCCTGCCCGCGGGTTGGGGGCCGGACCTGGTCCGCTGGGCCTCCCGAAACCCCTTGGAGGCGTTGAAGAGGATAAAGGTTAGCGGGGCCGCCGGGGGCGCCGATGGAAGAGGGCTGGTAGCGGCGATAGAGGGGGCCGCGGCCGGTAACCCTTGGCCGGCGGTCATGGTCTGTGATGCAGTGGGGTTGGAGGCGGAGAACAGCATGAGCTATAATGCGCCCCTCTTGCATCCACGGGCGGTAGTCGCGGGGGCGGCTCTTGCCGGCGCCATGTGTGGAGCCGGCGAGATCCTCTTCTACGTGCCATGGAACGACGGCGAATTGGTGAAGGCGATGAACGACGCCGTCGGGGAGCTGCTTTCCGGTAGCGGGGTGAGGGCCGCCGTATTCCGGGGGCCCGTGCAAGTGCCGTCCTCGCGGGATATAGGCAGGGCGGCGGTTATCCGGGGCATCATGCTGTGGCAGGCAGCCTCCATCTACGGCTGGGGAGGAACCCGGTCGGGCGGCCCATCGACGATTGTTCTTCCCGCCGACCTGGCCTGGAAGCTTCCCTGGGTAATAGAGGAGAATGCGAACAGGCCGGCGCAGTGGGCCGGCGGTCATCTCATGGGTATTGGCGGGAGCGTGGAATATCCTCGCCTGTTGGAGATTCCGCCTCGGCTGAGACCGCAGGAGTTGATTGCGCTACTGGGGTTGGAACCGGAAAGCGGCGGCTTTAAAGCTATCCACGCCACGGGGACGGACACTGGACCGGTACCCCTGGATAGGGTCGATGCGGGAAGCCTTAAGGATACGGCTGAACTGCTTCTGCTGGACTCCTCAACCTGCATGGTCCGCTGGGCGCTTTATCTCGCCCGCCGCGCCGAGAGGGGCTGCTGCGGCGGCTGCGCCCCCGGAAGATCGGCCCCGGCGGCGGTCGAACGGATAATCCAGGCGACGTTAAGGGGTCACGCGGATGAGTCGGAGTTAAAGATGTTGGAACGCCTGCTTTCCGGTGCGGGGGAACTCGCCTTATGTCCCCGGTTAGGGGAAGTGCTCAAACCCGTACTTTCCTGTTTTAACAGCTTCAAGGAGGAGTTCGAGGCCCATGCGGTTGAGGGTATCTGCAGGGCGGGCTCCTGTTCCTTATCGGTTAAGGCTGCGACCTGAAAGGGGGTGAAGATGAAGAGCATCACTCGGCAGAAAAGACTTGATGAAATCACCAGGAGCCTGGGGTTGATCAATAAGGTTGTTCTGGTCGGATGTGGAACCTGTCCTACTATGGCCGAAACCGGGGGAGTATACGAGGTGAAGGAAATGGCTTCGCGCCTTGAACAGGAGGGGTTCAAGGTAACATCCGAAACGGTGATCCCCGTAGCCTGCGAACCCCTGGCCCTCGAGGGGCGCCAGGAGTTCCAAGCGCTCCTCGAGGAGGCAGAGGCGGTACTGGTCCTGTCCTGCTCGCTGGGGGTAAGGATGATATCTGACTATACCGCGCTTCCGGTGCTCCCCGGGTTGAACACCCTGTTTATCGGCAGGGAAGCGGAACCGGGTTTCTTCGTAGAGGAGTGTGCCCAGTGCGGCGATTGCGTATTAGGGGATAACGCCGGGATCTGCCCCATAGTGCATTGTGCCAAGAGCCTCTTCAACGGGCCATGCGGGGGGTCTGTGGAGGGCAAGTGCGAGGTAGATCCGAACCTTCCCTGCGGCTGGCAGCTCATCTACGATCGGATGAAGGCCCTGGGAAGGCTGCAGGAGCTCTCGGAGATACGACCCTACAAGGACTGGAGCAAATCCCTGAGCGGTGGCGCCAGGCGCATGCGCATTCCGGTGCCTCCCCCTCCAGTAGCTCCAGAAGAGAAAAAATGAGTGAAGAGGCAAGATGAGAAAAGAACTTCTATACGAGATGTCCAAGCCGGTCATCGCGGCCGTGGGGGTGCAGAACGTCCTGCGCGCCATCGTGGAATCCATTACCAAGGGAACCAAGGCCAAGGGGTGCTCTCTTCTCGTCTTGAGCCCGGACGGGAAAAAGCTCTATCACCGAATCAGCCACGGCATCAGCGATGACTACATGGACAAGGGCGCGATAGAGGTCGATGAAACGGTGAAAAAGGTGCTCAAGGGGAAATCGGTTGCCATTCCCGACGTGGCCAACGACCCCCGCATTCAATATCCCGACGCGGCCAAACGGGAGGGCATCACCTCCATGTTGTCCATACCCATGCGTTCGTACGGTGGCATCAGGGGTGTTATGCGGGTTTATACAGGTGAGCGTCGCGATTTCACCAAGGACGAGATCGATTTCTTGGACTCCATCGCGGAGCTCTCCGGCCTGGTGTTGGAGAAGGCCGAGGAACGAGACAGGATCGCGCAAGAAGCGGACAGGGCCCGGGAGGAGCTTTCCCGGATGAGCGATGAGCGCGAACGCTTTCTGTATTTTATGAGGATGGTGGCCCACGACCTCAAGGCTCCTCTGGCGGCGGTACAGAGCTACCTCAAGGTTATCCTGCGGGGGAGCACGGGACCGTTGACGGAGAAGCAGGAGGCCTGGCTTAACCGCAGCATCAAGCGTATCGACGGGATGCTGGAATTGATCAGCGACATCGTCGATATGTCACGCCTGGAGGCAGGGCTCATCGCGCCGGAACTGGCCACGGTATCCTGGAAAGAGGTGTTGGAAAACTGCATCGAGGTGGCCAGGGGCTTGACGGAACCCAAGGGCATCGAGCTGGTCGAGGAGGTCGATCCCGACCTGCCGGAGATATTCGGGTCGGAGGTGCGACTTTGCCAGCTTATTAATAACTTGGTGTTCAATTCGGTGCGCTACACCCCGAGGGGGGGAAAGATCTACATCAGAGCCGGCCAGATAGACGACGATATATCGGTATGCATCGAGGATGAAGGCTGCGGGATAAGACCGGAGATCCTGCCGAAAGTCTTCAACGATTTTTTTAGGGGAGACCCGGAGTCCCAGGAAGGAACCGGGTTAGGGCTTTCCATATGCAAGCGCATCGTGGAGATGCACCATGGCAAGATATGGGCGGAAAGCCCGGCGCCGGGTCGGGACAAGGGCACGCGCGTCAGTTTCATCATACCCAAGGGGGCTATTTGCGATCTGACGTTCTGGGAAAAACAGAAGGAGGGTGAGTCGTGAAATCCGGCAGTAACCTGGAAAAGGTTCTCAACGCGGGACATTTCGCCGTGACGGCAGAGATAGGACCGCCGAAAAGCGGATCGGGGAGGATCGTTGAAGCGCACGGGGAGGAGATAGGCCATGCCGCCGACGCTTTTAACGTGACCGATCACCAGACGGGCGTGGTGCGATTGTGCAGCCTGGCCTCCTGTGCCATACTCAGGCGCATGGGCCTTGACGCGGTGATGCAGATGCTATGCAGGGATGCCAACCGCATAAGGCTGCAGGGCGATATTCTGGGGGCCGTGGCGCTGGATATCAAGAACATCCTGTGCCTCTCAGGGGACCACGTGAAGTTCGGCAATCACCCCGAGGCGAAGGGGGTGTTCGATATCGACTCGGTGCAGCTTGTTCAGACGGTTAAAATGATGCGGGATGAGCATAAGTTCATCTGTGGGGAAGAGGTGGCTGGCGAGGTGCCCCTGTTTATCGGGGCGGTTGAGAATCCTTACGCCGACCCCTTCGAATTCCGCACCGCCCGGTTGGCCAAAAAAGTGGCGGCCGGGGCCGACTTCATCCAGACCCAGGCGGTTTACGATGTACCTAAATTCGCCCGCTGGATGGAGGAGGTGTGCGATGCGGGCCTTGATGAAAAGGTCCATATCCTGGCCGGGATTATCCCGGTCAAGTCGGTGGGCATGGCGAGATATATGAAGAAATACGTGTCCGGAGTAGAGGTACCGGACGAAATGATAAGGAGCCTGGAGGACGCCAAGGACGTGAAGGAGGAGGGCATACGGATTATCCTGGAGATTATCGAGAAGGTCATGGAGATACCCGGGGTTCACGGAATCCACGTTCAGGCGGTGGGTTGGGAGGAGATAGTCCCCGAGATCATAGAGAGTGCAGGTTTGTTGCCGCGACCGGTGCTGTAAGGAGGTGCTGGTAAATGTCAGCAAAGGTCTTGGTTATTGACGACGATCCGGACATCGTCGACGCTCTTTACGTCCTTCTGGAGAGTGAAGGATACGAGGTGGTCTCGGCGAGTGACGGCGAGGAGGGCCTGGCGCGCATCAAGGAGGAGAACCCGGATCTCATTATCCTCGATCTCCTCATGCCCAAGCTGGACGGGTACGGGGTGTGCAAGACACTGCAGGATCCCCGGTGGTCCAGGTGGAAAGATATCCCAATAGTAGTCTTGACCTCCGTACGCGAGGAGGCCAGCCAGCGGCGTTACGAGTTAGAAACGGGGATGCGCATGGATGTCGATGATTACGTGGAAAAACCCATCGACCCCGATGTGGTAATCGATAGGGTGCGCAAGATATTGGCCAGGAGGGAATAAGGCATGTTTTAAAACCCGGCGGTTGGGAAATTAGAAAATAGGAGTTAGCGTGCTTGGGGCGAAAGGAGGGGACGATCATGAAGAAGGTACTACTCGTTGACGACGACAGGGATTTCGTGGAGGCAACGCGTACCGTGCTGGAGGAGAGGTACGATGTAGTGGTGGCTTACGATGGCGACGAAGGGATCGCGAAAGCCAGGGATGAAAAGCCGGACCTGATCATTCTCGATGTGATCATGCCGGTCGAGGATGGATTCACCGCTGCGGACGAGATCGCGGCGGACGAAGAGCTGAAGAAGATACCGCTCATGCTGTTGACCAGCTTCGGTTCCCGTATGACCAAGGAAACCGAGATACCCAGGAGCAGGGGCATGGAGGTAGCCGCCGATGATTACGTGGAGAAGCCGGTAGAGCCGGATGTCCTCCTGGAAAACGTGAAAAAATTGATCGGGGAATAGAACCCCGGTTTCAAAGAACAAGAGAACGATAGCCCACAAGGGCTGAGGAAACTCAGCCCGAGAAGAGCGAAGTGCGAAAGAGCGGACGAGAGGCGCGGTCGGCGGCCATTTGGCCAGCATCCTTATCCTCAGCCCTGCAATCCTCGGTCCCTGCACCCCCTCACCACACGGTGCGCGGGGTGCGGTGCGCCTGAACGGGTTGAACTCCCCTAAAGGCTGTTATACTATCCCTTGTGGAGAATGACGGTATCGATCCGGCATAGGTGGTGGGAGATGGAAGCGACCAAGACGGCAACCCGGGATTACCCTTCCTGTTCGCGGACCCCCTGGGATTTATGGGAGGTCATCTATGCCCGGAGGTCCAATCGCAAGTACCTGCCGTTGGTGCTTGAGGGCGGCTTTATAAGATCCCTGGAGGAGACGGTGCGCCTGGCCGCCTCGGTGAGGGGGAGCGGGGAGGGAAGCATCCTGGTGGTCACCGACCGGGACCGCGTGGAACGGATCAGGCGGAAGGCCAACAAGGGTATCCAGGGGAAGATCAACATCTGGCTTTTACGGACGCCGGTGAGCGGCTTCCTGGTCATGGCCCTCCCCCGCGCGGACGTGAAGAGCGAGCGGCCCCGGCGGCTTCCCCTCGCGGCCATGGCGGTGGAGGACACCGTCCTCTGGCTCACGGAGGCCGGCCTCGGCACCTGCTGGATGGCCGGCATCAATAAGCGCCAGGTGCGCAATGCCGCGGGCCTGGGGGACGAGACGGACGTGCCCGCGATTATCTCCTTCGGCCGGCCCAAGGCGAGGATCCAGGCCAGGGACCTGGATCACATGATCTATAGAAGGATTTCCAGAAAAAGGAAGCCCATTTCCGGGATAGCATATGAGGAAACCATAAACCGCCCCTACGTTCCGGGGAATCCGGCGCGCGAGTCCTTTTCCGCCTCGGAAACGCAGGACGTCGCGGGCCTTCTGCGGCGTCTGGCCGGGGGGGACGGCGGGAGCGGGGATGTCTCCCTGGAGCTGGCCGTGGAGGCCTGCCTGGAGGCGGCGAGGGTTGCACCCAGCGGGGGCAACATGCAGAGATGGCATTTCATAGTGGTCACCGCGGAGGATAGAGTGCGCGAGCTGGCCCGAGCCTGCGGTTGCGCGAATACCTGGAGGGCGGCGGTCGTGGGAGCCGGACAGGCGGGGGGAATGGAGGTCCTTATGCTGGACAAACCCTTCTGGATGCTCGACCTGCCCATCGCCTTTTCCCACATGTCCCTGACGGCCGCCTCCATGGACCTGGCCGTGGATCTCCATGTTAACGAGCTCGATGAAAGGGCGGTTAACGAGATAGTGGGTTTGCAGCCCCCGCTGCGCACCGTGGGCGTTTTGGGCCTAAGCTAATCAGGTAGGGCGCGAGCGTTCATCCCGCGGTAATGAGACCGTCTCCTGCTGCTCAATTTGTTTTCGCCATGGATTGAAGATATAATTTCACCGTTGTCGAGGCTCTGGGTAAAAGGAGGAAAAATGAGACGTAGAGGGATATTCGCGGTACTTGCGCTCGTGTTCGCCGTTTCCATGGTTATGACGGCTCTTCTGGCCGGTTGCGGCGAGAAAACGGAAACCAAGACGGAGGAAAAAATAGCGGTCACCACCATTCAGGAGGGCAAGCTGCTCATGGGCAGCGATACCACCTACCCGCCCTTCGAGACCATCGGTGACGATGGCGCGCCGGTGGGCTTCGACGTGGACGTCGCCACGGAGATCGCCAGCCGGCTGGGCCTGGAGCTGGAGGTGGTCTCGGTGAAATGGGAGGGCATCATCCCGGGTTTGAAGACCGGAAGCTACGATATCGTGATGTCCGCCATGACCATCACCCCGGAGCGGAAGATGGAGATCGACTTCAGCGATCCCTACATCGATTCCAACCAATCCATAGCGGTGAAAAAGGGAAATACGGAGATTAAGAGCGAGGCGGACCTGGCGGGCAAGGTGGTCGGTGTCCAGGTGGACACCACCGGCCAGTTCACCGCCGAGAAGATAGCGGGCATCAAGGAGATCAGAAAGTTCGACACCATCCTCCTCGCCTTCGAGGACCTGGAGCTGGGCCGGGTCGACGCCATCATGAACGATTACCCGGTCAACGCCTACCTGAGCAGAACGCGCGGTAAGGCCGAGGTGGTGGCCACCATCAAGACGGATGAGCAGTACGGCATAGGCATCAAGAAGGGCAACGACCAGTTGCGGGAGGCCGTCAACCAGGTTCTGGCGGACATGAAGGCAGACGGCGCTTACGATGAGATCTACAAGAAGTGGTTCGGCGAGGTGGAATAAGTAACTCCGAGAGATACGGCCGGCCGAGTTGTCACGGGGCCCGCTTTGGAGAGACCAATGCGGGTCCCTGTATTTTTGATGGGAGGTGAAAGTGATCAATAACCGACGCAGGAAGGTCCTCTGGATTCTTTTCATCGTCATCACCATAGCGGTGATGGCTTTTCTGGCTATTTTCTTTACCAAGTTCGATACCGGAAAGAATTTCGTTAACGAGTTTTTCAACTGGAATACATTTAAAAAAACCATGCCCTATATCCTGGGGGGGCTGGTCCTGACCATCGAGCTCGCCCTGGTGTCCGAGGTATGTATCCTCACCGTGGGGCTTATCATCTCCCTGGTCAGGATATCGCGCATCAAGGTCTTCCGCGTCCTGGCGGCCATCTACATCGACGTTATTCGGGGCATGCCGCTCCTGCTGCAGATCCTCATCGTCTACTACGGGCTGGCCTACCTCGGTCTAAGACTGAGCCCTTTCGTGGCGGGCGTTATCGCGCTGACCGTCTGCTATGCCGCCTACGAGGCGGAGATCTTCCGGGCCGGGATCGAGTCCATCCACAAGGGCCAGATGGAGGCCGCCCGCTCCCTGGGGATGGGCTACCTCAAGGCCATGCGTTACGTGGTCCTTCCCCAGGCGGTGAGAAACGTCATCCCCCCGCTCTCCAACGAGTTCATCGCCCTGCTCAAGGACACCGCCTTGTTATCGGTGATAGCGGTCCTGGAGGTAACCCGCAGGGCGACGGAGATGATGGGAAAGCATTACAACGTCACCCCCCTGGTCGGTGCGGCCATCTGCTACCTGATCGTTACCCTGCCCCTGATGCGGCTGGTGCAGTACATGTCCAGGAAGCTGGCGATCAAGGATTGACGGCTGGGCGATGCGGGTCGCATCAGGCCAGCGGCGGGGAGCGGCGAGAACGGGCGGCTGTTGATGCCGCTTTCCCTTGGACCGGGTATGAGTTGATGAGATTAATAATGTATATTTAACGGGTCGGATCGCAATGGTCAGGTTATCTGGAGGACGTGGATGAACGAGGCGAGCACCGAGAGAACCGAATACATGGTGGAGACCGTGGACCTCCACAAGGTATTCGGGCATCACCTGGTGTTGAAGGGGGTAAGCCTCCAGGTCAAGCCCTCGGAGGTGCTGGTGATCGTCGGTCCCAGCGGCTCCGGGAAGAGCACCCTGCTCAGGTGCATCAACGGCCTGGAGTGCGCCACCGGCGGTCATATCTACATCGAGGGGGTGGATATAACCGATCACAGGGTGGATATAAACACCATGCGCCAGAAGGTGGGCATCGTCTTCCAGAGCTTTAACCTCTTTCCCCATCTCACCACCCTGCGCAACGTAACCCTGGCGCTGGTCAAGGTAAGAAAGATGAAATCCGACGAGGCCGATGAAAAGGCCCACCACCTGCTGGAGAGGGTGGGCTTGAAGGATAAGGCCGATGCCTATCCCGCCCACCTCTCCGGGGGGCAGCAACAGAGGGTGGCCATCGCCCGCGCCCTGGCCATGGACCCCGACCTGATGCTCTTCGACGAGGTGACCTCCGCCCTCGACCCCGAACTGGTCAAGGAGGTCCTGGACGTGATGAAGGACCTGGCCCGCGAGGGGATGACCATGCTGGTGGTGACCCACGAGATGGGCTTCGCCCGCGAGGTGGGCGACCGCCTCATCTTCATGGACGAGGGGGAGATCGTCGAGGAGGGCAAACCTGTGGATATATTCACCAACCCGACCAGCCCCAGGGCTGTTGACTTCTTCTCCAAGATCCTATCCCACCTGTGAGGCTTCGACCTCGCCTCTTCTTTTCACCGCCTCCGGCCGGATCTCGGTTATCAGCATCCCCGCCAGCATCAGGGCGCAGCCCATCCAACCCCGCCAGGTGAGCCCCTCGCCCAGCAGCAGGATGCCGAAGAGCACCGAGAAGACCGGCTCCATGATCAGCACCACCGAGGTGCGTACCGGGGATAGCAGCGTCTGCGCCCAGGCCTGGACGTAGAAGGCCAGGGCGGAGGCGAAGACACCGCAGACGACGATGGTCAGCCACACGTAGCCGTCGGTCGGAAACACGAAACCCTCGAAGATAAAGCCGGAGGCGGTGTTCAGGACGGCGAGCACCCCCATCTGCAGGAAGGTGAGCAATACGAGATCGTATCGCTGCACGAACCTGTCCATGAAGATGATGTGCAGGGAGTAGGTGAAGGCGCAGGCCAGGACCAGGACGTCCCCCAGGTTTATCCTCGGTTGCGCCTGCAGGGATAGGAAGCCCAGGCCCACCGTGGCCAGGATCACCGATAGGATAGACCGCAACCCCGGCTTCTTGCGCAAAATGAACGTCGAGAGAATGGGCACGAAGACCACGAAAAGGCCGGTGATGAACCCGGCGTTTCCGGCGGTGGTGTACTTCAGGCCGAAGGTCTGGAAGGCGTAGGCCCCGTAAAGAAAAACCCCGAGGATAAGCCCGGCCTTGACCATACCCCTATCCATACGGGGTATCTTCTTGGCGCTTATCGCGCCCGTGATCAGGAAGGCCAGGATGAAGCGATAGGACATGAAGACCAAGGGAGGGACGACATCCAGACTTTTCTTCACCATGGAGAACGTTAGTCCCCAGATGACGGTGATGGCGATAAGGGAGAGCTCCGCCTGTCTGGACTTGGTAAAACCCCCGCTCTTCCCGGGCATGGCGATCTCCTTTGAGCGCTAAAGTATCAGTCAGTGTTTGAGTGTAATATATAGAAGGCAAAAGATGTAGGGTCCACGACCGTCGGGTCCCAGGCCGTGGGGGCTTAAGGAAAGTCAGCCCACAACACAGAAGTGTGGACAGCAATAGAAAGCGATCGGAGGTGGCCATAGTGGCGGGGGATCTCGAGAGCGCGGTATCGCAGTGGCTGGAGAGGCGGGTGGATGCGTACGGATTCGCCCCCGTGGAACGCTTCTCGGGGGCACCGGAGGAACATCATCCCTCCCGGGTCTGCAAGGACGCGGCTACGGTGATCGTTTACGGAGGGACCGTTCCGAGGGCCGTCCTGACCTCTCCCGGTTACGATTTGCATCTACTCCAGCGCAGTTACCACACCCTTTATCCCAACCTGGACCAGGTCGGGTTGGATTTGGCGAACCGGATCGAGTCAGAGGGATACCTGGCGATACAGGTCCCTTCCTATGCCCCCCTGGTCTTTCACGGCTTGGAGCCCTGGGGAGTTCTCTCCCTCAAGCACGCCGCGGTGCGTGCGGGCCTGGGGGCCTTCGGCCGTACCGGCTTGGTCTATCACCCAAGGTTCGGATCCATGCTGCGCTTCGGGGCCGTGGTCACCAGCGCCGCCATGCCCGGGGACCCGCTAATCGAGGAGGACCCGTGCCCACCCAAGTGCAATGCCTGCCGGGAGGCCTGCCCGCCCGGGGCCTTGCAGGAAGGCGCCTTTCAGAAACCGGTCTGCACTGGATATGCTTTCAAGCACGCCATCTATCACCTGACCCTGGAGGATGAATACGGGCTGCAGAATATCGAGACGATAATCAACACCGCTGGCTACAACTACTGGATCGCCTGCGACGAGTGCCTGAAAGCCTGCCCCAACAATTTTAAGAAGCCATAGGGACTGTCGCACAAATAGGTACTCGCAAGACCTATACCCTGTAATCGTGCTTTATTTGCTGCAAAGTGGAGCGTAGATTACGGAATAACGCCTATTCTAGCGAACGTGTGGGTGCGAAATGTTCGGGCTTCAATTTATGCAACAGGCTCCATAGGGGATTAAAAGTGCAAAAGAAAGAAGAAGAGCGAAAGGGCAAGAGCCTGTAGGGGCTGAGGACAGTCAGCCCGATAGGTCTTTCCGGTACGCCGTCCTGGCGAGCCCCCCCGCGAGGCGCGGTCTATCCCTGCAATTCCCGGTGCTCATAATAAGCGGCCATGGCGCTGATAGCGCGGCAGGCTGACTCCACACTGGGGAATATCAGGGGCTGGCTGTCAGCCGCCCGGGGATCATCCTCCATGTTTTGTTCCGGCCTGAGGCTGGTTGCAATATATAGAGGAACTTGCAGTTCCTGCATCAGTTCGTAGAGCTCGCCGCTGAAGCCGTAGAAATGCTGGTCCATCATGTCCCAGACGCCCGAGATATCCTTGCCTCCCCCGCTCGTTACTATATCTTTGGCGCCCTGCCTGCGGGGTGCTCCGATCCAGAGGAACATAACCGAGTCCACTTCGCCGCTCTTCATGAGGATCTCGATCACCGGCTTGATGATGGTGAAATTCAAACCGGCCACCAGGTCGACGGGGTTTCCCGGAACCCACCAGTCGGGCAAGAGCCCACCCAGTTCGGCGAGGGTGCCCGGGGACAGCTCCGCCACCTCCAGGCCCTCCTCGGTGCAGAAGTCGGCGGCGATAACCCCCAGTCCCCCTCCCCCGGTTATGATCCCGATGCGTTTGCCGCGCGGCAGGGGGCGGTTCACGAAGGAGGCGGCGATGATCCCGGCCTCCTCTATGGTCTGGGCGATAACTATTCCCGCCTGCCTGCAGGCGGCCTCGAAGAGCCGTTCGCTCACCGCCATGGCCCCGGTATGGGACTTGGCCGCCGATACCCCCGACCGGGTGCGCCCTCCCTTTAAGACCACGATGGGTTTGCGGCGGGTGACGGAGCGAACCCGGTTGATAAAACGGCGACCGTCGTTGACTCCCTCCATATAGGACACGATGACGTCGGTGTCGGGGTCCTCAGCTAGATAGGAAAAATAATCCTCGGTCTTGATGTCCGCTTCATTGCCGCTGGAGACTCCCTTGGATACGCCGAGCCCGGAGGCAATGACGTGCCCGATGAGCATGTTGAGTATATTGCCGCTCTGGGAGACGAACCCGATCCTTCCATGCGGGGGATGGTAGAGGATGGGCATCCAGGAATAGAGATTATTCCCGGGGCAGCATATCCCCTGGCAGTTTGGGCCTATGAGCACCATTCCGCCCTCGCGACCTTTTTTTACCAGCTCGGTTTGCAGTTCGGCCCCGTCCTCGCCCAGCTCCTTGAAACCGGCGGTGATCACCACCCCGGCTTTCACCCCCTTGGCGATGCAATCGTCCATGGTACCGATGATCCGCCTGGCGGGGACGGTAAAGACCGCCAGGTCCACTTCGCCCGGGATATCGCGGACGGAGGGATATGCCTTGAGGCCCAATATGCTCTCGCGGCCTGGGTTGACCGGGTAGATCGTGCCCTCGTACCCGCCCGTCAGGATGTTGTTTAATATCAGAAACCCCCATTTAGTCAATGCCTCTGAGGCGCCCACGAAGGCGATGTTGCGGGGGTTGAAGGCGTAATCTAGATTTTTAAGCCTGGTGTCCATGTCCGTAGGTCACTCCTTATGCGCTATGTCCTTGCTGCGCTGTCCATGCGGTCTGCTCGTGATGCGACGACCCTTGCTGTATATGGCTGAGCTCTGCTGCCCTCTCTCGCGGTCTGCCGTGTAGGCGGATCGATACTTGCAAGACTATATTAAACCCGGCATATGGCCGCTTAACAAGATGCACGGTTTTCGAACAAATACAATTACAGGATATTCAGCTCCTGGCTCCGCCGGGTCGTATGCCTTCCCAACGCTCGCCCACCGGGCAGGCTTTCATGCATTCTATGCAGAAGTCCACGTCGGTGATGTAGAGCTGGCCGGTCTCGATGAGCACATCCCTGCGCTTGGAGTGCCGGTAGAGCATGGCGAGAAAGGCCGGCCACTCGGAGAGGCGGCGCGGCATCATGCGTTCGAATCCCAGGGACCAGTAGTCAAAACAGGGATCGGCGTCGTAGCTGCCGTCAGCGAGGGCTTTGACCGGGCATGCGTCCTCGCACCTGGTGCAGCCTTGGATGCAGAGGTCCCATTCCCGGAAGGGATCGGCCTCCAGCGGGAGCTCGGTGATGATGCCGCCAAGGCGCTGATGCGGCCCGAACTCCGGGGTGAGCAACAGGTTGGAGCGTCCGATCTGTCCCATTCCCGCGCTTACCGCCGCATGTTTTAAGGATATATGCCCAACAGTGCGGGTATGCGGCATCCTCTTCCCCGTAAGAGGGTCGAGTTTGTGTATCTCCACCGGCTTGTCGGCGGAGACAGGTAGGGTGAGATGACCTTCTTTTTCCAGGAACCTGCCGACTTTTTCGGCGGTCTGGTCGAGGAGGCGCGAGGTCTGCATCTTGTTACGGGTCCACATCCTGATGTCCGGCGCGTGCACCGCGCCGAGGCTGTGGGGCACGGCCATGACGATGACGCTGCGGGCCGTGGGCATGAGGTCAGTCGCGGGCCGCGGGGGAGAGGCCAGGATGAGTTTCCCGGCGTCCGCTATGCCGACGAGTTCTATGCCCTCGGAACGGATCATCTCCTTTATGCTAGTGGCGTCGATCTCCAAATCTCCCTCCTTCTTATTGCGGACCGGCAGACCGCCTTACTTAGATTATCGGTAGATATCCCGCATCGAATTTCATACTGAACCACCATGATTGTCTACCGTTGACTTTATGGTAACATATCTCTATAGTAATGACATGTCAGTACCAAAAGGTGTTGACGGGCGGGTAGGCTCGGGATGCGGCAAATCGCTGGGGGATTACCCGTGTATCTATCCGGCTAGCCGTTACGTGCCAGCTAGAAAAAGGAGGTAGGCATGGAAGTATCTGAGAACGTGAGCGTGAAGGAGTACTTCGAAGAGGTAGTGCCCGAGATGGTCAAGGAGCAGCTATCCGGGACTGCCATCACCGGTATGGAAGGCACGGTCTTCGCGGTGGAGTTCGACATCAAGGGCGATCAGGATTACGTGTACGGTATCACGGTAAAGGATGCCAAGGACCTGGAGGTGACCGAAGGTCCTCTCGCCAGTCCAATGATAAAGGTGGAGATTGCCGAGGATATATGGCGCAAGGCCGTTACCGGCAAGATGGAGGGCGCCATGGACATGTTCACCGACATGAGCCAATCGGCGAGTCGCAAGAGGTACGACGCCCTCAGTTCCACGCGCGGTACCATGAACGTCGAGTTGACCATGGCGGACGGGTCCACGGCAGTACTGAAGATAGTGTTCAACGGTGCGACCTCCCCCGAGGTTACCTTCAAGGTGGGGCTCGAGGACTGGGCGCTGATGCAGAAGGGAGAGCTTCCCGGACCCACGGCTTTCATGTCCGGCAAGCTGAAGATAGAGGGAGATATGCCCTTTGCCATGGCCCTGGGCAACCTCATGGCGTAGCGATCGATCCAGGGTAGCGGCGTAAACGCCACTGCCCCGGTACCGTACGACTTGGAATCGAAGGGGCGGGATCGTACAAGGTCCCGCCCCTTCAGCCAACTTGAGATCGCGTTTTAAATTCCTCGTCCACCGTGGTCACCTCCGATCGCCTTCTATCTCCAGCCACACTTCTTGGTTAACGGGCTGAGTTTCCTCAGTCCCCACATTTGGTAAGACCCCACCCCAAAAATTTTCGTAAATTGGGTAAAATAAGGGTAAGTCGCGGGATAAGGAGGGTTTAATGTCGGAACGGTACGTCATCGGCCACGATGTGGGAACGGGAGGAAGTAAGGGCGTGCTCGCGAGGGTCGATGGCGAGATGATCGGCTCCAGCTTCGAGCCTTACCCCATCTACTACCCCCGCTCCAACTGGGCGGAACAGGACCCGGAGGACTGGTGGCGCGCGGTCACCGCGGGCACGGCCCGGCTCGTGCGAGAGAGCGGCATAGATCCCCGGCGGGTCATCGGGATGGGTTTCGCCGGCCAGATGCTGGGGGTGATCCCGGTGAGCGCAGCCGGGGAACCGTTGCGCCGTGCCATAATCTGGCTGGACAGCCGTGCCGACGAGCAGGCGGCGCGTTTCATCCGTCGCCTGGGGGGGAGGAGGATGGTCGTCCGCCTGGCGGGAGCCGTGCCCTCCGG